>Ga0182749_1003609_pt1 | contig 10481 bp, 12 predicted proteins | sample eDN3rd37CKraftMG_FD_128875 | JGI IMG/M metagenome (GOLD analysis project Ga0182749, IMG submission 128875) | Enriched Miracle-Growth compost microbial communities from Emeryville, California, USA - eDNA 3rd pass 37_C Kraft MG (version 2) (version 2) ...
CTCGCCGTCGCGACCAATTGCGGGCAGATCAAGACCGGCTCGCTCGCGCGCTCGGACCGCACCGCCAAGTACAACCAGCTCCTGCGGATCGAGGAGGAACTCGGCGACGACGCGCAATATGGCGGCAGGGCGGCGTTGCGGGCGTTCCGCTGACGCGTCCGATTCATTAAATCGAATTTAACGGCCCTGCGGCATGGTGGCCGCATGGTCACCCATCGGCGTCGCCGCACGATTCTGACTGCGCTCGCGCTTTACACGCTGGCCGCGCTGCTGATCGGCTATTTCGGCGTCAACGCCTTTACCGGCAAGCGCGGCTTGCGGGCGCAGCACATGCTCGAGCAACAGACCGACAGCATGACCGCCGAGCTCGACCGCCTGAAGGCCGAGCGGCAATACTGGCAGAAGCGGGTGGCGCTGCTGCGCTCCAGCCAGATCGACCCCGACATGCTCGACGAGCGCGCCCGGGCGATGCTTGATTTCGCCGATCCGCGCGACGTCGTGGTGTGGCGGCGCTGACGGACGCTTCCGGCTTGCCCGCGACCCGCGTTTCCCGCCACGGCAGCGACATTTTCGAACAATAAAAAACGCTGGTCCGACAATTTGTTGCGCCCGGGATTGCGTCAATGTGGATGGCATCCATGCACCGCTTTGAACTATCTTGAGCGGGCGAACTGGGTTATGGGATTCTCCATCTGGTTACGTCTGCCGTTTCAGTCTAGGGAGCGTCATGGCCACGCCCAAAAACAACGCCGGTGAAAAGCCGGCCGGGCCGGGGGGAAATTCCGGGGTTGTTCCTGACTTCACCAAGGAACAGGACCTTGCCGCCTATCGCGACATGCTCGTCATCCGGCGCTTCGAGGAGAAGGCCGGACAGATGTACGGCATGGGGCTGATCGGCGGCTTCTGCCATCTCTACATCGGCCAGGAAGCCGTCGTCGTCGGCATGCAGCTCGCGCTGAAGGACGGCGATCAGGTCATCACCGGCTATCGCGATCACGGCCACATGCTCGCCTGCGGCATGGACGCGAAGGGCGTGATGGCGGAGCTAACCGGCCGCCGCGACGGTTATTCGCGCGGCAAGGGCGGCTCGATGCACATGTTCTCCGTCGAGAAAGGGTTCTTCGGCGGTCACGGCATCGTCGGCGCGCAGGTGCCGATCGGCACCGGCCTCGCCTTCGCCAACAAGTATCGCGGCAAGGACAATGTCAGCATCACCTATTTCGGCGACGGCGCGGCGAACCAGGGCCAGGTCTATGAGAGCTTCAACATGGCCGAGCTGTGGAAGCTGCCGGTCATCTATGTGATCGAGAACAACCGCTACGCGATGGGCACCTCACTCAACCGCGCCTCCGCGCAGACCGACCTGTCGCGGCGCGGCCTGTCGTTCAACATTCCCGGCGAGCAGGTCGACGGCATGGACGTGCGCGCGGTCAAGGCCGCCGGCGACAAGGCGGTCGCCTGGTGCCGCGCCGGCAAGGGCCCCTACATCCTCGAGATGCTGACCTATCGCTATCGCGGCCATTCGATGTCGGACCCGGCCAAGTACCGCACGCGCGAGGAGGTCGACGAGGTGCGCTCGCACCACGACCCGATCGACATGGTCCGCCAGCGCATTCTCGAGAAGAAGTGGATGAGCGAGGACCAGTTGAAGAAGGTCGACGCCGAGGTGCGCGATCTCGTCAACGCGGCGTCGGAATTCGCCACCAACGATCCCGAGCCCGACGTGTCCGAACTCTACACCGACGTTTATCGCTAGGCGCGCAGTCCCATGCCAACAGAAGTTCTCATGCCGGCGCTGTCGCCCACGATGGAGAAGGGCAATCTCGCCAAGTGGCATAAAAAGGAAGGCGACGCGGTGAAATCCGGCGACGTGATCGCCGAGATCGAGACCGACAAGGCGACGATGGAATTCGAGGCGACCGAGGAGGGTACCCTCGGCAAGATCCTCGTGCCCGAAGGCACCGCCGACGTCGCCGTCAACACGCCGATCGCCGTCATTCTCGCCGACGGCGAGAGCAAGGACGCGATTGCCGCCGCTCCGGCAGCCAAAGCTGCGGCCAAAGCCGCCGACAAGACTGCTGAAAAACCCAAAGCCGACAAAGCTGCCGCCGAAAAACCGGCGGCTTCTGCGTCTTCGGAGGCGCCCGCCGCGCCGATGACGCAAGCCCCGAACGATCCCGACGTGCCGGAAGGCACCGAGATGGTCACCATGACCATGCGCGAGGCGCTGCGCGACGCCATGGCCGAGGAGATGCGCCGCGACGCCGATGTCTTCGTCATGGGCGAGGAGGTCGCGGAATATCAGGGCGCCTACAAGGTCACGCAAGGGCTGCTGCAGGAGTTCGGCGACCGGCGCGTGATCGACACGCCGATCACCGAGCACGGTTTTGCAGGTTTGGGCGTCGGCGCGGCGCTCGCGGGCCTGAAGCCCGTCGTCGAGTTCATGACCTTCAACTTCGCCATGCAGGCGATCGACCAGATCATCAATTCGGCGGCGAAGACTCTCTATATGTCCGGCGGCCAGATGGGCTGCTCGATCGTGTTCCGCGGCCCGAACGGCGCCGCCGCGCGCGTCGCCGCCCAGCACAGCCAGGACTACTCGGCCTGGTACTCGCACATTCCCGGCCTCAAGGTGATCGCGCCGTCGAACCCGGCCGACGCCAAGGGCCTGCTCAAGGCCGCGATCCGCGACCCGAACCCGATCGTGTTCCTCGAAAACGAAATCCTCTACGGCCAGTCCGGCCCGGTGCCGAAGCTCGACGACCACGTGCTGCCGATCGGCAAGGCGCGGATCGCGCGCGTGGGCTCGCACGTCACCATCGTCGCCTGGTCGATGGGCATGTCTTATGCGTTGAAGGCGGCCGAGCAACTGGCCGGCGAGGGCATCGAGGCGGAGGTGATTGATCTGCGCACGCTGCGTCCGCTCGACAGCACGACCGTCATCGAGTCGGTGAAGAAGACCGGCCGCTGCGTCACCGTCGAGGAAGGCTGGAAGCAATCCGGCGTCGGCGCCGAGATCGCCGCCCGCGTGATGGAAGAGGCGTTCGACTGGCTCGACGCGCCGGTCATGCGCGTCGCCGGCAAGGACGTGCCGATGCCCTACGCCGCCAATCTCGAGAAGCTGGCGCTGCCGTCGGTGGACGATGTCGTCGAGGCGGCCAAGGCCGTCAGCTACCGGTAACGCGCCATGGCCACCAAGATCCTCATGCCGGCGCTGTCGCCCACCATGGAAAAGGGCAACGTCGCGCGCTGGCTGAAGAAGGAAGGCGACACGGTCAAGTCCGGCGACGTGATCGCCGAGATCGAGACCGACAAGGCGACGATGGAATTCGAGGCCGTCGACGAGGGCGTGCTGGCGAAGATCGTGGTGCCGGAAGGCACCCAGGACGTCGCCGTCAATTCGGTGATCGCCGTTCTCGCCGCTGACGGCGAGGACGTGAAGGCCGCCGCCGCGACCGCCGGCTCCGCTGCGCCCGCGCCGAAGGCGGAAGCACCGAAGGCTGAAACTCCGAAGGCTGAAACTCCGAAGGCTGAAACTCCGAAAGCGGAAGCACCCAAGGCACAGTCTGCACCGGCGAAACCTGCTGCTGCCGCGCCCGCGCCGGCGAAGCCCGCCGCAGCGCCTGCACCCGCGGCGTCAGGCGGCCGCGTGTTTGCCTCGCCGCTGGCGCGCCGACTTGCCAAAGAGGCCGGCATCGATGTGTCGCGCGTACAGGGCTCCGGCCCGCATGGCCGCGTCATCGCCCGCGACGTCGAGGATGCGAAATCCGGCAAAGGGCTGCGCGCGCCGACTTCGCCGGCGGCGGCGGGTGGGACAGCCTCCATTGCTCCGGCAATGTCCGACAAGCAGGTGCTGGCGCTCTACGATCAGGATGCCTACGAGCTGGTGCCGCATGACGGCATGCGCCGCACCATCGCGCAGCGGCTCACGGCCTCGACGCAGACCGTTCCGCATTTCTATCTGACGATCGACTGCGACATCGGCAAGCTCCTGACCGCGCGCGAGGAGATCAACGCCGTCGCGCCGAAGACACAGGACGGCAAGCCGGCCTACAAGCTGTCGGTCAACGACTTCGTCATCAAGGCGCTGGCGCTCGCGCTGCAGCGCATTCCGGACGCCAATGTGAGCTGGACCGAGACCGGAATGCTCAAGCACAAGCATTCCGACGTCAGCGTCGCGGTCGCGCTGCCGGGCGGCCTGATCACGCCGATCATCCGCAAGGCGGAGACCAAGTCGCTCTCCGCCATCTCGAACGAGATGAAGGACCTCGCCGCGCGCGCGCGGGCCGGCAAGCTCAAGCCCGCCGAGTATCAGGGCGGCACCACCTCGGTGTCGAACCTCGGCATGTACGGCATCAAGGATTTCACCGCGGTTATCAACCCGCCGCAGGCGACCATTCTCGCCGCCGGCGCCGGCGAGGAACGCGCGGTGGTGCGCAACGGCAAGATCGAGATCGCCCACATCATGAGCGTCACCTTGTCCTGCGATCACCGGGCGGTCGACGGCGCGCTCGGCGCGGAGCTGATCGGCGCATTCAAACGGTTCATCGAAAACCCGGTGATGATGGTGGTATAGAATATGTCATGCCCGGCCTTGGGCCGGGCATCCACGTCTGTCTGAGTTACGGTGAAGACGTGGATGGCCGGGACAAGCCCGGCCATGACGTTTAGAAAGCAGACGTTATGGCAGAAACGAATTTCGACGTCCTCATCATCGGTTCCGGCCCCGGCGGCTATGTCACCGCGATCCGCGCCGCGCAGCTCGGCTTCAAGACCGCGATTGTCGAGCGCGACCACCTCGGCGGCATTTGTCTCAACTGGGGCTGCATCCCGACCAAGGCGCTGCTGCGCTCGGCCGAGATCTACCACTACATGCAGCACGCCAAGGATTACGGCCTCACCGCCGAGAAGGTCGGCTACGACGCCAAGGCGGTGGTGCAGCGCTCGCGCGGCGTCTCGAAGCGGCTGAACGACGGCGTCGGCTTCCTGATGAAGAAGAACAAGGTGTCGGTGATCTGGGGCGAGGCGGCGATCGACGCGCCCGGCAAGGTCACCGTGAAGGCTTCCAAGACCGAAGCGCCGAAGGGCACGCTGGGTCCTGGGCAGTATCAGGCCAAGCACGTCATCGTCGCGACCGGCGCGCGGCCGCGCGCGCTGCCGGGCCTTGAGCCGGACAAGAAGCTCGTGTGGACTTACTTCGAGGCGATGGTGCCGCCGAGCATTCCGAAATCGCTGCTCGTCGTCGGCTCCGGCGCGATCGGCGTCGAGTTCGCCTCGTTCTTCCGCACCATGGGCGCGGAGGTCACCATCGTCGAGGTGCTGCCGCAGATCCTTCCCGTGGAGGATGCCGAGATCGCGGCCTTTGCCCGCAAGAGCTTCGAGAAGCAGGGCATCAAGATCCACACCAACGCCAAGGTGACCAAGCTCGACAAGAAGTCCGACAGCGTCACCGCCACCATCGAGACCGGCGGCAAGACCGAGCAGATCACGGTCGAGCGCGTCATCAGCGCGGTCGGCGTGGTCGGCAACATCGAGAACCTCGGCCTCGAAAAGCTCGGCGTGAAGACCGAGCGCGGCATCGTCGTCACCGACGGTCTCGGCAAGACCAATGTGCCGGGCATCTATGCGATCGGCGACGTGGCCGGCCCGCCGATGCTCGCCCACAAGGCCGAGCACGAGGGCGTGATCTGCATCGAGGCGATCAAGGGCCTGCATCCGCATCCGATGAACAAGCAGATGATCCCGGGCTGCACCTATTGCCATCCGCAGATCGCCTCGGTCGGCCTCACCGAGCAGGCGGCGAAGGACAAGAAGCTCGATATCCGCGTCGGTCGTTTCCCGTTCGCCGGCAACGGCAAGGCGATCGCGCTCGGCGAGGATCAGGGGCTCGTCAAGGTGATCTTCGACAAGAAGACCGGGCAGCTCCTCGGCGCCCACATGGTCGGCGCCGAAGTCACCGAGCTGATCCAGGGCTATGTCGTCGCGATGAACCTCGAGACCACCGAGGAAGAGCTGATGCACACCGTGTTCCCGCATCCGACGCTGTCGGAGATGATGAAGGAGGCGGTGCTCGACGCTTACGGCCGCGTTCTCAACATGTAAGGTGTCGTGATGGGCGTCATCGCGTGGATTGTCATTGGTCTGATTGCAGGCTTCCTCGCCACCCGCATCACCGGCGCGCGCGGCGGGCTGCTCCGCAATCTCGCGATCGGCCTCGTCGGCGCGATCCTCGGCGGCTTCCTCGCCACCAAGCTCGGCCTGCAGGTGGTGCCGGATTTCTGGGGCCAGCTCATCACCGCCACCGTGGGCGCGGTGATCTTCCTGTTCGTGTGGCAGGCGATCCGCCGCGCCTGAGGCCGGGCTGCGTCCTGCGGCGGGCCTGATATGACGGGCCTTCACGGCTGCCGCCTTGCGGGCCGATCACGGGAACCGTAAGTAGAGAGTCATGGCCGTCGTTCTCGACCTCATCAACAATCCGCGCCCGCGCCATCCGGAAAAGGCGCACCGGCCGGATTCCGCCGTGCTGAAGAAGCCGGACTGGATCCGCGTCAAGGCGCCGGTGTCGCCGGCCTATGTGGCGACGCGCGACATCGTGCGCGCCAACAAGCTCGTCACCGTCTGCGAGGAGGCGGGCTGCCCGAACATCGGCGAGTGCTGGGAGAAGAAGCACGCGACCTTCATGATCATGGGCGACACCTGCACGCGCGCCTGTGCCTTCTGCAACGTCAAGACCGGTCTGCCCGGCGCGCTCGACGCGCTGGAGCCGGGCCACGTCGCCGAGGCGACCGCCAAGCTCGGCCTTGCCCATGTGGTCGTGACATCGGTCGACCGCGACGATCTCGCCGACGGCGGCGCACAGCATTTTGCCGAGACGATCCGCGCCATCCGCGCGGCATGCCCGAGCACCACCATCGAGGTACTGACGCCGGACTTCCTGCGCAAGGAAGGCGCGCTCGAAATCGTGGTCGCGGCGCGGCCGGACGTGTTCAACCACAATCTCGAAACCGTGCCGTCGCATTATCTGACGGTGCGGCCCGGCGCGCGCTATTTCCACTCACTGCGGCTGCTGCAGCGGGTCAAGGAAATCGACCCGCGCATGTTCACCAAGTCCGGCATCATGGTGGGGCTGGGTGAGGAGCGTAACGAAGTGCTGCAGCTCATGGACGACCTGCGCTCGGCCAATGTCGACTTCCTCACCATCGGGCAATATCTGCAGCCGACCCGCAAGCATCACGAAGTGAAGAGTTTTGTGACGCCGGAAGAGTTCAAGTCCTATGAGACGGTCGCCTATGCCAAGGGCTTTCTGATGGTGTCGGCCTCGCCGCTGACGCGCTCCTCGCATCATGCCGGCGACGACTTTGCGAAGCTGAAGGCCGCGCGCGAAGCGCGGCGTTAATTCTCAACGCATGCCATCTTTCTCGACAAGGCGTCGCGTCAAGCATCCCGCCGGCGACATGTTCGATCTGGTCGCCGACGTCGATAAGTATCCGGAATTCGTTCCGCTTTGCTCGGCGCTGAAGGTACGCAGCCGCACGCCCAAGGAAGAGGGCGTCGAAGTGCTCGTCGCCGACATGACGGTCGCCTACAAGATGGTGCGCGAGACTTTCACCAGCCGCGTCACGCTCGACCGGCCGAAGCTCGCGATCCTGGTCGAATATCTCAACGGCCCGTTCAGCCGGCTGCAGAACCGCTGGACGTTCCGGCCCGCGGGCGAGGCGGTCTGCGACATCGAGTTCTTCATCGACTACGAGTTCAGGAGCCGCGTGCTGGCGATGCTGATGGGGGCGATGTTCGACACGGCGTTCCGCAAATTCGCCGCCGCCTTCGAGCGGCGCGCCGACAAGATCTACGGCGGCAAGTCTGCCTGAACGACAGCACTGTGCCGATGACATGCAGTGCGCGGAGCGCGTCGCCGGCGCCGCCCACGCATCCCGATACCGACATGCGACATAAGTTCGCCACCTTGGGGCGTTCAGCTTCGCTGCGAAGGACAACCGTCCCGGCTGTTCGCAGCAAGAGGAGACCCTTCGATGTGTGACTACAGTCTTCATGCGGTCGCAACGCGGCCCGCGAAAATCAGCGACAAGTTGGTCTCGACCCAATTCCGTAACTCTCAGACGCGGGGGTTCGCCGCCGTCGGCGAGCCCGAGGTGGCGGTCTGCCTGCGTCCAGGCACGGAGATCGCCTTCGATCGGGATGTCGCGATCGATCACGGCTTCGCCCGCCTGTTGCCGGGCCTTGGATTCGGCAGGATCGAAGGGCGGACGGCCCGGTTCCGGCAGGTCAATACGGACCGGCCCAACACGCATCACGACGCCCTCGAATTCTCCGATGGCCGCGTGGTGCTGGTGACCGACCTCTGCGAAGGCCAGCACGTGACCGTTCTGCAGTTGCCCGCGGCGGCGGAGCCCGGCCGTCAGGACGACAACGCGGAGACCGCAACGATTACGGACGCGCGTCCGAACGTCCCGGTCGCCTGAACGCAGGCAAATCCGGACCGGAGCCTGCCGACACGGTGGACGCGGGCTCCGGTCCCGCCGTGACGGCCGTCAGACCGATTGGCGCGGCGGGTTGGCGGGCTCGGCCTCGGCCATTTCGTGCAGCATGCGGAAGGCCTGCAGCACCGACTGCTTTCTGACATGGGCGCGACCGATATCGCCGTAGCGCTGTTCCGCATGGAGAAGGCGGCCGGACCGCGAGGCGGCGGCGAAATGCACGAGACCGACCGGCTTTTCCGCGCTGCCGCCGTCCGGCCCGGCGATGCCGGTGACCGAGACGGCGAGGTGAACGCGGGAATGGCCGAGCACGCCGCGCACCATCGCCTCCGCGGTTTCCCGGCTGACTGCGCCGTGCGCGCGGAGGATGTCGCGCGAGACGCCGAGCATCTCGTGCTTGGCTTCATTGGAGTAAGTGACATAGCCGCGGTCGAGGATGCTCGACACGCCGGGGATCTCGGTCAGCGTGCCGGCGACAAGGCCAGCGGTGCAGGACTCCGCCGTCGCGATGACGAGGTTCTTGCGCCGGCAGATCGCGAGCAGGTTCTTCGCCGCCTCGGTGATGTCGTGGTCGATCATGGCGTGGCCACCGTTGTATCCCATGGCAGACGGATCGTCACCGTCGCAGTGGCGATCATGCCTTCGCCGCGGCCGATGAAGCCCATCTTCTCGCTGGTCGTCGCCTTGATGCCGACGCGCGCGGCCTCGATGCCGGCGAGCCTGGCGATGTTGGCGCGCATGGCGTCGCGATGCGGGCCGATGCGCGGGGCCTCGCAGACCACGTTGACGTCGATATGCGCGATGATCCCGCCGCGCGCCTTCAGTCGCTCGATGGCGAAGGCGAGGAAGCGATCCGACGAGGCGCCGCGCCACTGCGGGTCGCTCGGCGGGAAATGCACGCCGATGTCGCCGTCGGCCAGCGCGCCGAGGATGGCGTCGACGATCGCGTGCAGGATCACGTCGGCGTCGGAATGGCCGGAGAGGGCATGACTGTGCGGAATGCGCACGCCGCCGAGCGTGAGATGATCGCCCGGTGCGAAGGCGTGGACATCGACGCCGGAGCCGATCCGCACGTCGCCGAGCGCTGCCATCCGCATCGCCTCGGCGCGGACGAAGTCGTCTTCGCTGGTCACTTTCATGTTGGAGACTTCACCTTCGAAAGTGGCCACCGCGTGACCCGCCCATTCCATCAGCGCGGCGTCGTCGGAGAAATCGTCGCGCCCGGCCTCGGCCGCGCGGCGATGCGCGGCGAGCAGCGCCTCGAAGGCGAAGGCCTGCGGCGTCTGCACGGTGCGGAGCGCATCGCGGTCGCGGGTGGCGGCGACGCGGCCCTGCATATCGACCTCCTTCACCGTGTCGGTGATTTTCAACGCCGGGATCGCGGCGGCGTTCCGCCGCCCGGCCTCGATCGCGCGCGCGATCAGCGCCGCCGAAGCAAAGGGCCGCGCAGCGTCATGGATCAGCACAAGGCCGGGCTTGTCGGCGGCGAGCGCCTCGAGCCCGGCGCAGACCGAGGCCTGCCGGGTCGCGCCGCCATGGACCGGCGGCAGCAGCCGCAGGTCGGCGGCGAGCGGCGCAAACAGCGCCTCGTCGTCGCGATGAATGACCGGGAGAACGGCGCCGATGTCGGGATGGCGGACGAAGGTCGCAAGGCAGGTGCGCAGCACGGGTTGGCCGGCAATCGCACGGTATTGCTTGGGAACTCCGCCGCCGGCCCGGTGGCCCCGACCGGCTGCGACAATGATGGCGGCGGTCTGCGGCATGCCTCTCTCCTCGTCGCGCCGGATTTAGCCTGTTCCGGCGCGGGCCGGTACGTTTTCTCGCTGGAGCAGGGCGCGGACGATGTTTTTTGCACCGCAGCACTTGCGCCGGATCGATTTTTGGCTAGGATATAGGCAGTCAATACTACAGCTTATAAATTAGGCAACAATGCAGGGCGATGCAACTGACTGACGGCCCAAAGGGAAACGGTCGAAAGGGGCTGGC
>Ga0182749_1003611_pt1 | contig 10476 bp, 8 predicted proteins | sample eDN3rd37CKraftMG_FD_128875 | JGI IMG/M metagenome (GOLD analysis project Ga0182749, IMG submission 128875) | Enriched Miracle-Growth compost microbial communities from Emeryville, California, USA - eDNA 3rd pass 37_C Kraft MG (version 2) (version 2) ...
CGCCGCTTGATCTGGTCGAGTCCGCCGAGGCGGCCGACCAGCGCGTTGGCGCCGATCGCCAGCACGAACAGCACGATCAGCATCGCGTACATGCGCGGCATGTCGAACAGGCTGTAGGCCTGGATGATGAGAAAGCCGATGCCCTTGTTCGACAGCTTGGTTTCGGCGAGCAGCGTGCCGATCAATCCGATGCCGAGGCCGAGCCGCACGCCGTTGATGATCGGGTGGCGCATCGCCGGGATGTAGATCTTCGTGGTCATCTGCCAGGTGGTGGCGCGGAAGCTCTTGCCGACGCGGATCAGCACGTTGTCGATTTCGCGCATGCCGGCGGCGACCGACAGCGCGATCGGGAAGAAGCAGGAGAGCGCGCCCATCGCCACCTTCGAGGCCGGCCCAACGCCGAACCACATGATCAGGATCGGGAAGAAAATGATCTTTGGCGTCGGTCCGAGATAGTAGAGATAGGATTCGTAAGCCGCGCCGAGGAAGCGGTTGCCGCCGAGGACGAGGCCGACGACGAGCCCCAGGGCGCCGCCGATGGCGAGCGCCAGCGCGATTTCGCCGACGGTCACTGCCAGATGGAAATAAAATTCGCCGGTGGTCAAAAGCGTGACGATGGCGCTGGCGATCGCGGTGAGCGACGGCACCACGTCGCGGTAGAGGAGCCCGGAGCGCGACAGCAGCTCCCAGAACACCAGCACCGCGACGATGATGCCGATTCTCAGCAGCGTGACGGGATCGCTCCAGCGCCGCGCCGGCTTCGCGGTGGCGGTCAGTGAGCCGGTCGTAGCCATCGTTCGATCCTTTCGAGAGCCATGAAGAACAGCACGCTGACCAGAATGACGAAGCAGATCGCCGCATAGGTGCCGGGCAGATCGTAGCGTTCCGCCAGTTCGTTGATGAGTTGGCCGAGACCGCCGTAATTGATCAGGAACTCGACGCCGACGATGTTGATGAGCGCGAAGATCAGCCCGAGTCGTACGCCGACGAAGATCGTCGGCAGCGCCGCCGGCAGCAGGATTTTCCAGAAGCTCTGCGTCGGCGTCAGGTTGAAGCTCTTGCCGACATTGATCAGCACCTTGCGGGTATCGGAGAGACCTTCGAGCGTCTTGAGGATCACCGGCGGCAGCGCGGCGGTGAAGCCGATCATGATGATCGTCCAGGCGCTGCGCCCGAAGATCACCAGAAACAGCGGATACATCAGCACCACCGGGGCGGAGGCGAGCGCCGCCACCCAGGTTTCGCAGGCTTGCTGCAACAGGCGGAAGCGGTGCATCAGCACGCCGCCGAGGATGCCGAACACGGTCAGCATGACGCCGGCGGTGAGGCACTCGCTCGCCGTCATCAGGAAGCGGTGGGCGATGTCTTCTTCGACGATCACCCGCTCGAAGCTCAGCAGAACCTCCGAGGGCGGCGGCACCACGAAGCGGTTGAGGACGCCGATCTGGATCAACAGCTCCATGAGCGCGAAGAACACGATCAGCGAGCCGACGCCGAGCGCGCCGGCATAGAGGTTCATGCGCCGGCGGGTCATGACGACGCCTTGTGGCTGACGCGGCTCGTCTCGTCGTCCTGCATGCCGCGGCTCGCTTCCTCGCGCAGATCGGCCCAGATCTGGGCGACGTAGCGGCCGAACGCCTCGCTGCCGACGATTTCCGAGGTGCGCGGGCGCGGCAGGTCGATCTCGACGATGCGCTTGGTCTTGCCGGGGCGGTAGCTCATCACCAGGATGCGGTCCGACATCTGCACCGCTTCGGTGATGTTGTGGGTGATCAGCAGCGTCGTCTGGTGCAGCTCCTGCTGGATTTGCAGCACCTTGTCGCCGAGCAGCAGCCGCGTCTGCTCGTCGAGCGCCGCGAACGGCTCGTCCATCAGCAGGATCTTCGGCTCCGAGGCGAGCGTGCGGGCGAGCGAGACGCGCTGGCGCATGCCGCCGGAGAGTTCGCCGGGAAAGCGCCGCTCGAAGCCGCGCAGTCCGACGAGGTCGATGAAGTGGCGGGCGCGTTCCATTCGCTGCGCCTTGGCGACGCCGGCGATTTCCAGCGGGAAGGCGACGTTGTCGATGACGCAGCGCCAGGGGAAGGTCGATTCCTCCTGGAACACCATGCCGATCGAGGGATGCGGGCCGACGATGGTCTCGCCCTCGATCGATACGCGCCCGCCGTGCTCGGTCAGGAGCCCGCCGACGACGTTGAACACCGTCGATTTGCCGCAGCCGGAAGGGCCGATGATCGACAGGAATTCGCCCTTGCGGACCGTCAGCGAGACGTTCTCGACCGCAACGACCGGGCCGTCGGGCGTCTGAAACTCGACGTGCAGATTGTCGACGTCGAGAATGGTCTGCGTCGCGGGGGCGGGCGACGGGGTGGCGCGCGGCGATGGTGACGAAACGGGCATGAGTCCTCGGGGTCTGTCTCTCTTCTGGAAGCGTTTTTTATCGTTGCGTTGCAGGTGTCTTTTATTCGCCTTTCCTCGACATGACGGCCATCGTCGCCGGCGCGTAACCGGGTTCGACGCGCACGTCGACGACGGCGACCGCCCCATTCTCGACTGTTGCGATGGCCTTGGCAAAGATTTCTCTGAGATCCTGCGGCCTTGTCACCGGGCCGAAGCCTTCGGCGCCCTGCGCCCGCGCCATCGCGGCGAGGTCGATCTCGGGGTCGGCGATGCGCTGGCCGATCCAGCGGTTCTCGACCGGACGGCTGCGCGTGCGGGCGACGCGCTCCTGATGCAGTTCGTCGTTGAAGAACGAGCGGTTGTTGGCGACCACCACCAGGAGCGGGATATGGTAATGCACCGCCGTCCATAGCGCGGTCACGCCCATGAGGAAGTCGCCGTCGCCGCAGACGGCGACCGGCAGCCGGCCGCTGCCCTTGAGCGCCAGCGCCGCGCCGACCGAGATGCCCGGTCCGCCGCCGACGCCGCCGCCGCCATCGGAGCCGAGATAATCGAGCGGGTGGCGGAACGGCCAGCTCGCGCCGTTCCACGACAGCGACACATGCGTCAGGCTTGCCGGCCGCGTGCCGACGGCGGCGCGCAGCTCCGCCGCCAGATGATCGACGGTGAGGCTGTCTCCCGCAGGAGCCGGCATATCCGCCTGCCGGCGCGGCGGGTGGGGAGGGGCGGGCCTGTCCGGGAGCGCGGCGAGAAGCGCCGGCACCGCCTGATCGGGATCGCAGGCCAGCATCAGATCGACCGGCGGCAGCCCCTGATGATCCATGCTCCAGCCGTTGTGAACGTGGTGATCGACCGAGACCTGGATGATGGTGCCCGCCGGCGTGCTCGTCTGTGTTCCTGCGTGCCGCAGCGTGCCGGCGAGATCGACCCAGTCGAGACTAAGGATGACATCGGCCTCGCGCAGCGCCTCGAGCGCTTCCGGCACCGGCGCGATGCCGGCCGGCGCGCCGACATGCAGCGGGTGATCGGTCGGAAACGACGCGGCGATCTTCAGGTCGGTGATGACGCGGGCGCCAAGCCGCTCGGCGAGCGCGATGCGCGCCGCCCAGCCGGCCTCGCTGCGCGAAACGCGGCCGGCAAGGATCACCGGATGCCTGGCGCCGGCAAGCAGCGTCGCGGCGCGCGCCAGTGCCTCCGGCGCCGGGCCGGCTTCGGCCTGCGGCATGAAGCGGCGCGCGTCGGGCGCCGCGACCGGCGCTTCAAGTGCCGCTTCCTGCATGCCGGCGTCGAGATTGATATATACCGGCCCCTTCGGCGTGGTGTTGGCGATCCAGGTGCCGCGCAGCAACGCCTCGCGGGCGGCGGCCGGTGAGGCCGGCTGATCGTCCCATTTGGTATAGCCGCGCAGCAGCGCCCCCTGGTCGCGCGCGGTGTGAATCCAGTCGATCCACGGCCGGCGTCTCGCCGCGTCGACCGGCCCGGTGGCGCCGAGGAGCAGGAGCGGCATGCGATCGCACCAGGCGTTGAACACGGCCATGGTCGCGTGCATCAGTCCGACATTGGAGTGGACGCAGGCCGCCATCGCGCGGTCGGTCGCCTTGGCGTAGCCGTGGGCGATGGCGACGGCGGATTCCTCGTGCAGGCACAGCAGCATCTGCGGCGCCGCGTTGCCGAGATAATTGACCAGGCTGTCGTGCAGGCCGCGATAGCTGGCGCCCGGATTGAGCGCGATATAGGGAATATCCAGCGCGCGCAGCGTGTCGGCGACGACGTCGCTGCCGAACTGCGGGGCGTTGATGCCGGCCGGTGTCGGCCGTTCGACCGGCGCGGCGCCGGTTGTCTCATCGGCGAAAGACGTCACGAGAGAAGTCACGCATCCTCCATACTGTGCATACGGTGCTGCCGCGATGTGGCGCGGCCCTGCGCCTGCGAGCGGCAGTATAGGCTTTGACATTTGTCCCGATAAGCCAATTAATGCGCAAGGCATTGTTGCATGATCGTCGACAATCGCCCGGCAGGCATGATCGGATATGGACCGCTTTCGCACGATGCAGAGTTTCGTCCGCGTGGTGCGCTCGGGCAGTTTCACTATTGCCGGCCATCAGCTCAGCCTGTCGCGGGCGCTGGTGTCGCGGCATGTGAGCGAGCTTGAGCGGCGGCTCGGCGTCAGGCTGCTCAACCGCTCGACGCGCTCGCTCAGCCTGACCGACGAGGGGCGCGCTTATCTGGAGTTTTGCGAGAGGATCTTCCGCGACATCGAGGACGGCGAACGCCTGGCGATGCGCGCGCGGCAGGAGGTCAGCGGCACGCTGCGCGTCGTCGCGCCGAAATCGTTCGGTTCGCTGCATCTGGCCGACGCGGCGATTGCCTTCGCCAGGGTGCAGACACGCCTGCAAGTCTCGCTGAGCCTCGAAGACGTGGCTTTCCGGCGGCCTTACGAATTCGTCGAGCGCGGGCTCGATCTGGCGCTGCGCATTTCCTCGGTCCGCAATTCCTCGCTGATGGAGGAGAAGATCGCGATGCTCGACTGGGTGGTCTGCGCCTCGCCGGATTACCTCGCCGAGGCCGGACGGCCGGTCCGCCCGGAAGACCTCGCCAACCATCGCTGCCTGATCCACGCCAACGTCACGGCGCATGATCGCATCTGGCGTTTCGAGCCGATGAGCGTCCGCGCAGCGGCGGAGCGGCGGCTGTCGGTCAAGGTCGACGGCGCGTTCTTCTCCAACAGCGCGCTGGCGCTGCGCAAGGCGGCGCTGGCCGGGCTCGGCATCGCGCTGGTGCCGCGCTATGTCGTCGCCGACGATCTGGCGCGCGAGACGCTGGTCAAGGTCCTGCCGCGGCATCGGCCGCCGCCGCGCCCGCTGTTTGCCGTCTATCCGCGCGCCGCGACGGTCCCGCCACGGGTGCGGCTGTTCATCGCCTTCCTGCGCGACTGGATCGGCAAGGAGAACGTCAACGACCGGCGCCGCTGATCGCCGCGTGCGGCGGTCACGGCGCTCGGCGTACTCAGCGCATCTGCCGCAGCCGGGCGAGCACCTTCAGCCCGGCATAGCCGTCGGCCGGCTCCATGCCGACCTGCTGCTGGAATGCCTTGATCGCCTTCATCGTATCGGTGCCGACGCGGCCGTCGGTGCCCTGCGTGTCGTAGCCGAGCGCGGTGAGCCGCTTCTGCAACTCCTGCATCTCGGCGAGCGTCGGGGCGCGCTCGCCGCCGGGAAACTGCTGGCGGAACGGCGGACCGCCGCCGATGAGATCGCCGAGATGCAGCAGCGCCAGCGTATAGCTCGACGACGGATTGTAGGTGCGTACCGCGAAGAAGTTCTGCCCGACCAGAAAGGCCGGGCCGCCGGCCTGCGGCAGCCACAGCCGTGCATTGTCGCCTAACCGCGCGAAGGCGGTATCGTCGGCGCGGGTGAGGCCGAGGTCGCGCCATTGCCGATAGCTGCGCCAGGTGCGGTTGTCAGCAAGGCGTGCGCTCGCGCCATTGAGCATCACTTCGCAGCCCCAGCTTTCGCTGCGCCGGTAGCGACCGCGACTGACGAGATAATGCGCGGTGCCGGCGAAAGCGTCGCCGACCTGAAACGGGTTTACCCGGCCGTCCTTGTTGTAGTCGACGCCGATATTGAGCCACACCTCCGGCATCCATTGCGTGTGTCCCATCGCGCCGGCCCACGAGCCGATCATCTCCTGCGGCGTCGCCCAGCCGCGATCGACGATCACCAGCGCGTTGAGCAGTTCCGCCTCCCAGTATTTGCGCCGGCGCGGCTCGCCATAGGCGAGCGCGGCGAGGGCGGGGAGCACGGGCCGCATATATTTCGGATTGTCGATGACGTCGCCGAAGGACGACTCCATCCCCCACAGGCCGAGCATGGTGTAGCGGTCGACGCCGTAGTCGCGTTCGATGCGGTTAAGCAGCGAGGCGTAGTCGCGCGCGCGCTCCTGTCCGGCCTTGATGCGGAAGCCGGAACAGCGGCGGTTGATGTATTGCCACATCGCCTCGGTGAATTCGGGCTGGCGGCGATATTGTTCATAGACCGAGATGTCGGGCTTCAGCGGGCCCATCACCCGGTCGTAGGTCGCCTCGGAGATGCCGCGATGGAGGGCGCGGGGCCGGAACCGCTCGACCCACTGGCGGAAGGCGGGCGTCTGCGCCGCCGCGCCGCCGCCGAGCATGAGGACGCCGGCGCTTGCCGCCGCGCCGCCAAGCCAGTGGCGGCGGGACAACAGGACGGACGAGCGGAGCGGGCCGTGCCGATTCATCGATATAGTCTAGCTTCGATCGCCGGGCCGCCCAACCGTGGCGGATGCGCGCGGCGCCATCAGGTTCGCTCAGCGGTGCCGGCGATGCCGGTGTTTCACGCGCTGCTTCTTGATCCTGTGCCGTTTGGCTTTTTTCGCTTTGGCTTTCTTGGCTTTCTTGGCTTTGGCGGATTTCGGCTTGGCGGAGGCGCGCTGCTCGACGCTCCCCTCCGGCGAAGCCTGCGGCGCCGCCATCGGCTCGTTGCCGGGGTCTTCGTCGAGTTCCTGGCCGCGCGCGCCGATCAGCCGTTCATAGGCCGCGACCAGCGTCATATACGGGTTGACCCACACCCAGCCGTCGCGAGTGAACACCTGCGTGTCGAAATGCAGATGATAGCTGGTGCCGCCTTCCTTCTTGTAGAAATTCCCGACCTTGCCGATCACCTGACCGGCGATGACGCGGCGGCCGCTGAACAGGCGGTCGGCGTCCATGTGGCCGGGGTCCATGTGCATGTAGCGGAAGCGGACGTTCTCGCTTGCCGTATTGGCGACGATGAACATCGTTTCGTGGACGGCGTAAGTCGCCGGGTTGCGGTGAACGATGCCGTCATGCGCGGCGACGACCTCGTGCTGATAGGGTTCGCAGCGGTCGGCCTGCGGATTCTTCAACACGCAGCCGGAGGGGCGCAGGTCCTGTCCCTGATGGCCGTAGCCGCCCGGACATTGCCCGACCTGCGTGTCTCGTACTTCGCAGAAATTGTCGCGCCACGGATAGGAGAAGTTCTGCTCGGCGGATTCGTCGAACACCAGCGGCAGGTTGTTGCGGCGGCAGCGATAGAGCGCGCCCTTGCGATTCACCCGCCCGATGCGGCCGGTCATGTAGCAGTCGCCCCACGGATTGAACGATTGCGACTTGGCGTAAGCCGGCGCCAGTGCGATCGGGAAGCGGATCTGCGCATAGACGTGGTCGTCGGCACGCCCGCCGAAGCTCCCGTAGCCGGAATTGGCGATCAGGCGGCCGGGGCGGTGATAGGTGAAGACCGGCGATTGCTCCAGCGGCCGGGTGAGGTCGAGCGGCTCGACCGGCTTCGGCGGCTGCGGCGTGCCGCCGGCGATGTTGAGCGTCTTGAGCGCGCGCGCCGCGACCAGATCGGCATCCTTGCAGGAGAGCCGGCGCGGCGTGACGCGGCCGTTGAAGCACTGGATCGACACCACATAGGGCACGCCGAAGCGTGTGAAGGCGTAGCGCAGATGCGCCTCACGCAGCACCCGTCGTAGGCCGGGAAAGTCGGGGAAGCCCTGCGGCTCGCTTTCCGATTCGGCGATGTTCGGCCCGTCGAGGTCGTAGACGAAGGCGGCGCCGGAAATCTCCACCTCGACCGGCCGCGCATAGCGCAGCGGCAGACCCGCGACCTCGCTTGCCTTGATGAAGAAGGCGGCGTGATAGCCGGCCGGGCCGGCGGAGAAGAATTTCGATGGCGTGAACCCGCCGGGCTCGGCCTTTGCCTTTTCAGGATCGCTCAGCGCCGCCGGATCGAAGGGCAGCAGCACCGGCACGGTGCTCTCGGCGATGCCGGGAAAGCGCGGATCGGAGAGAGTATTGAGCCGCGCGAACAATTCCGCCGTGGTTTTTTCGCCGCCGCCGGGGAGGCTTGCCGCCGCGGCATCCCAGTCCGGCGTGCTGGCAATGGTCGCCGGCTGGCGCATCTCGCCGGCCTCAGCGCCGCCTGTCGGCGACAGCCCGAACGCGAAAACGATGGCGAGGATCGCCGCCGCGCCTGCCCGAGGCGTGCGCCGGCCGGTGCGGTGTCGGCGGTTAGTCCTTGGCGCGCTCGACGTAGGAACCATCGGCGGTCATTACCACGATGCGCGTTCCGGTGACGACATGCTGGGGCACCATGGTGCGCACGCCGTTCGACAGCATCGCCGGCTTGAACGAGCCGGAGGCTGTCTGGCCCTTGAGCGCCGGCTCGGTGTCCACCACTTCGAGCGTCGCGCGCTGCGGGATTTCGATCGACACGGCGCTGCCGTCATGCACCGACAGCTTCACCATCATGCTTTCCTGGAGATAGGCTTCGGCGTCGCCGATGACGTCGGACTGCACGGTCAACTGCTCGTAGTCGTCCGGGTTCATGAAGTGGAAGCCGTCGCCGTCCTTGTAGAGGAACTGATAGGTGCGCTCCTCGACATGGGCGCGCTCGACCTGATCGGTGGTCTTGTAACGCAGCGAGGTCTTCACGCCGTCGCTGATCCGGCGCATATCGAGCTGCGTCACCGGCGTGCCCTTGCCGGGATGGATGCTTTCGGCGGTGAGGACGACGTAAAGCTTACCCTCGAGATCGACGATATTGCCCTTGCGGAGCGAACTGGCAATGACTTTCACAGGCTCAATCCTTGGATGGCTGGCGGTCTATGGCCGCGGTGTCGGGCGGCAACATACCGATAATGCGGCCGATGACCAGTGCTTGCGGGCGGTTTTTTGGGTCCGCCCGTGACTGGCCCGACCCCGTGGTGGAACCCGCAGTACCATGCCGACCGCCGGCCGCTCCTGCGCACGCGCGGGCTGATCCGCGAAGCGCTGCGGCAATGGCTCTTGGCGCGCGACTTCACCGAGGTGGAAACCGCTACCCTGCAACGCTCGCCCGGCAACGAGACCCATCTGCACGCCTTCGGCACCGAGCTTGTGACCCCGGCGATGCAGCGGCTGCCGCTCTATCTGCGGACCTCGCCGGAATTCGCCTGCAAGAAGCTGCTGGCGGCCGGCGAGCGGCGAATTTTCGAGTTCGCCCGCGTCTTCCGCAACCGCGAGCGCACCGCGCTGCACCACCCGGAATTCACCATGCTGGAATGGTACCGGGCCGGGGAGGGCTACGAGGTGCTGATGGACGACTGCGCGGCGCTGATCGGCGTGGCGGCGGCGGCCGCCGGCGGCGGCATCTGGTCCTATCGCGGCCGCCAGTGCGATCCGGCGGCGCCGCTCGAGCGGATCGCGGTGGCCGATGCCTTTGCCCGCTATGCCGGCATCGACCTGTTGGCGACCCTCGATGGAGATGAGGGCGACCGGCCGGCGCTCGCCAAAGCCGCTATGGACGCCGGGTTTGCGGTCGCCGCCGACGACACCTGGGGCGATATCGTCAGCAAGGTGCTGGTCGAGCGGGTCGAGCCGCGGCTCGGCATCGGCGCGCCGGCGGTGCTGTGCGACTATCCGCTGCCGATGGCGGCGCTCGCCCGCCCGAAACCGGGTGCCGTCGGCGTCGCGGAGCGGTTCGAGCTTTACGCCTGCGGCGTCGAACTGGCCAATGCCTTCGGCGAACTCACCGACCCGCGGGAACAGCGCCGTCGCTTCGCAGCCGACATGGCGGAGAAGGAGCGCATCTATGGCGAACGCTATCCGCTCGACGAGGATTTCCTCGCGGCGCTCGCCATCATGCCGCCGGCGAGCGGCATCGCGCTCGGCTTCGACCGGCTGGTGATGCTGGCGACCGGCGCGCCGCGCATCGATCTGGTGATGTGGACGCCGGTGGCCGAAGGGTGAATAACACCGGCGCAATGACCAGAGGATGCTGCCATGGCCGCCACTTTGCGGACCCCCGATGAGCTGATCGCCGCCGGCCTCGTCTCCGAGACGGAGCGAGAGGCGGTCACGCGCGTCGCCGAACGCTACGCGGTGGCGGTGCCGAAGGCGCTGGCCGAGCTGATCGACCCGACCGATCCGAACGATCCGATCGCGCGCCAGTTCGTGCCCGACGCGGCGGAACTGCGCTCGCTGCCGCAAGAGCATGGCGACCCGATCGGCGACAACGCCCATTCGCCGGTCGAGGGCATCGTGCATCGCTACCC
>Ga0182749_1003613_pt1 | contig 10473 bp, 5 predicted proteins | sample eDN3rd37CKraftMG_FD_128875 | JGI IMG/M metagenome (GOLD analysis project Ga0182749, IMG submission 128875) | Enriched Miracle-Growth compost microbial communities from Emeryville, California, USA - eDNA 3rd pass 37_C Kraft MG (version 2) (version 2) ...
GTGACGACTCTCGCCGCCGCCGCGAGATATCCCGTTGTCGCCTGTTCTCCTGCCTTTGTGGCGGCTCGCCCGGGAAAGGCCGGATGCGGCACCGGCGGACCTGCCGGGCGCCGGCGAGCCTGATGGCCCGCCCGCCGGGGTGAGGAATAGGACAGGCTACTGATTGCCTTGCGCCATGATGGCAGGGCGTTCCGGGTCCCGGCGGAGTTGCGGGCGTCCGAAAGATGTTCTTGGGGGAGCCGGGTGGGGGGTGGGCGAGGCCCGTCTCGGCAGGACGTACCCCGGCATGGTGGAAAGGTGGAGACATGGCGATCGCCGTCGATCATGACAGATATTTCGTCGTCACGGGCGGCCCGGGATCGGGAAAGACGGCGTTGATCGACGCGCTGGCGGCACGTGGCCGTGCCCGCACCGTCGAGGCCGGGCGCGCCATCATCCGCGATCAGGTGGCGATCGGCGGCCCCGCTTTGCCATGGTCCGATCCGCGTGCCTTCGCCGAACTGATGCTGTGCTGGGAAATGCGCTCCTGGCATATGGCGGCGGGGGCCGAAGGGCCGGTGATCTTCGATCGGGGCATCGGCGACGTCGTCGGCTATCTTCGCCTCACCGGGCTCGCGGTGCCCGCGCATGTCGAGCAGGCGGCCCGGCATTTCCGCTATAACCGCCGGATATTCGTGGCGCCGCCATGGGCGGACATCTTCCGGCAGGACGAGGAGCGCAAGCAGAGCTTCGTCGAGGCGGAAGCGACTTTCCGGGCGATGGTCGAGGTCTATTCCAGCCTCGGCTACGATCTCCTGTTCCTCCCTCTCGCGTCCGTCAGCCGGCGGGTGGCCTTCGTGGAGGAGCATATCGCCGAAATCCGCTGAATACCGGAGCAGGTATCAAGCTTCCACCAGACCCGGCTGCTTCGCCGGAGGATGACCGGAGCGAGTGTCGCGCGATCATCCGGCAGGCTCCGCGGCGCCACGCGGCGGGTGGGCGTTGCACCGCGCGCATGGTACGCGCCCGTCCGATCCGGCGAGGGAATCCCTTGTCGGCCGATCCGGTCCGCCGTTGCCCCCCATGAATGCGGCCGGTGCGCGGAACTGTCGGCAGCCGCTGCGCGACCGGCCGCTCGTCCGCAGGGCTGGCATGGATATGCGCGGCAGCCGCGCGTCCCGCCCGCGGGGATCAGCCTCGGATCAGCCCTGACACCCCGGACATCGCGGGGGCACGCGCCCGGAGCATCCTGCCGCGAAGAGGGCGCCGCTTTCGGCAAGCGGCGACGGGAAAATGCTGAAGCCGTGCAGCCCGGTTTCAGAATCGCCGCACGGCGTCAGGCGGCCAGCCCCTCGAACTGGAGGCGGGCAAGGCGGGCGTAGAGGCCGCCCTGCGCGGCGAGGCTGTCATGATGGCCCTCCTCGACGATGCGGCCGCCGTCCATCACGATGATCCGGTCGGCGGCGCGGACGGTGGCGAGGCGGTGCGCGATCACGATCGTCGTGCGGCCCTTCATCAGCCCCTCGAGAGCCTGCTGCACCAGCCGCTCGCTCTCCGCGTCGAGCGCGGAGGTCGCCTCGTCGAGCAGCAGCAGCGGCGCATCGCGCAGCAGCGCGCGGGCGATGGCGATGCGCTGGCGCTGGCCGCCCGACAGGCGCGCGCCGCCCTCGCCCATGAAGGTTTCCAGCCCCTGCGGCAAGGCGCGCAGGAAATCGGCGGCGTTCGCGGCCTCGGCTGCCGCCCATAATTCCGAATCGCTGGCCTCCCAATGGCCGTAGCGCAGATTGTCGCGCGCCGAGGCGGCGAAGATCACCGTTTCCTGCGGCACCATCGCGATTCGCGCGCGCACGGCGGCGGGGTCCGCCTCGGGCAGGGCGACGCCGTCCATCCGCACCACGCCCTCGTCCGGGTCGTAGAAACGCTGGGCGAGCTGGAAGAGCGTGGACTTGCCGGCGCCCGACGGGCCGACCACCGCCACCATCTCGCCCGGCCGGACCGCGAGCGAGAAGCCGTCGAGCGCCTTCGCCTCGGGGCGGGTGGGATAGCGGAAGGTGACGTCCTCGAACGCCAGCCGGCCGGCGGCGGGCTCGGGCAGCGGCCGGGGATGGGCGGGCGCGCGGATCTCGGGCACCTGGGTGAGCAGCTCCGTCAGCCGCCCGGCCGCGCCCGCGCCGCGCAGCAGATCTCCATAAACCTCGGTCAGCGCGCCGAACGCGCCCGCGACCAGCCCGCCGGTGATGACGAACGCGGCGATCGAGCCGCCGCTGATCCGGCCCCGGGCCACGTCGATCGCGCCTTCCCACATCACCAGCGTGATCGCGCCGAAGATCAGGCCGATGACGATCGTGGTCATCACCGCGCGGATGCCGATGCGCCTTTTGGCGGCGGCGAACGCATCCTCGACGGCGGCGGCGAAGCGGTCGCCCTCGCGCGCCTCCTGCCCGAAAGCCTGCACGATCTTCATCGCGCCCAGCGTCTCGGCGGCGGTCGCGCCGACATCGGCGATCCTGTCCTGCGCGACGCGCGAATAGCCCCGCACGCGTCGCCCCAGCACGATGATCGGCCCCATCACCAGCGGGATGCCGAGCAGCAGCAGCCCGGCAAGCTTGGGGGACAAGGCGAAGAGATAGATGACCCCGCCGACGCCGGTGGCGACGTTGCGCAGCGCCACCGAGATGGTGGAGCCGACCACCTGATCGATCACCGACGTGTCCGAGGTCAGCCGCGAGGCGATCTCCGAGGGGCGGTTCTCCTCGAAATAGCGCGGCGCGAGCATCAGCAGGTTGCGCTGCACCGCCGCCCGCACGTCGGCGACGACGCGCTCGCCCAGCCAGGAGACGAAATAGAAGCGCAGCCCCGTCGCCACCGCCAGCACCACGACGATCATCAGCAGGTAATGGAAGGAGGTCGCCACCGCATGGCTGCCCCCGCCGCCCGCGAAGCCGCGATCGATCACCCGCTTGAAGCCGTAGGGGATGGCGAGCGTGCCCGCCGAGGAGAAGATCAGCGCGATCAGCGCGCCCGTGATATAGCCCGGATAGCGGGCCGCGAAACGCCAGAGGATCCCCAGATTCGTGATCCTGCGGCTGCCGGCGTCGGGCGCGGCTGATATCGTGTCGGCCATGGCCGCTGCCTAGCAGCCCGCGCGCGGGCGCTCAATGGCGGTGCGCCGGGCCGGGGAGGCGTTTTCGCCGCCGCCTTCGCTGCATTGCAACGAGCGCGCTTTCCGCTAAGCTCCCGCCAGACCGCCGCGCTCGCGGCCCAAGGATATGTGAATGCTTTATAGCGCCTACGACTTTCAACGCTCGCTTCTCGCCGGCGCCAGCGCATTTGCGAATATGGGCGTCGAGTGGATGCAAAATCCCGTCAATCCACTTGCTTACACCTCGATGGGGCCTGTCCTCGCCTCGGGGCTCAATGTGTTCGCGCACGCCTCCGCGTCGCGGGGCAAGCCGGCCTTCGGGCTGGCCTCCACCGTCGTCGACGGGCGAGTCGTGCCGGTTCGCGAGGAGATCGCGCTGCGGAAGCCCTTCGGCCAGCTCAAGCATTTCGTGCGCGAGGGCGTGGAGGGCGGCCCCCGGCTGCTGATCGTGGCGCCGATGTCGGGCCATTATGCCACGCTGCTGCGCGGCACGGTGGAGCGGATGCTGCCGGGCCATGACGTCTATATCACCGACTGGCGCGACGCGAAGATGGTGCCGCTGTCCGAGGGCGGCTTCGACCTTGACGATTATATCGACTATATCGTCGCCTTCCTGGAACATATCGGCCCGGGAGCGCATATATTGGCGGTATGCCAGCCGGCGGTCCCCTGCTACGCGGCGGCGGCGATCATGTCGGCGGCGGGCAATCCCGCCCGGCCCAGGACGCTGACCATGATGGGCGGCCCGATCGACACGCGCGAGGCGCCGACGCAGGTGAACACGGTCGCCACCCAGCGGCCGCATAGCTGGTTCGAGCAGAATGTGATCGCGACGGTGCCCTTCTACTATCCGGGCGGCGGGCGGCGGGTCTATCCCGGCTTCCTGCAACTGACCGGGTTCATGGCGATGAACCTCGGCAACCACATGATCAGCCACTGGACGATGTTCCGCCACCTCGTCGAGGGCGACGAGGAGAGCGCGGACGCGACCAAGGCGTTCTACGACGAATATCGCTCGGTGTGCGACATGGCGTCGGAATTCTACCTCCAGACGATCGACGTGGTCTTCCAGGATCATGCGCTGCCCAAGGGCGAGATGTATCATCGCGGCGTCCGCGTCGATCCCGCGGCGATCACCGACATCGCGCTGCTCGCCGTGGAGGGGGAGCGCGACGATATTTCGGGGATCGGCCAGACGAAGGCGGCGCTGACCATCGCGACGCGGCTGCCCGACGCGCTGAAGAAATATTATCTGGCGGAAAAAGTGGGGCATTACGGCATCTTCAACGGGCGACGCTGGCGCGAGGCGATCGCGCCGGTGGTCGAGGGCTGGATCGCCGCCCATGACGCCGCCCATGAAGCCGTGTAGCGCCACCTTCCTGGCCAGCCTCCTCGCGGGCGCGATGCCGGCGTTGCTGGTCGCGACGCCCGCCGCCGCGTCCAGCCCCGCGCCCGCCGCCATGGTGCCCGCGCCCGCCACCCGGCCGCCGCCGCCGCTGCGCGATGACGAGTTCCACGCGCTGCTCGGCCGCGCGCTGCCGCTTGCCGAACGGCAGGATTGCGCGCCGCTGCTCGGCCTGCTCGACCCCGCATTGCCGCGTCTCGCGGGTAAGAACCGCAACATCGTTCAGATGCTGCGCATCCAGTGCCTCGACCAGCTCGGGCGCGGCGAGGAGGTGGCGGCGGCCTATCGCGAGATGGTCGCCAGCGATCCCGGCGATCCGATGGTGCGCAGCGTGGGCGTGGTGCTCGCCGCCTCGAGCGGGGATTATCCCGAGGCGGGCCGCCGCCTCGCGAGCCTGGCGGAGGACGATCCGGCCGGGCTGTCGACGATCACGAGCGCGCTGGTGCGCGGCGTGGCCCAGCAATTGACGCAGAAGAAGGATTATGGGCTGCGCGACCGCCTGTTCCTCGCCCTCGCGCGGGCGGACTGGCAGCCGGCCGACCGGCCCGAGATGCGCGACAGCCTCGCCCAGGGGGCGATCGAGGCGCTGCTCGAGCGCAAGGACGTGGACGAGGCGACGACGCTGCTGCCGCGTGTCCAGATGCCCGAGCTGCTCGTCGCCATGGCGACCGAGCGGGTCTATCAGCCGCTATGGGGCGCGATCGACGCGCGGCTGGGGCCGCACGGCGCCAGCGCGATCGATCCTTTCGTCGCGGCCCAGCTCGACAATTTCTCGCGCAATCCCGATGACGGCCGCGCGATCCGCGACGCGGTGCGCGCCTTCATCCTGCTCGGCCGCTATCCCGAGGCGGTCGACACCGCCGCCGCCGTCTCCGTCACCACGGGGATGAGCGAGGAGGCGGTGACGACCGTGCGCTACGCCGCGCAGGCGCTGGCGGCGGAGGGGCGGCGCGCCGACGCGGTGGCGCGGCTGCGGCCTTTCGCGTCGGTCGATTTCGCGCGGAATCCGGCGCTGGTGTCGGGCGTGGTGAGCCTTGCCGAGATGCTGGACGAGGACAATCACGAGGAGGATGCGCTGGCCGTCGCGCGCGATGCGCTGGCGCGCGGCGACGATGCGATCAGCCCGTGGGGGACGAGCTGGCTGAGGCGCACCGAGGCGTGCGCGCTCGCCGCCCTGGGCCGGAAGGCCGAGGCCGATCAGGTGGGCGACACATTGCGCGCCGCCGCCGCCGACAATCAGGCCGCGACAATCGAGGCGCTGCTCTGCATCGGCCGCGACGACGAGGCCGCGCGGCTGGCGATCGAGACGCTGGCCACCGTCGAGGGGACGAGCCTGCTCGCCGACCAGTTCCAGCCGGAAGGCGCGTTCTGGGCCTCCTCGCCGTCGCGGCTGCGCGCGCTGTGGGCGCGGCTGCTGGAGCGGCGCGACGTCAGGAGCGCGTTCGACAGGACGGCGCGCATCCTGCCCCGGACCTATTGGCCCGCCCCCGCTCCGCGCCCGATCCCACGCCTGCCCGGCGACGGCCCGACCACCTGACGCCCGTGCGCCGCCTTACCGTCCGTGTCGAGCGCTGGGCCGTCGCCGGCGCCTTCACCATCGCGCGCGGGGCCAAGACGCATGTGGACGTGGTGGTGGCCGAAATCGCGGGCGATGCAGGCGCGACCGGACGGGGCGAGGCGACCGCGATCTATTATCATGGCGAGAGCGCCGAATCGGCCGCCGGCCAGATCGAGGCGCTGCGCGGGCCGATCGAGAGCGGAGCGACCCGCGCCGACCTCGCCGCGCTGCTGCCGGGGGGAGCCGCGCGCAACGCGCTGGACGCGGCGCTGTGGGACCTCGACGCGAAGCTCGCCGGGCGGCCCGTCTGGCGGATCGCGGGGCTGGCGGAGCCCCGGGCGCTCACCACCGCCTTCACCATATCGCTCGCCGCGCCCGAACGGATGGAGGCGGATGCGCGCGCGGCGGCGGGGCGCTATCCGCTGCTCAAGCTGAAGCTGGCGGGCGAGGGGGATCGCGCGCGGGTGGCGGCGGTGCGGCGCGGCGCGCCGGACGCGCGGCTGATCGTCGACGCCAACGAAGCCTGGACCGGCCGCGACATCGCCGCCGAGGCGGGCGCGCTCCTCCCCTTCGGCGTCGAGCTGATCGAGCAGCCGGTGAGGGCGGGGGAGGACCATCTGCTCGACGGCGTCGCCTCGCCGATACCGCTCTGCGCCGACGAGAGCTGCCAGGATCGCGCCGACCTGCCGCGCTGCATCGGCCGCTATGCCGCGATCAACATCAAGCTCGACAAGGCGGGCGGGCTGACCGAGGCGCTGGCGCTGGCGGCCGAGGCGCGCGCGGCGGGCCTGGCGGTGATGGTCGGCTGCATGCTGTCGACGTCGCTGGGGATCGCGCCCGCCTTCCTCGCCGCGCAGGGCGCGCGCTGGGTGGATCTGGACGGGCCGCTGCTGCTCGCGCGGGACCGGGCGGGCGGCTTCCGCTTCGACGGCGGGACGATGCGGGCGGGCGAGCCGGGCTTCTGGGGATAGGGGCCGCGCGCTCAATAATCCTTCGACACGCGGACGTTGCCGCTCGACCGGCCGATCGTCGAGATGCTGCCGAGCAGCGAGAGCCAGCGCGTGATCTGGAATTCCACGCGCGTCGCCGAATAGCCCGCGCCGTCGGTGATCACCTCCACATAGGTCTTGCGGCCGACATATTTGCCCGCCGCCACCGCCGTCTTCTGCCCCGTGGTGACGTCGGGCGGCAGGATGCGCAGCCGGTCGAGCCCCGCCACCCGGCGCACCGCGTTGATCGGGTTCAGCCCGTCGCCCGTCCCCCCGCGCAGCGAGGCGACGGCGGCGGCGAGCTGGAGCGCCTCGGGCGCGGAGAGATTGGTGATCGACGTGCCGAACAGCAGGCGCGAGAGCAGTTCGTCCTCGGGCAGAGCGGGCACGCTTTCGAACGCGATGTCGGGATGCAGGCCGGTGCCGGAGACGCGGATGGTGGCGTTCAGCCCCTGGATGCTCGCCTTGGCGACGATGTCGAGCACCGGATCGGGCGGCGCCTGCCCCTGGAAGCGGATCACCCCGCGATCGAGGTCGAAGCGGCGGCCGGCGAATTCGTAGCCGCCGCGGATCAGGTCGGCCTGGCCGGTGATCGCGGGGTTCTGCACCTCGCCCTTGATGGCGAGGTCGGCGCGCCATTCGCTGTCGAGGCCGAGGCCGGTGACGGTGAGCTGGTTGCGCGCGTGCGCGTGGAGGTCGAGCGTCCATGGCACCGGCGGCCCGGTTTCCTCCGCCTCGTCGGCGGGGCGGTTGATCTCGGTCGCGTCGAGGCGGGGGATCGAGGCCGCCGCCGCCTGGCCGAGGCGATAGCGGCTCTTGATGAGCTTCACGTCGCCCCCGATCGTGCCGCCCTTGCCGTCGGAGCGGATCGTCAGCGGGCCGGTGACGGTGGCGGCGATGTCGTCGCGGTTGAGCATCAGCGCGTCATCGGCATTGACCGTGATGTCCATGCCCATCCCGCGCGGGGCGGCGAAGTCGAACAGCGCGCGGCCCGCGATCGTGCCGTTGCCCGCCCTGCCGGCATATTGATCGATCACCAGCCGCGATCCGCCGAAGCGGCCGCTGGCCTTCAGCCCGGTGACGACCGTGCCCGACACCGCGCTTTCAAGCCGCGCGCCGTCGGTGCGCAGCGATCCCCGGATCACCGGGTCGCCAAGCCGCCCGCTGACGTCCGCGCCGATCGCCATCGGGCCCGACAGGTCGATCGCCTCGGTGCCGGTCAGCCGCCAGAGCGTGTCGGCCGGCCCGTCATAGCGAAGCTGCGCGAAGAAGGGCGCCGCCATCAGCCGGGTGGCGAGATCGGGGCCGGGGGGCAGCGGGGCGAGGCGCGCCTGCGCGCGGCCGATCACCTTGCCCCCGCTCGCCGCGACCGCGCGCGCCACCGCCTTGTCGCCGCTCAGCTCGACGGCGATCCCGGCGTCGACCGGTCGTGAGGAGAGCACCAGCCCCGATCGGGTGAGGCCGCGCACCGTGAGGTCGACATGGCCGGTGGGCAGGCCGCCGGCGGGCAGGCGGTAATTGAGCTTCCCGCTCGCCGCCCCGCCGAGGCCGAGCCGCGGATTGACGATGTCGAGAATGGTGAGGGGCATCCGGTCCAGCCCGGCGTTCACCTCCATGGCCGCCCCGCCGAAACGGCCGCCTAGCGTCGCGTTGCCGCCAGCGAAGGAAAGGCCGGTGGGGGCGAGGCGCCAGCCGTCGCCCTCCCGCGTGAAGGTGGCGGGCGAGGTGAGCCTGAGCGGCATCCGGTCCACCGTCCCGTTGCCGGTCAGCCGGATGCGGTCGCGCCCGATCTCGGCGTCGGTGGCGAGCGTGAAGGCGCGCCCGCGCGATCCCGCCACCTGGACATGCGCCGTGCCGACGCCGCCGGTGAGGCTTGCCGTCGCCGCCAGCCGGGCGACCGAAAGGCCGCCGCGCCGCAGCCCCATGGCGTCGATCGATCCGCGCACCGTCGCCGCCCCGGGATCGAGGCGGATCGTGCCGTCCAGCGTCCCCTTGCGGACGGTGACGGCGGCGGGCGCGGGCAGGGTGGCGCCGTCGGCGGCGATCTTCGCGGCGATCTCCTGCACGCCAAGGATCGGGCGGAACAGCAATTCGCCGTCCAGCCCGCCGCCCGCCACCGCGAGCCGGCCGAGGAAGCCGCCGCCGGGATCGGCGCGCACCGCGCCCGTCGCGCGCGTCCCCGCGACGTCGAGGGCCGCGACCGCGATCGTCGCGGGCGTTCCGGGGGCGAGCAGGAGCTGGCCGTTGCCGGTGAACGGCCCCAGCGTCGATCCCCCGGCGGCGCGATAGGCATAGCCCTGCGGATTGGGATCGAGGTTCAGCCGCACGTCCGCCAGCCCCAGCGAATCGACCGGGCGGGCGAAGAGCAGATCGAGCTTCGGCTTGGCGATGTCGCCGTCCAGCGTCATGCGGAACGGGCCATATTGCGCCTGCGTGCCCCCGCCCTCGAAGCGGAAGCTGCCGTCGCGCCGCCGCATGCCGTTGCCGGTGATCGTGATCGAGGGCGCGGTGAGCTTCAGGTTGCGCATCAGCAGGATGCCGTCGGGGCCGCGCACCAGCCCGGTATCGATCGCGGGCAGGCCGCCCGCCAGCGAGCGGAGGAACACATTGTCGAACCGCCGCACCCAGGCGCGGCCGCGCCCCTCGACGCGCGATCCGTGGCCGCCGGGGCCGGGCACGACCTTCAGCTCGGTCAGCACGTCGACCAGCCCGAGCCCCGGGATCAGGTAGCGGTTGAGCCCGCCCGAAAGCGTGACGGTGAAATCGCCCGTCGCGAGATCGAGCAGCAGCGCGAGCTTGCCCCTGATCTTGTCAGAGGTGAGGGCCAGCCCCTCGCCGGTCACATGGCGGGCGGTGACCTTCAGCGCGCCGTCGATCGTCAGGTTGGCGAGGATGCCGCCGGCCACGTCGCCCACCCCGGTCACGCGCCGCGCGGTGAGGCGGAGCGGGACCGTCACGGGGCTTTTCGAGAAACGGCCCCGGCCCTGCGCGCGCACCGTCTCGAACCCCGTCCGGTCGAAGGCGGCGCGCTCCGCCGTCAGCACATAATCGAAGGCGGCGGTGGCGAAGGGGCCGTCCAGCGTCGCGCGCAGCTTGATGTTGTTCCCCGTCATGTTGGGGAAAAGGGCGGGGGGCTTGAGCAGATGGGCGTTGATCTGGAGCCCGTCGAACGCCGCGCGGGCGAGATCGATCACGCCCGCCGCGTCGATCGAGAGCGCGCCCGAGCGCAGCGAGAGCGTCGAATCGAGCCGCCGCTCGGCCAGCGTCGCGGCGCCGGTGACGATGATGCGGGGGCTGGAAAGGCGTTGCAGCTTGCCGTGGAGCAAGGGCGCCGGGGCGAGGAAGCCGCCCAGCGAATAGCTCCCCCGCCGCACGCCCAGCCCGAGATCGGCGACGTTGA
>Ga0182749_1003614_pt1 | contig 10471 bp, 8 predicted proteins | sample eDN3rd37CKraftMG_FD_128875 | JGI IMG/M metagenome (GOLD analysis project Ga0182749, IMG submission 128875) | Enriched Miracle-Growth compost microbial communities from Emeryville, California, USA - eDNA 3rd pass 37_C Kraft MG (version 2) (version 2) ...
ATCTCGGCCGCATTCTCGCTGGTAATGCCTAAGGTTTCTCGAACTTCCGGGAGTTTTTCTGTCGCCTTTGCAACAATAAAATCCTGAACCTCTCTCACCTGAGTTACATTTAGGGACCTGACAGTAATACGGCGCATGTATCTGATAGTTGTTGAATAATTGGAGTGCTTCGCTTTTCTGTTTACCGCAAAAAGATTGTAATTGGTCTCCAGACACTCCAGCAGAAGGACGCTGGATCTAATCATATCAAGGGTCAGAGGAAACGCTTTTAGTATGGGATCGCGCACTCTGACGCGTCGCCAGGCTTTTGATTCCAATGTCTCGGACAGGACCCCAACACGATAGGCGCCCTTGGAGCCGTGCGGACCTACGAGGTTGCCTACGAGGAACAAATGTTGTCGCTCGGCAGGAATTGCGAATGAAACGAGTCGCTTATTAAGCTCAATAAGAAATTCCATTACTGTGACAACAGAAATTCTATCTTCGTCGTGTGTCACACATTGATCAAAGTAATCATAAATTACATCTTCTCCGTGCCTTTTCTTGTACCATTTAATCTGATAACTGGACCCATCAGATATATCTTTTATAGAATCGACTCGCAGATCAAGCGCACTGCTGACATTCATAGCAGTATCTAGTATTATTATTATTAGATAATATATTGCGGTCTCAGTCGTAAGAAAGAGACTCTCATTTATTTGATGAATACTGAATCTATTGTAGAGAAGGCGACTAAACGCCGGCGCTTCGAATCTTGTTGGGGGCATGCCCCCGAACTCGTATTCGATATAAGAGAGGACAGATGATATATTGATGAACGCTGACCTACTTCCTCTTCCTGAGCCCAGCGAGCGTGCGAACCGTCCTTCATTCTCGGCGATGAACTTTACGATCCGAGCATGCTCGGCTTCGCATATCTGGCGAAGCGCAGCCTGATGCGAGGCTTGATGATTCCGAATCCCCTTAACAGCAAGCGACCGAATGTGCCCGAGCATGGAAACTAACCGTTCATGCATGACGACGGGATCGGAAATATTGGTCAGATTGGATAGATTGTTCCAGAGTTTAACTGTGTCGTCATCGGCGCCGATGAGGTGGGCCGGAAGGTCGGCACCCGCGCCTACGACATCGACCTCGGAAACAGCGGGTTTGGGCGTGCTGGCAAGGAACGCATTCTCCACTCCGGGAGGTAGATTGAATTTTGGGATTATTCCTCGGTCCTGCAAAAATTGTGCAACTAAATTTCCGCTCTTTATATAGAAATTCCGAGTTGTCGCCTTGATGGATGTGTCATTACGTATCGTCTCAGCAGCGCGTGCGAAAGCATATTGCCAGTCATTCGCGACCCACCCCGATCTATAAGCTCTTGCGACGGATTTGAACATCCTTTTGGTACTCGCTTCAAGAGCGCGAGCTTGGCCAATGGACGTGGATGAGACCATCTGAAGGAACGCGGCAACCATGTCGTGTGCAAGACGGTCACCAAACGGCTCCAGAATGGTGAGATTGAAGTTCTCGGGTTTCCGCGGCGTACTGTGAGCCGGAGAACGAAATCTCAATGGCAGCTTGGGCGAGCTGCCCAGCGGGATAGGCAGCTTGACGTCGGACATAATGTCGAAGGGGAGATCCTCGGACCGGCCCTTTGATCCCGTATTGCTCGAACGAGCTGGCCGCTTCTTCAAAAGAGGCGCTCCATCATCATCATTGCGTTGATTTCCGCTCGCGTCTTCTCGTCAGAGCGCTCGGATGATCGCCTCCCCATCTCCTTCTCTGCCAAGTGCAAATAGATGAACGCCGTGTCGAGTCGGGAAAGTCGAGCAAACTGAAGCACCTTGTACATCGTCTCGGCCGGAGACATCCCCGCTGCCAGGTTTTCGCGAGCGAAGTCAGTAATGCTTCGGTGACGTTCGTCGTGAGGACTTATTTTCCTCAGGTTTGGCCGACCAAGCCTCTCGGCGGCACCCCGCGCTGCGCGTTTGTATAAGTTAGTGACGCTTTGCGGGAGAAGCGCTCGCCCGGTCTTCTGAGACAAGAAGATCGCCCGAACGTCCTTTCCCGATATTTCCTTGCGGCGGAGAAACTCTGCGCGCTCCGTGTCGATATAATCGCGAAGTTCGATTGCGAGAGTGAGGGAGAGCGAAATGTCCCTCTCCCCCCCTTTCTTAGAACTTACAATCTTGAAATTGATGAAAGGCTCTGCCACGCCCGCTGCGACCCGGCTCTTCAGCCGCTCAAGGGCAATTTTGGACGGGATATCGTCTACTGTCATCCGCAGCCCTTCGCTCCGTCGTAAGGCTGCCGCACGCAACACTTTAGATAGGAGGCCGTGGGTGCTCTTTGTTAGTGCGCGCTTGCTCTGGCGTGCAATTTGAGCGTCGAGCGTTCGGAGGTCGTCAAGGGCCTTCGGTGAAGGTTTGGGCTTCTCTGCCGTTCCCTTTTGCAGATGATGCCGCATATTTTGGCCATCCCACTGGACGCTGATCGAATCATCTAACTGGTCGCCGAGTATCCGGGGTATCCAGCCGTTGTTCTGAGCATACAGGATGAAGCGAAGGACTATGGTCAGCCGCTCCCGGAAGACTTTCTCCCCGACCTCACGGTGTTGGAGCTGCGATATTCGCCATCTAAGGAGTATATCATCGTTCACCATCTCGAGCGGAATGCCCCGGCCCCCATCCGCCTCACGGAGGACGCAGAGAAAATCGACGATAACCCGAGCGTACTGGTGAACGGTCAATGTGTTGCCAGTGCGCGCGAGCGACATGATGAAGGCCGTCGCGCCCAGGTGCATCCTCCCATCCGCCAAGGCGACGTAGCGCGCCTCCGAGAGAACCTCTGATCGGCTTCTCATTCCGGCCGATGGCACCAGCCTCTTTAACGTCGGCTGTTGAAATACCCGTGCTTCACATCGAGCAACCATCCTCTCCACTCCAAACTGCTCTCTACTGAATGGTGGAGCATGACCGTGCCATCGTGTCAAGATTTTTTATAGTACGATATGCCTTATGATCTTCTCATGTCGAATTTTCCCTTGATATTTGTAGCTTAGAGAGCGACACCTATCCTATATTATCTTATTTTTATTTCTCACAAACGAATCCGTACTTTAAGGATTCATTGTACCACAATTCTGGACAGGAAGAATTCAATCCTTCATAAGTGCGTTAAATAGAAGGACTTATCGTTTGCGATCTAGTTCATCGCTAGCGTCTGAAACAGAAAAAAAGCCGTGTTTTCGATATCTTGCGAGCCTACGCCGGGCGATGGTGATCTCCGTCGAATCTTGGAAATCCCACTGAATTATAACCCGCTGAAATCACTCCCCTTTTTGGGAACCGACACTGAACTGGTAGGATTCGAACCTAAGGACCTGCTCCAAAAAAAAGCTGCAAATTCAATCGCTTGCGCAGCGCCTCCGGATGCCTTGCAATTCGCGCTTACCAGCGGTTCTCTGAGATCCGATTTCTGTGGAGCCGTGGCTGTCGTCGTAAGCCATTGAAATTCCGCAGGACATTATGATTCAGACTCTAAACGACGGAGCTGAGATAGGCTTGGAACAGTGCATCGTTTGTGTCGATGAGCGGTCACTGACCACCGAACCCGGCACATCGCACTCTTTGCCTGCCGTCGAATCTTCCTGGCGCACATCCGGACACTCACGGCACCTAGATCAATGACAAGCGCGCCGCCGAGCTCGCTGGATTGCTCGAACTGATCCGGAAGTTTCATGCCGGCATACGTCGACGAAGATCTCATCCGTACCTGTTCGTGAACTCGAAGAACCGCGAGTTCCTCGGAGAACCGCTGCAGCTTTCTATTGTCGAGAAGGCGTTCGAACCCGCATGCCGAAGGGCCAGAGTCGATGCGCCAGGCCTTCGAGCTCGCCGCGGGGCGCGGTCAATTCAATGCGGGAAAGCCCAATTGATACCGATTGTGCGAACGCGACCAGTTGATAACCAGCATAGGTCTGCGAATGCGGAGGGGTCTCATTCAGCAGGGCAGCCCGAGGTTCTGATCTCAAGAGCGTCGCCGCCATTCCCACTCTTTAACGACGGTGCACTCAGTGACCGGGAAGACCGCGGGCTCTCAAAGCCCGTCCTGCGGACAGGTCCAAGGAGCGTGGCGTCAACGCAGTCACGCATTTGGCGAGTGTATACCACGCAGTCGCAGTCGGGGGCGGCTACGGCGCTATTGAGGGGCGCGCCGCCCCCGACTGCTTATCGGGAGAAGATGTGCTCAGAACGTGGAATGTTTGAAAGAGACGACATCAAGGACGTCTATGCCGAGGCCAAGGGCACGGGCTTCGACACCAAGGCGATCCGCACTCTGGTGCGCCTGCGCAAGAAGGATCAGGCAGAGCGCGAGGAGGAGGAGTCGATCCTCGACCTCTACAAGGCCGCGCTTGGGATGGTTTGACCTTATAGCAGCGGACAGATCGGAGCAGGCCCGCGCCTCAGCTTCGTTTCGTCCGCCGGGATTGACTTGTGGGTTGCCTTGCGGGAGCGGGATTGTGACCGCCGCACGGCGGTCACACAGGCTCTCTTGTCAGGCTTGCATGTCCTGCTTGCGGTGGCTCAACGCATCGCTGGCCTCTCCCGCGGCATGCAGCGCACCCAGCGCCGGATGCCGTGAAGCGCCGAACACGCCCGGCACCGCACTCTCGAGGAAGGTGAGCGACGTCACCAGCGCGATCATCGGGTAGGTCGGGGTGAAGGACGACCCACGGGCCGCCACCGCCGCTTCCAGGGCGTCCACCGCGCTCGATGCCTGGGCCTCGCACAGAGCGACCCATTCCGGCCACACCTTCTCCTCCGGACGCCGTGCCCTTTCGTAATAGCTCGCGACGGCACGCTCGGTGGCGCCGTTCACAAGCGCGATGAATTGCAGCGCTTCGGCGCGTTCGCGGCCGTCCCGCGGCAGGAGGCGGCCTTCGGGATCGTGCATGTCGGTCAGGGTCAGCGCAATCGCGAGGCTGTCGAAAAGCATGTGGCCGTCCAGCCGCAGGGCCGGAACGCGGCCGATGGGATTGATCGCGCGCAATTCGTCCTGCTGTGCAATCGCGGCCACTGGCAACTGCACGAAGGGAATGCCAAGAAGATCGAGCAGGACAGCCGTGCGCCGGACATAGGGAGACACCATTCTCCCGATCAGCACGGTACCCGGGATTTGGGCGAGATCACCCGACAGATTAGGCATTTGTTTCTCCTGGAGATACGGTTATATCAATTGGTGATACGATGGACGGTCGAGCAGCCAGGCGCTCTTCGACCCATACGCCGCGAAAAGGAAGACCGATGGAAAAGGAAACGGGGGTTCTGCAATCGGTGGTGCGCGCCTTTCGCGTGCTCGAGGCCGTTGGCCGTCTTGGCCACCCGGCCTCGCTGTCGGAGATCGCCACGGAGGCGGGGGTCGACAAGAGCGCAGCGCAGCGGATGGTGAATACGCTGCTCAGCCTCGGCTATCTCGAACGCAACAGCGGACGCTCCGGCTACGTGCCTGGCCGACACATCCTGGTCCACGCCTACGACTATCTCAAGAACACGCGCATCATCGAGCGCGCCACACCGGTTCTGATCGAGTTGCGCCGCAACGCGCGGGAGCGCATCGACCTCAGCATCATGGAGGGCAGCATGATCATCTATGCCGTCCGGCTGCAGAGCAAGCGGCAGAACTTTCCGGCCACGCTGATCGGGCGGCGCCTGCCGGCATTCGCATCCTCGGGCGGGCGGGCGATGATGTCGCTGATGAAGCGCCATGAGGTGGAGGCGATCCTCGATGCCTCCGACCTGCATCAGATAACGCCCAAAACCATCTGCGACCGCGAGGCTCTCCTGGCGGAAGTCGAAAAGGCGGCACGGATCGGCTATGCGCTTGCCGTCGAGGAAGTGCTTCCGGGCGAAGTGGTGCTGGCAGCGCCCGTGCGTGACGCGGAAGGCCGCCCGGTTGCGGCCCTGCATATCGCCGGATCTCTCAGCGAATGGGAGGTCGAGACCTTCTGTGCCCAGTTCGGTCCGCTCGCCACCGAAGCGGCCGAGCTTCTGAGCCGCTGAAGGCTCAGTGGAAGACACGGCCGCCATCGATGGTGAGCGTGGTTCCGGTCACGAAGCCCGCCTCGTCCGAGATGAGGTAGAGGATGCCGGCCGCGACCTCGTCGGCCGACGCGACCCGCGACAGCACGTTGCGCGAGATGATTTCCCTGTAGGCGGCATCGGGATTTTCCGCCGCCTCCCATGAGGCGCGCAGCATGGGGGTGTCGATGACGCCGGGGCAGACCACGTTGGCGCGCACCTGGCGATCGGCGGCGTCGATCGCCAGCGCCTTTGTCGCCATGATGATCGCCGCTTTGGAAGCACAGTAGGCGGTCCTGTTGGCCAGCGGCTTCAGGCCGGCGCCCGACGACACGTTGACGATCGAGCCGGGGCCGGAAAATTCCTCGAGTGCCCGGCGGCACAGCATCATCGGCGCCAGCACGTTGATGTCGAAGACGCTGCGCCACATCGCCGCGTCGGTCTGTTCGAAGGGAGCCAGCAGGTCCTTGCCGGCGCAGTTGACGACGCCGTCCAGCCCGCCCATGCGCCGTGCCGCCTCGGCGACGGCCGCGTCGATCTCGGCAGCGCTGGTCAGGTCACAGGCGATGTCGAAAAGCCCCGGCGTCGCCTGCGCGGCGGCTTCCAGGCCGGTCGCGTCCCTGTCAAGGGTTGCAACCCGGGCCCCGTGCGCGGCAAAGAGACGGGCAGTCGCCGCCCCGATGCCGGAGGCCGCGCCCGTCACGATGATCCTTCGTCCGGCAAGGCGCTTCATCGGGGGCATCCTTGCGCCCATTCCTCCACCAGGGCGTCGCCCTGCATCGCCTTGCCGTCCTCAAGCGCCGTGATGCGGTCGATCATGCCGCGCAGGAGAGGCACGGGGATTGCGTGGCGTTGCGCGGCCACGAAGATCGGGCCTACCTGCGCCGCGGCATCGGTGCGGGCGCGCGCCACCGCGATATCGCGCCAGGCGCTGCTGTGGGTCTTGGCGGAGCCGCGATAGAGGTCCGCCATGCTGTTCAGCCCGGCAACGGCGCGCTGGTCGCCGGCTTCGAAATCGGCCGGATCGAACCCGTCGAAGCCGAGCGGCGCGACGCCCTCGGCCCTGGCCACGCAAAGCACCTCGCGGATCAGGCCGATATTGGCGGCCTGCCAGCGCGGGTCTTCCATGAAGGCGACGAGCGGCGCCTTGCTGAGGGCGGAGGATTTTAGCACCGCGCTGTAGGCCTGCTTGCCCCACAGGAAACCGAAGATATTGTCGCTTGCGATTGCCTTCGGTTCGTAGAGCGCGAGAAGGTCGCGCACCGTGCTGGTGCGCTCCCCGATATGTCCGTCGAGCTCGCCCACCACGACCGCGCCGCGATTGCCGACCGTGATGTGGCCGGGGCCTGTTATGTCGGCGCCGAAATTGATGAAGGCGCCGATGACGTTGCGCTGGCCGACGAGGCCGGCGATCTCCAGCTCGCACAACCCGTTCTGCAGCGAGACGACGGGCGCGTCGGGAGACCGGAAGGGCATCAGCGCCTGCATCGCCTGCAGGGTGCGGTCGGCCTTCACCGCCAGGAACACCAGGTCGAACGTTCCTTGAAGCGCATCAGGACGCGCTGCGCCGACATGCGCGACGATGCCGCCTTCGGGAAGGTCAACCGTCAGGCCGCTTGCGGCGATGCGCTCGAGATGCGCCGCATCGACATCGACGCATGTCACGTCATGGCCGGCGCGGCCGATATGTGCGGCGATGGTGCCGCCGATGGCGCCCGTGCCCCAGACGAGCATCCTGCCGGGAAATGCCATGGGCTCAGACCTTGATGAACGGGTTGATGGCGCAATCGGCCGGGTCGAACTTGTTGTTCCGGGCCCAGTGACCGGCCACCTCGCTGCAGGTCGCGTACCAGACGTCGCCGAAGCCGCGGGTGAACTCGATGAACTGCCTCAGCATGGTCATGCGCGAAGGGCGGCCGATGGCTTGCGGGTGCATGACGAGGTTGATCAGGCCGCCCGTTTCGCGGATGGCCTCGAACTCGGCCTTCCATATCGACAGCACGTGCTCGTTGGTGAAGATCGGCCGCGGCGACATGATCGAGAACAGCATGAAGGGCGCGTCGTCCAGGCTCCAGTGCCAGGGCAGCTCGACCGGTCCCTGGAAGCCGTCCTCCAGGCAGTGATAGTAGGGGTCCACGCTGTCCATCAGCGAGCTGTCGTAGAGAAAGCCCTTTTCGGACAGGATGCGGATGAGGTTGGAACTGGTTTCGCCGGCCGGGGACCGGTAGCCGGCGGGCACGATGCCGAACTGGCTCTTGAGGGCGTGGAGGCCCGCCTCCATCTCCTCCAACTCCTGCTCGGGGAAGTCGGGGTCAACCCATTTGTGCCAGTAGCCGTGGTGACCGATCTCATGCCCGTCCCTGACGATCGCCTCGACGCGCTGGGTGCGGTTGTCGACCACCCAGCCGGGTACGAAGAACGTTCCCTTCAGCGCTTGCTCGCGCAGCAGCGAAAGCACGTTGAGGATGCCGACCCGCGCGCCGTAGGTGCCCTGCGAAAGCGTGCCCGGTCGCTTGGCGTTGGCGGGATCGCGCGACAGCCAGTTCGTTTCGGCGTCGAAATCGAAGGTCAGGGTCAAGGCGCATTTCGCGCCGCCGGGCCAGATCGTCATCTCATCCCCGCTGGAAGGCTAACGTTGAAATGGCGGCCCCGGCGATGATGCCGCCGGGGCCAGGTCGTCTGCGCCTTACGCCCAGCTCACGCGGTCGTAGGGCGACAGGGGTCCCCAGACGCTCATCGGGGGGTTCTGGAGGTTCTTGGCATAGATGGTGTAGAGCGGCTCTTCGTTGGTCCAGCAGATGGGCAGCTCGTCGGTCACGATGCTCTGGAAGCGTGCGTAGAGCGCCTTGCGCTTTTCCACGTCGTTTTCCACCGCCGCCTGGCCGAGGATCTCGTCCACCTCCGGATTGGAGTAGCCGGACGTGTTGGTATAGATTTGGTTGCGGATGTTGGTGCGCAGATAGGCACGGTGCACGCCGATCACCGGATCAGGATAGTTCCACATGCCGTTCAGCAGCAACTGATGCTCCCAATTGCCGACCCGGGTCGCGTAGCTCGCGAAGTCGGCATTCGGGCGCAGGACGATCTCGATGCCGATCTTGGCAAGCTGCGCCTTGAGATAGTTCGCCACCGGCTCCTGGCTGTTGATGTTGGCGTCGGGCAGCCATTCGAGCGTGAAGGTCAGGCGCTTTCCGGACCCGTCGGCCTTGTGGCCCGCCTCGTCGAGCAGAGCCTTGGCCTTGTCGAGATCGACGGCATAGAGGTTCAGGTCTTTGCTGGCGAGAGGGTTGGAGGCGGTCAGCGGACCGTCAAGGCGCACGCCCTCGCCCCGCAGCAGGCGCTGCGCGATGAAGTCCTTGTCGATCGCATGGGCGATGGCCTTGCGGACGCGCACGTCGTTGAGCGGCTCGTGGCGCAGGTTGAACTCCAGGTAGTTGGTGGCGCCGAAAGCCTCGTAGCCCTTCTTGGTCACCACCAGCGCGGCATTGTCCTTCAGGCGCTGGATGCTGTTGATCTGCACGAGGGCGAAGGGCAGATAGTCGATCTCGCCGCGCTCGAGCCCGAGCACGTTGACCAGCGGGTCCTGCGTGACCTTGAAAAGCAGCTCCTTGAAATGGGGCTTGTCCAGGAAATAACCGTCATAGCGCTCGAGGATGAGATATTCGCCCGAACGGTATTCCTTGAATTTGAACGGGCCGGAGCCGACCGTCTCGGTATTGGCGGGATTCTGGCGGATATCGCCCGCGCCGTAGACATGCTCGGGCAGGATAGGGGCCAGCGGCGGCGCCAGGGACTGCAGCAGCGCCGGCTGCGGCTTGCTGAGCTTGATGACGGCGATCAGTTCGTCGGGCGTTTCAACTGCCTCGAGCTGGCTGAACATCACCTTTCCGAAGGGGTGATTTTCCTTGACCACGTTCAGCGAGAAGGCGACGTCCTTGGAGGTGATCGGCTTGCCGTCATGGAAGGTGGCGCCGGAGCGCAGGCGGAACGTGTGCGAAAGCCCGTCCTCCGACGATTCCCAGGACTCAGCCAGATAGGGCTGCGGCGCGAAATTCTCGTCGATGCGGATCAGGCTGGCGAAGATCTGGGTGCCGGGCACGGCGGTGGCCTGGCCCGACTGGATGGCCGGGTTCAGGTGACGGAAGGTGGTGTGCCCGATCACGAGCTGTTCCTTGGAGGCCTGGGCGAAAGCGCCCTGGCCTGCAGGAAGGGCAATCGCGGCGGAAGCAGCAGCCGTTCCCAGAAGGAAATTTCGGCGCGAAACGGCGGTATCAAACGGATTCATGAGCTTTCTCCTCTCTCTCATAGCCTTGGTCCCCCGGATCCTTGTCCAGCGGGTAGATGGGTCGGGTCAGGTTCTTGAACGGGAAGGCGTCGTAGTCCGAACTGCATACGCCCGG
>Ga0182749_1003620_pt1 | contig 10466 bp, 8 predicted proteins | sample eDN3rd37CKraftMG_FD_128875 | JGI IMG/M metagenome (GOLD analysis project Ga0182749, IMG submission 128875) | Enriched Miracle-Growth compost microbial communities from Emeryville, California, USA - eDNA 3rd pass 37_C Kraft MG (version 2) (version 2) ...
AGAGCGGGAACATCCACCGCGCGCGGCGCACGTCCGCCTCGGTGTGGTTCTCCACCACGGCGACGTGGAACTGCCGCGGCAGCAGCAGGATGGCGAAGAGCGACAGCAGCGTCATCGTCAGGAAATTGGCCGAATGGAACGGCCCCGAGAACACGGCGGCCACGTCGCGCCGCTGCAGCACCGCGGAGAGGAGCGCGGTCGGGCCATCGTACATCGCGAAGGTGACGAACGCGCCGACGGCGAGGAAGGCGACGAGCTTGATCACGCTCTCGCTGGCGATCGCCAGCATCAGGCCGTCCTGGTGCTCGGTGGCGTCGACGTGGCGGGTGCCGAACAGCATGGTGAAGGCCGCCATGGCCAGCGCGACGAACAGCGCCATGTCACCGAGCGGCAGCAGATAGGCGCCGCCCGCGGCCGAGGTCTCCGGCAGGAGCACGCCGATCGACGCCGATACCGCCTTGAGCTGGAGCGCGATGTAGGGGATCGAGCCGACAATGGCGATGAGCGCCACCGCCGCTGCCACCGGCTGGCGCTTGCCGTAGCGCGCAGCGATGAAATCGGCGATCGATGTGATGTTCTGGCCCTTGGCCAGCCGCACAACCCGCAGCACCAGCGGCGAGGCGAGGCCGATCATCAGCACGGGGCCGATGTAGATGGTCAGGAAGTCGTAGCCGGTGGTGGCGGCAAGGCCGACCGAGCCGAAGAACGTCCACGACGTGCAATAGATGGCGAGCGACAGCGGATAGATGAAGGCGCGCCAGCGCGTGCCGTCTCCGCGCCTGCGGTCGCCGTAGCTCGCGATGACGAACAGCAGGCCGATGTAACAGAGCGCGACCGCGATGACGAACCAGGCTTGCAGCATGGCCTTGGCGTAACCCCCCGCGAGCCGGCCGGACTCGGGGCTCGCTATGATCGCCGGATTCTGCCCCGGCGCTGCCATGAGCCTAGCACAACCGTGCCCGGATCGTGCGCCTTGAGGTTTGACGCGCCGCAGCAAGATCGGCATTGATGGCGTGCGGGCTCATCGATGACGGCAGTTTCCCAGGTCTCCTCCAGCGCCGGCACGCTGCGGCATTTCGCCGAGACCATGGCGGTCGGCGCCGCCGGCGGCGCGCTGTTCGACCTCGCCCGCTTTCCCGCGGGGTGGATGGCGGGCTCCCTGCTGTGCGTCGCGGTGGCGGCGCTCGCCGGCCGCCCAACCCATGTGCCCACGACAGTCTCGCGCGTCTTTTTCGTCTGTCTCGGCATGATCATCGGGGCGGTGGCGACCCCCGAGACCGTGCGCGGCATGGCGACGTGGCCCGCGAGCATCGCCATCATCGCGGTGGCGATGATCGCCGTCACCCTGGCAGCCGCGGCCTACTTGAGGCTGGTGCACGGCTGGGACGCGCAGACCGCGCTGTTCGCCTCTGTTCCCGGGGCGCTGTCACAGGTCTCGATCATCGCCGCCGAGCGCGAGGCCGACCTGCGCGCCATCGTCGTGGTGCAGACGGTGCGCGTCATCATCCTGGCGGTCGGCGTGCCGCTCGGGCTGACGGTCCTGGGCCTGCACGCCGCGACCACGCTGCCGACGAGCCGGGTCGGCGCGCTCGACGCGCCGCTCGATTTCGCGCTGCTGGTGATCCCGTCGATCGCGGCGGCGATCTCGCTCTATCGCCTCGGCTTCTCCGGCGGCTTCTTCTTCGGCCCGATGATCGTATCGGCCTTCCTCCATGGCGCCGGCATGATCGAGCTGAGCCTGCCGGGATGGCTTGCGATCCTCGCCATGATCGGGCTCGGCGCCATCAACGGCTCACGCTTCAATCAGACCTCGTTCCGCATGCTCGGACACTATCTGGCGGCCTCGCTCGGCTCGCTCCTGGTGGTGGTCGCGGTCGCCGCGGCATTCGTGGTCGCGGCCGAGGCGCTGCTCCACCTGCCGATGCAAAGCCTCGTCGCCTCCTACGCCCCGGGCTCGGTCGATGTGATGATGATCCTCGCGCTCGCGCTCCACCTCGATCCGGTGTTCGTCGGCGCCCATCATCTGGCGCGCATCATCGTGGTCTCGATCGCGCTGCCGATCGGCGCGCACCTCACCGACCGGCGGCCGACCCGTCACCACGATCTCCCGGAGCCGCTGGAGACCGCGCGCGAGACGCTGGAGGATTAAGCGGCGCGGTTACTCCGCCGCCGCGAGCACCGGCTTCGAGAGCGGCAGGCCGAGCGCGTGCCAGACGTCCACCAGGGCCTCCGCCAGCGCGTCGATCAGCGCGTCGTCGTGATAGGGCGACGGGGTGATGCGCAGCCGCTCGGTGCCGCGCGCCACGGTCGGATAGTTGATCGGCTGGATATAGATGCCGTGCTCTTCCAGGAGCAGATCGCTCGCCTGCTTGCACTTCTCGGGATCGCCGACGAACACCGGCACGATGTGGGTGTTGCTCATCATCACCGGCAGGCCGGCGGCGGCGAGCACGGCCTTGACGCGGCGGGCGCGGTCCTGGTGGCGCTCGCGCTCCCAGGCCGATTCCTTGAGATGGCGGATCGCGGCGGTCGCCGCGGCGCAGACCGGAGGCGGCAGCGCGGTGGTGAAGATGAAGCCCGGCGCATAGGAGCGCACCGAGTCGATCAGGGCCTTGCTGCCGGCGATGTAGCCGCCGAGGCAGCCGAACGCCTTGGCCAGCGTGCCCTCGATCACGTCGATGCGGTGCATGGCGCCGTCGCGCTCGGCGATACCGCCGCCGCGCGGGCCGTACATGCCGACCGCATGCACCTCGTCGATGTAGGTCATGGCGCCGTAACGCTCGGCGAGGTCGCAAATCGTGTTCACCGGGGCGATGTCGCCGTCCATCGAGTACAGGCTCTCGAACACGATGACCTTGGGCCGCGCGCGGCCCGCCGCCTTCAGGAGCTCTTCGAGGTGGGCCATGTCGTTGTGGCGGAAGATCTGCTTCTCGCAGCGCGACTGGCGGATGCCCTCGATCATCGAATTGTGGTTGAGCGCGTCCGACAGGATCAGACAGTCCGGAATGAGCTTCGCCATGGTGGCGATGCCGGTCTCGTTGGAGACGTAGCCCGAGGTGAAAACGAGCGCCGCCTCCTTGCCGTGAAGCTCGGCCAGCTCGCGCTCCAGCTCCACCAGCGGATGGTTGGTGCCGGCGATGTTGCGGGTGCCGCCGGCGCCGACGCCCATGCGGGTCGCGGTCTCGACCATGGCGCCGACCACCTTCGGATGCTGGCCCATGCCGAGGTAGTCGTTGGAGCACCAGATCACCACCTCGCGGGCGCCGGAGGGCGTGTGCCACCGGGCATGGGGAAACCGGCCGGCCAGACGCTCGAGATCGGCAAAGACCCGGTACCGGCGCTCGCCACGGAGTGCGCCGAGGGCGCGGTCGAAAAAGACGTCATACTTCATGGAATTCAGTCCAGGCGTCTGGCGGATCAAGCTGTTTAGAGGTGTTCTATAGGTCTTGTCGAGACGCCTTAACCAGTGCGCCCGAATGTCGCTTTGCGCTGGCTCAAGGAAGCGGCCCTGCGGCAACGCCGCTGCGGGCCGGAGACCTTCGTCTGGTAAGTCGTTAGGGTCCCGTTAACGAAAATGAGGACATCTTTCGGTTGGTGGCGCCGCCATGCGCCACTACCGTGACTTTGCGGCCACAGTCGGCGCGAAAGCGCGGGCGGCGCGGAGAGCGCTCGGAACCGTTCCGGCAGCATCCCGTTGGCCTGCGCCCAGAGGCAACCGAAGGGGGACATCATGAGGACATTCGCGAAGGCCGCGCTGGCGGCGTCCGCTCTGGCCATCACCGGCGCGGCATCGGCCGCCGACCTGTCGGCGCCGCGGCCGCTTCCGGCCTACAAGGCGCCCATCGTCCCTGTTTATACGTGGACCGGCTTTTACGTCGGCGCCAACATCGGCTGGGGATGGACCGACGGCGACGGCACACTGACGACCGCGCTGGGCGGCCCGGGTCCCATCAGCGGCAGCGGCGACGGGTTCCTCGGCGGCATCCAGGCCGGCTACAACTGGCAGATGGGCAACTGGGTCCTCGGCTTCGAGACCGATTTCGACGGCAGCGCCGGGGACGGCAATCTCGGTGGCGGACCCGCCGCCACCCCGCTCGCTGCGACGGCCAAGACACCCTGGTTCGGCACGGTCCGCGGCCGGATCGGCTACGCGGCCGGCCGCTGGCTGATCTACGGCACCGGCGGCGGCATCTATATGAACGAGAAGCTGGACGGCACCATCGGCGGCGTCGGCTTCAGCTCGTCGACCACGGCCTGGAGCTGGGTCGCCGGCGCCGGCGTCGAGACCATGCTGTGGGACCCGCGCTGGAGCGCCAAGGTCGAATACCTGCATGCCGGCACGCCGGACGAGGTTCCGACGCCGCCCGGCACCACGGGAATCACCGGCAACATCAACACCGACATGGTGCGGGTCGGCCTGAACTACCGGTTCTGACCGACGCCGGGTCTGATCAACGGACAGTCCAAACGACGAAGCCCGCGCCGGCCGGCGCGGGCTTTTCCCTTTTCCTGGTCCTCGACGAGTTTAGTCGACGATCTCGACCACCCGCCGGGTGGCGGGATCGACCAGCACATAATGGTCGTTGACGACCGCATAGCGGTAGCGCGTCACGTGATACTCCTCGGGGACCTCGTAATAGGTCGGTCCTTCGGCGGGCAGCACCGTTCCGACTTCGACCGGGCCGCTGTAGGTGAACGACGGCCGGTGCTCACGGATGACATACTCGTGGAACCGGTGACGATCTTCCACGCCGAGAATGCCGTTGACGGTCCCGGTCACCGCGCCGACCGTGCCGCCCACAACGGCGCCGACCGGGCCGGCCGCGCGGCCGCCGCTGTCCGCACCTTCGGCCGCGCCCCGCAGCGTGCCCTGTGCGTGCGCGCCGGCAATGAGGGACACGGACATCGCTAAGGCGAGGGGGATGATCCTGGTATTCATGGATGCTCCTGCAATCGGTTGATCGATGCAGGCCAACGGCATTTTGCCACGAATGTTCCTGCCCTGGTGAGGGAACCTTTCGCCGCCGGTGGCGCGATGCCGGCGTTGGGACCTGGTGCTGCCGGACAGGATTGAACTGTCGACCTCTCCCTTACCAAGGGAGTGCTCTACCACTGAGCTACGGCAGCGCAGGAACGCGCAAGTACCTGACAGAACTTAGCAAATCAAGTCCGCTTTTGTTCTGTATGGCGCCCGACATACAGATGTTGGGCACCCTTTTGGGCGCAGAGTATCGTGCTCCGTTCATGCCGCGTTCGAGCTCAAGCCCGAAATTTTGTTGACCGCGGCTCGGCCGGCGTCGGCCGACCACTTCGCGTAGACCCTCTCGACCATGGCGAGGGTGTTACCGAGTATGTTGGCGATAGTCCAGAGCGGTACGCCGTTGCGAGCCATGTTCGTCGCGGCCGTGTGGCGCAGAACGTGCGGCGACACGTCCGGCACCTTTGCGTGTGCGGCGAGCCGTTCCAGCGACATGCGGATGTCGCCGCTGTGGTCCAGCACGAAACCGTTGGTGTCCCCCAGCCGTTCGGCGTACATGCGCCGCAGCACCGGCATCAGGGCGTCCGAGATGGGCACCACCGCACGACGCTTCTTCGTCCTCCGCCGGCCGGGCACGTTGAAGTCGATGACGCCCGCTTCGAAGTCCACGCGATCCCAGGTCAGTTCGTAGATCGCGGTCTTGCGCGCCGCGGTTTCCAGCGCCAGCCAAAGGAACCGCTCGACGCGGCTCATCCGGTTGCCGCGTCTCTCGGCCGCGGAGAGGAATAAGCGGTCTATTTCATCCCGGCGCAACCATCGGTCGCGCGCTTCGCCCTCGTCCGGGAGATCGAACACAGGCAGGTCGGCCGGCAGGATGATCTTACGCTTCGGGTCGGAAGCCCAGCCCCAGGACGCCCGCAGAGCGGCCAACTCGCGCCGCACGGTGCTCGATCTCGCAGGGCGTCCGATGCCTGGTTTAAGTGCGCCGCGAAAATCGACATGCTTGCTGGCGCCAACCGCACGACGCTTTTCATAGTCGTCGATCGTCTGCTGCGTGATCTCCGGCAACGTCAGGTCGGCGAAGTGAACCTTCAGGTTCTTCCACGCCCATTCGGCCGTCTCGACGGCCACGGTCTCGGCAAGCACGTGGCGCGTGAAATACTCGCCCCAAATCTCGGCGACCTTCAGCGTACTCGCGGCGCTCTCGGGCCTGATCTGACGTTCCGCTAGGAGCCAATGCGCGAAGTAAGCCTGCGCATCCGCCAGTACCTTCTTGCCCGTGCTATGTCGCTTGCTGCGTCGTTTTTCGGACCAATGAATGTACCAGACGCCGTTGTCGTGCTGTCGGAGTTCGGGTGGTGAGGCTGACATTCGATGCTCTTCTGATACGCGCGGAGTTGAGCGACACTGATCTTCACCGGCCGACCGGGGTAGTAGCCGAGCCGCTTCGATAGGCGCAGTCGTTTGATCGTAGTCTCCGAGCACCGAAGGCAGCGGCTTGTCGAGGGCTCGATCGAGGGCAGGACTGCGACGGCGCCGTTCTTCGCCGCGAGGCCCGGCCAGATCGACGCGGCAGTTGGGAGCGTGCTCGACCAGATCGCGTCACAAAGCCCGACGCCGTCTGTGTTAGGCCCGCGCGCGGCCGACGCCGCGACGAACGCGGTGCGTCAGGTCGAGCAGCAGCGAACGGCTGCGGTTGAGCCGCTGTATCGGGCGGCCAACCCGCAGACGGTGCCCGCCGATGCGATGAACGCCATCCTTCAGCAGATCGGGGACACCGTCGCCGCGGACCGAACAGGCGTGCTCGGGGGCATTCTGAATGAGCTTCGCGATAGACTGACTGCAACGCCGGCCCGGCCGGGCACGCCTGCATCGCGGACGCCTGTGCTCAACCGGGACGGCCAGATCGTATATTACAACACCACGCCAGCGCAGCCGGCGGCCCCCGCGGTTCCGATCACGGACATCGAAAATCTTGATCGTGCGCGAAAGTATTTTCGCGACCGGCTCGATCTTCCGCAGATCGGTCAGGACGCCATCACCAAGGAGCAAGGCGCCGCCGTCTCCAGTGTGCTCGATCAGCTTGATCGACTGATGGAGGCGAGCAGCCCGGAGTTTGCCGCGGGCAAGGCGCGCTATGCCGATCTTAGCCGTAACGTGGTGCAGCCGGTTGCAGAAGGGCCGCTCGGAGGCGTCGCCGCGGCGAAGGACACCACGGCCGCCGGCAATGCGATCCTGCCGCAAAACCCGCTCGTCGGTTCCGAGGGCGAGACGGCCGACGCCGTGCGCCGGCTTGTGGCGGAGGACCCGGACACGACGAGCGCGCTCGTCCGACAAATCATGGGGGATCGCTACGCGAAGGCGGCCACGGAGACGCAAGCTGGCTCGCGCGATTTTGCCGGCGCGAAATTCCACAAGGACATCGCGGGCAATCCGCAGCGTGAAGCCACGCTCGACGCCGTGCTCGGTAACCTGCCAAACGACGTGCGACCGCAGATGAACGAGTTGCTGGACGTGCTGCAAGCAACCGGCCGTCGTATGCCGATCGGCAGCGCGACGGCGTTCAACAACGCGGGGCTGGCTGATCTCGGCTCACTGTCGCCGTTCGCCACGGCCGTTGCCACGGCCCGAACGCTCGGCGGCAACATTCTTACGAGTGCGTCGGACGCCGCGAAGCGTGCGGCGATGCGGAACAGCCTGTCGAGCCTTGGCAGGATGTTCGTCGATCCGCAGTCGGTGGAGCTTATCCGCGATGCGATGTCGCGGTCGGCCCCGCTGTCGTTCCGCGAAGCCATCCCCCGCGGCTTGGCGCAGGGTTTCTTTGGGGCAGGCGATCAGCGTTGACGACGCGATTGTAGTCGGCCCGGCGCGCGGCTTTCCCCAACAGTTTGCCGAAGGGGGCAAGCAGGACGATGACGAGACAGATCACAAGCCAAGTAGCGATCATCGCAACCACCTGTATGGCTGACATAATACAAGGGTAGTACGCCATGGCCGACTTTACAACACCGCGGATCGGGCCGCACCCGGACAACATGCAGGCCGCCATGCGCTATCTTCAGTCGCGCGGGTTCGCGCCGGCCGACGCTGCGGCTCTGGTGTGGAATTTCTCGCAAGAGAGCGGGCGCAACCTCAACACGACGCTGTCGCATGACAACGGGACGGGCTTCGGCATCGCCGGCTATCGCGATCCGACACCGGGCCATGGCCGGTGGTCGAACCTGCTCGCGTTTGCGCGGCAGAGCGGGCGGGACCCGAACGACCTCTACACCCAGCTAGACTTCGCGCAACACGAGCTCCAGACGAGCGAGCGCGCGGCTTGGGACCGCATTCAGGCGGCGCAGACGCCTGAAGCGAAGGCCATCGCGGCGATCTCTTACTTCCGTCCGGCCGCCGCTTACGCTGCTAACCGCGCTCGCCATGCAGGCGAGGTTACGGCGCTGCTCAACGGCCAACCTGACGCCGGCGGCTCGACGCTCGCGCAGCAGTTCACGACCGCCCCGGCGGGGCCTGCCGGCCCGGCTACACCCGCCACGCCTGTGACGCCAGCACCGCCGCTTCCGACGTCGGCTACCGTAGCCTCCGCGCCTGTCGCCGGGACGCCGAATAGCGCCACGCTCGCGCAGGCGTTCGCGTTGTCCGGGCTCAACGATCAGATGGGCTCCGCGCTGGCCGGCCTGTTCGCGCCGAGCCAGCCGCAGCAGACGCCGAGCCGTGACGTTGCCGCGGCGCTGCTCGGCAGCGACGACATTAACTCTGCGGCTGCGCAGGCGCGCCAGCAGGCCGTTGCCGCCTCGAACGAGCGGCGCCGGCGGCTCGCCTACGGTGGAGCGCCGCCGACGCTCGCCAACGCCTACGGTTGACGCTTACGCCGCCACATCCAATCGGGCGGTAGGGGGCGGAAGCGACGGGTGTTTAGTACCCGCGTCCGCGGTCGTTTCCAAAGCGCCGTGATCTCGGGCAACGGTGCCTGGGGACCGCATCGCTGGCAGCGGAGATACGGGATCAGAGAATTGACCGAGGCGTCGGGGTGCCAGTCGATCCGGGTGATGTCGATGCAGGTCTCTTGCTTACATCCCGAGCAAAAAACGCCAAGGTAACATCGCTCCGCCAGCATCGCCGCCCGAAACGTCGGCCATATGGTGCGGGGAAAGCGGCTGTGTGCCTCGGCGTTAAACGCCGCGACGAGCCGGCGGGCGCGCCGGCGGGCAAGCTCACGCCAAGGCCGCTCACGGGCCTCGTAGGCCGCGCGAGCTTCACGAGCAAGCTGTTCCTCTTGCCGGCGTGACAGGCGCAGAGACATGCCCGAAACGGTTCCTGCAAGGGGCGCCAGAGTCAAGGCAGGCCGCGCTACCGCGCGCCGGTAAACGACGCTGAAGCAGGGGCGCCGATCGGGGCGCTTTCGCCCATTTTGGGTGTCGGACAGACCCGACACGAGCTACAAAGATCAGACAAAGGCCGCAAGAAACGCCCTGAAATGCTGGCTAAATCGTGTAGCGTATTGATCTTACAGCGTCGGACAAAACGCGACAATCTGTCTTACCAAGGGAGTGCTCTACCACTGAGCTACGGCAGCGTAAGACGGACGGCGGTGGCGCGCTGCGCGGGCCCGTCCAGGACGGCGCGATCCTTGCCATAAGGGGGATTCCGGCGCAAGCATCGGGTGACCGCCATGACCAGCCCCGGCAAATCCTCCGCCAATGACCGCGCGGCGCGCCTGTCCGCGGCGCTGCGCGAAAACCTCAAGCGGCGCAAGGCGCAGGCCCGGGAGCGGTCGCAACAGTGCCCGGAGCGGGACGACGGGGATTCGCCGGCGCCGCGCCCCACTTCCGCCGCCATCGGCGACGACCACGGCGAGACCTGATTTACCTTAGTTCCTCCGGTCCCGGTCGCGGTCCGGAAAGTGCATTAGAGTGAAAATCTGATAATCATCGCATGGCGTCGCGCGGGGCGGCGGCAAGAGGGGTGACATGGACCGCATTCGCATCGTGGGGGGCCGGCCGCTCAACGGCACGATCCCGATTTCCGGCGCCAAGAACGCGACCCTGCCGCTGATGATCGCGAGCCTGCTCACCGAGGGCACGCTGATTCTCGACAACGTGCCGCGACTCGCCGACGTGGTCACGCTCCAGCGCATCCTTGGCAACCACGGCGTGGACATCATGCTGTCCGGCAAGCGCGCCGGCGACGCCGCGTTCCAGGGCCAGACCATGCACATCTCGGCGGCGCGGATCGTGGACACCACCGCACCCTACGATCTGGTGTCGAAGATGCGTGCCAGCTTCTGGGTGATCGCGCCGCTGGTGGCGCGCATGGGCGAGGCCCGGGTGTCTCTGCCCGGCGGCTGCGCCATCGGCACGCGGCCGGTCGATCTGCTTATCATGGCGCTGGAGAGTCTCGGCGCGACCATCGACATCGACGCCGGCTACGTGGTGGCCCGGGCGAAGAACGGCCTCAAGGGCGGGGAGGTCGTCTTCCCCAAAGTCAC
>Ga0182749_1003622_pt1 | contig 10463 bp, 12 predicted proteins | sample eDN3rd37CKraftMG_FD_128875 | JGI IMG/M metagenome (GOLD analysis project Ga0182749, IMG submission 128875) | Enriched Miracle-Growth compost microbial communities from Emeryville, California, USA - eDNA 3rd pass 37_C Kraft MG (version 2) (version 2) ...
CGCGACGACCGTGGACGTCATGACCTCTCCCACCACCGCACCCACCGCGCCCGAGACCTGGGACGCCGTCGTCGTCGGCGGGGGCGTCGCCGGGCTGGCCGCCGCCCTCATGCTCGGGCGCGCGCGCCGGCGCGTGCTCGTCCTCGACGCGGGCGCGCCCCGCAACCGCTTCACCGCCCACATGCACGGCGTCCTGGGCCGGGACGGCACGTCCCCCGCCCGGCTCCTCGCCGACGGCCGGGACGAGGTCGCCTCGTACGGGGGCGTCGTCCGCACCGCCGAGGTCACGGACGCCCGCGCCGACGAGTCCGGCGTGCTCGTGACCACCGCCGACGGCGCCGCGCACCGGGGCCGGCACCTCGTCGTCGCGACGGGGCTGCGCGACGAGCTCCCTGCCGTCGAGGGCCTCGCCCGGTTCTGGGGGCGGGGCGTCGCCCACTGCCCCTACTGCGACGGCTACGAGGTACGCGACCAGCGGCTCGTCGTCCTCGGGAACGGCCCCGCGAGCGTCGGGCAGGCACAGCTGATCCGGCAGTGGTCGGAGCGCCTCACGTACGTCGTCCACGACGCCCCCGCCCCGACCCCCGAGGAGCGGGCCGCGCTCGAGGCACGTGGGATCGTCGTCGAGGCCGGACGTGCCGTCCGCGCCGAGGCCGGCCCGGGACCCGACGGCGAGCGCCTCGCGGCCCTCGTCCTCGACGACGGCCGCACCCTCGAGGTCGACGCCGTCTTCACGGCGCCCCGGCCCCGGCTCGGCGACGACCTGCTCCTGCGGCTCGGTGCGGAGCGTGCCGACGGCGGCACCGGGCCCGGCGGCGCGCTCCCCGGTGCCGTGCCCGTCGACATGCTGGGGCGCACGAGCGTGCCGCGCGTGTGGGCCGCGGGGAACGTCGTCGCGGCCTACGCGAACGTGCCCGTCGCGATCGCCGCCGGCACCATGGCCGGCGCGGGCGTCAACCACGCGCTCGTCGAGGAGGAGGTCGCGGCGGCGGTCGCCGCCACGAGCAGCGCCGTCGCCTGAGCAGGGCTCGACCGCGCTCCGGGGCCGGGCCGTTACCGTGGCGACATGTCGACACCGGAGTTCGTCCTCGCGCTACGCGAGAAGGTCGGTCACGCGCCGCTCTGGCTGACGGGGGTCACGGCCGTCGTCGTGCGGGACCCCGACGCCGCAGACCCCGAGGTCCTCATGGTGCGCCGGGCCGACAACGGGGAGTGGACGCCCGTGACGGGGATCGTCGACCCGGGTGAGCACCCCGCCGACGCCGCCGTCCGGGAGGTCGCGGAGGAGGCGGGCGTCGAGGCGGTCCCGCTGCGCCTCGCGCGGGTCGGCGTGACCGACCCGGGGGTGTACCCGAACGGCGACCAGGTCCAGTTCATCGACTTCGTGTTCCGGCTGGCGTGGCGCTCGGGCGACCCGCACCCCGCGGACGGCGAGAACACCGAGGCCCGCTGGTGCCGCGTCTCCGAGCTGCCGCCCGTGCTCGACCGGATCCGCGAGCGCCTCGACGCCGGGCTGTCCGACGAGGAGCGGACCGCCTTCTTCGCGGACGGCGCGCTCGTGCGCTGAGCGACGCGGTCCCGCCGGCCTGCGCCGTCGGGCCCCTCCCCGACCGCGGGCACCCCCGGCCGTCCACCAGGCGAGACGGGCCGGCGTCGCGCGTTCGGCCACGGGTGACGGAGGTGATGGGATGGGGGCCATGCAGATCGCGAACTGGGCGGGCAACCACGACATCACCGGCCGGACGCTCGTCGAGGCGCGCACGGTCGAGGACGTCCAGCGCGCGGTCGCCGACGCCGACCGGGTGCGACCGCTCGGCACCCGGCACTCGTTCAACGACCTCCCCGACACCCCCGGGACGCTCGTCACGGTGACGTCGATCCCGGCCGAGCCGGTGCTGGACGACGCCGCGCGGACGGTGACGGTCGGCGCGGGAACCCGCTACGGCGAGCTCGCGGGCTGGCTCGCGGGGCGCGGCTGGGCGCTGCACAACCTGGGCTCGCTGCCGCACATCTCCGTCGGCGGCGCGACGGCCACCGGCACGCACGGGTCGGGCGACACGAACGGCTCGCTCTCGACGGCCGTGCGGGGGCTCGAGATCGTCGGGCCGGACGGGGCGCTGCGCACCCTGCGCGCGGGCGACCCCGAGCTCGACGGGAGCGTCATCGCGCTGGGGGCCCTGGGCGTCGTCGTGCGGGTGACGCTCGCCGTGGAGCCGGCGTACCGGGTGCGCCAGGACTCCTACCGCGGTGTCCCGTGGGACGCGCTGCTCGCCGACGTGCCCGCCGTGACCGGCGCCGGGTACAGCGTGAGCGTCTTCACGAACTGGGTCGACGACACCGTCGAGCAGGTGTGGGTCAAGCGCCGCGTCGGTGCGGACGGCTCCGACGCCGCCGCCGACGGTGACGTCCCCGACCTCCTCGGCGTGCCCGCCTCGGGGCTCGCTCAGCCGCTCATCGTCCCCACCGACGAGGTCAACACGACGCTCCACCTCACCGCGGGCCCGTGGAACGAGCGGCTGCCGCACTTCCGCTTCGACGCGACCCCGAGCGTGGGCGACGAGATCCAGACCGAGTACTTCGTCGACCGGGCCGACGCCGCGGACGCGCTACGGGCCGTCCGGGCGATCGCGCCCGAGTTCGTGGATGCGCTCGTCGTGACCGAGCTGCGGACCGTCGCCGCCGACGACCTCTGGCTCAGCCCGGCGTACGGGCGCGACTCGCTCGCCATCCACTTCACCTGGCGCAACGACCAGCCGCGCGTGCTGGCCGCGCTGCCCGCGATCGAGGCGGCGCTCGCACCGTTCGGCGCCCGGCCGCACTGGGGCAAGGTCCACGGGCTCGACGCGGCCACCCTCGCCGAGCGGTACCCGCGGTTCGACGACGCCCGGGAGCTCGTCGCCCGGCGCGACCCGCGCGGGGTGTTCCGGAACGCGGCGCTGGACCGGGTGCTCGGCCGCTGACCCTCGCGCGAGGAGCTACGCCTCGTGGTTCACCCACGCCACCCGGTACGGGCGGCGCGACTGCCACGTGTGGATCACGTCGCCGGCACCGGGGGCGGCGAAGAGGGTCGCGAGGTCGTCCTCGGTCTCGACGCCGAACTGCAGCACCGCGGTCGCGATGAAGGCGGGGATCGCGTCCTCGCCCGGGACAGGCAGGTGACGCTGCGCCGAGGAGGTGCGCACGACTCCCGTCTCCTGGAGCGCGGCGTCGATGTCCGACAGGAACTGGTCGAGCTCGTCGTCCGGGATCGGGTCGGCGAACGAGACGAGCATCGTGTGCGTGATCATGGCTCCATCACAACGGAACCTTGCCGGGGCCGTCCAATGCCTGGCTGCACGCAGCGATAACCTCGAGGAATGGAAACCCTCGAGATCCGGGACCTTCGGCACTTCGTCGCGGTGGCCGAGGAGCTGCACTACGGCCACGCCGCGACCCGGCTGCGCGTCGCGCAGCCGGCGCTGTCGAAGACGGTGCAGCGGCTCGAGGCGCGCCTCGGCGCGAGGCTTCTGGACCGCACGAGCCGCAGCGTCGCGCTGACCCCCGCCGGCACCGTGCTCCTCGAGCACGGGCGGCACGTGCTCCACGCGGCGGACCTCGCCGTCCAGGAGACGCGTCGCGCCGCCCAGCAGGACGGGCTCCGGCTCGTCATGAAGCCGGGCGGCGACGCGGGCCTCCTCTCAGGGATCCTCGCGGCCTATGCCGAGCACCCGGACGCCACACAGGTCGACGTCCAGTTCTCGGGGAGCACCGACCGCACCGCCCGCCTCCGCGACGGACGTGCCGACGTCGCCCTCCTGTACGCGCCGTTCGACGACCTCGCGGGCCTCGTGACGGAGACCCTCCACACCGAGGACCGCGTCGCGATCCTCCCCGCAGACCACCCGCTGGCCTCCCGCGACCGGATCCGCGCCGCCGAGCTCGCCGGTGAGACGTTCCCGCGCTGGCGGGGCGTCCCCGGCGACCAGCCCGAGGGCCCGGAGCTCGCCGACGTCGCCGAGCTGGTCTCGCTCGTCAGGATCGGGCGCGTCGTCGCCGTGCTGCCCCGCTCGCTGGTCGCACCGACACCACCGGGCACCGCCTGCGTCCCCGTCGAGGACGCCGAGCCGAGCCGGATCGTCGTCGCCCGCAACGAGCACGACGACCGCGAGAGCGTCCTCGCGCTCGTCGCGGCCGCCGCCCGCGCGGCGCGTCGCTGACCGGCGCCAAGCCCGCCGGCCCCGAGGTCGTTCACCGGTCGCCGGTCCCGTCGCCCGGTCGCCGGTCCCGTCGCCCGGTCGCCCGGTCGCGCCGCGCGGCCGTCGCGTCAGCCGACGTCGGAGGGGCCGCTGGCGCTCGGCATCGCCTCGGCGGCCCCGTCGACGATCGCGCGCAGCGCGGCGACGTGCCCCTCGTACGCGGACCTGCCCGCCCGGGTCAGGGAGGCCGAGGTCCAGGTCCGCCCGGACCGCTTGGTCTTCTGGACCTTGACGTAGCCCGCGTCCTCGAGGACCTTGAGGTGCTTGGACAGGACGGAGTCGGAGACGTCGAGCGCGTCGCGGACGGCCGCGAACTCGAGCCCGGCCACGGACGCCAGCATGGCCACGATCCGCAGGCGCTGGGGTGCGTGGATGACCTCGTCGAAGCGGACGTCGGCGGTCATCGCCGGCCCTCGTCGTCACCCTGCTCCTCGAGGAGCGCGAAGAGCGCGGCGTCGTACCGGCGGCTGAGCACCCAGCACGCCACGCCCGCGCAGACCGCGACGATCGGCACACCGAGCGGGAAGCCGTGATGGCCGTCGAGGTACGACGCGACCCCCGCGACCCCGAGCACGGCCACGAGCCAGGGATAGATCCCGCGCGGCCGCGGGTTGCCGGCCCCGAGGACGATCCCCGTGCGCTTCCGGTAGATGCCGGCGAGCACGCCGAGCCCGATCGCCGAGACGACCACCCCGACGAGGAACCAGGCCTTCGGCAGCCCGATCGACAGGATCAGGAGTCCGCAGAGCGCCCCGTAGACCGGGTTGTACCACCGCGGCCCGCGCCGCATCCGCTCGGCGACGAGCGCCTTCGACGCGGCGACGGACTCGAGGGCGGCGCGGGCGGCGTCGGCGTCGGCGGGGTCGGGCTTCGGGGCGCCGGCGGCATCGTTTTCCATAATGGAAAGTGTGCCCACCACTTTCCATGTCGTCAAGTCGCCGCGCGTCGTCCCGGCTAGCGTGACGCTCGTGCCGACCCTGCTGCGCCTCGACTCCTCGTACGACGACGACGCCACGTCCGTCTCCCGCGCCCTGACCGGCACCTTCGCCCGGGCATGGCGCGCGAGCGGACCCGACCGCACCGTCGTCGAGCACGACCTCCGCACGGACCCTGTCCCGCCACCCGGCCACGGCGCGCTGCACTGGGCGGAGGAACTCCGCGCCCCGGGCGTCGTCGTGCCGGCGGAGGCCGAGGCCGCGCACGCGCGCGTGCTGGACGAGCTCCTCGCCGCGGACGTGGTCGTGATCGGCGCGCCGCTCTACAACTACGGGCCGTCCGCGACGCTCAAGGCGTGGCTCGACCACGTCCACGTCCCGGGCGTCACGGCCCCGTTCGGCGGGGACGCGCCACGGCCGCTGCGCGGGCGGCGCGCCGTCGTCGTGGCCGCGCGCGGCACCGCGCACGACGGCGACTCGGAGGCCGAGGGCCGCGACCACGCGCTCCCGCTGCTCCGGCTGATCCTGGGCGACGCGCTCGGGATGGACGTCCACGTGGTCACCGTCGACCGGACGCTGAGCGCCACCGTGCCCACGTTCGCCGGCGAGCGCGCACGGTTCGAGCGGCGGTTCGCGGCGGCTGCCGCCGAGCTCGAGGAGCTGGCGGCGCGTTCCTGACGACGCGGGCGCGATGAGTCCGGCGGGGTGTCGGAGTCTCCTCCTACGGTGGATGTGAGCCAGATCACATCCATGTGCCCGACGCAACCGTCAGAAGGAACTCCGATGGACCCCACGGACCCCGAGATCGCCGTCCGCGCCCGCGGACTCGTGAAGCGCTACAAGGAGGTCACCGCCCTCGCGGGCGTCGACCTCGACGTCCCCCGCGGCTCCGTCCTGGGCCTGCTCGGCCCCAACGGCGCCGGCAAGACCACGATCGTCCGCATCCTCGCGACCCTGTTGCCCGCCGACGAGGGAACCGCCGAGGTGGCGGGCGTCGACGTCGCCCGCGACCCGGCGGGCGTCCGGCGCAAGATCGGGCTCTCGGGCCAGTACGCCGCGGTCGACGAGTACCTCACGGGCTTCGAGAACCTCGTGATGATCGGCCGCCTCTACCACCTCGGCAAGAAGCGCAGCGAGGCCCGCGCGCGCGAGCTGCTCGCCGACTTCCGCCTCGACGAGGCCGGCGACCGCCCCACGCGGACCTACTCGGGCGGCATGCGCCGTCGGCTGGACCTCGCGGGCGCGCTCGTCGCCGACCCGCCCGTCCTGTTCCTCGACGAGCCCACCACGGGCCTCGACCCGCGCGGCCGCACCGACATGTGGGACGTGATCCGCTCGCTCGTCTCGGGCGGCACCACCCTCCTCCTCACCACCCAGTACCTCGAGGAGGCCGACATGCTCGCGGACGACATCGTCGTCATCGACCGCGGACGGATCATCGCGCGCGGCACCGCGGACGAGCTCAAGCGCCAGGTGGGCGGCGAGCAGCTCGAGGTCACCGTGCGCGAGGCCTCGCGGCTCGACGACGCCGAGCGCCTCCTCACGCCGCTCGGGTCCGGCCGGCCGCACGTCGACCGCGAGCGCCGCACGTTCTCGGTCAGCGTCGGGACGGGGGTCCGGGCGCTCACCGCCGGCCTGCGCGAGCTCGAGGCGGCGGGGATCGAGCTCGACGACGTCGGGCTGCGGCGTCCCACGCTCGACGACGTGTTCCTCACCCTGACGGGGCACGTCGCCGAGGACGAGGTGCCGGCGTCCGGGAAGGACGCCGACGCGAAGACGAAGGAGGCCGTCCGATGAGGGCCCCGTACGTGCTGTCCGACGCGTCGGTCGTCGCATGGCGCAACGTCATCAAGATCAAGCGCGTCCCCGACCTCCTGGTCTTCACGACGCTGTCGCCGATCATGTTCGTGCTGCTCTTCGCGTACGTGTTCGGCGGTGCGATCGGCCAGAACGGGAACGCGCAGGAGTACCGCGAGTTCCTCATGGCGGGGATCTTCGCGCAGACGGTGATCTTCGGGGCGACGATCACGGGCGCGGGCCTCGCGGAGGACGTGAAGAAGGGCGTGATCGACCGGTTCCGGTCGCTGCCCATGGCGCCGTCCGCGGTCCTCACGGGCCGGACGTTGTCCGACGTGATCAACAACGTCATCGTGCTCGTCGTCATGTCGTTGACAGGCCTGATCGTGGGCTGGCGGATCCGGGACGGCTTCTGGAACGCCGCCGCGGGCTACCTGCTGCTCATCGTCTTCGCGTACGCGGTGTCGTGGATCATGGCGTGGATCGGGATGCTCGTGCCGAGCCCGGAGGTCGTGAACAACGCGTCGTTCATCGTGATCTTCCCGCTCACGTTCATCGCCGTGACGTTCGTCCCGCTCGACACCCTGCCGGGTCCCCTGCAGTCGATCGCCGAGTGGAACCCGGTGTCGTCGGCGACGCAGGCGTCGCGCGAGCTGTTCGGGAACATCCCGGCCGGCACGCCCGAGCCGACCGCCTGGCCGCTGCAGCACGCCGCGCTCTACACGCTGATCTGGACCGTCGTGATCCTGTTGGTCTTCGTGCCGCTCGCGAACCTCCAGTACCGCCGGTCGACGAGCCGCTGACGGCCCCGGCCCGCGTCGGCCGCCTCCCGAAGACGCTCGGGAGGCGGCCGACGGGTCGAGGTCAGCCGTCGTCGCCGGACGTCGCCCCGCGCACGTCGTCGACGGCGGACCGCCCCGAGTCGGCGACGGACTGCGCGCCGGAGCGCGCGGTCTCGGTGACGGCGTGGGCGCTGTCCTGCAGCGGCTGCTGCAGGTCGTCCCGCACGGTCTGGACCGACTCCTTGGCGCTCTCGACGAGCGGCTCGGCGGCCTCCTTCACCCGCTCGGCGGCCTGCTGCTCGACCCGGCTCGACGGGACCAGGCCCGCGACGAGCAGACCGACGCCGAACGCCACGAGGCCGGCGGCGAGCGGGTTGCCCGCCGTCTGCTCGCGCAGCACCTGGGGCGCGGACGACACCGTGTCGCCGACCGACGACGCGGCGTGCTTCACGGACTCGGTGGCGGACCCGACCACGCCCGATCCGCCGTCGCCCGTGTCGACCGCGGCGCCCGAGCGGACGTGCCGCGGGTGGTCCGGCGATCCCATGACACGCTCGCGGACCGACCCCAGGCCGGACCGGAGACGGTCGGCCTGGCGGTGGGCGACGCTCGAGGGGCTGACCTTGTCCTCGAGCGCGTCGACGTCCCTGCTCAGCTCCCGGCGGGTCTCGGCGATCTCGGCGCGGATCTCGTCGGGTGATTCGGTGCTCATGAGTTCTTCTCCTCGTGTCCTTGCAGCGCGTGGGGGATCTTCTTGACCGTGTCGGTCGTGTCGGGCATGCCTCGGACCCGCTGGAGCTCGGCCCGGCCGCGCCAGGCGAGGATCGCGGCGATGATCGCCCAGACGCCCGCGACCACCAGGGCGGACCAGCCGCGGCCCATCGCGGACCCGAGCCCCCACCAGAGCGCGACCGACAGGAACAGGAGCACGAAGTGCGCTCCCATCGCGGCGCCCGCGAGCATCCCGGAGCCCCGGGCGGCGCGCTGCGTGGTGTCGCGGAGCTCGGCCTTCGCGAGCGCCACCTCCTGCTGGAAGAGCGCCGACACGTCCGCCGAGATGTCGGACAGCAGCTCCCCCAGGCTCGGCGTCCCGCCGGACGTGCGCTCGTCGACGCGCTCGTCCGGGCCGACGTCAGGACGGACGTCCGGGCGCTCGTGACGCCCCGGGCCGGCGCCCGGCGGGCCGCCCGGCACTCCGGAGCGGCTCTCAGGGAAGGTCGACATCGCGCACCTCGCTCCCGCCGGTGCCACCGGCTGCCGGCACGGCGCCGCCCGACGCCGGGAGCGTCGTGGCGGGGCTCGCGGACGCCGGGCTCGACGGCGTCGGCTGCGTCCCGACCGCCCGAGGCGGGGCCGTCGGGGTCGCCGGTCGCGCCGCGGTCGCACGGGCGGGTGCGGAGCCTGCCGCACCGGCCCCGGCGCCCGCGCCTGCCGAGGATCCCGAGGACCCCGGCGCGTCCTTGATCCCGCGTGCCAACCTCCCCACGACCACGCCGGCCAGCCCGGCCGCCGCGAGGAACACCAACGGCTGACGGCGGGCGAAGTCGCTCAGCTCCCCGAGCACGTCACCCGGCTCGCGGTCGTCGAGCCAGTCGGCGGCGCCGCTCACCGCGCCCGCCGCCCGGCTCACCAGGTCGGTGGCGTAGCCGGGGTCCTCCGTGGCGGACGACATCCGCGAGAGCTCGTCGCCGACGGACCGCAGGTTGCCGGCGAGGCTCCGCTGCTGCTGCGCCGCCTGGTCCGTGAGCTCCGACTTCGTCTGGTCGAGGAGGCTGCGCGCCTGCTCCTTGGTCTCGCCGACGACGTCGGCGGCGCGGTCCTGGGCCTCGCCCAGGACCTCCGAGGACGCGTCCTTGGCGGCAGCCAGCCCGCCGCCCTGGTCGTCGGCGTCCGGCTGGGTCCCGCGTGCGAGGCCCGTGCCGCCCGTCGATGGATACGTCTCACTCATGTCAACTCCGTCCCCGAGCCCCGGACGGACAGCGCGGACGGCGATCCGCGGCCCCGGCGGCCGGTGTGAGAGGGAGGACGAGGCGCGTGTCGGCCGCCCCGTCCCGGGGCGGCCACTTTCACGACCTGTCTCTCACGCTACAAGCCTGCGGGGCGCACACCACCTGAGCGCTCCGGCCGTGCGAGCCGGGTGCGCGAGGCAGACGCTGTGAGGGTGAGCGGCCAGCTCCCCGACGCGCGGGTGCGACCGGCGCTGAGCCTGCAGCGCTGGGAGCACCTCACGTTCGTGCACTGGCGGTACCCGGCGGAGGTGCTCTGGCCGTTCGTGCCCCGCGGCCTGGCCCTCCAGGTGCTCGACGGCGACGCCTGGGTCGGGCTGACGCCCTTCGTCCTGGGCGGGCTGCGGGTCCCGGGCGTCCCGCCCGTTCCTCGGTGGTCGACGTTCGTCGAGATCAACCTCCGCACCTACGTCACCGACGCGCGGCACGACGGGGTGCTCTTCCTCCGGGTCCACTGCGCTCGGCGCGCGGTCGTCGCCCTGTTCCGGGCGGGACTCGGGCTGCCGTACGGGTACGTCCCGGGCGTGGCCGGCGCCACCGCCGGCCAGGCGACCTACGCGGCGGCCGGGACGCGCGGGGAGGTCGAGGTCGGCGCCTCCCTGGCGCCCGACGGCCTGGTCGCCTCGCTCACCGGACGCTGGTCCGCGTTCACCCGGCACGCGGGCGCCGTCTGGCGGATCCCGGTCGAGCACGATCCGTGGCCGCTGC
>Ga0182749_1003624_pt1 | contig 10458 bp, 8 predicted proteins | sample eDN3rd37CKraftMG_FD_128875 | JGI IMG/M metagenome (GOLD analysis project Ga0182749, IMG submission 128875) | Enriched Miracle-Growth compost microbial communities from Emeryville, California, USA - eDNA 3rd pass 37_C Kraft MG (version 2) (version 2) ...
CCGTCGCCTGGCACATGTCTTCCTGGGGCAGCCGGACGAGCCAACGACCGCCATCCGGTTCTTGCCTCCACATACGGTCGAACCGTTCGACCGCCAGCACTTTCACATCCTCGAACTGCAAAGACTGCGTGCGCGCCACCGGCAGGCCATAGGCATGGAGGATTTCCGAGCACAGCCATTCATTCTCGACGGAATCGCGCATATCGAACTGCAGGTTCCCGACCAGCCCCAAAGGCAGCTTGAAAATATGGGTGGTCGGGATCGAACCCTGCGGCATGTGCCACCGGCCATCGAGCCACAGCAGCGCGGTTTTCTCTTGGGCGCCCGCAATAGAAATACGGAAAGCATCGTCCCGCCCGCCGCCTGGCGCCGCAGGCGCCAGAGCGTTGCGCAGTACCTGGGCGACCTCGGCATCGCTTAAGGGCACCGCGTCGACCAATCGGCCCGCCTGAGGCGCCGCTGTGCCGGGCAGGATCTGCAGCGCGCCTGCGCAATCCCTGCCAATTTCCGCCAGCAATGCGAACGCATCCGTCGAGGCGGCCTGGAACCGACGTGCCAGCCGCTCGCGGATGTTCTGGCTGTCGGGCAGCAGATTCTCGAAATAGGCGCGGACCGCCTCACCACGATGGGCCTGATTGCCCGGGGTGAAGGGCAATGATAGCGACAGCGGCCGCCCTTGCCCGGACACCACCCACGCGTCGTCATATTGCAGGGTCCCACCAGGCTGGGGCCGCATGCGCCAGGTGCCGACGAAGGCACCGTTCATCCACAGTCCAAGGCCCTGCGGGCGGGAGCGCCGGACCATGGCTTACCAGATCGCGCTGGAGGCGGAAGGCGCGGGGGACTCGCCCGCCTGGCGCAGCACCAGTTCCACGCCCAGGATGCTCAGCAGATGCAGCAAGCGGTCGACGCCGACCTTCCCGGCATTACGTTCCATGGCGGAAAGTGTCTGCTGAGTAATCCCAAGACGCAGCGCGGCGGCGGCCTGGGTCAAGCCCGCCTGCTTGCGAAACCCTTTCAGCAGGGTCGGCAACTGTTCCGCAGTACGAACGGTGAAATCAGACATACATATTCCATACTGTATTTATGATTTACTCATTATATACAGTAAATTCGAAATACAAGACAAAATTTGTATGTGCGGCGTGCCTCAGACCCCTACACCCGTCCGTATCGATCCTCCAGCCGCACGATATCGGCAATGCCGCCACAGTCGTCCAAGCGGCGTCAGTCCGAAGGTGTTTGAGCACGCCACCGCGTGGAGCGCCGGACTGCCCACTGTTTCTGGGGAAGTCTATATTTCACCTGCTCTACTCGAAAGAGCAGCATGAACAAAAGTGGAAAAAACGGTGCTAGATGTTTGACACCACTTCCATGATCCGGCTCTAAAGGTGCCAACGTACAGAAATATGCAATGACAATGGCATACGCATCAATAACATAAGGTGATCTTGCAGACGAATCCATGAAAGCCCGGAAACTCTTGAGGAAGCGCCAAGACAACCAAGACAGCATCAAAAATAGGAAAAAATGGTATACGGTACCCAACGCAATGAGATCAACAGGAATCATCAAAATCAGCCAGGACCATATGGCGTTGACCAAACTATTAATAGGCCCACCCGAGGGTAACAAATTCGTGATTATTGTCATTGAGTTTGGATCACTTTCCCTGCCATCATTTATAGTAAACCTGTATTCGCTGAGCGACCAACCGTATTTCTGACGCAAGGCCATATCCAAGGCAACCCAGAAAATAAGAATACAAGGAGCCAATAAAAAAAACCATCTGCGATAAAATATATATCGAATGGCCAGAAAAAGGCCAACAACGCCCAACCAATATTCTCTAAAATAAAATCCATATAACAATGCAATCCCGATCCAAAGAACTCTAAAAATAACAGAACCTGATCGAAACGCCCAAAAAAATATCCCCATAAGCAACAGAACAATAAATTCCTTACTAACCACAGTAAGATATGCACATCCCAACACTAACAAAAAAGCCATCAGAGGGATATGGATTATAGAAACACGCGCAGGATAGATCCGTCCAATATGGAACAAGCAAAACCATATAAAAATAGATGTCGAAATTACAGAAAATAACAACCCGTTATCAGCCATCCCAATCAACGAGTATAGATACGCACTATTGGAATAACTATCCCCAACCGACAAACTAGCAAAATCAATACGCCTTAGAATATTACCACTATCGAAATAAAATTTATCAGCCAATAAAAACTGCTTAAGTAAGCCAAAGGAAAAAACTGCCAAAACAATCAGCAGCCAGATCAATAGCGAACTTCGCATAGAATATAAGGTGGCATATCCTCTCCTGAAGCGGATAATCTTCATTATATTACACCAGATCCCACATTGAACTTGATAACCCGATAATCAACGGATATTTAGCACTATCATGTTACGCTGCCGAAAGACCTATAATCTCGATGCCAAATATAAGCCAAGGCTAACAAATAGGGCTATCGGCAACCGCCTACTGAAGCATTCCATAAACTCTTAACATTTCTATATGCATACGAGACACGCTGAAACGACCAGCGGCCAAATGGCTAGCTTGCCCACCCAACCGCCTCCGCAATTCAGGCATATCGATCAAATCCTGTACACGCTGCGCTAACTCATCATCTGAAACACATACATATCCAGTCACATCGGGGCGCACAACATCTCGACATCCAACAACATCAGGTACCACTGCGGGCAATCCAGCGGCCTGTGCTTCGATTAACGACAGGGGCATTCCTTCCCATAAAGATGTCATAACAAAGATATCTGCCTCGGCTAACTCATTTAATACTTGATCCCGCCTCAGCCACCCCGTAGCGGTCAGAGTAGCCGCAGAACCATCAGGCAATCCATGGCTATCAAAATTCAGATCCTTAGTAACCGATATTTCTTTAACTAATCTCCACTCACTATCGATATTTTCGCCGCCACCGATCCATACAAAATCAACGGGTTTATGCGCCAGGCAGATAGCCAGCTTCCGAAAACGCCAAGGCGCCTTTGCGTAGGTCATTCGACCAGAAGTAACTATGCGAATCCGTGGTTTAAATCCAAAAGAAGCGCTCTTTATACAAGAAAGATCAATGCTATTTTCGACCAATCTGACATCAGGATGCCCGACGCGTTGCCGAGCTAAGTTTGCCTCTGTTTCAGAGCAAGCGACTAATATACCGGGCAATCTGGACATGATTCTTTCAATAGCTAAAAATAACCGCTGCTTATTAGTCGAAACATCAGCACGCAAAAATGCGAAACCACGGGGAGAATACACTACCTGACAGTTAATACCACAAAGCATCATAGCCAAACGTCCTAACGCCCCAGCTTTTGATGAATGCAAATGAATAACGTCCGGTTTTAAGCGTCTAAATAAGCGTCTCAATCTCAGAACAGAGAGCAAATCATTAATGGGAGCAATGGCCCTAGCCATTGACAACTCAACCCTCTTAATTGGCAAAGGAAATAATGTTTGCAACTCCGGGGCTGAAGGAGTGTCTAGCCGCCTAGAATGTACTAATACTACGTCTAAACCATTGTCTGCCTGGGCCTTAGCTAGCTGCGCTATAGAGTACAGAACACCCCCACCTAAAGATTCTGTCACATGTACAATCAGAGTCATGCAGTCTTGCGTTCAGTTAAGCATAGAAAACATAGCTACCTAATTTTTAGTTTCAAGCCAAGCTTGAAACATCAGGACGCTCCAAAGGTAATCGCCCCAATTACGACGACCAGATAGATGCTCCGACCATTTATTCCGCACCAATTGAGGATTAAGATATGCTTCACGTTGCAAACGCGACACATCTAACAGGGACTCTGCCCAATCACGCAACGGGCCTCGTAACCAATGATCAATCGGAACCGAAAATCCCATTTTTGGACGATCAATTAAGGAGCTTGGTACATAACGATACAGAACTTGCCGTAGAATCCACTTGCTCATGCCATCACGTACTTTCATATGGTGAGGCAGGTGCCAAGAAAACTCCACCACCCGATGATCTAATAGGGGCACGCGACTCTCCAAAGACACCCCCATTGATGCTCGATCCACCTTAGCCAAGATGTCATCCGGCAAATAAGTGATTGAATCAATCACCATCATACGCTGTGTTTCGTCTAAACCAAGTAACGATGGAGAATTTCCCTTCAAGAAGGTTGGTGGTTCGAATGCATTTAACACGATATTCTCGGACGACCCATGCGACACTAAGCCAAAATGCAGATCGTTCAAATTCCGAGCATGTAATAGATACGAAATTTTTTGTATTTTTTGACCCATATTACTAGCACGAAAGCGGCGTGGCAAAATTTTCCCGAAGATAGAGAAAACCTGGCTCCAAGCCTGAGGTGGCAACCACAACAGCATTTCAGAGAATACCCGTCTCAACTCTATTGGGAAAAATCTCAACATACTCCATAATTGCGCGCCGAGGGTGTAGCGTCGATAACCTGCAAACAGCTCGTCGCCACCATCCCCTGATAAAGACACCACCACATGTGCTCGCGTTAGCTGAGAAACAAGAAAGGTGGGGATCTGTGATGAATCTGAAAATGGCTCATCATATAAATAGGGTAACCTCGGAATTACATCCAAAGCTTGTTGAGGACTTACATAGAGCTCGGTATGATCTGTTCCCAAATGCTTAGCGATTGCCCGAGCATATACCGCTTCATCATAACTAGCTTCCTCGAACCCGATAGTAAATGTTTTTACAGGTCGATCAGACTGGGCCTGCATTAACGCGACCACGACCGACGAATCAATACCACCAGATAAAAACGCACCCACAGGGACATCCGCTATCATCTGCTGATATATTGATGATCTAAGCAATCCTTCGAGAGTATCCACCGCATGTACATCTGACCCGGAAAATGGTAGCGTAGCGCCAGAAATGGCTATCTGCTCTAACGACCAGTATTGCACCAACTGGGGCTGCGGCTTTTCAAACGATATAGTTAACAAATAACCTGGTAAAAGTTTTTGAATTCCTTGAAATATAGAATACGGCGCCGGAATATAATTATGGCGCATTAATAAACATAGTGCACCACGATCTATACTGGCCGAAAAGGCCGGATGTTCCTTTAAGGCGCTCACCTGAGAGCCAAACAGGAAACACCGCGCGTGTCCTTGGCCCTGCCAGCCATAATACAATGGTTTTTCCCCAAGACGGTCTCTAGCCAACGTTAATGCCCGCTCTCGTCGATCCCACACAGCGAAAGCGAACATACCTATACACCGACCCACCGTCTCGCGGACCCCCCACGCAACAAAGGCTGCAAGAAGTGTTTCCGTATCGGCATGCCCTCTCCAAGCGGGAGCCACTCCGTTAGCTTCGAGTTGTTTACGAAGGTCTAAATGATTATAGACCTCACCGTTAAAAACAATTATATAACGCCCTGTATGGCAAACCATAGGTTGTTTTCCGGCAGACGATAAGTCCAGAACCGCCAAACGCCTATGTGCCAAAGCAATACCTGTATCCTCACTCCAAAACCCAAAATCATCCGGCCCGCGAGCGATTAGAGCATCGGCCATCCCCTCAAGTATCTTTTGCGAATCTCGAATTTGATCACATCGACCGACACTAAGGAAACCTGCTATACCACACATCAACAATCTCCCAAAAAGGGACTCCAATGCATTATCAAGATCAACGGGAATCTATCATTTTTTTTCCGCCGCCATAATCTTTCTAACCCATGCAAATTATCTCCGATTCTATTATTTAAGTAAGCGATATCGCCTAAGAATTTTTAGCAGGAATTTTCTGAAAACCCGGATCCGTCGAGTTTGATCCTTGAGGCTGCCCGCAATGCAGCGAAAACATATGGGAATATGCTCTTATGGAGATCCATTATCTTTAACTCATTCGAGGAAAAATTGAGCACCCCTGGGTACGTACCCAAGAAATAGGCCGTAACAAAATCTATATTATAGTCACCACCCACAGCCAATGGGCTATCTAAATTTTCGCTAAGTATTTCGAATAATTTTGTATAGCCATCAATTTTTACTACGTTTGGATGGAATGCGTAAAAAACATCTCCAAATAAAAAGACCCTTTTATTTAGAAGCAAAGCCTCATAACCCACAGTGCTCGTCAGAGTTATAACACCAGCGCTTCCTTTTATCAGCTCTTTTGTATTCTCAAAAGGACCAAGTAGAGTGACATTTGGCAAAGCTCTAAGTTTCTTATAAAAAGACAAAGGCTGAAAGCCATAAGCGCTAATATGATCCTTTACATATAAATTTATCCCCGCTGGGAGGCTAAATGCAATATTTCTGATTACATTATATTCGTCTATATACATAGGCGCATGGACTGACGTGGACGACTCTGGGTGGTAGTGCAGGGGATATAACAGGTACCGCTCGCCTGCCACCGGGGAGGAATAGTATTTCTTGCAGAGACGAATTTTCATCGCCCTACTTATATTTCTCGAAAAGAAACCCCATGACTGTCGGATTGGATTCCCTATTTGAAAGGCATAAGTATGCTTATCCTTACGATGCCTCCAAATCAATTTAAGCCTGTCAATCTTTTCAGAATTTATGTATCTTTTAAAGATATAGACCTTATCCAATCCGTTAAATCCCATATAGTCTGGAACTACGGTATCAATTCTCGATAGGTAGTGCCTGACCCACTCCATAGTTCGCACGTCAATCTCCACTTCCCCCAGCCGAATCTTATTCACTAGTATTCTATATTTCTCTGAGTCATAAAATGGCCCATCAACTATTTCAAACCGTCCTGGTAATCTCGAACAAACTAGACCTCTATAAGCAACACCGAGGTTCTGACAAACAAGCCAAGCCGAATACGCAAACGTGTTTGAGACGTTCTCGTAAAGCACAACGTCGATATTTGAATTAACTATTATTTTCTCAAAAAAACCCATTAAAGCCGCTTGTAGTCTGGAATACCAAGATTTCGGCACTCCTTTCCAGATATTTGTAACCTCAGCACGCTCAAAATCCGGGAGCAAAGCAAACCCCAAAGGAAATTTAGAATATCGCCTTAAAGTGCCATCGGGCAAACCAGAATATTCAGAGAAAAAATCAGAGAACTTATGGCTTACTACATCCAAATTTTCCAATCTACATATATCATACGAATACTCACTATCTACAGCGATCTCTACATGACAACCTTTTTCTTTTAATTCAACAGCCAGCCTATTGAAATATCTATGATAATCCCTAGCCGCATTCATTATTATAAGAATATTCATAATAAAATTATTCCACAAAAAGCATTCATCATTATATCTATAGCATAGACCATAAATTATTGAATAGATTTAAAAAGAACACTTATAATTATTCGTGATACCGCAGTCAAATAAAAATTCTCTGACAGAGATTCGGAACGAGTCGACCTCCCTTCGTGGCATGGGTAGGCCTAATGCAGAGAATCCGGCATGTCCTGCACATCAACAATCTATATTGAGACATTTATCGCACGAATTGCCATTGAATGACTCGATATACACGCGCTGTCCGTTGGCTTGCCGGAACCGTAGAAATCAAGCATCACATCGTATTTTCATACGCCATTTACCCAGCGCCAGGGAAATAAATTCTGACCCGTTGTCATGTCTGCCGGTATCCTGAGTAGAAACGTGTGTCGCTGCTCGTACACGCATGCCAACATCCGCACTGCACCAGCATCAGCCAGGGGCTGGCCCGCGTCAATGGCTAGCCACTCGCGAGTGAAGTTTTCTGTGAGTGTGGGTGTACAGAAGCACTGGCCGTTGAATAGTGCATCGGAGACGAAGTCCGTCCTCCAAATCTGGTTGGCTGCAGTCAATATGGGGCGCTCTAGGCGGCGGTGCGCTGCTGCGCATCAGCGCTGTGTAGCTGCGGCTGGTAAAAACCAAACCGTTGTCCGACCGAAGCCAGTACGGTTCCAGCACCCGTCCCGACATATCGAGACAGGTGATTAGAGCGTGTTCCAATGCGCTACCCGCGGCGGTGCCGCCTTGCCGCTGCGAGACAAATGCCAGCCCAATAGTCCGTGCGTATGGCAGTCGATAACCAGAGCACTCGTCGTCCGGCCGCCGCAGCCTCTCCCCAAGATCCGGCATATATCCGCAGATCACCGTTCATTCGGGGCCATTACCACAGAGGACAACGCCTCGATGCAGAGCCTGAACCCGATGGCACGTTTCCTCACACCAGCCAACCCTTGAGATGGAAGATGCGCTGCACTGTGTTCTTGTTGCCCCCCCAACAGATGAGCCATCGTCCGATGGCCAAAGGATGGAAATTCTTCGATCATGGCCTTCATGGGCTCGGCAAACTTCGGATCGACCTACGACGCGGTCCTGGTGGACTTGTAGTACACCGTGTGCGACGGGGAATATCGAACCACTGGCACAGCTTGGAGATCGAAACAGTAAGCTATCTTCCTTCAGTCCCTGGCAGATCGTCTCGATCATTTCGTAACCTCCCCTCCGAGTTGACACAATATTATTTATAATAGTAATTAACGTGAGTTCAGCCATCAATTACATCAGCAAGAGATATCTTCAACGTGTCAACATAATATCCTAACGACTCTATCGAGCGTTGTGCGTTCACTTTAATCACATCCGAAAACTCACGATCTCTCAATAACGCAACCATTTGCAGCGCAGTTATTTTTAGCCCTGCTATAGAAACATCCGTGATTTCTATACACGCTTCATCGCTTAGATAATTAGCGACTTCCCCAACGCGTCTAACAACTGGCACACAGCCAGCTTGTATCGCTTCGATAGTTGTCATAGACATCCCTTCGGTATCTGACGTCATAACATATAATCGAGAATTACTTAGTATACCAAATACCTCGCCATTCGACAGATTACTTGCGATCTCTATATTAATTTTATTCATTGACGAAAAATCAGGAACATTAAGCAGGGGCTCGCCAGCGAGCACTACGCAAATATTAATTTTCCTCGAGAAATAGCTATTTTCTTCTAAATATTCATTAATTATAGAAATAAGATTGAATAAAATATCGATCCGTTTTTCTCGCACCACTCGTCCCACCCAGACAATATCATTACTCCTTCCGCCATGACTATTAATAGGCATTGGTTCCTCAAAAACATAGGGAATAATATATGATTTTCTGTCTAAATAGCTTACGAAGAAGTTTCTCGTCGCCATAGAGTCAACAAAGCAGCTGTTAGACTTTCTCCACGCGTATCTTGAAAAGATTAAATCTAAGAAATTTGTAAAATTTGTACTATGAAAAAAGGCGACCCATTTTATATTTAAAAGACGGACTAGCGGCCCAAGACAATGAGCCCACCACAGAGAAGTTATGATTATATCTGGCTTCCATTTTCTTAGAATTATGTCAATGATGAGCCTATACACCGCCTTTTGATTTGATTTTAGAGAACCGCTCCTTCTTATCCAAAATACGCGATAATCTATCACATCATTTAGCTTATGATATGATTTATAAATTGCCACCTCGACGCCACCTATATCCATGCTCGGTATAAGATGAGCTACCCTCAAAGTGGGTTTAGACAATTTGACCCCCCCTATTCGATTATTATTGAGAGTTTCATTATGCACGGTGTTTGTCAACAATGATGTCCGTTTTCTTCATGCCGCGTGACTCAATTCTTTAGGTGCTGCGACATGTTCTTTCGGCGGGTTTAACCACACCTCGCCAACTGGGTTCCAATCCCGCGTGTGGCGGCCTTTCCAACGTTCAGGCATGGATTGTTTTGCCGCTTCGTAGACGCGGCGGCGGCGCTCAAGAATGACGTGCTCCTGCCCATAATGGCGCTGCGTGGGTGTCACGAACTTGATGCCGCTGTGGCGGTGCTCTGTGTTGTACCAGGTCACGAAGCGCAGCACCCACTGGCGGGCCTGTTCGATCGACGCAAACGGCTTCTTTGGATAGGCCGGTGTGTATTTCAGCGTCCTGAACAACGACTCGGAATAGGGATTGTCGTCACTGACGGCCGGGCGACTAAACGACGGTACGATGCCCAGACGCTGCAATGTCGCCAGCATGGTGGCGCCTTTCATGGGCGAGCCATTATCGGCATGTAGCACCAGCGCATCTTGGCGCACTCGGTGGCGCAGGCAGGCCTTGGTGATGAGCGTGGCAGCATGTTCGGCGCGTTCGTCCTCATGGATTTCCCAGCCCACAATCAGGCGGCTGTACACATCCATCACCATGTACAGGCGGTAAAACTGGCCACGAACGGCAGTGGGCAAGAACGTGATGTCCCAGCTCCAGGTTTTCAGCGGCGCATAGGCCACCCAGGCATGAGGTTTAGGCACCGCCCGGGGCGGTTGGGCGTGACCGCGCCGGTTTGCCTGCCCATGCTCACGCAAGACCCGGTAAAAACTCGATTCGCTGGCCAGGTAAAGCCCCTTGTCGGCCAGAC
>Ga0182749_1003632_pt1 | contig 10452 bp, 5 predicted proteins | sample eDN3rd37CKraftMG_FD_128875 | JGI IMG/M metagenome (GOLD analysis project Ga0182749, IMG submission 128875) | Enriched Miracle-Growth compost microbial communities from Emeryville, California, USA - eDNA 3rd pass 37_C Kraft MG (version 2) (version 2) ...
GCTCGCGCGGCGGACGGCGCGGTGGTCGGCACCGCGCTGGTGGAGGCCTTGGCCAAAAGCCTCGATCCCGAAGGTCGGGCAACGGCTGCCACGGTCAAGGCCGTTGCCGATCTCACCGCAGCGCTGGCGCAAGGCGTGCTCGGCGCGGCGCAGGCCGCCGAATAACGCCACAATCGCAGCTCAAACGGACTCAGCGGCTTGCCGCAGGCTGGCCCCCGCGCCATATAGAGCTGATCGACGGAGCAAAGCATGAACTGGTTGACCAACGTTGTCCGGCCGAAAATTCGCAGCATTCTCAAGCGCGACACGCCGGAGAACCTGTGGATCAAGTGCCCGGATTCCGGGCAGCTGGTGTTCTACAAGGATGTCGAGGCCAATCAGTTCGTCATTCCCGGTTCGAACTACCACATGCGCATGGGCGCGACGGCGCGGCTGAAGTCGATCTTCGACAATGAGACCTGGTACGACGTCGCGCTGCCCGAGGTCACCGCCGATCCGCTCAAGTTCCGTGACGAGCGGCGCTATGTCGACCGCATCAAGGATGCGCGGACCAAGACCGGCCTGAACGACTCGGTGAAGGTCGGCTACGGCAAGCTGGAAGGCCAGGGCGTTGTCGTCACGGTGCAGGACTTCGACTTCATGGGCGGCTCGCTGGGCATGGCCGCGGGCGAGGCCATCATTCGCGGCTTCGAACTCGCCATCGAAAAGAAATCGCCGTGCATCGTGTTCGCCGCTTCGGGCGGCGCCCGGATGCAGGAAGGCATCCTGTCGCTGATGCAATTGCCGCGTACCACCGTCGCGGTGGAGATGCTGCGCGAGGCGGGGCTGCCCTACATCGTGGTGCTGACCAATCCGACCACCGGCGGCGTCACCGCGTCCTACGCGATGCTCGGCGATATCCATATCGCCGAGCCCGGGGCGCTGATCGGTTTCGCCGGCGCGCGCGTGATCGAGCAGACCATTCGCGAGAAACTGCCGGAAGGATTTCAGCGCGCCGAATATCTGAAAGATCATGGCATGGTGGACATGGTGGTGCATCGTCATGACCTGCGTCCCACGCTTGCACGGCTGTGCCGGCTGCTGACGCGGGCGCCAGCGCTTGAGGTCGTCGGCCGGCCCAGCGCGCCGCCGGTCGCGGTCGACACGCCGGCGGACGTCGCATCCGAAGGCGCTGCCTCGGCCGCGCCGCAGGCGTGAGCGCTCCCGCCGCAACGCCGTTACCGTCGCTGGACGAACTGCTGGCGCGGCTGTCGCGGCTTCATCCCCATCGCATCGATCTGACCTTGGAGCGCGTGCAGCGATTGCTGGCGGCGCTCGATCATCCCGAGCGCAAGCTGCCGCCGGTGATTCATGTGGCCGGAACCAACGGCAAGGGCTCGACCATCGCGTTCCTGCGCGCGATTCTCGAAGCGGCCGGTTTGCGCGTGCATGTCTATACCTCGCCGTGGCTGATGCGCATCAACGAGAGCATTCGTCTTGGCCGCGCTGGTGGCGGCGTGCTCATCGGTGACGACGCGTTGCGCGAGGCGCTGCTGGAATGCGAGCGCGTCAATGGAGGCAGCCCGATCACCCGCTTCGAGATCGAGACGGCGGCGGCATTCCTGCTGTTCGCGCGGCATGCGGCCGACGTGGTGCTGCTGGAGACCGGCCTCGGCGGGCGGCTCGACGCCACCAACGTGATCGAGGCGCCGGCGGCCTGCGTGCTGACGCCGATCGGCATGGATCACACGGAGTTTCTCGGATCGACGCTCCAAGCCATCGCGGGCGAGAAAGCCGGCATCATCAAGCGCGGCGTGGCGGTGATCTGTGCGGCGCAGGCGCCGGACGCGCTGGCGGTGATCGAGACGCAGGCGAAGCGGATGCGCGCGCCGCTGCACGCGGCCGAGGAAACCTGGCACGTCGGCGTCGAGCATGGACGGCTGGTCTATCAGGATGAGCGCGGGCTGCTCGATCTCGCGGTGCCGCGGCTGCTCGGCCGTCATCAGATCGAGAATGCGGGGCTGGCGATCGCGACCCTGCGTGCCGTCGATGCGTTGCGGATCCCTCATGCAGCCTATGAGGCCGGCATCGCGACGGCGCAATGGCCGGCGCGGATGCAGCGGTTGACGTCAGGATCGCTGGTGGCGCAAGCGCCGCAGGATGCCGAGATCTGGCTCGACGGCGGCCATAATGCCGATGGCGGTCGCGTGGTTGCGGCAGCCCTCGGCGATCTCGAGGAGCGGGTGTCGCGGCCGCTGGTGCTGATCGTCGGCATGATGGCCAACAAGGATGCCGATGCCTTCCTCGCCAACTTTTCCGGCCTGACGCGCCACGTCATCGCGGTGCCGATCCCCGACCGCGAGGGCGCGATGTCGGTGGAGCGGCTGAGCGAAGCGATCCGTCGGCTCGGCATGCGCGGCGAGAGCGCGCCTGATGTCGCGGCGGCGCTGCAATCCCTGACGCGGCTCGTCTATGAGGTGCCGCCGCGGATCCTGATCACCGGGTCGCTCTATCTCGCGGGCCATGTGCTGGCGGCGAACGGCACGGCGGTGAACTAACCTCTCCCCGCCTGCGGGGAGAGGTCGACCGGCGAAGCGCAGCGAAGCCGGGGTGACGAGCGCGCTATTGGGAGATTGCCTTCCCATCTGCTGCTGTTGCCCCTCACCCCAACCCTCTCCCCGTAAACGGGGAGAGGGAGCTTTCCCGTCATCGCGGATGTTCAGCAAACAAAAACGGCCGGTGTCGCCACCGGCCATTTCCCAAATTCAAATTCGACGCAGTCTCAAACCGAAGCCGAGATCCACTGCTGCAGCTTCTGCTTCGGCGCGGCGCCGACCTGACGCGACGCCATTTCGCCGCCCTTGAAGATCATCAGCGTCGGAATCGACATCACGCCGTATTTCGACGCGGTCTGCGGGCTCTCGTCGACATTGAGCTTGACGATCTTGACCTTGTCGCCCATCGCGCCCGCGATCTCATCCAGCGCCGGTGCGATCATGCGGCACGGACCGCACCACTCGGCCCAGAAATCGACCACGACCGGTCCCTCTGCCTTGAGCACCTGCGCATCGAAATCGGCGTCGGAAACCTTGCCTACGGCGGCCATGATATACCTCGTTGTTCCTAGAAACTGGCGGCGCGGGAATCGCGTCTGTCATTCGGCGGTGAACGTAGGAATGCTGCCCTCCCGGGTCAAGGCTCCCTTATCGCGCCAGCTCTGCGTCCAGCGCAGACGGAGAAAGCTCCATCAAATCAAGCGTTTCGGTCCAAAGCAGCGCGGCGCGGATGGAGCGCCCGGGGTATAGCTTGGCAAGAACTGCGCGATAGAGCGCAAGCTGCCGGACATAGGGGCGCGGGGCGGCGCCGGGATGTGTCGGCGGCGCGTGGTTGGTCTTGTAGTCGACGATCAGAACCGATGTGTCGGTGACCACCAGGCGATCGATCTGACCGGACACAAGAACGCGCGTCCCGTCGCCGCGCGTGAGCCGGCCGGTGATCGAGACTTCGGCGCGGCTGCCCGGTGCGAACACCGCCGCGAAACGCGGATCGTCCAGGAGTGCGAGAGCCTGCGTTGCGAGAGCGTCGCGATCTTCCTCCGGCCAGTCCCGGGCGGCACGGGCGAGATAGCGCCGCGCGGTCTCGCGCCGCTGCGCCGGGGCAACGTCGGGCAGCGACTGCAGCAGGCGATGCGCCAGCGTGCCCCGTTTGCGGGCGCGAGCGCGCTGCTCCGCCGATTCGCCGCTGCGCAGGCCATGCGCATCGTCCTCCGCCGAGTCCGATGGACGCACGAGCATCTCGACGCGTGGCTCCGGCGCTGCCGGCTGGCGCAGCCAGGGCGGCAATGGGAATGCAGCGTCAGCCTCCGCCGCCGGCGGGTGTTGCGGCGACGTCGCGTGAACGTCGCCGGCGCGACTGTAACGCTTGATCGGGCCGAAAGGAGTGTCGATCTCCGCGCAGACGAGGTCCGATGCCGCGAGTCCTTTGGCGATCAGGTCGTACCAGGAATTCTGGCGCACCTCCTTGCGGTTGCCGGGCTGACACCCTCCGACGATCAGCCGGTCGGCGGCGCGCGTCATCGCGACATAGAGAAGGCGGCGATATTCGTCCTCGGTTTCAGTCAGCATCGCTGCTCGCGCCGCGGCCACCGTCGCGGGATCGTCGGCCTTGCTGCCGGCCCACACGTTGACGCCCGGCGCATGCGGCGCGGCATTGCCCTGCGGCACGCGGATCAAGCGCAGCCGCTGCGAATCTGAGGGCGAGGTTGTGGTGTCGACCATGAACACGACAGAGGCTTCCAGGCCCTTCGACCCGTGCACGGTCATAACCCGCACCTCGTCGCGGCCGATGTCCATATCGCGTTTGATATCCGTGTCGGCCGCACGCAGCCAGGCCATGAAACCCTGCAGCGACGCCGGCGCCTTGCGCTCATAGCTCAGCGCGAGATCGAGGAATTCGTCCAGCGCGTCATTGGCCTCGGGCCCCAGCCGCCGAAGGATGCGCGCGCGGCCGCTTTCGGCCTCTCCCTGGCCACCCAGCAGCCATGCATAGAAGCTGAAGGGCGTGTCTCTCAACGCCCGCTTTTCGTAACTGAGCAAGCGGTCATGCGCGGCTTTCAAGGCCGCGCTGCTGTCCGCATGGTGGGCCAACGCGTCGCGCAACGAACCGCGACGATGAGGTGCGATCGTCAGCAGGTCGTCGTCGGTGAGGCCGAACAGCGGGCTTTTCAGCGCGACTGCAAGCGCCAGATCGTCGCGCGACAGCAGCAGCGCGTCGGCAAGATTCATCAGGTCGATCACCGCGATATGGTCGGTGAGCTTGAGGCGGTCGGCGCCCGCCACCGGAATGCCGGCATATTTCAGCGCCTGAATCACTGCATGGAAGGTCTTCTCGCGTCGGCGCACCAGAACGAGAATGTCACCGTAGCGCAGCGGCCGGCGATTGTTTGCCGGTCCGGTCATGGTGCCGCTGCGGATCAGCGCGGCGATCTCCGCTTGCACGCGCTTTGCCAGCTTCACCTGCGGGCTGGTCTCCGACACGGCATCGAAGGGCGCCTGCCAGCCTTCGATGTCGGGCCGTTCGTCCGGCTTCTCCAGCTCCCAAAGATCGATCAGGCTCGGCGCGGCATCGGCGAGTGCCATGTGCGGCGGCATGCCGTCGAGATCGGTGGTGATGCTTCTGTAGATGTCCGGCGACTGGAATGCGCTGGTCACCGCGCGCAGCACGCTGTCGCCGGAGCGGAACGAGTAGGTGAAAGACACCGGCTCGAAGCGCAGGCCGGCGCGCTCGAATCGAATCTTCAGCTCACGGCGACGATGATCGAACTCGCGCGGCGCCGCGCCCTGAAACGAGAAGATCGATTGTTTCTCGTCGCCGACCGCGAAGATGGTGCGCTTGACGCCGTCGCGCGCACCTTCACCGGATGTGAATTCGGCGATGATGCGATCGATGATGTCCCATTGCCGCGGGCTGGTATCCTGCGCCTCGTCGATCAGCACGTGGTCGACGCCGCGGTCGAGCTTGTAGTGCACCCAGCTCGACGAAACATTATCAAGCAGCGCCAGCGTCCTGTCGATCAGATCGTCGTAGTCGAGCAGGCCGCGCTGCAGTTTCTCGGCGCGATAATGCGCCGCGACCGCGCTGGCGATGGTCAACAGCGCCTCGGTGCGATCGCGTTGCGTCACCGCCCGGCGCTTCTCGAGCAGCAGCGCGATGCGGGTGGCTTCATTGGCGAATGTCTGCGCCAAACCGGGCTCGGCCTCGCCGAGCTTCTTGGTCAGCAGCGTCTTACGCGGTTCCTGCTTCTCGGTGAGAAACAGGCGCAGATATTCGTCGATCTGCGCGCTGCCCTCCAGCTCGGCGGCCGCCAATAGCCGCGCCGCCTGATCGTGGTCGCTCTTGCTGCCGGTTGCGAGGAGGGCCGCGGTCGCTTTCCATCGCATTCGCGGCAGATGCGGCCCCTCGACGATCTCGCGCTCGATCGCGGCGAGCGTGTCGTCCGGCGTGACGCCGAGCGCCCGCGCCAGCTGCGCTCGCGCGGCCTCGACGCCGCCCTCCTGATCCGCCCAGGCGAGAAAATGTTCGCGGCTGAGGCAGGCCTCGCGCACCACGTCCTTGAAAGTGACGTCGGCGGCGTAAGCCATGGCGACATTCAGCGCGCGGCCCACGGCGCTCTCCGGAGCGCGCGAAGCCTCCAGCAGCACTGCGAGATTGGCGCGCTCCATCATCTCGCTCTGGTCGCGGTCGTCGAGCACCGCGAAACGCGCTGGGACATTTGCCTCGAATGGAAACTGCTGCAGCAAGCGGGTGCACAGCGCGTGGATGGTCTGCACCTTCAGTCCGCCGGGTGTCTCCAGCGCGCAGGCGAACAGTTCGCGCGCCCGCAGCCGCGTCGCCGCCGAGGGCTTCGGCGCCCCCGTCGCGACGATGGCGGCGTCGAGGGCTTCGTCATCGAGCGTGACCCATCGGCCGAGCGTCTCGAACACGCGCTGTGCCATGTTGGCCGCCGCGGCCTTGGTGAAGGTGATGCAGAGGATCTTTTCCGGCGATACGCCGTCGAGCAGGAGCCGGATCACCCGATGCACCAGCACATGGGTCTTGCCGGCGCCGGCATTGGCGGCAACGAAGGCGGACGTGGTGGGATCGGAGGCCCTTGCCTGGGCCTCGCGCACCGCCAGCGGAATGTTGAGGCGTGGCGTGCTCATTCGTCGCCTCCGCTGTCCACCTCGCCGGCGGCCGACCATTCCTTGATGCGGGCGAGATCGTCATAGGTGCCGTAGCGGTTGCTCCACATCGACAGACTTAGCGACTTGTAGGGCTGTGTCTCATCTTCGAAACGGCGGATCAGCACTTCAAGCTTGCGCAGCGCCTCGTCGGCGCCGTCGTCGGGCCATTGCGGCGTGTCGGTGCGGTTGATCTTCAGTTCGATCGGCCGTTCCTCGCCCGGCGGCGAGTTGCCGCTGAGCCGGACATAGACCAGTTCGCTGACCGATGCGCCAGCGGGAATGCCTTCGAAGCCGCCCTGGCGCAGGATCGCCGCTTCCAGCGTCAATTGCGGCGACAGGCCCATGCGCACCTGCTTGCCGGTGGGCGGGTAGCCGGTCTTGTAATCGAGAAGGGCGAAGGTGTTGTCCCGGCGATGCTCGATGCGGTCGGCGCGCGCCGCGAGCAGGAAGGTGCGCTCGCCATCGAGCGGGATCGGGATTTCGCCGCGCACTTCGGCGTCGATCCGGGCGACATTGATGCGGCGTTCGCGTTCCCAGGCGGCGAACCAGGCGGCAATGCGCTGAAAGCGCGGCCACCACAACGCGCGGGCCTCCGGCTGCTCCATCAATGCGGCGAAGCGCTGGGCACCGATCGCACGCAATGCCGCTTCGACATCGTCGGGCAGCGCATCCGCGAAGCGGCGGGTGAAATCGCCGAGCGCGGCGTGGATCGTCGAGCCGCGATCCGCCGCGGTCAGCGGCATGTCCACCGGATCAAGCGGCAACAGTTTCAGAATGCGCTTGGCGAAAATGGTATAGGGATCGCGCAGCCAATCCTCGATCTCGGTGACAGACATTCGCAACGGGCGCAGCGCGCGGGGCGGTGTCGGCATCGGCTGCGTGACCGGCGTCACGGCCGCGGGACGGTCGAGCGCTTCGGCGTAGCGCAGGTAACGCGCGCCGGCGCGAACCGCGCTCGTCCAGGCATCCGCACCGGCCGTCGCCTCCAGCCGATGCAGGAATCGCGACGCGACCGCCGGTGCGCCGCCGGCCTTTGCCGGATAACTCAGGATCACGTCACCGCTGCCGAGCAGTTGCGCGAAATCGTGAGCGGACAGGCCGATCCGCCGCTCCGGCAGATCGAGGCCGAGCTGATAGCGCATCGGCCGGCTCAGCCATGGATCGATCCGCGGCGCCGGCGGCCAGGTACCCTCGATCAGGCCGCCGAGGATGACGCGGTCATCTTGCGTCAATCGCGCTTCGAGCAGACCATAGATGCGAAGCTGCGCTTCGGTGGCCAGCGGCTGCCGCGCCACGCGGTCACCGAATGCGGTCTGGAAGACTTCAGTGTAGTCCCGCAGCGGCAGCGTCAACCCGCTGGGCGCGGGAGTATTGTCGGCAATGTCACCGAGCAGTGCGTCAAACGCAGCCAGCAGCGCCCGGCCGTCGTGATCGTCGAACGCGGGAATGAGACCGGCGTCGTCGGTCGCAAGCAGAATGAGCATGTCGCGGTGGCGCTGCGCCAATACCACGAAATCGGTTTCGGCCTGCGGCTTGATGTTTTCGAGCGAGGCCAGTGCCGCTGCCAGCGCCTCGATCAGCGCGGCGGCCTCATCGAGCTCGGGCTCTCGCAGTTTCGCGCGCGGCTCGGTGGCATGAATCGCGGATTCCTCGGCGCGATGGAGCTTTGCCAATTCCGCGCGGAAGGTGGCGAAATCGCGCGCCAGCCCCGCAGTCCGCGCGGCGGGCCGCGTCCCGCGCAGCAGCGCCAGTTCCAGCGTCTCGATGGCACGGCGCCAGCCGCCGCGGGCGCGGCCGAGACGAAACAGCGGATGCTTCAGCAGCGCCAGCAGCGTCGGCGGTTCGAGGCCTTCGCAGGCTGCCCGCGCGGCGAGCCGCGCAAAGAGGCCGGCCGGCTTGTCGAGCAGCGGATCGCCGCCGGAATCGTCGTAGGTCAGATTCCAGCGGTCGAGCGCCGCCATCACCCGTCGCGCCAGCGCGCGATCCGGGGTCACGAGCGCCGCGGAGAGATTTAGTTCGCGCGCCTCGCGCATCGCCACCGCGATCGCCAGCGCCTCCATCTCCGGATTGGGCGCTTCGATCACCGCGAACCGGTGCATGGCTTTCGCGATCTGCCCCGCCACTTCCGGCTCCGCGAGCCGCTGGTGCCAGCGGCCGGTGGCAGTCGCTGGCCGCATGGCTTCGGAGGACAGCATCTCGCGGCCATGCGCTGCAGGTGCGGCAAGCGGCGTGACGTCGCGGCGTTCAATGCCGAAGCGCGCCAGCAGCGCGTGCAGCGCGAATTGCGGATGGTTTGACGAGGGCGCGATGTCGAACTGGCCATGCGCATCGCGATGGCCGCCGATCAGGCGCCATGCCGCGTCATCGAGATCGGTATCGAGGCCGGGCAGCACCACCGCGCCGTGCGGCAGCTGCGCAATGGCGTGCAGCAGCTTCGCCGTGGCCGGCATCGAGCCGGTGGACCCGGCCGCGATCACCGGACCGTCGTGCTGCGCTTTCAACCGCTCGGCTTCCGCCGCGATCAGGAGATCGCGGCGCGCGGCGGGCTCGATATGGCCGGCCGCTGTGAGATAGGCCGGCCAGGTCTCGCGCGCGATCTTGAGGAAATCCAGCGACAGCTTCCAGTAATCGTCCAGCGCGTCGGGAACGAGTCCGTCCAGCGCCGCCCAGTCGACTCCGCGCGTCGCCATGTCGTCCATCAGCCGCGCGAGGTCGGTAGCGAGCGCCAGCGTTGCGGCCGGGCCGCCCACCACCAGCGGCGCCACCAGCGGACTTTGCGGCCGCAGCTGTTTCGCCCAGGCGGCGACCAGCCGCGCCAAGGTCAGCCGACGTTCCAGTCCGCCAAGGGCGGGCGGAAGATCGAACGAGTCGCGAATGTCGGTTTCAGTGAAGGCGAAATCATCCTCGTCGATATCGCCGAGCGTGACGATGCGCGGCAGCACGGCCGCATCGGTGGCCAGCACGTCGAGGAACACCTGGCGCGCGAGGCGTCCGGCGCGCCGCGTCGGCAGATAAAGCGTGGCCGTTGCCAGCCGCTCCGGATGCGCGCGCGCGCTGAAGCCTTCGACCAGCCGGCCGTCGACCAGCGCTGCGATCAGCGTCGGCAGAAATGGCGCGGAGGCGGGAATATTGAAGACGTGCATGAGCAACCTGATTTGAGAATCAGATTACCCCATCGCAAGGGTGCAATCACAGCGGGAAATCAGTCCGGATTGTATCGCCCCGAACGATACCTCACCTCTCCCCATAGTCCGTCGAAGACGGGCGTGACCGCCTTTACGGGAAGAGGGAGCGCGGCTCGCTTTGTGGCAGGTCTTTCCATCAAGACCGGAAATTCGCTCACGCCGCGCTGGCGAGAAAGGCCTGCTCCGCGGCCTGCACAGCGTCGGGCGTGCCGACATGCATCCATAATCCGTCGAGCCGCAGGCCGAACAGTCGCTCGCGTTCGCCGGCCCGGTCGAACAGTCTGGTGAGCGCGAATTCGCCGCTGGGGGCATCCATGAAAATCGCCGGCGACAGAATGGCAACCCCGGCATAGACGAACGGCACCACCTCGCGCTCCTTGCGTCGGCGCAGCGCGCCGTCCGGCAACATCGCATAATCACCGCTGCCGCTATAGCCGATGCTGCCCGCGGTCGGCGCCATCAGCAGCAGGATATCCATTCGCGCCGGATCGAACGCATCGGCGAGCCGCGACAGGTTCGGCTGCGCGCCATCGATCCATAGGGTGTCGGCGTTGAGGTGGAAGAAC
>Ga0182749_1003636_pt1 | contig 10448 bp, 6 predicted proteins | sample eDN3rd37CKraftMG_FD_128875 | JGI IMG/M metagenome (GOLD analysis project Ga0182749, IMG submission 128875) | Enriched Miracle-Growth compost microbial communities from Emeryville, California, USA - eDNA 3rd pass 37_C Kraft MG (version 2) (version 2) ...
CCGCCGCCCGATCCTCGAGATCCGCGACCTCGCCGTCGACTACGGCTACGGCGAGAACCGGGTCCACGCCCTGCGCGGCGTGAACCTCACGCTCCACGAGGGCGAGGTGCTCGGGCTCGCGGGGGAGTCCGGCTGCGGCAAGTCGACCCTCGTCTACGGCGCGACCCGGCTGCTGCCCCCGCCCGGCCTGATCAGCGCGGGGGAGGTGCTCTACCACGGGGAGGACGGCGAGACCGTCGACCTGCTCCGGCTGTCGGACGCCGAGCTGCGCGCCGGGCGCTGGCAGGACATCGCCGTCGTGTTCCAGGGCGCGATGAACTCGCTCAACCCGGTCTACCGGATCGGGCGCCAGCTCACGGACGCGATCCGGGCGCACCGCCCCGACTCGACGCCCCGCGAGCGCGAGGAGCGGGCCCGCGAGCTGCTCGACATGGTCGGCATCGCGCCCGACCGGATCCGGTCGTACCCGCACCAGCTCTCGGGCGGCATGCGGCAGCGCGTCATGATCGCGATGGCGCTCGCGCTCGAGCCGCGCGTGCTCATCATGGACGAGCCCACGACGGCGCTCGACGTCGTCATGCAGCGCCAGATCCTCGAGCAGATCCAGGACCTGCGGGACCGGCTCGGCTTCGCCGTCATCTTCATCACGCACGACGTGTCGCTGCTCGTCGAGGTCGCCGACCGCATCGCGATCATGTACGCGGGGGAGATCGTCGAGGAGGCCAGCGGGACGCAGGTCTACAAGGAGCCCCGCCACCCCTACTCGTACGGGCTGCTGCACTCCTTCCCCCCGTTGCACGGCCCGCGCCGGGACCTGCAGGGGATCCCGGGCTCGCCGCCCGACCTCCAGAACCTCCCGAGCGGCTGCCCGTTCCGGACCCGCTGCGCGCACGCCATGCCGGAGTGCGCCGAGATCCACCCCGAGCTCGGTCCGACCGCGCTGGGGGAGGAGCGCCGGACGGTGGCGTGCCTGCTGCACACCGACGGCCACACGGTCCCGCCCGAGCTCGCGGAGCGCGCGGCGGCGCGCTGAGGCGCGGGCGGGCCGACGCCCGCGCGCGGTCGGCGTGCAGCCTCCGTCCACGTTCCGCCGCCGGAAACTCACGAGGATCCCCACGAACGTGGCCTACGGTGATCGGATGACGATGCAGGCATCCGCTGACCACCGGGCCGCTCGCGCGGGCGTCCCCGGCCCGGCTGTGCCCGCGTCGCAGCCCCTCGCTCGGTCCGACGACGCCACCCCCTGGGTGTCCGTCGGGACCGCGCCCGACTGGCTGCGGCGGGCGACGGCGCTCGCCCTCGCTGTGCTCTCCTCCGTCGGGGTGTGGGTGCTGTGGGAGGTCTTCGTGAACAGCGGCCGCGGCCAACGGGTCGACGAGCTCGCCCGCCGCGGCGCCACGTACGGCCAGGGCCACCTGTGGCAGCTCGCGAAACCCGTCCTCGACGTCGTCTCCGTGAGCTTCGTCGCCCTCGGGATCGTCGTCGCGATCGGGGTCGCGCTGCTGCGCCGCCGCTGGTGGCTCGCGCTGCAGGTCGCCGTCCTGGTCGGCGGCGCGAACCTCACGACGCAGGTGCTCAAGGCCGACGTCCTCACCCGCCCGCACCTCGCCGACGGCTGGACGGGCGCCAACACCCTGCCGAGCGGCCACACGACGGTCGCGGCGTCGGTGTCCGTGGCCCTGCTGCTCGTCGTGCCGCGCGCCGCGCGGCCGGTCGTCGCGCTGCTGGGCGCGGCCTACACCGCGGCGACGGGAGTCTCGACCCTCGTGGGCCAGTGGCACCGGCCGAGCGACGTCGTCGCCGGGCTGCTCGTGGTGTCCGCGTGGACCGGCCTCGTGTGCGCGTTCACGTCCCGCTCGTCGCTCGACGTCCCCGTGCTCGACCGCGAGGGTCGGCCGCGCCGCAGCCCCGGCTCCTACGTCGCGGCGATCGTCCTCGTCGGTGCGGCCGGGCTCACGGGAGCGGTCGCGGTGAGCGCGCTGCACGACGTCGACGCCGCCGTGCGTGCGATGGCGGGGGCCCTGTGGTCGGTCCGGCGGTCCACCGAGGTGACTGCGTATATTGGTGGCGCGTTCGGTGTTCTCGCGGCGACCTCGCTGGTCTTCGCCCTGATCCTCGCCGTGCGCCAGCTCACCGCGACCACGTCGCGCCCCGTGCCGGCGGCGGCTGCGGTACCCACCCCGGTCCGGCACGCCGCCGCGTGATCCCACGCACCCACCGCCGGTCTCAACGGAAGCAGGAAGCATGTCCGGATCCCGCAAGCTCGTGATCGTCGAGTCGCCGACGAAGGCCCGCAAGATCGCGGGCTACCTCGGCGAGGGCTTCGACGTGGAGGCGAGCGTCGGGCACATCCGCGACCTGCCGCAGCCGTCCGAGCTGCCCGCGGACATGAAGAAGGGCCCCTTCGGGAAGTTCGCCGTCGACGTCGAGCACGGCTTCGAGCCGTACTACGAGGTCTACCCGGACAAGAAGAAGAAGGTCAGCGAGCTCAAGAAGATGCTCAAGTCGGCCGACGAGCTCTACCTCGCGACCGACGAGGACCGCGAGGGCGAGGCCATCGCGTGGCACCTGCTCGAGGAGCTCAAGCCCAAGGTCCCGGTCCGCCGCATGGTCTTCCACGAGATCACGCCCGAGGCGATCCGCCGCGCGCTCGACACCACGCGCGACCTGGACGAGAACCTCGTCGACGCCCAGGAGACCCGCCGCATCCTCGACCGGCTCTACGGCTACGAGGTCTCGCCGGTGCTGTGGCGCAAGGTCCGCCAGGGCCTGTCCGCGGGGCGCGTCCAGTCCGTCGCGACGCGGCTCGTCGTCGAGCGCGAGCGCGAGCGCATGGCGTTCGTCCCCGCCGCGTACTGGGACCTCACGGGGAGCTTCGCGCCCGACGACGGCCCCGACGCCGGCCAGCACTTCAGCGCCCGCCTCGTGCAGCTCGGCGAGGCGCGCGTCGCCACCGGCCGTGACTTCGACGACCGTGGGCAGCTCACCGCCGCCGCCACGCGCGACCGCGTCGTCACGCTCGACGAGCCCGCCGCCGACGCGCTCGTCGCCGGGCTCGACGGCGCGCCGTTCGCCGTCCGCTCGCTCGAGACCAAGCCGTACACGCGCCGTCCGACCGCGCCGTTCACCACATCGACCCTCCAACAGGAGGCCGGACGCAAGCTGCGCTGGTCGTCGCGGCAGACGATGCGCGTCGCGCAGTCCCTGTACGAGAACGGCTACATCACCTACATGCGTACGGACTCGCCGGCGCTGTCCGCGGAGGCCACCGACGCCGCCCGCCGTCAGGCCGCCGAGCTCTACGGCCCCGAGTACGTCCCCGCGTCGCCCCGGTCCTACGCGTCCAAGTCGAAGGGGGCGCAGGAGGCGCACGAGGCCATCCGCCCCGCGGGCGACTCGTTCCGCACGCCGGCCCAGGTCGCCTCGGAGCTGCGCGGCGACGAGTTCCGTCTCTACGAGCTCGTCTGGAAGCGCACCGTCGCCTCCCAGATGGCCGACGCCAAGGGCTCGACGGCGTCGCTGCGGATCGCCGGCACCGTGGGCGCGGCGGGCGCCGCGCACGCCGGGACGGACGCCGTCTTCGCGGCGTCGGGCACCGTCATCACGTTCCGCGGGTTCCTCGCCGCGTACGAGGAGGGCACCGACGAGACCGAGGGTACGGACGGCGGCGCCAAGGAGGCGCGCCTCCCGCGCGTCGCCGAGGGCGACGCCCTCACCGGCAGCGACCTCGAGGCCGCGGGCCACACCACGTCCGCGCCCGCGCGCTACACCGAGGCCAGCCTCGTCAAGAAGCTCGAGGAGCTCGGCATCGGCCGCCCCTCGACGTACGCGTCGACCATCTCCACCATCCAGGACCGCGGCTACATCACGACCCGCGGCCAGGCGCTCGTGCCGAGCTGGATCGCGTTCGCCGTCGTGCGGCTCCTCGAGGAGCACTTCGGCGAGCTCATCGACTACCGGTTCACCGCCGAGATGGAGGAGGACCTCGACCAGATCGCCGCCGGTCAGCGCGACCGCGTCGCGTGGCTCACCGAGTTCTACTTCGGGGACGACTCCGCCGACGACGCCGGGCTCAAGCAGCTCGTCGACAACCTCGGCGAGATCGACGCGCGCGGCATCAACTCGATCGACATCGGCGAGGGGCTCCAGGTCCGCATCGGACGCTACGGGCCCTACGTCGAGGACAACGGCGCCGAGGTCAAGGAGGGCGAGAACCCGCCCCGCGTCTCCATCCCCGACGACGTCGCACCCGACGAGCTCACGGTCGCCAAGGCGCGCGAGCTCCTCGCCGCCGGCGCCGACGACGGCCGCGAGCTCGGCGTCGACCCCGCCACCGGGCACACGATCATCGCGAAGGCCGGCCGCTACGGGCCCTACGTCACCGAGGTCCTCCCGCAGCCCACGTTCGACCCCGGGCTGTCCGCCGCCGCGCTCAAGAAGGCCAAGGCCGCGCTGCCCAAGCCCCGCACCGGCTCGCTCCTCAAGTCCCAGGACCTCGGGACCATCACGCTCGACGAGGCGCTCGCGCTGCTCTCCCTGCCGCGCGTCGTCGGCACCGACCCCGAGACCGGCACCGAGATCACCGCCCAGAACGGGCGCTACGGGCCCTACCTCAAGAAGGGCACCGACTCGCGGACCCTCCCGAGCGAGGAAGCGATCTTCACCGTCACCCTCGAGGAGGCGCTCGCCATCTACGCGCAGCCCAAGCGCGGGCGCGGCGCCACCGCCGCCCCGCCGCTGCGCGAGCTCGGCGACGACCCCGTGTCCGGCAAGCCCATCGTCGTCAAGGACGGGCGGTTCGGTCCCTACGTCACCGACGGCACGACCAACGCCACGCTGCGCAAGGACGACGCCGTCGACGCCATCACGCCCGAGCGGGCGCAGGAGCTGCTGGCGGAGAAGAGGGCCAAGGGGCCGGCCAAGAAGCCGGCGCGTCGCACGTCGTCGCGGTCGACGGCGAAGGCCAAGTAAGCCCTCTCTGGTTCTGTCCGGTCGGGGGTCCGGGGACGCGCGCGCGGTCTTCCATCCGGCGCCTCGTTCCTCGGCGCCTCCCGCCCACCCGACCACGACCGCGCGCGCGTCCCCGGACCCCCGGCCTCGTGCACCGCGTCACCTTCCTCGGTTCTTCGGGACAGCCCGCGGGGCCCGGCGTCCGCGCCGGGTTCCGTGGGTGAGTGCGCTGAACGACCCGCGTGGTCTCGTTCCCCCGCGAGGTATACGGGCGGCCGTACTACTTCGTGAGGTATACGGGCGGCCGGACTACTTCGTGAGGTAGGCGGCGGGGTGGGGTGCTTCGCGTGGGGCCTCGGCGGGTGCGCGCGGATAACCTGGGGGCATGAGCACCGACGACGTCGTCCTGGCCGCACAGGAAGCCGCGGCCGCCGCGGGCCTCGCCCCCGACCCGCGGTCCGCACCCCCGGTGCGCTGGGGCATCCTCGGCGCCGGCGGCATCTCCGGGTCGTTCGCGGAGGCCGTGCGCCGCTTCACCACGGGAACGGTCACGGCCGTCGGCTCGCGCGACCAGCGCAAGGCCGAGGCGTTCGCCGCCGCGCACGACGCCGGCCGCGCCCACGGCAGCTACGAGGACCTCGTCGAGGACGAGCACGTCGACGTCGTCTACGTCGGCACGCCGCACTCCCACCACCGCGAGCACGCGCTCCTCGCGCTGGCCGCGGGCAAGCCGGTGCTCGTCGAGAAGGCGTTCACGCGCTCGCACGCCGAGGCCTGCGACGTGTTCGACGCGGCCCGCGCCGCCGGGCTGTTCGTCATGGAGGCCATGTGGACGCGGTTCCTGCCGCACGTCGCGGGCATCCACCAGGCCATCGAGGCCGGGGAGATCGGCGAGGTCCGCACGGTCCTCGGCGACTACGGCCACGCGTTCGAGTACGACCCGGAGCACCGCCTCTACAACCCGCACCTCGCGGGCGGCGCGCTGCTCGACGTCGGCGTCTACCCGGTGTCGTTCGCGCACGACGTGCTCGGGTCGCCGGTCCGCGTGGAGGCCGTGGGGTCGCTCACGGACACCGGCGTCGACGGCCAGAGCGTCGTCGGCCTCGACTTCGGCGACGGCCGGTTCGGGTCCGTCCAGTCGTCGCTGTGGGTGCAGACGCCGCAGTCGGTCCGCATCGGCGGCACCGAGGGCTACGTCGTCACCGACCCGTGGACGTTCGGCGGCGGCGGGTTCACCGTCGTGCGCGCGGACGGCACCGAGCGCCGCCACGAGGGCTTCCGCGGCGAGGGCAAGCAGTACCAGGCCGCCGAGGTGGCCCGCTGCCTCGACGCCGGGCTGCTCGAGAGCGAGCGGATGCCCTGGCAGGCGACGCTCGACGTCATGCGCACGCTCGACGAGGTCCGCCGGCAGGTCGGCGTCGTCTACCCGGGCGAGTGAGCGCCGTCCCGCCGGCCGGGGCCGTGAGGGTGGCCCCGGATAGGGTGGCGGGCGTGGGCCCAGGCATCTTCATCTCCATCGAGGGCGGCGACGGCGTCGGCAAGTCGACGCAGGCGCGCCTCCTGGGCGCGTGGCTGGGCGAGGTCACGGGCCGTGACGTCGTCCTGACGCGCGAGCCCGGCGGCACGGCGCTCGGCCAGGTCCTGCGCGACGCCGTCCTGCACGGCGACCACGTCGACGCGCGCGCCGAGGCCCTCATGTACGCCGCGGACCGCGCCCACCACGTCGCGACCCTCGTGCGGCCCGCGCTCGAGCGCGGCGCCGTCGTCGTGACCGACCGGTACCTCGACTCGTCCGTCGCCTACCAGGGTGGCGGGCGCGAGCTCGCCGCGGACGACGTCGAGCGGATCTCCCGGTGGGCCACGCGCGGCCTGCTGCCCGACGTGACGGTCCTCCTCGACGCCGACCCGGCGGTCGCCGCGTCGCGCCGCGCGTCCGTCGCGCACAAGGGCGCGCTCGACCGGCTCGAGTCGGTCGGCGCCGAGTTCGCCACGCGCGTGCGCGAGACGTTCCTCGACCGCGCCGCCGCGGAGCCGGACCGCTGGGTCGTCGTGGACGCCACCGCGGGCGTCGACGACGTGCAGGCCCAGGTCCGTGTCGACGTCGCCGCGCGGCTCGGCCTCGGCGCGAGCCCGCAGGAGGTCGAGGCGTGAGCGTCTGGGACGACCTCGTCGGGCAGGAGGCCGCGGTCGGCGTCCTGCAGGGCGCGGTCGCGGACCCGAGCGCGATGACGCACGCCTGGCTGCTCACCGGGCCGCCCGGGTCGGGGCGCTCCAACGCGGCCCGCGCGTTCGCGGCCGCGCTGCTGTGCCCGCGCGGCGGCTGCGGCGAGTGCCACGAGTGCACGACGGCGCTCGCCGGGACGCACGCCGACGTCGAGGTCGTCGCGACCGAGGCGACGATCCTGCGCCGCCAGGACGTGGAGCCGCTCGTGCAGCTCGCGCAGCGGTCGCCGTCGGGCGGACGGTGGCGCGTCATCGTCATCGAGGACGCCGACCGCCTCAACGAGACGTCCGGGAACGTCCTGCTCAAGGCCATCGAGGAGCCGCCGCCGCGCACGGTGTGGGTCCTGTGCGCGCCGAGCCCCCAGGACGTCCTCGTGACGATCCGCTCGCGCTCGCGGTCGGTCGTGCTCCGCGTGCCGCCCGTCGACGCGGTGGCGCGGCTGCTCGTCGAACGCGACGGCGTCGAGCCCGGGCTCGCGGACGCCGTCGCGCACGCCTCCCAGTCGCACATCGGGCTCGCGCGCCGCCTCGCGCGGGACCCCGACGCCCGCGCGCGCCGTCGCGAGGTCCTCGACCTGGCGCGTCGTATCCGTGGGGTCCCCGACGCGGTGCTCGCGGCGGGCGACCTCGTGGAGGTCGCGCAGGCCGAGGCGAAGGCCGCGACGGAGGAGCGTGACGCCGACGAGAAGTCCCGGCTCTACCGGGCGCTCGGCGCCGAGGAGGGCAAGCCGCTTCCCCCGGCGCTGCGCTCGCAGCTCAAGACCCTCGAGGAGGAGCAGAAGCGCCGGGCCACGCGCGCGCAGCGCGACGTGCTCGACCGCGCGATGACCGACCTGCTCTCCTTGTACCGGGACGTCCTGCTCGTCCAGCTCGGGGCCGCCGGCCTCGACGGTGGGGCGGGCATCGACCTCGTCAACGTCGAGCTCGCCGACGCCGTCCGGACGCTCGCGGCCGACTCCACGCCCGAGCAGACGCTCCGGCGGATGGACGCGATCGGCACCGCGCGCGAACGGCTCGCCGCCAACGTCGCCCCGCTGCTGGCCGTCGAGGCGATGGCCGTGGCCCTGCGCCCGCAGGGCTGACGCCCTCGCGGTGCCGACGCAGGCCGGACGACCTGGGAGAACGGTCAGTGCCGGCAGGTACGGTGTCCCGGTGACCCGTGCCCGCCGAGTCCACGCTCGCTCCCCACGTGCCCTCCGTCCCTCCGCCCCGAGCAGCGCCGCCCCGCGCGGCCGTCGTCGCGCGCCCCTGGCCGTGGCCGCGGCGGTCGTGGCGCTCGTGACGGTCCTGAGCGGGTGCACGGGCTCGGGCGACGACGGCGGCACCGCGACCTCCACGACCGCCAGCCCGGACACGGCGAGCGCGCCGAAGGGCTTCACGTCGTACTACGGCCAGAAGGTCGCGTGGTCGACGTGCGGCGACGGCTTCCGCTGCGCCACCATCAAGGCGCCCGTCTCGTGGCAGGACGCGTCGTCGGGCGACATCGACCTCGCGCTCAAGGTGCACCCGGCGACGGGCACACGGGTCGGCGCCCTGCTCACGAACCCGGGCGGCCCGGGCGCGTCGGGCCTCGACTTCATGGACTCGGTGCCGAGCCTGTTCGGCTCGGACGTGCTCAAGGCGTACGACGTCGTCGGGTTCGACCCGCGCGGCGTCGGGAAGTCCACGCCCGTCGTCTGCCTGGACGACAAGGACAAGGACGCGCAGCTCTCCGCCTGGTACCCGGACACGGACGCCGGGCTGGCCGCGAGCGAGAAGGCCGCGGCCGCCTGGGCGGACGCCTGCAAGGCGAACACCGGGCCGGTCCTCGCGCACGTCGACACCCAGTCGGCGGCCCGCGACATGGACCTGATCCGTGCGGTCCTGGGCGAGAAGAAGCTCGACTACCTCGGGTTCTCCTACGGGACCCAGCTCGGCGCGACGTACGCGGGGATCTTCCCGGACCGCGTGGGGCGGATGGTCCTCGACGGCGCGATCGACACGACCCTGTCGTCCGACGAGATGAGCGTCGAGCAGGCCGTCGGCTTCGAGGACGCCCTGCGCGCGTACGTGAAGGACTGCGAGTCGGGGAAGGGCTGCCCGCTCGACGGCGGCGTCGACCAGGGCATGAGCCAGATCCACGACCTGTTCCTGCGCACGGAGCGGCAGCCGCTGCGCACGAACGACGCCGACCGGCCGCTCACGGCCACGCTCGCGTTCTACGGCGTCGCCGTCACGCTCTACAGCCAGGACTCGTGGCAGTACCTCACGTCGGCGCTGTCGGAGGCCATCACCAAGGGGACCGGTACGCAGCTGCTGGCCCTCGCCGACTTCTACAACGACCGGAACTCGGACGGCACGTTCTCGACGAACTCCTCCGAGGCGTTCCGTGCCGTCGGGTGCCTCGACGACCCCGGCTCGAGCGACCTGGACGCCATGCGCACCCAGGCCGCGACCATCGAGCAGCAGGCGCCGACCGTCGGCTCGTTCTTCACGTACGGCGGGATCACCTGCAAGCCCTGGCCCTACCCGCAGGTCGCGCAGGACTTCGACCTCCACGCCAAGGGCGCGGCTCCGATCGTCGTCGTCGGCACGACCGGCGACCCGGCCACGCCCTACCGCTGGGCGCAGGGGCTCGCGAAGACCCTCGACTCGGGCGTGCTCCTCACCTACGAGGGTGAGGGCCACACCGCGTACAGCGCCGACAACACGTGCATCGCCAAGGCGGTCGGCGGCTACCTCGTGGACGGCGACGTTCCTGACGACGGCACCACCTGCTCCTGAGCCGGGCCCCGGCGGCGCCGACCCCCGGCCCGCCGGCCGGGGGCATGACACGTGCGTCGCGAACCCGCTTTGGACTCTCGCCTCCGGCCCGCTAGAGTAGGGCCCGCGCTCGTCACCGAGGCCCCTTCGGGGTGTCGTGCGGAGCGCAGGCCGCCTTAGCTCAGTCGGTAGAGCGATTCACTCGTAATGAATAGGTCAAGAGTTCGATTCTCTTAGGCGGCTCACTCGGAAGGCCCGGAACCTGATGGTTCCGGGCCTTCGTCGTGCCGGACGACGGCCGGTCAGCCGGTCACGACGTTGACGAGGTGCGGCGCGCGGACGACGACGCGTCGCACGGTCGCGCCGTCGACCCTCCGCCGCACGGCGTCGGACGCGAGCGCGAGCGCCCGGAGGGCCTCCTCGCCGATTGATGGGTCGACCTCGAGCCGGTCCCGCACCTTCCCGTCGACCTGCACGACCGCGACGACCGGCCGGGCGCGCTCGGTCGGCACCGTGACCTCGGGCCACGGCGC
>Ga0182749_1003640_pt1 | contig 10438 bp, 8 predicted proteins | sample eDN3rd37CKraftMG_FD_128875 | JGI IMG/M metagenome (GOLD analysis project Ga0182749, IMG submission 128875) | Enriched Miracle-Growth compost microbial communities from Emeryville, California, USA - eDNA 3rd pass 37_C Kraft MG (version 2) (version 2) ...
ATGCGCTGGTCACCCGGCTTCAGCGCGCCGCCTTTTCCTATTTCCTCGACTATGCCGATGCGGAAAACGGCCTCGTCGCCGATACCTCCCGCAAGGGATCGCCCTGCAGCATCGCCGTGGTCGGCTTCGCGCTCTCCTGCTATCCCGTCGCCGTCGAGAACGGCTGGCTTCCGCGCGCGGAAGCCGCCGCGCGCACGCTCAAGGCGCTCAGGTTCCTTGCCCGAAGCCGGCAGAGCGAAGCGCCCGACGCCACCGGCTACAAGGGCTTCTATTATCACTTCCTCGACATGCGAACCGGCAGGCGCGTCTGGCAATGCGAGCTTTCGCTGATCGACACAGCCCTGCTGACCGCCGGCATCCTTGTCGCCGGTTGCTATTTCGACGGCGGCAACGAGGAAACCGAGATCCGCGAGCGCGCCGATGCGCTCTATCGCCGTGTCGACTGGCGCTGGGCCCAGAACCAAACCAAGGGCCTGACGCAAGGGTGGAAGCCCGAATGCGGCTTTCTCCACTATGGCTGGGAGGGCTATAACGAAGCGACCATCCTCTATGTCCTCGGCCTCGGCTCGCCGACTTTCGCGCTGACGCCCGGCGGCTACGAGCGCTGGAGCCTGACCTATCAGTGGGAGAACCTGCTGGATCGCGACGTTCTTTATTCCGGCCCGCTGTTCACGCATCTGTTTTCCCATGCATGGATCGATTTTCGCGGCATCCGCGATGCCTTCATGCGCGAAAAATCCAGCGACTATTTCGAGAACACCAGAAGCGCCATCGCCATCCACCGCGAATATGGCGAGCGCAATCCCTATGGTTTCAGCGCCTACAGCCGCGATTTCTGGGGCGTCACGGCGGGAGACGGCCCGTCCGCGCCCGAGATCCGCGAGGACGGGCGGGATCGTCGCTTCTTCGGCTATATGTCGCGCGGCGTGCCCTATGGGCCGGACGACGGCACGATCGCGCCATGGGCGATGCTGGCGTCGCTGCCCTTCGCCGCCGATGCCGCGCTGGCCGGCACGAGGCGCCTTCTGGAGACCTGGCCTCAGGTCTGCACCAGGGACAGGTTTTCGAGCGGCTTCAATCCGACGCTGCGCGAAGGTTCGGGCGGCTGGCTTTCCGACGGGTGGTACGGGCTCGACCAAGGCCTGCTGGTGATGATGATCGAAAATCATCGCACCGGCCTGATCTGGCAGCTCATGCGGCGCTGCGCCTGGATACGCGACGGCTTGCGGCGCGCCGGCTTCGAAGGCGGATGGCTGTAGACATGCAAAAAAACGCGCCGGCGACAGGGCCCGAGGACGACGCCGGCTATCTGCGGCGCGTGCGGCCGCGCGACCGGCCGAACCCCGCGCCGCGCGGCATCTACGACCTGGCCGTGGTGGGGGCCGGGCCGGCGGGCATGGCTGCCGCCGAATATGCCGCCCGGCTGGGCTTTTCGGTCGCCCTCGTCGAGCGCGACCATCTGGGCGGAAACTCGCTGAATACCGGATCGGTGCCGTCGAAGGCGATCATCCGCACCGCGCGCCTTTACGGTGCCATGCGCAATGCCGACGAATATGGCGCGCCCGCGCCATATGAGCCCGCTCTCGATTTCAGCCAGGCGATGGCGCGCATGCACCGGATCCGCACGCGCATCGCGGCCTATCATTCGGCCGACGATCTCGCCACGCTCGGCGTCGACGTCTTTTTCGGAAGCGCCCGCTTCACGGATGCGCGCACGCTTGCCGTCAACGATGCCCGCCTGCATTTCCGCAAGGCGCTGGTCGCCACGGGCGCTCGCCCCCGGACGCTCGATGTTGCCGGCCTCGACGCGATGGGCTGCTATACGAGCGCGACGGTCTTCGGGATGGCGGCGCTGCCGAAGCGCCTCGCCGTCGTCGGCGGCGGCCCCTTGGGCTGCGAACTGGCGCAGGCATTTTGCCGGCTGGGCGCACATGTGACCATCGTGCAGAACAATGCCAAGTTCCTGCCGCGCGAGGAACGCGACGCCGCCGAGATCCTGTCGCGCGCCATGGCGCGCGACGGCATGGAAATCCGCCTGAACACCACCGTGGTCGGCGCCCGGCGCGACGGCGCGGCCAAGGTTCTGGAAACCGTGAACTACGATGTGAAGGGCGAGGTCCGTGCCGACGAAATCCTGCTCTGCGTCGGGCGAACGCCCAATGTCGAGGAACTCGGCCTGGAGCAGGCCGGCATCGCTTTCGATCGCGAAAAGGGGATCGAGGTCGATGATTTCCTGCGCAGCACCAATGCGCATGTCTATGCGGCCGGCGACGCCTGCCTGGCGCTGAAATTCACCAACGCCGCGCAGGCTTCGGCGCGGATCGCCGTGAGAAACGCGTTGATGCGGGCACGCGAGAGGCATGTCGATCTCGCGACGCCCTGGTGCACCTTCTGCGATCCCGAGATCGCCCATATCGGCCTGCAGGTTTGGGAGGCGCGCCGGCAGCGGATTGCGATCAAGAGCTTCACCGTGATGATGCAGGATGTCGACCGGGCGATCACGGACGGCGAGGACGCCGGCTTCGTCAAGATCCACATCGCCGAGGGCACCGACAGGATATTGGGCGCGACCATCGTCGCCTCGCGCGCCAGCGAGCTCATCAATGAGATGGCCGTCATCATGAGCGCCGGCATCGGAATGAAGGCCCTGGCCGAGATGGTCCACACCTACCCGGCCCAGTCCGATGCCATCATGCTCGCCGCGCAGGCCTGGCGGCGCGAATTCGACAAGGCGGTTCGGGCGGCACCGGCGTGAAGGCGCCTCGGCGCCGCGTCGGAACGACTCCGCGGAAAAAGCATTCTTGCCCATGACTGGAGAAGATCATGACGAAATATTCCATCGGCGACCATGTGAGCTGGAATTCGGAGGCCGGGCGGGTCAGCGGCAGGATCATCAAGGTCCATCACGAGGACTTCGACTACAAGGGGCACCGCCATCATGCCTCGAAGGACGATCCGCAATACGAGATCAAGAGCGACAAGACCGATCATGTCGCCGCGCATAAGGAAGGCGCGCTGACGAAGATCGGGTGAGGCGGCACGGTTCGCCACCATGCGGAGATTTAGAGCGAGATGATCCCTTGCGGCCCCCTGTCCCGCTCCAAACTCACAAGCGGCCAGCTTCAATGATGCGTTGCAGGAAGGCGCGGGTGCGCTCCTCGGTGGGATTGCTGAAGATTTGCGATGGCGGACCCTCCTCGTGGACCTTGCCGCCATACAAAAAGCACACCTTGCTGGCGACCTCGCGCGCGAACCCCATCTCATGCGTGGCCAGAAGCATGGTCATGCCCTCGGCGGCGAGGTCGCGCACGATGTTGAGCACTTCGGAGACCAGTTCGGGATCGAGGGCCGAGGTGATCTCGTCGAGCAGCAGCACCATCGGCCCCATTGCAAGGGCACGCACGATGGCGACACGCTGCTGCTGACCACCCGACAGGCGGTCGGGATATTCCCTGGCCTTGTGTTCCAGTCCGATGCGCTTGAGCAGGCGAAGCGCCTTTTCTTCCGCCGCGGACGGCCTTTCATTCAGCACCTTGAGGGGCGCGAGGGTCACGTTTTCCAGAACCGTCATGTGCGGGAACAGGTTGTAGCTCTGAAAGACGATGCCGACGTCGCGGCGCAGCGCGTTGACGTCGACGCCCGGCCCGGACATGCGGTCGCCATGGATGCGGATCTCGCCACCCTGGATGGTCTCGAGCCCGTTCATGCAGCGCAGCAATGTCGACTTCCCGCAGCCCGACGGGCCGATCAGGCAGACGACCTGATGCTCCTCGACCTCGAGACTGAGGCCGTTGAGGACCCTGAACTCACCGTAGCTCTTGATGATGTTGCGGATTTCGATCATCGCCATGGTGCGGGCAGCCTCAATTGCCTCCGGCGCGCATGCGGCGCTGGTCGCGTTCGATCAGCCTGTCGACCAGGCGAGTCTGCGGTATGGTGATCAGGATGAAGAGCAGCGCCACCGTGGTGACCGGCGACAGGTTGAAATGATTGGAGGCGATGATGCGGGCCTGGTTGAAGGCGTCTATCGAGCCGATGACGTTGACCAGCGCGGTATCCTTCTGCAGGCTGATGAAGTCGTTGAGCAGCGGCGGGATGATGCGGCGCACCGCCTGCGGAACGACGACATAGCGCAGGGTCTGCGTGTAGGACAGGCCGAGGGAGCGGGCGGCCGCCACCTGGCTCCAGTGGATGCTCTCGATGCCGGCGCGATAGACTTCCGCGACATAGGCGCCATAGGTCAGCGTCAAGGCCAGGATGGCATAGGATTCCGGCGCGAGGTCCTTAAGCACCGGAAGCCCGGTCAGGGGGATGCCGAAGCCGATCAGGTAGATGTTGATGATCGCCGGCAGGCCGCGGAACATATCCGTATAGATCGTCGATATCAGCCGGACGGGTCGCGCCGCGTCGCCCGGCAGCAGGCGTGCGATGGCCACGACGAGGCCCCAGATCAGGACCAGGATTTCCGCCACCACGAAGATGCGGATGTTGGTCCAGAAGGCCTTGATGGTCAGTTCCAGGGAACTGGCGATCAACGGAACCTGGAAGAAGGTGCGGCTGACCGCAAGGTCGTTGGCGATGAAGAACTGCGCGGCGATCAGCATGATGACCACGACCGCCGCGTAGCCGAACATTGAATAGGCGTATTCGCGCAACGCCGCGGTCGCCACCCTGGCGGCCACCAGGTCGCCCGTGGCCAGCGCGGCCTTCGCCACCTGCGACTGGCGCCAGGACTGCACCGCCGGCCACAGCAGCAGCGGCGCAGCCACGCCGCAGACGACGAGGATCGCCGCGGCGACAACGTTTTGCGAACCGACGGAGGACAGGGCGGAATAGATGCCGTTGAGCGTCGACCATGTCGCGAACACGACGAGGACGGCGACGAACAGAGCCGTGATCGACCACCCGGTCGCATCCCTGGGCGGCGTTCCGGCGCTCCAGCGCCGTTCGCCGCCGAAAAGGCTGGGCGCGGCCCCGCCTCCCCGGTCGTGGTCGTTCGACAGCATCTGAATGCCGCCCGGCGATCAAGGCTTGATGTAGGGGATCTTGGTCGGATCCGCACCCCATGCCTCGGCCAGATATTTGGTCGCCAGCTTGTCCAGGGTGCCGTCCTTCTTCAGCGATTCGATGCTCTCGTTCAACGCCGCCTCGTTCGGTGAACCCTTGGGATAGAGGGCGCCGTAGGATTCGCCGGTCGAATATTGATCCGGCACCACCAGCGCGCCGTTCGACTGCGAGACGGCGCCCAGCACGATCGAGGTGTCATGGATGACCGCGTCGACCTGGTTGGCCATCAGCGCCGTATCCATGCCGCCCATGTCGGGGAAGACCTTCACTTCCTTCGGATGCAGATGCTTGGCGACGAAGGCGGCGCCGGTCGTGCCCTGCATCACCGCGACCCGCATGTCCTTGAGCTTGGCTTCGTCGAACTGCTCGCCCTTCTTGACCATGACGCCGATGTCGGAATCGAAATACGGCGTGGAAAAATCAACGACTTTCGCGCGTTCCGGCGTGATGGAGATTTCGGCGAGCGCAAGATCGAAGTTCTTGGTCTGGCCGGCGACCAGAGCATCGAAGGAGACGTTGACCACCTTCACCTTGTCGAGACCCGCCCGATAGGCGATGTTGGCGGCCATGCAATATTCGTAGCCGTCCTTGATGGCATCGGGAGAATCGCCGTTCCACCAGCCGGGAGCCGGCAAGTTGGTCTCGACGGTCAGTTGGCCAGGGATGGCCGGCTTGATAGGAATTGAGCCCTTCGTGCCGGTCAATTCGCAATTTCCGATCGTTTCGGCATCGGAGAACGACACTACGGATAACGTAAAAAAGGTCGTTGCCAGCAGGGAATAACTCACGAGAACGAGATTTCTAGGCCACGATTTCATGATTACCTTCTCCCAAATTGCAGAATCCATGATTCATGCAACAGTCTTGCTTGAAATTGACCCTCCGGATTGAGCAATGGCAGTTTGCATGCGGTGCGTTTTCGCACTTTTGTTAACATCTGTGGCTCAAACACAAAAAGACAAGTGCCGAGGCCTCGCGGCGCAAATGACGGCAAGCATTCTTGTCTTGGCTGGGCGGAATATGCCGGCAGTTCGTCTGCGGCCGATGCGCCGGCCCTTGGCCATCCCGGCGGCCCGCCCGTCGATTTGAGCCACGACGAGCCGGCGCCGCCATTGTCGAAGGAGGTCGCCGGACGGGCGGCGGTCTGCACTTGCTTCGGCAAGCGCGCGGCATGCCTGCGGCGCGGCTTCCGGCCCGGCGAAACAGCGCGCTCACAAGGCCGGGATGCCGCCCGTGCCGGTTCTTGACGGGCCGGGAGCGAATCCTAGCTTGCATCGCACCGGCGATCGCAATCGATGCTCCGGTTTTCCAGGGAGGAAAATATGAAAGGCAAATTTGCGGCCTGCTTTCTTGCCGGCCTCGCGGCAACGACGGCCGGCGCGATCCCCGCCGGCGCGGCGGATGCGCCGAAGCCGGTCTATTTCATCTTCACCGGTTACGCCTATCCCTACTTCGCGCCGATGGCCGAGGCGGTGAAGCAGGCCGCCACGCACCATCCGGACATGGCGGTCAAGATCGTCAACGCCAACAATTCTCCCTCGGACGAGATCGCCGATCTCAACGAGGCGGTCGCAGCGGGCGCCAAGGGCATCATCCTCAACACCATTCAGGAATCGGTCACCGGAACCGCCGCGAAGGCCATGAAGGCAGGCATTCCCATCGTCACGGTGGATCGCGACGTCGCCGACCCGTCGGCCCGCGTCGCCTTCATCGGGGACAATGACGTGACGCTCGGAAAAGAGGAGACGCAGTTCGCGGTAGATACCTTGGAGAAGAACAAGGTCAAGAAACCGTGGCATGTCGTCATCCTTCAGGGCACGCTCGGCGCCAGCGTCTCGATCGGCCGCCTGAACGGCGCCATGGAGGTGCTGCAGCCACTGGTCGACAAGAAGGAGGTCGAGATCTCCCTCAACCAGTCCGCGGATTTCGCCACCGACAAGGCGCAGGCGATGATCTCGACGGAGCTTGCCAAGACCACGGACATCCAGCTCGTGGTCTGCGGCAACGACGCGATGGCGCTCGGCGTCATCAAGGCGCTGCAGACGCATAAGATCGCACCGGGCAGGCAGACACTCGTGGTCGGCGCCGACGCGCAGCCGGAGAGCCTGCAGGCCGTGAAGGAGGGCACGCAGCTCGACACGGTCACGCATTCTCCCTTTGTCGAGGCTTACTGGGCGGTCGAGGCGATGGCCAACATCCTTCAGGACGGCACCAAGCCGCCGGCCTCCAAGTTCCCCGACGGCAATGTCATCATCCCCATGACGGTCGTGACCCAGGCGAATGTCGACAAGATCTCGGCCTGGGGCACGCCGGAGGAGATAGCGCCGCTGCCCTATGGCAAGGCGCAGGCCTACAGGGTGACCAGCGACAAGTGAGCGGAGCGGCCCCCGCAGAGGACCTCCGGCCGATCATCTCGGTCCGCGACCTGGTCAAGACCTTCGGGCCGGTCCGGGCGGTGGACGGCGTGAGCCTGGACATCTACCGGCAGGAGGTGGTCGGCATCATCGGCGACAACGGGGCCGGGAAATCGACCTTCCTGTCGCTGCTCACCGGCTTCCACCATCCCGATTCCGGCCGCGTGCTCTACCAGGGAAGCGAAGTCCACATACGCTCGCCGCACACGGCGCGGAGCGAACTGAAGATCGAGATGATCTACCAGCGGCTGGAGCTCGCGCCGGACCTGACGGTCTGGCAGAACCTGTTCCTGGGCGAGGAGCTTCGTCGTTTCGGGCTGGGCATGGCGCGCGGCACCATGCGCGCCCGCGCGGGCGAAGTGCTGAGGCAATTGAACACGAAGATCTCGCCCGACGACATCGTGGGCGAACTTTCGGGCGGCGAGCAGCAGGCGGTGGCGATCGGCCGGGCCATCCTGTTCGACCGCCGGATCATCATCATGGACGAGCCGACGGCCGCCATTTCGGTGCAGAAGGTCGAAGATGTGCTGGCGCTGATCCGGCGGCTGCGCGGCGCCGGCAAGACGGTGCTTCTGGTCAGCCACAGGCTGGAAGACCTGATCGAGGTCTGCGACCGCATCGTCGTCTTCCGTCACGGCAGGGTCAGCGGCACGCTGGAAAACCGCGACCTCAGCGTCGGCGATCTTGTCCATGCCATGTTCTGAGCGGCCGGAATCGGCCACGGAATCTATTTCGCGGAAGCCATCCGGGCCTGCAGGCCGGCAAGGATCAGGATCGCTGCCACGAAGATGTATTCATAGAGCGCCGGCAGGCCGATCAGCACGATGACGTCGCTGATCACGCCGATGACCAGGACGCCGAGAGCCGCGCCGACGATCGTGCCGCGGCCGCCATTGAAGGGAATGCCGCCGAGGATCACTCCGGCGATCGCCTGCAGGGAATCGCCCTGGCCCGTCAGCGGGTAGATCGAGTCCTGCCAGGCAGTGATCATGATGCCGGCCAAAGCGGCCATGAACCCGGAAACGGCGAGCACCAGCACCTTGACCATGTTCGTGCGGATGCCGACGGCGCGCGCGGCGTTCTCGTTCGAGCCCGTCGCCCGGATCCAGTTTCCCAGCGGAGTGAACGACATCACCAGTTGCGCGCCGACGACGATGACAAGCGAGATCAGGATCAGGACCGGAAAGCCGGCGACGGTGCCGGCAATTCCGGAGAAGCCGAAGGGCCGCGGAGGGGTGACGGCGTAGGGACTGATGTAGTTTCCGCCGTTGAAGAGCAGGGCCACGCCGCGGATTCCCCAATAGGCGGCAAGCGTGACGATGAAGGAGGGAATGCCGCCGCGTGCCACGAGCAGGCCGGCGACGACACCGATGCCGGCGCCGGCAGCCAGGGTCGCGGCCACGGCCAGCGGCGCCGGCACCGCGTAGAAGACGGTCTGCCACGCGACGAACATCCCGGCGGCGGCCAGCATGCTTTCGACGCCCAGATCGATCATGCCCACCATGATCACGAACGCCTCGCCGACGGCGACGACGACCAGGAAGCTCGAACTCGTCAACAAGGCCGCGAGATTGCTCACGGTGAGGAAAGGGGGAGCGACGAGACTTGCGATGACGGAGGCCGCGATCAGGAAGGCCGCCGGCCGGCGCACCCCGCCGGGGCGGCCGGTAACGATTCTGGCGACGCCTCGCCACGACCAGTTCGTCATGGGCTTGTCTCCACCACCCTTTGCGAAGTCCATCCTTTGCGAGACCTCCGGGCCGGTGGCCGATCTTAGTCTTCGCGGCCGGATCTGGGCAAGACGAATGGCCGAAGGAGCGCGGAGCGTTCCCCGGGGCAGTTGCCCGAGGGACTGGCCGAAACAAGCCGCTAACCGCGGAAATTCGGGACTATGCTGAAAGCGGGAATCGATTTCAGCCAGCCAGGGGAATTATGGGATGGACATGCAGGGTATTTAGCCCATGAAGCTCGGAATCCGCTTCGCCACGACCTCTCGGCCGTTTTTGATCGTCAATCGTAGCGAATTGGCAAATTGCGACGTGGCCGAGTCAGCCGGTTGGGCGAAGCCGTGATCGGCCAACTCTTCAATCCTGCCGTCTGGGTAAAGCCCAGTGGGGCCATGGGCAGTTCGTACAGAAACCAGCATGAACTCGTTGCCATCTTCACCAACGACCGCCGACTGGGCGTCGAGGTTCTGAGGCCGGGCTATTGAGGCCAGCCTTCAGGCCACTTTCTCGTAGGCGATGTTCCGGGCCAGCCAGCAGCCGACGACGAGACCGCGAATGCCTGCGGCAGCGTCGCGCTCGACCTGGATGGTCCAGTCGCCGGGCGCGGGGGCATCCATCGAACGCTGGCAGGACAGCACGAACACATCCCGCCCCACCGGGTGGATCGCGTGCATGGGGCCGCGGCCCAGCAGGCCCTCGAAGCGGCCGAACAACGCCGTGCCGGCCTTGTCGATCTCCAGCCAAGCATCCAGTTCGCTGGAGAAATATCTGCCTTCCAGCCCCTGGGTGGCATCCCCGGTGACGCGGATTGCGGTCGCGCGGAGGTTTTCGCCAGGGCGGCTCAACCGGATGGCATCGCCGTCCCGCGCTAGGATCATCGAAGAGGCTTCGGCGATATTTTCCGAAGTGAGGCGCAGCCGCTCGGAGGAAGTGGCGTAATGCGCATCCAGCCTTGCGCCATCCGTCTTGACGTCAAGGAGGAGGCCGTTGGCCTTGTCCAGATAGTGGCCGTTCCAGGCCGGATCGGCCACGCCGGCCGCCACCGGCGTTTCGCGGTGGCCAAGGGCGGCGCGCAGCAACATGCGCGCCGCCTCATGGGAATCCGCTTCATGGTTGAGCAGGACGACCACCGACAACCGTTCCGAGGCCGCATGCATGCGATGCAGGCGAAAGCCGCGCAACGCCCCGCCATGCCCCGACACGGCAACGCCGTCCACCGTCTCGTGCGAA
>Ga0182749_1003641_pt1 | contig 10432 bp, 8 predicted proteins | sample eDN3rd37CKraftMG_FD_128875 | JGI IMG/M metagenome (GOLD analysis project Ga0182749, IMG submission 128875) | Enriched Miracle-Growth compost microbial communities from Emeryville, California, USA - eDNA 3rd pass 37_C Kraft MG (version 2) (version 2) ...
AACACCTCGTCGGCCGTCACCGGATTGGGGCCGGCCCGCGTCATGGCGAGGATGGTGTCCGGCTTCGTCGCGGCGACCGCCTCGTCGGTCAAGGGCTTGTAACCGTCGTAGCCCGCGACGGCGTTGACGGCGCCGGCCATGCGGATGATGCCGTCCGCCGCCGTATTGCCGCCGGCGGCCATGGCGCGGCCGCCAGCAAACGACAGCACGAACAGGACGCGCTTGGGCGTTCGCACGCGCCCGACAAGTGTCCCGAGCGCATCGACATCGGCGCGCACTTTCGCCGCCAGACACCGGCCGCCCTCGACCGCGCCGGTGGTTTCGGCGACGACGCGCACCTTGTCGACGATGCCGTCGCCCGAGAAAGTGTCGGGGACGACGACCAGCGGCACATGAGCGGCCTGCAGGACGGCCATGGCCTCTCTCGGACCCGAGCCCTCGACCGCAAGGATCAGGGACGGCGCGAGGCCGAGGACGCCTTCGGCGGAAAGCTGCCGCATGTAGCCGACGCTCGCCTTCTCGGCCGCCGCCTGCGGCGGATAGAGACTCGTGGTGTCGATCCCGACGATGTTCCTGTCGAGGCCGAGAGCGTAGAGGATCTCCGTCACCGCGCCGCCGATGGAAACGATGCGGCTGATGTCATAGGGCGGCGCCCGCCGCGCCACGCTATCCGGGGCGGCATGGACCGACCCCAGCATGGCCAGCATCGCAATGGCCGCCGCGAGCAGCCGGCCGCGGCTTCGGCACGGCATCGTCATCCGCCTCGTTCGCTCCGCGGGAGTCATTTCGTCAGGATCAGCTTGTTCTGGGCCGTAAGCCGCAGGCGATAGATTTCGTTGCCATGGGTGATGGTGATCTCCCGCGTTCCCGCGAACAACACCCCGCTGTCGAGACAGTTGTCCGAAAGGACAATCGTCCGGCTCGACATGGCGGCACCCGGCTTCGGCCCGCTGTTGCTGGAATCGTCTCGGCGCTCTCCTGTGTTCATACTCGCCTCGTCAGTGGGGAAATCTATTTTATTGTTTATCTTCTATGCTTCTTTTAGTTATTCTAAGGTATTCTCTAGTTTAGAGTAGTTATGACTTATATTTACCTTGCTTGACCTCAGTAATACACGCTCATTACAAAGGCAACGTTCCAGCTGGTCAGCCCATGCTGCCAGCGACGCCAGCCAGCAAGCCCTGCCTCAAGCGCAGCCGCCCGCCAGCCAGCCGCAAAAATTGCAACAGGTTGGGGGTTATCGTGGCTTGGTCGAAGGTCGGAGCGCGCGCGCTCCTGGTGGGAAGTTCCGCTCTTGCGTTGACGGCGGGCGGCGCGGCGTCGGCGCAGGATCAAAACGCGGTGCCGTTGGACCCTATCACCGTGCTGGCGACCAAAACGCCGGAGAACACCACCGAGGCATTGGCCGGGACAAGTTCGGTGCGGCAGGAGCACATAGACCAGCTCATACCGAATCGCATCTCGGATCTGCTGTTCGGCATTCCCAGCGTGACGTTCATCGAGTCGGGAGACGACCCGGCCACCGCCATCGGCATCCGCGGCCTGCAGGACTTCGGCCGCGTGGCCATGATCATCGACGGCGCGCGGCAGAACTTCCAGCGGTCCGGCCATAATGCCAACGGCATGTTCTACATGGAGCCCGAGCTGCTCTCGGGAATCGACATCGTGCGCGGCCCGGTCGGCAACATCTACGGGTCCGGCGCGATCGGCGGCATCGCCTCCTTCACCACCAAGGACGCCGACGACGTCCTGAAGCCCGGTGAGAAGTGGGGCGTCCTCACCCACGGCATATTCGGCAGCAACGGACCGTCGGGGCTCGGCTCGCTGTTCGCGGCGGCGCGGCCGAACGACAACGTGGATGTGTTTGCCGGCGGCACCTACCGCTCGAGCGGGGATTACCACGACGGCGACGGCAATAAGGTCGTCAACACCGGCCAGAATATCGGCACCGGCATCGGCAAGGTGACGCTGCGGCCCGCCGACGGCCACGAGATCAAGCTCAGCGGCATCCACTACGACGCGCAATTCGACAGCGGCCAGCCGGCCATATCGGGGGTCTACGACAACCACGTCACGAACGACATGGTGACCGCCAAGTATTCGTTCTCGCGTCCGGACGTGCCGCTGGTCGATTTCGCGGCGAGCACCTACTGGAACCAGACCAGCGCCGACCAGACGGTGAAGCAGGGCTTCGTCACCGGCGGCGTGGATTTCACCGGCCCGCCCGGCACCCAGCGGAATTTCACCATCCAGACCTACGGCGCCGACATCAACAATTCGAGCCGCTTCCAGACGGGGCCGCTGCGCCACACGCTGACGGTCGGAGCCGACGGCTTCCATGACGACGTTTCCGTCTCGAGCACCGGCGATCCCGGATCGGCATTGACGCCGGGAGGCACCCGGCAGGTATCGGGCCTGTTCGCCGAATGGAAGATGGACTACTCGACCTGGCTCGAGACCATCGCAGCCGCACGCTACGACAGCTACTCGCTCGACGGCGGCGGCACCCACGCCAGCGGCGACCACGTCTCGCCGAAATTCACCGTCGGCCTGACGCCGGTCACCGGCTTCACGTTCTATGGAACCTATGCCGAGGGTTACCGCGCGCCGGCCGTCACCGAAACGCTGATCGACGGCTATCATCCTGGCGACCTGTTCTATTTCCTGCCGAATCCCAGCCTGCGGCCGGAGATCGGCAAGACGCTCGAGACCGGCATCAATCTGAAGTTCGACAACGTGTTCACCGCCGGTGACAAGCTGCGCGGCAAGTTCGCCGTGTTCCGCAACAACATCACGGACTATATCGACCTGCTCGGCACGACGGACTTCATTCCGCCGTTCGCCTGCCCGCCGGCCTCGATCTTCGGCGGTTTCGGCTCGCTGTGCTATCAATACACCAACATCGCCAATGCCCGCATCGAGGGCGTCGAATTCGAAACGATGTACGACACCGGGCCGTGGTTCTTCGGAATTTCCGGCCAGCATCTCGACGGCTACAACCGCGATACCGGCATTCCGCTCGCCACCGTCCAGCCGGACCAGGTGGCAATGACCGCCGGCGCGCGCTTCCTCGACCGCAAGCTCACGGTAGCCGTGCGCTGGGCGGCCGTATCGGCCAAGGACGCCAACGACATCCCGCTCACCGACACGGGCGATTTGACGTTCGCCCCCAGCAGGCATTTCAATCTCGTGAAGCTCTATATCGGCTATCAGCCGACCCCGGACGTTCTCGCAGGATTCTCCGTGGATAACCTGCTGAACGAGGAGTACACGCCTTATATGAATGCGATCGCGGAACCCGGCATCACCTTCCGCGGCGAACTGAAAGTCCGGTTCGGGGCCGATTCCGTGAAGAAGGGATAGGCCCGCAGCTTCCCGACCGGGCAAACCACAGCAAGGAGAACTCCATGTTCATCGCCATGAACCGCTTCAAGGTCAAAAAGGGCTCGGAAGAAGCGTTCGAGAAAGTCTGGCTCGACCGCGACTCTTACCTCGCGACCATGCCGGGCTTCGTCGAATTCCATCTGCTCAAGGGACCGGAGGCCGAGGACCACACGCTCTACGCCTCGCACACGGTGTGGCAGAGCAAGGCTGCGTTCGAGGCCTGGACCAAGTCCGAGCAGTTCCGCGCCGCGCACGCGCGGGCGGGGAACAACACCACCGGCCCGCTCTACCTGGACCACCCGAAGTTCGAAGGCTTCGAGGCGCGCCAGACCCTGACCGCCAAAGGCGTGGCAGCCTGATCGCCCGGCCGCAATCCCGACGGGCGATGCTTCGCCGAGCAGGCCCGTCGAAGGCTGGCCTCTTCGACCCGCGCCGTCGCTATTGATACCGCCTGAATCCTTTCCGTCCGATGTTCCTCGCGCAGACCGCGCGCTCGCCGTGACTATGGCGTCAGCGGCTTCACCGGCGCGCCGGGACCGATCTTCTGCAGGTTGCCGCTGATGATCCTGTCGTTCGGCGACACGCCCTTGATCACGGAGACGAGGTCACCCTCGTTCGGCCCAAGCGAGACAAGGCGCATGTCCGCCTTGCTGCCCTCACCCACCACGTAGACGTATTTGCCGAGCTGGCTCGAGCCGAGCGCCGTCTGCGGCACCATCAGCGCGTCGGGCTCCGTGCCGATCATCAGCCGGATGCGAACGTACTGTCCGGGCAACAGCGCCTTGTCGGGATTGGCGATGGTGGCCCGGGCGATGATCGTCCCGGTGGAGCGATCCACCGTGTTGTCGAGAAACGTCAACTCGCCCCTGTGCGGCGCGCTCGCGCCGCCGGCGACCGTGATCTCGGCTTCGACCTTGCCGGCCGCCCGCGCCGCCTGGATGCGCGCGAGATCGGTCTCGCTCGGGTTGAAGGTGACATAGATCGGGTCGAGTTGAACGAGCGTGTTGAGCGCCGTGCCACCGGCGCCGACGAGCGTGCCGACCGGCGCCTGGTTGCGGCCGAGCCGGCCGCTGAACGGCGCGCGGATCTGGGTATAACTGAGGTTCAGCTCGGCCGTGCGCACCGCTGCCTGATCCATCGCGAGCGACGCCTCAGCCTGACGCAGGTTGCTCGACCGCTGGTCATAGGTGTCCTTGGCCAGAAAGCCGCTCTTGGCAAGTTCGGAGCCGCGATCGAGGTTCGAGCGCGCGTAGTCGAGCGCCGCCGCGTCGCGCTGCGCCACCGCCTTGGCCTGATCGAGCGCGGCCTGGAAGTCGCGCGGGTCGATCGTGTAGAGAAGGTCGCCCTCCTTCACGTCGGTGCCGTCCGGCACGTTCTGCTGCTGGATGTAGCCCGAGACCTTGGGCTGCAACGCGATGGCGCGGATCGACTCCGTGCGCGCGGCGTAGTCGAGATAGACCGGGATGGTTTTCCTCACGACGGTCGCCACCGGCACCGGCATGGCCATCATCGGCGGTGTCGCCGCGCCGGCGCTGCCCTGGACCAGGGCCTTGTCGTGATAGAGCACGACCGCGGTCGTCGCGATGGCGACAACGGCAACCACGCCGCCCAAAATCATCTTCCATGTGTGCATGATGTCATTCTCCCGGAATTTTACTCCGCCGGCGCTGCGGCATGTTCCAGCGCAGGCCCGTAAGCCTTGCCGCTCCGGCGGCGCTCGCGCAGCCCTTCGATGGCGGCATAGAACACGGGCACGAACGCGAGGGTCAGGACGGTCGCGGCGAGCATGCCGCCGAACACCGTGGTTCCGATCGACTGTCGGCTCGCCGCGCCGGCACCCGTTGCGACCATCAGCGGCACCACGCCGAGGATGAAGGCAAACGCCGTCATCAGGATCGGCCGCAGCCGGAGGCGGGCCGCCTCCTTCGCCGCCTCCACGATCTCATAGCCCTCCTCGCGCCGCCGCCGCGCGAACTCGACGATCAGGATCGCGTTCTTGGCGGCAAGGCCGATCAGCATCACGAAGCCGATTTGCGAATAGACGTCGATCTGCATGCCGCGGACGAACAGCGCGGCGAGCGCGCCGAACAGGGCGAGCGGCACCGCGAACAGCACCATGAACGGCATGGCCCAGCTCTCGTATTGAGCGGCCAGAATCAGGAACACGAACACGACGGCGAGCGCGAACACGATGGTGGCGATCGAGCCCGCCTTGAGCTCCTGGAACGTGATGCCGGTCCACTCGTAGGTGAAATCGCGCGGCATCACCGCGGCAGCGGCGCGCTCCATGGCGGCGATAGCCTGGCCGGAGCTGTAGCCCGGCGCCGGGCCGCCGTTGATGAGGGCCGATGCATAATTATTGTAATGCGGCACCGTCTCCGGTCCCACCGTCGCCTTGAGCGTGCCAAGCGTGCTCAACGGCACCATGCCGCCGACGGCGTTGCGGACATAAAGCCGCGACAGGTCGGAGGACTCGGCGCGCGCCGCGTCGTCGGCCTGCAGGGTGACGCGGAAGGTGCGGCCGAACAGGTTGAAGTCGTTGACGTAGAGCGAGCCGAGATAGATCTGCAACGTGTTGAACACGTCGGGCAGGCTGAGCCCGAGAAGCTTGGCCTTGTTGCGGTCGAGGTCGTAGTTGAACTGCGGCGTCGACGTGCTGAAGGTCGAGAACAGTTGCTGCGCGTTCAATTCCGGCTGCTTGCGCGCCTCCGCGATCACCGCCTGGGTCACGTCGTTGAGCGCGTTGCTGCCGCGACCGGTCAGGTCCTCCACCTGGAACTCGAATCCACCGGTCGCTCCGAGACCCGGGATTGAGGGTGGGTCGAACGACAGCGCGATGGCGCCGGGCAGCGACAGGAGCTTCGGCCGAACCTGAGCGACGATCGCCGAGGCGTTCTGCTCCGGCGGCCGCTGATCCCAGGGCTTGAGGATCGCAAACTCGACCGCCGAGTTCGACTGGGCGGCGTTGGTGAGGAAATTAAGGCCGGTGATGGCGCCGACGATGTCCACGCCCGGCGTGGCCTGGAGGACGTCACGCACCTGCTTCGCCACCTCGTCCGTGCGTTGCAGCGAGGCGCCGTCCGGCAACTGAACCACCACGAAGAAATAGCCCTGGTCCTCGACCGGCAGAAAGGTCGAAGGAATACGCTGCGACACCAGATAGGTCGCGCCGAGCAGGATCGCGAACAGGCCGAACATCACATAACGCAGGCGGATGAGCCAGCCGACGCTGCCGGCGTAGAGGTGCGACAGCCGGTCGAAGGTGGCGTTGAACCAGCGGAACGGCGGAAATGTCACCTCGCCGCGATGGCGCAGGAAGGCGGCGCTGAGCGCCGGGCTCAGCGTCAACGAATTGAACGCAGAGATGCCGACCGAGATCGCCACCGTGAGCGCGAACTGGTTGTAGAGCCGCCCGGCGACGCCGGGAATGAAGGCCACCGGGACGAACACCGCCATCAGCACCGCCGTGGTGGCGATGATCGGCCCGGTGACTTCCTTCATCGCCTGTCGCGCCGCCGCAAGCGGCGGCAGGCCGGCCTCGAGCTGGCGCTCCACATTCTCCACCACGACGATCGCATCGTCGACCACGAGGCCGATGGCCAGCACCATGCCCAGGAGGCTCAGCATGTTGAGCGAGAAGCCCAGCATCACCATCACGGCCAGCGTCGCGATCAGCGACACGGGAATCGCGATGGTCGGAATGATGGTGGTGCGCCAGCTTTGCAGGAAGATGAACACCACGGCAACGACGAGGATCAGCGCCTCGACCAGCGTCACCACCACGTCGTGCATCGCCGCCGAGACGAAGCGCGTGGTGTCGTAGTGCATCGCGTAGGCGATGCCCTTGGGGAACCGCTTTGACAGTTCCTCCATCTTGGCCTTGACGTTCTCCTGCAATTGCAGCGCGTTCGAGCCCGGCATCTGGAATACGCCGAGCACGACTGTTGGGTCCTTCCCGAAGAACGCGGAGGACGAGTACTGCAACGCGCCAAGCTCGATGCGCGCCACGTCGCGCAACCGCACGGCCGAACCGTTGGCCGGGTTGGCCCGCACCACGATGTCGCCGAACTGGGCGGGGTCACTCAGGCGGCCGAGCGCATTGACCTGCATTTCGAACGGCGTGCCCGGCGGCGCCGGCGATTGGCCGATCTTGCCGGCCGCCACCTGCACGTTCTGCTCGGCAACCGCATCGCGGACGTCAGTGGCTGTGATCCCGAGATTGGCGAGCTTGTCGGGATCGAGCCATACCCGCATGGAGTAGCGCCGCTCGCCGAAAATCTGCACGTCGCCGACGCCCGGCAGCCGTTTCAGCGGATCGACGATCTGAAGATAGGCATAGTTGCTGAGCGTCACCGGATCGACCGAGCCGTCCGGCGACGTCAGGTTGACGATGAGGACGAAATTCGGGTTCTGCTTCTTGATGGTGATACCGCCCTGGTTGACGATCGGCGGAAGGGCGGAAGCGGCCTGGGCCACGCGGTTCTGGACGTCCACCGCGGCGATCGCCAGCGGATAGCCGACATCGAAGGTGATGGTGATGGTCGAGGAGCCGTCGTTGGAGCTCGACGACGACATGTAGGTCATGCCCTGGACGCCGTTGATCTGCTGCTCCAGCGGCGTGGTGACGGTATCGGCGACGACCTGGGCGCTGGCGCCCGGATACATGGCGCTGACCACCACCTGCGGCGGCGTTATGTCGGGAAACTGCGACACCGGCAGGAGGAAATAGCTCACCGCTCCGGCAAGCACCATGATGACGGCGATCGCCGACGCGAAAATCGGGCGCCGGATGAAGAATTCGACCATGTCAGCAGGCACCGCAGCATTCGGAGAAGCGATGCGGCGCCGCGCCCGTCGCGGACCGGCGGACACCGGCGGCCATCCGCGCCGCGGACGGGCCGCGCCTTGGACGCATATCGCTCGCGCCGCGCCCCGACGGGAGAGCCGCCGCGGCCAGCCGCTGCAGGGCGCGAAGCGCTGCCTCGTCGACACCGTCGGCCCGCATCAGCGCCTGCGTCAAATCGTCATGAATAAGCTCGTCGAGCGTGAGATCGCGGCAAGCCATCGGAGTCGCCCCTTCTGACGTGGTCCTGGAAAAGCGAAGGGCCCCAACGCCTTGACGGCCGCGGCCCATAGGTGTTACTTGTAAGTAACAATGCGGAATGTTACAGACCGGTCACACCCTGTCAAGTAACCCCCGGTTACTTCTTTTGGAGGCTCTCAAGGATGGCGAGCGGGACGAACGGTGCGGTCGTGCTCAAGCCGCGGCAACGGATCGTCGATACGGCGCGCGAATTGTTCCGCAAACATGGCGTCCGGGGCATCGGCGTCGATACGATCGCGGAAGCCGCCGGCACCAACAAAATGACGCTCTATCGGCATTTCCGCTCCAAGGACGAGCTGGTCGCGGAGTGCCTGCGCGACGTTGCCCGCGAGGCGGACGATTTCTGGCTCGAGCTTGAACGGGAACATCCTGGCGATCCTCTGAAGCAGATTTATGGCTGGCTGCGCGAGAGCGACGCCTGCATCTGCGCGGACGGCCGCGGCTGCGACCTTGCCAACGTAGCGGTGGAGCTTGCCGAGGAGGACCATCCGGCCCGCCGTGTGATCGAGGAGTTCAAGACCGCGCAGCGCGACCGGCTTGCCAAGCTCTGCCGCGATGCTGGAATCGATAAGGCCGACCTTCTCGCCGATGCCCTGTCGCTCCTGATCGAGGGCGCGCGCGTCAGCCGCCAGAGCGTCGGCGCAGAAGGCCCCTGCGCGCGATACGTCGCCATCGGCGAAGCCGTGATCGAGGCTTTCACCCACGGCGCGGCAGTCAACAGGCGCAGGTCGGCCGGTCAAAAGAAGGCCGCGCCGGCAAGCTCCGCAAAACAGAAATCCACCCACAGGCTATCGCGCGAAACGGTGCAGCCGCGATAGGCGCGTCTCACACCCGCTTTCCCAGCCCGCCAAACAGGCCACGCGGAAAGAACAGCAGCACCGTCAGCAGGATCGTCAGCGCGACGACATTCTTGAAGCCGGCGCCGAAGAACACGATGGCAGCGGACTGCACCACGCCGAGAAAGATTCCGCCGACGAGCGCGGCCGGGGCGCTGCCGAAGCCGCCGATGATGGCGGCAATGAATCCGCTGATGCCGAACGGACCGCCGACGCTATAGGCCGTATATTGCGTCGGCGTAATCAGAATGCCGGCCGCCGCGCCGAGGGCCGCGCTGAGCATGAACGACAGCGTCAACATGCTGCCGACCGGAATGCCGAGCAGCGCCGCCGCTTCGCGGTTCTGCGAGCAGGCGCGCAGGGCGCGGCCGACCCTCGTACCGTTGAAGAACAGCGACAGGGCCAGGACCATCAGGGCGCCGCATCCCAATATCCAGAACAGCTGATAGCCGAAGGCTATGGGTCCGATCTTGAGCGGTCCGCCCGGCGTGAACTCCGGGTAGGTGCGCGGCTGGTCACCCAGCGTCAGGATCACGACCTGCTCGATCAGCAGTTGCACCGCGAGCGTCGCGAGAATGATGGCGAACAGCGGCGCCTTTCGTCTCCACATCGGTCCGATGACGAGGAACTGGACCAGCAGCCCCACTATGGACACCAGGACGATGCTGACGGCCGCCGAGACCGCAATCGGCATTCCCAATTGCGTCAGCAGGGCATGCGCAAACATGCCGCCGAGCATGACGAACACGCCCTGGGCGAAATTCACGATGCCGCTGGCGTTGTAGATAACGCAGAAGCCGATGGCGACCAGGCCATAAACGAGGCCAATTCCGATCCCATTGACCAGGCTCTGGACCAGTTCGACCGTGCTAGGCATGGACGCCCTCCTCTGTCCCGAGATAGGCAGCAATCACATCCGGGCGTTGCTTGATCTCGTCCGGCGTGCCCTCGGCGATCTTGCGGCCGAAATCCAGGACCGCGATCCGCTGCGCGATGCGGGTGACCAGCGCCATGTCGTGATCGATCAAAAGCACGCTAATGCCCTGTCCATTGACCTTTTGAATGATCGCCGCCAGCGCCTCGGTCTCCTGCATGTTCAACCCGGCCG
>Ga0182749_1003643_pt1 | contig 10429 bp, 13 predicted proteins | sample eDN3rd37CKraftMG_FD_128875 | JGI IMG/M metagenome (GOLD analysis project Ga0182749, IMG submission 128875) | Enriched Miracle-Growth compost microbial communities from Emeryville, California, USA - eDNA 3rd pass 37_C Kraft MG (version 2) (version 2) ...
ACGCAATCGGCGTGAGGCAGCCGATGAAGACCAGCGGCTCCCAAAGAATGCAGCAGCGATTCGTCCGATCAGGAACCCCGGTCGTTCTGTCGCCGGGAACGGAAGAACCGGGACAATCTCTCCGCGCACTCCTCCATGAGCACGCCGCCGAACACATCCACTCGATGATTCAGCTGCGGAAGGGCAAAGATGTTCACGATGCTGCCCGCGCCTCCGCCCTTCGGATCCCAGGCGCCGAAGACCACCCGCCGCACGCGCGCGTGAACCATGGCGGCCGCACACATGGGGCACGGCTCCAGCGTGACGTAAACGGTGGTGTCCTCGAGGCGATAGTTGTCCAGCAACCGGCCCGCTTCGCGCATCGCGATGATTTCCGCGTGAGCCGTGGGGTCGTTCGAGGAAATGGGCTGGTTGTAGCCCATGGCGATGACGAAGTTGTCGTGCACGACCACCGCGCCCACCGGCACCTCGCCGACCACCGCCGCGGCATCGGCCAGCTCGAGCGCGCGGCGCATGAAGGTTTCGTCGGCACCCGCCATCACACTATTCCGTTGCGGCCAATGAATCCATGCCGTCGAAGAACTCCACCCTGCCGGTCTCCAGCGAATACTCCGCGCCCACGACGGCGAGCCCTTCGCTGCGGATGAGATGCTCCAGCACCGGGGACCCGTAGCGCAGATGGTTCACCGAAAACCGCACGTTGAAGCGCACGGCATGCCGGACCAGCGCGTCGTGATCGTTCCGCAGGTCCGTCTGCATGAGCCCTTCCACGGACGGGCGCACACGATCCACGATCGACCGCAGGTTGCGCGATTGGTTCTCCGCCGGGCGTTGCAGTTCTTCGAGCGTGGCGAGGATCGCCCCGCAATTCGTGTGCCCCAGCACCACGACGAGCCGGGTGCCGAATCTCGAAGCGGCGAACTCGACACTGCCGACCTGCGAGGGTGCAACCACATTCCCCGCCACACGGATGACGAACAGGTCTCCGAGCCCCTGGTCGAACACGATCTCCGCGGGGACGCGGGCATCCGAGCACCCGAGGATGATCGCGAATGGCTTCTGATCGTGCGTCAGCTGCACAGGCCGCGTGGCATTGAACGCGGGCCCGCGCCCGATGCTTGCCACGAAACGAGCATTGCCCTCCCGCAGCCGCTCCAGCGCTTCGGCGGCTGCGATCATGCCGGGATGGCCGGTGCGTGAACCGGATCTCTGGGCAGGCAACGCGTCCCGTGCCCTCGCGCATTCATCATCTGCATTGAAAACTCGTGCGGCTTCGACTGACCGGGACAATTGTCTCTTGCCGGCGTGAGCGCACGCAAACCGGATCGACATGCGCGGCGGATCGGCATTCCGCGCGACCGCCCGCCTCCGGCGCGCATCGAGAACCGGCGCGTTCTGCTTCGTATCCTTCCGCGTTAGCGCGTCGGTCGACACAGTGCGCCGGCGCGTGATCACGCGGCAAGGCCGCGCGGTCACGCGCCGGCTTGCGGCGTGCACCTCCTGGTCGCCCGGCCACCGCCCGAACGCGCGGCAAGCCTGACATCCGCCGGAAGTCGCGCTTCGCGCGCGCCTCTCATCCCGTGTGGCACACGGCCTCGAGATTCACGCCGTTCACATCGATGACGAACGCGGCGTAGTAGTTCGGGTGATAGTGCGCACGGATGCCTGGCGGCCCGTTGTCCTTCGCGCCGGCGGCGATCGCCGCGCGGTAGAACTCGTCCACCTGCTTGCGCGTTTGCGCAACGAATGCGAGATGCATGCCCGGCATGACCGTGCCCTCCCCGATCCAGAAAAACGGTTTGCCGTTCGCGCCGAAACCCGTGTAATCACTCGGCGCCCCACTCTCCTCCTTGCTTACCGCCATGGCCACGCCGATTCCCAGCGGCGCGAGCGCGGCGAGATAAAAAGCCCTGGACTCATCGTGATTCCGCACCGAAATACCCAGATGGTCGATCATTGAATGCGCTCCGGCACCGAAATTGGCCCAGCCCAAAGCTTATACTGCTCCGGTGACAGCACCTGTCCTGTAGTCCCGGGATGTGCAGATCGAATGGCTGAAGCTGCAGACTGGTGCAGTCGAAGCGGATGAACTTCGCGCGCTCCTCCAGGCGAGCTTGCTGCGCAGATCGCGCAGCTGGAGCTGAGCCTGGAAGCCACACGCGAACGCTGCCGAGGCGTAGACCGCAACGGTACGTTTGGGAGAAACGCGAATGGACGATCAGCACGACCTTCGCCGGGGCACGGTGCTGTCGGTGCGCGGCAGTGTGGTGGACGCCCGCTTCCCGGGCGGCCTGCCCGAGTTCCGCAATGAACTGCGGGCCGGGAGCGAGGGGCGCATCGTCGTCGAAGTGGTGAGTCATCTTGACCCGGAAACGATCCGCGGTGTCGCCCTCACGCCCACGTCCGGCCTCGCTCGCGGCGCGCTGATCGTCGACACGGGGCATGGTCTGCGCGTCCCCGTGGGTGAACGACTGCTGGGCCGTGTCCTCAACGTCTTCGGTGATGCGATCGATGGCCGTGGCGATATCAGTGGCGGCGAATGGCGAGCCTTGCACGGGCCACCTGTCTCTCTGACCGAACAAGGCACCACCACCGAAGTATTCGCCACGGGCATCAAGGCCATCGACCTGCTGGCTCCGCTGGAACGCGGCGGCAAGGCGGGCTTGTTCGGCGGCGCCGGCGTGGGCAAGACGGTGCTCATCACGGAGCTGATCCACAACGTCGCCGGCCGCCATCGGGGCGTCACGATCTTCTGCGGCATTGGCGAGCGCTCTCGCGAAGCGGAAGAGTTGGTTCGCGACGTGCGCACCGCCGGCGTGCTCGGGAACACCGTGTTGGTATTCGGCCAGATGAACGAGCCGCCCGGCGCGCGCTTTCGCGTGGGTCACGCGGCCCTCACCATGGCGGAGTACTTTCGGGACGACGCCCGGCAAGACGTGCTGCTGCTGATCGACAACGTCTTCCGCTTCATCCAGGCGGGTTCCGAGGTATCCGGCCTGCTCGGGCGATTGCCGTCTCGCATGGGCTATCAGCCCACGATGGGCACGGAGCTGGCCGAGCTCGAGGAACGCATCTGCACCACGCGGGGAGCGGCCATCACATCGGTGCAGGCGATCTACGTTCCGGCGGACGACTTCACGGACCCGGCGATCACACACACATTCGCTCATCTCTCCACCTTGATCGTGCTTTCCCGGGAGCGCGCCAGCCAAGGCTTCTACCCTGCAGTCGATCCCCTGCGCTCGGAGTCCAAGATGCTGACGCCACCGCTGGTCGGCGAACGACATTACCGCGTGGCCCGCAAGGTGCGGGAGACGCTGGCGAGCTACGAAGAGCTCAAGGATGTGATCGCCATGCTCGGGCTGGAAGAACTGTCGCGGGAGGACCGGCGGAAGGTTCACCGGGCACGACGGCTGGAACGTTTTCTGACGCAGCCGTTTTTCACCACAGAACAATTCACCGGTCTCGAAGGCCGGATGATCAACCTGGAGGACACGCTGGAAGGCTGCGAGCGCATTCTGAACGACGAGTTCTCCGATCATCCCGAGAAGTTGCTCTACATGATCGGCGGAATACACGAAGCGAAAACGCCATGAACATGATGCTGAAGGTCATCCTGCCCTCCGGCATTCTCCTGGAGCAGGAGGCCGTGAAGGTGGTGGCCGAGGCGCAGAACGGCTCCTTCTGCCTCCTGCCGCGCCACGTCGATTTCGTGGCGGCGCTCGTTCCCGGCATTCTCGCGCTCACGGCGCCCGGCGGCGAAGAAACCTTCCTCGCGGTGGATGAGGGCATTCTCGTGAAGCGTGGTCCGCAAGTGCTCGTGTCGACCTGGAACGGCGTGCAGGGAAAGCTGGGCGAATTGCGGCAGGCGGTTCTCAGGCAGTTTCGCGAGCTGGACGAAGGAGAACAACGAGCCCGCCGGGCGCTGGGTAATCTCGAAGCGAGCCTCGTCCGCCAGATCGTCGAATGGGAAGGCCGCAGTCATGCCTGAAGGACGAGGCCCGTTGCCATCGGAACCGCCGCACGAATTGAGCGAGGAAGTCGGCGCCCGGGAAGTGCGCAAGGTTCGCGCACGACGCACCCGAGACAGGACGCTCTGGGTTGGCCTCGGCATGTTCGGCGTGATCGGCTGGTCCGTCACCGTACCAACCCTGATAGGCATCGGGCTCGGAATGTGGCTGGATCGCAGATGGCCGGACTCGTTTTCGTGGACGCTCGCGCTGCTCCTGGCCGGCGTGATGGTGGGCTGCCTGAACGCCTGGTACTGGGTCAGTCGCGAGCGCGAGGAGATCGACGCGGAAGAGAAGGAAGACAAGCGATGAGCTCGCTCGTTGCGCTGTTCCTGGCCTCGGCAGCTGGAATGGCGCTGGGCCTGTTCTACTTCGGCGGCCTGTGGCTGACCGTGCGGCAGCTGGGGACCCGGCGCCATGCAGTTGCGTTATTCCTCGCGAGCTTCGTGGGTCGTACGGCCGTGGTGCTCGCCGGCTTCTACTTCGTGATGGGCGGACACTGGGAACGTGTGCTCGCCTGCCTTGCAGGCTTCATCGTGGTGCGCCAGCTCCTCGTTTCGCGGCTGCGCCCGGAGCGAATTGCGGAGCGTTCTCGCGTGGAAGTGTAGCCATGGACATTACTCCGGATTCGATCGTCTACTGGCGCTCGGGGCCGTTCACCATCAACGCCACACTCGTGTTCACCTGGCTGGTGATGGCGATTCTGGTGCTGGTCTCCTGGCTCGTCACTCGCCGGCTGAGCACGGAGACTTCGCTATCTCGGGGCCAGAACCTGCTCGAGATCGTGGTGGACGGCATCCAGCAGCAGATCCGGGACGTCACGCAGCAGGATCCGGGCCGCTACCTGCCATTCATCGGCACGCTGTTCCTGTTCATTGCCACATCGAACGTGCTGATGCTCGTCCCCGGCTTCAAGCCGCCAACGGGCTCTCTCTCGACGACCACCGCGCTGGCGCTGTGCGTGTTCGTATCGGTGCCGGTCTACGGCATCGCGTCCCTGGGTCTGCGGGGGTATCTGAAAACGTACATCCAGCCGAGCGTGTTCATGCTGCCGATGAACGTTCTCGGAGAGCTCACCCGCACGATCGCACTGGCGATACGGCTCTTCGGCAACATCATGAGCGGCTCGATGATCGCGGCGCTGCTGCTCGCCATCGCCCCGCTCTTCTTTCCCGTCATCATGAATGCCCTGGGGCTGCTGATCGGGCTGATCCAGGCGTACATCTTTTCCATTCTGGCGCTGGTGTTCATTGCCTCCGCCGCCCGGGTTCACGAGGCAGGCAGGCCAGCCGAACGAGACAACGCGCAAGAGGAGAAGGTCGATGAGTAGCGTCGAGTTGATCGGCATGATTTCCATCATCATGGCGGGAGCGACCGTCGGCTTCGGGGCGCCGATCACGGCGATCGGGGAAGGCTGGGCGGTCTCGCGGAGCATGGCCGCGCTCGCTCAGCAGCCCGACGCCGCGCCTGTGATCACGCGGACGCTCTTCATCGGTGTGGCGATGATCGAATCCTCGGCGATCTACTGCTTCGTGGTGTCGCTGATCCTGATCTTCGCCAATCCGTTCTGGAATCACTTCGTGAACCTTGCGGGAACGCAATAGATGACGCTGGACTGGTTCACCCTGATCGCCCAGGTCGTGAACTTCCTGGTCCTCGTCGCTTTGCTCAAGCATTTCCTGTTCGGCCGGATCGTTCGGGTCATGGAGGAACGTGAGGCAGCCATTGCCAGCCGCCTCGACGAAGCGGCGCGCACGCGCGCTTCTGCCGAGCAGGAAGCGGAGCTGTTTCGTGCCAGGCGCCGCGAGCTGGAAGAGCAGCGCGAGCAGATGCTGGCGCAATCCAGGAAGGAGGCTGAATCTTTTCGCCACCAATTGATGGACGACGCTCGCCGGGAAGCCGAGCGCGCGCAGCTTCAGTGGCTCGAGTCGCTGCAACGGGAGCGCGAGGAGTTGCTGCAGGATTTCCGCGAGAAGCTCGGGCAGGCCGTCTTCACGCTCGCGAGTCAGGCGCTGAAAGAGCTGGCCAACGCGGATCTCGAAGAGCAGATCCTGAAGGTCTTCGTGGAGCGGCTCCGGACGCTCGACTCCGCGAAGCGGGAGGAGATCGTCGCGGCGGTTCGCGATTCGGATCCCGAAGTCGAGATCCGCACGGCGTTCCCGGTTTCCCCGCAAGCACGGGAGCGACTGTCGCATGCATTGCGTGAACAACTGGACGACCGTGTCAGCGTGCGCTTCACCACCGCGCCGGAGCTGATCTGCGGGATCGAATTGCGCGTCTCATCCCAACGCATCGTCTGGAATCTCGATTCCTATCTGGAAGGCGTGCAGGCCAGTGTGTTCGAGGGCCTCGAGGAGAGCGCCAGAAAACATGCCGACTCCGCCCCATAAGCGCGCAGAATCCGGCTCGTCGCAGGGTTCCCTGCGCAAATCCGCAGACGACGTGCTTGCCCTTGTCGAGGGAGTACTGGCGCGCGAGCCGGCGGAGCTGACCGCACGCGAAGTCGGTCGAGTCGTCTCGGTCGGCTCCGGCATCGCGCGCATTCGCGGGCTGCCCGGCGTTCAGGCCGAGGAACTCGTCGAACTGCACGGCGGACTGCTCGGTCTGGCGTACAACCTGGACCCGGAAGAAGTCGGCGTGGTGCTGCTCGGGCCGAGCGAGCATCTGACTGCGGGCAGTCTCGCTCACCGCACCGGGCGTATCCTGGACGTGCCGGTCGGCGAAGCGCTCGTCGGTCGCGTCGTTGACGCCCTCGGTCGACCGCTCGACGAGCACGGCCCGATCCGACTCGACGAGCGACGCCCTGTGGAGCGCCCGGCACCTCCGATCCTGAGCCGGGCGCCGGTGACCAGACCTCTGCAAACCGGCTTGAAAGTGATCGATTCCTTGCTACCGATCGGCCGCGGTCAGCGCGAGCTGATTCTGGGGGACCGGCAAACGGGCAAGACAGCCATCGCGCTGGATACGATCCTGAACCAGCGCGGCGCAAACGTGCTGTGCGTTTACTGCGCCATCGGCCAGCGCAGTTCCGCAGTCGCCAAGTTCCTCGCCGACCTGCGCCGGTACGACGCCCTCTCCTACTGCATTGTCGTCGTCGCCTCGGGAGACGAGGCGCCAGGCGTGCAGTACATCGCCCCGTATGCTGCGACCACCATGGCCGAGTTCTTCATGGAACGAGGCCGCGACGTCCTGATCGTCTATGACGACCTGACCCGTCACGCGCGGGCCTATCGGCAGTTGTCGCTGCTTCTGCGTCGCCCTCCGGGACGCGAGGCTTACCCCGGGGACATCTTCTACGTGCACTCCCGGTTGCTGGAACGTGCAACCCAGCTGCGGGAAACGCACGGCGGAGGGTCGCTCACGGCGCTGCCGATTGCCGAAACGCAATCCCAGAACATCTCCGCCTACATTCCCACGAACCTCATCTCCATCACGGATGGCCAGATCGTTCTGTCGTCCCAGCTGTTCCGAAAAGGAATCCTGCCGGCCGTGGACGTCGGTCGATCGGTGTCGCGCGTCGGCGGCAAGGCTCAGTTGCCGTGCTATCGAACCGTCACGGGCGAGCTCCGGCTGTCCTACGCGCAGTTCGAGGAACTGGAAATCTTCTCCCGGTTCGGCACACGGCTCGATGAGGGAACCCTCGAGATGCTGGAACGAGGCCGCCGCGTTCGTGAGGTCTTGCAGCAGCCTCAGTACGAGCCGCTTCCCGTTCCGGAGCAGGTGGCCGTCCTGCTCGCCGCGGGCGAGGGGCTCCTGAATGGAGTGCCGACCGAGCAGGTTGCGGAAGCGGAGCTGGCCATACGCAAGGCGATTACAAGCGAGTTGCCCGCAGTCTGCGAACGCATGGCCGGTGGAGCCAAACTGACCATGGAGGACCGGGAAGCCTTGCTGCATCTGATTCGGCGCACGGTTGCGGACCTTCACGGTGATCACCCATGACGCTGGCCCTCGAACCGACACGCCGCAGGATCGAGAGCGCCGAGGACCTGTACGGGGTGGTGCGAGTGATGAAGGCCCTCGCTGCCGCGCGCATCAGACAATGCGAACGAGCGGTGGAATCTCTCGCCGAATACAGCCGCACCATCGAGGCCGGGCTGCAGGTCGTTTTGCGCAACTTTCCCGAAGCCATCGCCGCAGAGGTCTCGTCCGGGCAGCGCTGGGGCGTCATCGTATTCGGCTCCGAACAGGGCATGTGTGGCTCGTTCAACGAGCAGGTAGCAGATTTTTCGCTCGAGCAGCTTCGCAGCCTGCCCGGCAAGCCGGAACACCGAACCGTGCTGGTTGTGGGCGCGCGCGTCGTGGGGCGGCTGGAAGACGCAGGGTGCCCGGTCCACGAACAACTTGCGTTACCGAGCAGCGTCTCCGGCATCACCCCGGCGGTGCATGACGTGTTGCTGAGGATCGAGGCGCTGCGCTTCCAGAGCGGGATCGACCAGTTCCTTCTCATTCATCACACGCCAGGTAACCCCGCCGGATCTTTGCCCACGAGACTGCAGCTTCTGCCGATCGACCGCGAGTGGCTGAGCAGTGTGGCAAGCAGAAGCTGGCCCTCGCGTTCGCTGCCCACGTTCTCAATGGATCGGCGACAGCTGTTTTCGGCGTTGCTCCGACAGTACCTGTTCGTCGCGCTGTATCGGGCGTTTGCGGAGTCGATGGCCAGCGAGAACGCCAGCCGCCTCGCTTCAATGCTCGCCGCAGAGAAGAACATTCAGAGCCACCTGTCCCGGCTCACCATCGACTACCACCAGGCGCGCCAGCAAGCGATCACGGAAGAGCTTCTCGACATTGTGGCCGGCTTCGAGACCCTGACGCGCGAGGACGGCCCGACGGCGGGTGACGACGGAGGGATCTGATAGCACCCGGGCGCGTTCGCGCGGCCAGGCAACTCGCACTAGAATGCTCGCATCGTTTTCGTGGCGACAACGGGCATGGCAAGAAACATCGAGATCAAGGCGCACATCGACAGCATCGAAGATGTCCTGCCGAGAGCACTGGCAATTTCCACCGAGGCTCCGGTGGAGCTTCACCAGGACGACACCTTTTTCGGGTGCGAGCGCGGTCGATTGAAACTGAGAGTCTTCAGTGACGGCCACGGCGAACTGATCTTCTATCAACGCGCCGACCGGGCAGGCCCGAAGGAATCGTTCTACCTGATCAGCCGCACGTCCGAGCCCAACACACTGCGCGACGTGCTGGCCGCCTCCAACGGCGTGCTGGGCCGCGTGGTCAAGCACCGTACCTTGGTCATGACAGGCAGAACGCGGATACACCTCGATCGCGTGCAGGGCCTGGGCGAATTCCTGGAGCTGGAAGTCGTGCTGAAAGACGATGAAACCTCAGCCTCGGGGATCGCGGAGGCTCATCAGATCATGTCGCAGCTCGGTGTGTCGCCCGGCCAGCTGATCGAAGGCGCCTACCTGGACATGATCCAGCGGCAAGAGTAGCGACCAACCGTCGGCATACCACCGATCAAGACCTTGGTGACTGCTGTCCGATACAGAGAACAACAAAGCCCGCAGTGACTGCGGGCTTCGCTGTGTTCTGGTCCTGGATCGTGTCGGCTGGTCCCCGACCTCAGATCACTCCCACTCGATGGTCGCAGGCGGCTTTCCAGAGATGTCGTAAACCACGCGGGACACGCCCGCGACCTCGTTCACGATGCGCCGGGACACGTGGTCCAGGAAGTCGTACGGCAGGCGCGCCCAGTGCGCCGTCATGAAATCCACGGTTTCCACCGCGCGTAGCGCGATGACGTAGTCATACCGCCGGCCATCGCCCATCACGGCGACCGAGCGCACGGGCAGGAAGACCGCGAACGCCTGGCTCGTCTTGTCGTACAGGTCGTGCTTGCGCAGCTCCTCGATGAAGATGTGGTCCGCCTGGCGCAGCAGGTCGGCGTATTCCTTCTTCACCTCGCCCAGAATGCGTACGCCCAGCCCCGGGCCCGGGAACGGATGGCGATACACCATCTTGCGCGGCAGCCCCAGCTCCACGCCGAGCTTGCGCACCTCGTCCTTGAACAGCTCGCGCAGCGGCTCCACGAGCTTCATGCGCATCTGCTCCGGCAGCCCGCCGACGTTGTGGTGGGACTTGATCACGTGCGCCTTGCCCGTGCGCGCGCCCGCGGATTCGATGACGTCCGGATAGATGGTGCCCTGGGCCAGGAACCCGATGCCCTCGAGCTTGTGCGCTTCCTCGTCGAACACCTCGATGAAGGTGCGCCCGATGATCTTGCGCTTGGCCTCGGGATCCGACACACCGGCGAGCGCCGTCAGGAAGCGCTGCTCCGCATTCACGCGGATGACACGCACGCCCAGGTGATCCGCGAACGTGTGCATCACCTCGTCGCCTTCGTTCAGCCGAAGGAGTCCCGTGTCCACGAACACGCACACGAGCTGGTCCCCGATGGCCTTGTGCAG
>Ga0182749_1003646_pt1 | contig 10426 bp, 13 predicted proteins | sample eDN3rd37CKraftMG_FD_128875 | JGI IMG/M metagenome (GOLD analysis project Ga0182749, IMG submission 128875) | Enriched Miracle-Growth compost microbial communities from Emeryville, California, USA - eDNA 3rd pass 37_C Kraft MG (version 2) (version 2) ...
CCTCCCCCGGCCGGATCGACGGCTACCACGCGCCGGGCGGGCTGGGCGTGCGGGTCGACAGCGCGATCTATGACGGCTACCGCATCCCGCCGCATTACGACAGCCTGGTCGCCAAGCTGATCGTGCGCGGCACCACCCGCAACGAATGCCTGATGCGGCTGCGCCGGGCGCTGGAGGAATATGTCATCGACGGGGTGAAGACGACCCTGCCGCTGCACGCCCGGCTGATCGCGGAGCCGGACTTCATCAACGGCGACTACGACATCCGCTGGCTCGAGCGGCTGATGGCGAAATAGCGGGCGACAAGCCTGAATTCAGCCCCATTCCGAGGATAACACTATGCGGCTTCCCGGGCGCCGCGCCCGGGAACGGCGGCCGAGGGGAAGCGGCCGCCGTCGCAGGTGTCCGCCCGGCCTGCGGGTTCCGTGCCGCCCCGTCATTCGAGGAGATGCTGATGAGCGTGTTTCGTGCTTCGACGGCGGCGGCGCTGGCGGCGCTGATCGCCGCCCCCGCTTTGGCGGCCGAGGTGCCTTCCGACCCGGTGGAGCGCTGCAAGGGGCTGCTGACTGTCGCCCCGGCCGACTCGCCGATGCACAACGCCCAGGTCGGGTCGGTCGAATCCTACGGCGATTCCGGCTGCAAGTTCACCGACCTGAAGATGATCGAGCCGGCCGACAAGGTGGCGGCGGGCGAGACGCCGACGACCATCTCGATCGCCGAGCTGACCATCGACAAGCTCGACTTCGCCAAGGCCTATGACGGCAAGCCCTCCGATACGCTGATGGCCCAGGCCAAGGGCATCTCGATCGACAACCCGCAGGTCAAGGCGGTCCTCGGCGAGGACCCGTTCAACGTCGCGGTCGACTACCGGCTGGACGAGGGCAGCAAGCAGTTCAGCCTGAACCAGTTCGAGCTCAGCGGCGACTCGCTCGGCCAGCTGTCGCTGGACGGCGCGCTGGACGGCATCAACTCGGCCGACCCGTCGGCTGCGTCCGACCCGAGCCAGCTGCTGGGCACGGCCTCGCTGCGCAAGATCAAGCTGCATTTCGAGAACAAGGGCATCATCGACAAGGTGATCGCCTTCGCGACCGCCCAGGGCGAGGATCCGAAGACCGCGATCGAGCAGGGCAAGAGCCAGGCGGTGCTGGGCATGGCGGCGCTGTCGGCGATCGGCGTGCCGGAGGCCGCGGTGAAGAGCCTGATGGCCTTCGCCCAGGACTTCCCGGCGCCGAAGGGCCCGCTGACCATCTCGATCGACCCGGCCGCGCCGGTGCCGCTGGCGCAGTTCGCCACGATCAAGCCGGGCGACAAGCAGTCGATGGACCTGGTGAAGAGCCTGAACGTCGCCGTCAGCTACTGATCGGCCACGATCGCGTCGAGAAGGCCGGGGCCCCAGTCCCGGCCTTCACCGTTTGCGGGGAGAGCGATGAAGCACGCATCGATCTTCATCCTGGCAGCCGCCCTGCTGTCCGCCGCCGGTCCGGCCGCCGCGGACGATGCGCCGGCCAGCCCGGCCGCCCGCTGCAAGGCGCTGCTGGGCCAGGTGCCGTTCGTGGCCGGCGACGTCCTGACCATCGACAAGGTGAGCCCTCAAGGGGACGCGGGATGCCGCTTCTCAGGCCTGCGCCTCAAGATCGGCGCCTATCAGGCCTGGACGGTCGACAGCCTCACCGTCGACCGGCTCGACTTCGGCCGTCTCGCGGCCGGCGCCCTGCCGACGACCCTCTTCGCCAAGGTCGAGGGCATCCGCTTCTCGATCGACCCGGAGAAGTCTCCCGCGGTCGCCTACCAGATGCGGTTCACGCAGAAGCCGTTCGGGATCCCGCTCGACTACAGCCTCGACCCCGGAACGCGCATCCTGACGCTGAGGGAGTTCACGATGCAGGGCGAGCGCATCGGCCGCCTGTCGGCGAGCGAGGAGATCGGCGGCGTCGACCCGTCCCTGTTCGACACCCGGCAGGACCCGCCGGAAGCCGCCCTCCTCGCCCTGACCTTCCGCCGCGCCTCGTTTTATTTGGACAATCACGGCCTGATCGAAGGCTACGCCCTGATGCCCATCCTCGGCCTGCTGCCGGACGGGATGCAGCACCCGGAGGAGGCCGTGACCGAGGCCAAGGCGGAGATATCCGCCGCGGTGCGGCAGGCCATGGGCGAAGGGCTGTCGGAGGCTTCGGGCGCGGCGCTGCTGTCTTTCATCGCCGACCTGCCGCAGCCGAAGCGGCCAATCACCATCACCGCCGCGCCCGACGCCCCGGTGCCGGTGGCCGCGCTGGCCGCGATCCGGCCGGACGACACGGCGGCGCGGACCGCCTTGGGCAAGTCCCTGAACGTCAGCATCACTTACTGACCAGCCCCCCGCCGTCGTTCCCCTGAGGGAGATCGTGACGCTTCTCCGGATCCTTGCGCTCGCCGCGGCCGTCCTTGGCCCGGCCCTGCCCGCTGCCGCGGCCCTGGCCGACCCGACACAGCGATGCCGGGACCTGATCGACAAGGTGGCCTATGCCGCCGTGGGGAGGCCCGGCGAGGATGGCCGCGGCGCGGTGGAGGAACCGGCGGTCGGCACCGTGACGCCGCTCGGGAAGACGGGGTGCCGCTACACGGATGTCCTGGTCGGGGGCTCCGTGGCCATGGGCGGCGGATGGAGCCCGCAATGGAAGGTCGAAACCCTGGTCCTCGACCAGATCGATTTCGACCGCTACGACGCCGGCCGACTGCCCCTGACGCTCTCGATCCGCGCCGACGGGGTCCGGACCTATTATGGCCGCCGCATGCCCGCGGATATCGCCTACCAGCTCAGGCTGCTGCAGGCGCCGCTCGGCATCGCACTCGACTACAGCTATGACCCGTCGGCCGATGTGCTGACGGTCGAGAGGTTCAGCTTCGGCAACGACCGGATTGGCCATCTTTCGGCGACGGCCGAGTTGGCCGGCCTGAATCCCGAAAGGATCGATCCCGCCTGGCCGTCCGGCGGCGATGCCCTGTCCGCGGGTCGCTGAAGGCGCTGACCGTCGATTTCGACAATCGCGGCATGTTCGAGATCTACGCCCTGCTGCCGCTGCTGAAGCTCCTGCCGGGCGGCCGGGAGGATCCTGAAGCCGCGGTGGCGGCGGCCAAGGCCCGGGCCGCGGCCGGGCTGGCCCTCCTGACCACGGCGGGGGTGCCCGAGGCGACGGTCGCGGCGCTCGGCCGCTTCATCGAAGCCATGCCGCAGCCCCGGGGGCCGTTGCACCTCGCCCTCGCGCCGCAGCCGCCCGTCGCAATCGCCGAGATCACGCCGGCCGGCTCCGGCGACGCCGCGGCGCTGACCGCCCTGCTGAAGCGCCTGAACCTGACGGCGAGCGACTGATCCCGGGCCTAGGGCCGCACCAGCCCGAACACGCCGCGCACCGCCTCCAGGGTCCGGGCCGCCTGCTCCCGCGCCGCCTCGGTGCCGCGGCGGAGAATGGCGCGGACCTCGCCCGGGTCGCGGGCGAAGGCGGCGCGGCGCTCGCGGATCGGGCCCAGCAGCGCCTCCAGCACCTCCTCCAGCCGGCGCTTCACCACCATGTCCGCCAGCCCGCCGGCGCGGTAGCGGCGCTTCAGCTCCGCCACTGCGGCGGGGTCGGGGTCGAACGCGTCGAGATAGGCGAAGACGACATTGCCCTCGACCCGCCCCGGATCCTCGACCCGGAGGTGGCCGGGATCGGTGTACATCCGGCGAATCTTGGCGCGCACGGTGTCGGCGTCGTCGCGCAGGTCGATGGCGTTGCCGGCGGACTTGCTGGCCTTGCCCTGGCCGTCCAGCCCCGGCAGCCGCGGCGTGTCGGACAGCAGGATGCGCGGCTCCGGCAGCACCGCGGCGCCGGCCAGGCGGTTGACCGCGCGCACGATCTCGACCGTCTGCTCCAGCATCGGCGCCTGGTCGGCGCCGACCGGCACCAGCGTCGCCGCCACCGCGGTGATGTCGGCCGCCTGGCTGACCGGGTAGCACAGGAAGCCGGCCGGCAGGTCGCGGGCGAAGCCGCGCTGGCGGATCTCGTCGCGCACCGTCGGATTGCGCTCCAGCCGGGCCACGGTGACGAGGTTGAGGTACAGCACCGTCAGCTCCGCCATCTCCGGCACCGCCGATTGCTGGACGATGGCGCTGCGCGCCGGGTCTAGGCCGATGGCGAGGTAGTCGAGCGCGACCTCCATCACGTTGCGGCTGACCCGGCCGGGGTCGCCGGCATTGTCGGTCAGGGCCTGCAGGTCGGCGATCAGCACGAATTGCCGGCACAGGCGCTGCAGCCGCAGCCGGTTGGCCAGGGAGCCGGCATAGTGGCCGAGATGCAGCGGACCGGTCGGCCGGTCGCCGGTCAGGACGACATCGGCGTCGGTGATCTCGGGCGCCGGCGGATGCGCCAGGGCAAGGTCGGACATGGGACGATTCCTTTCGAGCAGGGGGAAAGCCGCTCGGATGGATCGCCGTCTCATCGCCATGAAAAAGGCCGCTTCCATCGGAGCGGCCATGGGTGCAGGACGAAGCACGCAGCCGCCGTCAGGCGCTGCGCCACCAATTCCGGAACAGGGTCGCGGTCTTCGTCATGGCCGGCACCATACAGCAGCCGGGCCGTGCGGAAAAGACGGCGACGGGTGGACGTGCCCCCTTCCCTCCGCTATCGACGGGACATGAGCACTGTGCCGCACCATATCCCTGGGACAACCTTCCGGTCCCGGCCATGACCCGCGTCACGCCCCAGCTCCTGCTCCGCGCCTATGCCGCCGGGCTGTTCCCGATGGCGGAATCGGCGGACAGCGCGGAGCTGCACTGGTTCGACCCGCCGCGCCGGGGCGTCCTGCCACTCGACGGCCTGCATGTGCCGCGCCGCCTGGCCCGCACGATCAAGGCCGGCCGCTTCAAGGTCACCGCCAACCGGGTCTTCCATGCGGTGATCGCCGGCTGCGCCGCGCCGGCACCCGGCCGGCCGAACACCTGGATCAACGACGAGATCGTCGCCCTCTACACCGCGCTGCATCGCGCCGGCTTCGCCCACAGCGTCGAAAGCTGGGACGGCGAGACGCTGGCCGGCGGCCTCTACGGCGTGGCGCTGGGCGGCGCCTTCTTCGGCGAGAGCATGTTCAGCCGCGCCACCGACGCCAGCAAGGTGGCGCTGGTCCACCTCGTGGCCCGGCTGCGCGCCGCCGGCTTCGTGCTGCTGGACACCCAGTTCGTCACCGACCATCTGGCCCGCTTCGGCACGATCGAGATCGAACGGGCCGAATACCGCCGCCGCCTCGACGCCGCCCTGGCGCTGCGGCCGGACTGGGACGGGGCGGATCCGGAGCCGGAGCTGGCGCAGCTGTTGCGCCGTGGAGACGAGCCATGATCGCCCTGCCCCTCCGCCGCCGGCCGGTGCCGGACGGCCCGATCGACGACGCGCTGATCGGCTTCATCGAGTCCCACCCGCTGCCGTCCCCGCCCTTCGACCCGCGTTGGGGGCTGGACCGGCTGGTGCTCGGCCCCGGCAGCATCATCGACACGGTCGACGCCGAAGGCCGCCGGGTCGCCATCGCCGCCGTGGTCGACGCCTGCAGCAACGCGGCCAATGCGGCCAACCTCATCCTCCTCTGCCTGCACCCCGACAGCGACCGCGACGCTCTGGCCGGCTTCCTGCTGGCGGAGGCCGAGGCGATCACCGCCGCCGGCCCGCGCAGCCGGTTGGAGATCGAGGCCGAAGACCTGTTCGAGGATCGCGGCCCGGAGCTGGCGGCGCGCGGCTATCGCGAGGCCTACCGCATGCACCTGATGCGCCGGCCCCTGGATGCCGCGCCGCCGCCGGTGCCGCCGCTGCCCGACGGCCTGCGCTGGGCCGCCCCGGCCGAGGCGACGATGCGCAGCCAGCACGACGCGGTGTGCCGCGCCATGGCCGCCGTGCCCGGCTCCAGCATCCCGGATTTCGAGAGCTTCGCCGCCCGCGCCCGGGCGATGCCCGACCAGCACGGGCTGATCCTGCGCGGCGATGCCGTCGTGGGCTTCCTGCGCGTCCATCCGCCCAAGGTGGCCGGCGGCGAGGGCGACGTCGCCCTGATCGGCCGCTACCCCGACCATCGCGGCGGCGGGCTGGGCGACATCCTGGTGGCCGAGAGCCTGCGACGGCTGCACGCGGCCGGGGCCGGCAGCGCCGCGCTGACGGTGGCGGCGGCGAACGACACGGCGCTGGCGCTCTACCGCCGCCACGGCTTCGCCATCGCCCAGACCGTCCCGGTCTACGCCAAGGACTGTCCGGCCGCCGGATAGGTCTTCACCGCCCGGCACGCCGAAGCGACAATGTCGCAAATGCCGCCGGAGTCTCCCTCATGACCTTTGCCTTGTGGATGGTCCTGGCCGCCATCCTGCTGCCCTATCTGGCCGTGATGCCGGCCAAGGTCACCTCGCGGATCGACAACCACGCGCCGCGGCGGGACATGGAGCGGCTGACCGGCTGGCAGCAGCGGCTGGACTGGGCGCATCGCAACCATTTCGAGACGTTCCCGGCCTTTGCCGCGGCGGTGGTCATCGCCCAGATGGCGGGCGCGCCGCAGGGCCGGGTCGACCTGCTGGCCGGGCTGTTCGTGCTGGCGCGCCTGGCCTACACCGGCGCCTATGCCGCGGACCTGCCGAGCCTGCGCTCCACCATTTTCACGCTGGGCTTCCTCTGCGTCCTCGGCCTGTTCGCGGCCGCGGCGCTGTAGCCTCTATTGCCGGCTGGGCGGCAGCGCCGGCGGGATGATCTTCATCTCCGGCAGCGGCAGCGGCGAGGCGTCCGGCACGTTCTCGTCGACCTCCTGGTTGGCCGAGGCGGCCGCCGGCGAGCTGTCGGTGCAGCTGACCACCCAGACGTCGTAGACGGGATGGTCGAGCGCCGAGACGCCGGGCGAGGAAGCGAACATCCAGCCGGTAAAGACCGGAGCGGTGGGCTTGCCCGGGGGGGTGTCGGTGATCTCGAGGAAGGCCGCGCTCTCCGGCGGGTCCTCCGGCGGCGCCTTGCGGCAGGCGCGCACGGTGATGCCGAGCGTGCCGAACTGGATCGTGTCGCCGACCTTGGCCTCGAGCGGCTGGGTCCGCGCCGTGATCTTGTCGAGGCCGCGCAGCTCCGCGATCGGCTGGTCGATGGTGGCGGCGGCCTGCCCGGCGGCCGCGGGAAGGGCGGCGAGCGCCGCCAGGGCGAAGATCGGTCCGAGACGAGGCATGATCCGGCTCAGTTCCCCAACATCCCGCCGGTCGGCTTGCCCTGTGGCGTCTGGCCCTGGCCCGGCGCGCCGGGCCCGCCGCCGGCATTGGCGCGGTCGCCGAGCTGTCCGATGCTGAAGATCACCTGGCCGAGCAGCTGCTCAAGGCTCGGGTTCGACTGGGTGTGGTCGATGGTGTCGCCGTCCTTCAGCCAGCCGCTGGCGTCGTCCGGCCGGGCGCCGGGGCTGAGCGACAGGCTGCGGCCACCGAGCAGCCCGTCGCTGCTGATCGCCGCCGCGGTGTCCTGCGACAGCTTGATCGACGGGTCGATCGAGAGCTCGACATCCGCGAGGTAGGTCTCGGGGTTGAGGGTCACGCTGGTGACGGTGCCGACCTTGACCCCGCCGATCCGCACATCGGTGCCGGCGCCGACGCCGTCGGCCTGGTCGAACTGGGCCCTCAGCCGGTAGCCCGAGGCGGTGTGGAGATTGGCGCTGGTGTAGGCGAATCCCAGGAAGACCAGGGCGACGGCCAGCACGACCGCGCCCATCACCGTCTCGATGACGTTCCTGTGCATCGATGCTCCTCAGGCCGGACCGGTCACGCCGGCGTCCACGGCTCGTAGTCGCCGGTGGCCTTGGCCCGATGGCTGCCGCGCAGCGGATGGCCGGGCGGGAGATAGGCATGCCCGGTCCCGGTCGGGTTGGACTCGGGCGGCTGCTGCCAGGGCCGGCGGAACGGGCTGGTGTCGCCCGGCGGCTCCTTGAAGGTGTGGTGCAGCCAGCCATGCCATTCCGGCGGCACGCGGCTGGCTTCAGATTCGCCGCCGTTGAACACCACCCAGCGCTTCTCGCGGGCCCCCGGGCCGACCTTCCGGCTGCGGTAGTAGCGGTTGCCGAAGGCGTCTTTGCCGACCAGCTGGCCACGCCGCCAGGTGACGAAGCGGAGATAGGCGCGAAGCCCGAATTCGGTCAGATCGAAGGCCATGGATCCGTGGACATACCGAGTGACGGCCCCCGGCCGCCGAACGGCGCGGACTATGGCACCGCCGGCCGCGTCCGTCCAGTGCGCGTGCCGCCGCGCGCCGGGGCATTTTCAGGGCAGCCGGGCGGATCCGGGCGAAGCGGCGGCGGAGGCCGGCCCCTGGGCGCCGCGCCGGCCGTCCGTCGCCGCCAGGCCAATGCCGGCGGCGACCGCGGCGAGGCCGGCCAGCAACGGCCAGCCGACCGGCTCGCCCAGGGTCAGCGTGCCCAGCAGCGCCGCCACGACCGGGTTGACGGTGACCGAGATCGCCACCCGGGTCGGGGTGGTGCGGCCGAGGGCGAAGGCCCAGAGGAAGAAGGTGACGGCGGCCCCGACGACGCCGAGATACAGCACCGCCGCCCAGCCCGCCGGGGTGAGGTCCGGCAGCGCGGCCGGCCGGGCCGACAGCGACAGCGCCGCCAGGCCGCAGGCCCCCGCCATCATGCCGACGGTGCTGAAGGCCAGGGACGAGGACCGGCGGATGAACGGCCGCGACCATACATTATAGAGGGCGCCGCAGCCGGCCGCCCCGACCATCAGCAGGTCGCCGAGCCAGGCCCGTGGCGGCGCGTCGGCCAGCCCGGCGCCGAGCGCCAGCGCCACGCCCGCCATCGCCAGCAGCACGCCGGCCGCCTTGCGCGAGGTCAGCTGCTCCACCCCCAGCGCCGCGCCGGCGGCGAGCGTCAGCAGCGGCTGGGTCGACAGGGCCAGCGCCCCGCGCGCCGCCGTGGTGTGCACCAGCGACGCGTTGAACAGGAACGGGAAGGCGGCGAAGAACAGCAGACCGAGCAACGCCACCGCCGGCAGGTCGCGGCGCGGCGGCCAGGGCGACCGCAAGGCCAGCACCAGGGGCGCCAGCAGGGCGCAGCCGATGCCGAAGCGGAACACGCCCAGCGTGGCGGGGTCGACCGCGCCCATCAAGAACCGTGTCGCCACCACCGAGGTGCCGCCGAGCGTGCTCGAGGCCAGAGCCGCCGCCACGCCGAGTCCTTCCCGCCCCATTGTCCTTCCCTCCGTCCTGCGAGAGCACGATAGAGGCGGGCTTCGGCTTCACGGAAACGCATAACTGTGATCCTCTGCATCAAGGATCGTGATGGAGAGGCGGATGCTCGACCCGGACCTGCTGCGCGCCTTCGTCGCCGTCGCCGACCACGGCTCCTTCACCCGCGGCGCGGCGGCGCTGAACCGGACCCAGTCGGCCGTGAGCATGCAGATCCGGCGGCTGGAGGAGGCGGTCGGCGCCGCGGTGCTGGACCGCAGCCGCCGCGGCCTGGGCCTGACCCCGGCCGGCGAGGTGCTGCTGGGCTATGCCCGCCGGATCCTCGCGGTCTCGGCCGAGGCGGTCGGCCGGCTGCGCGACCTGCAGGTCGAGGGCGTGGTGCGGCTGGGGGTGATGGAGGATTACGGCACCCGGCTGGTGCCGCCGCTGCTGGCCGGCTTCGCCGCCGCCCATCCCCGCATCCAGGTCGAGATGGTGACCGGGCTGACCGGCCCGATGCTGCCGCGGCTGGGCGAGCGCTTCGACCTGGTGGTGGCGATGCATCCGGCCGGCGACGGCGGCGGCGCCTTCCTGCGGCGGGAGCGCGCGGTCTGGGCCGCGGGCCGGGACGTCGCCCCCGAAGGCCGCGCGCCCCTGCCCCTCGCCCTCTACCCGCAGGGCTGCCTGTTCCGCGCCTGGGCGATGGCGGCGCTGGACCAGGCCGGCTGCCCGTGGCGCCTGGCCTTCGTCAGCCAGAGCCTGGCGGCGGTGACCGCGATCGCCGCCCAGGGCCTGGCCGTGACCGTGGTCAAGGCCGGGCTGCTGCCGCCGGAGCTGCGGCTGCTGGGCGAGCGCGACGGGCTGCCGCCGCTGCCCGAGGCCGACATCCGCCTGCATCGCGCGCCCGGCCTGGCCCCGGCCGGCGAGCTGCTGGCCCGGCATCTCGCCGCCGGCCTGGCCTTGCCGGACCATGGCGCCGGGGTGTGATGGTAATCACACTTAGCTTCTCCTGACGCCCATTGGGCGAGCAGCCTCTGCCCGCCCGGTTTGCATCGCAACATGGCGCTTTGCGGCGGAATTGCGGCGAATCCCGCCGACCGAGGCAGAAGCTGGGCGGAAGCGGCGCCTAAATGTCGGGCATTGCAGGCGATGCATTGCTGCGGTGCGAGAAGGAGGGGTGGATGCATGGCTAAGGTAAGCGCATATATCGGCCCGTGCGATGCAACGCACACCGCGCCGCGAACCTCTCGCTGGAC
>Ga0182749_1003647_pt1 | contig 10421 bp, 7 predicted proteins | sample eDN3rd37CKraftMG_FD_128875 | JGI IMG/M metagenome (GOLD analysis project Ga0182749, IMG submission 128875) | Enriched Miracle-Growth compost microbial communities from Emeryville, California, USA - eDNA 3rd pass 37_C Kraft MG (version 2) (version 2) ...
CGGAAGGCTGGTCGGCCGCGCCTATGGAGCGCCAGGAGGGCTCATCCAGATCGAAATCGAGGCCCGGCAGCACCACCGCGCCGTTTTGAAGCCGGGCGATGGTGCCGAGCAGGCGCGCGGTTGCCGGAATCGAGCCGGTGGAGCCTGCCGCGATCACCGGCCCATGCGGTGGGTTGCGCGCAAGCCGTGCGGCCTCTGCCGCGAGCATGGCGTTGCGATGCGCGGCAGGGTTGGAACGGCCGCGCTCGGCGAGGAGTTCGGGCCACGCCTGCGTGACGATGGTGAGGAATTCGAGCGTCACCTGCCACCAGCCGGCAAGTTCCTGCGGCACGAGGTCGGCAAGCTTGCTCCAATCGGAGTCCTCGGTCTCGATCTCGTCCATGAGCGCGGCCAGGTCGCGGGCAAGCCAGAGGCCGTCGCTCACGGAGGCTGGCACCACCACGTCTTCCTCGAAAAGAGCGGCCACATGGGCCGGCACACGCGCCTTCCAGGCCTGGGCGAGCCGGCCCAGGAGCAGGATGCGGTCGAGCTTGGAAATCGGCGGTGCATGGTCCAGCTGAGCGGCGCCGCCCTCGGCGCTCAGGTCGACCAGGTCTGCCTCGAACTCACCAAGGGGGCGGATGACGGGAAGGATGGCGGACGCGCCGCCGAGCCGGTCCACGAAGACGCTCCGCAACTCCCGCGCCGCACGGCGCGTGGGGAGATAGATCGTGGCTTCGGCAAGGGAAAGCGGGTCGCCGTCATAGCGGAAGCTGGGCACCAGCCTGCCTTCGAGAAGAGCGTCGGCGAGTGTCGGCAGGAACGGCACGCCGGGAGGAATGGAGAAGACGCGCGGGTTTGTGCGGATCGCGCTCACGGCATTAGGTCGAGTTGCCGCAGCACGGCCTCGGCGGGGGCAATCGCGTCGGGCGTGCCAACGGTGATCCAGTGGCCGTCGAGCGGCAGGCCATGCATCCTGCCTGCCGCGATCGCGCGGTCGAAATGGAGGTTGAGGGAGTGAGGCGAAGCGGCGGACCCGGCAAAAAGGCGCGGGTTCAGGATTGCGCCGCCGGCATAGATATAACCCTCGGCAGCGCCGCCCGCACGCTTAAGCCGCCCCTCCGCATCCATCGTGAAATCCAGCTTCCCTGTATGCCCCGTGGCGGATTTAGGGTCCGCGAGCAGGATCAGAATATCCATCCGGCCGGGGTCCCATGCGGTGGCGAGTCGGCCGAGATTGTCCTCCGAGCGGTCGATCCAGAATGTGTCGGCATTGAGGACGAAGAAGGGATTGTCCCCAAGAAGCGGCAGCGCCTTTACGATGCCGCCACCGGAATCGAGCAGGGCCTCCCGCTCGTCGGAGATGACAATGTGCGGTTCGGTGCGCCGCGCGAGGTGATCCACCATCATATCGGCGAGGTAGTGCACATTGACGACCGCCTCGTAGACGCCGGCCGCGCGCAGCGCGTCGAGCCCCCAGTCGATAAGCGGCTTGCCGCCCACGGGAATGAGAGGCTTGGGCCTCGTCTCGGTGAGTGGCCGCATGCGGAGCCCAAGGCCTGCGGAGAGCACCATGGCGCGTTCCGGCTTTTTCATTCGGTTTCCCCGTCGAGAAAGCGCTGCATCCGGTAGAACGCGGCCAGATCGGCGAGCGTGGGATGAGCAAGCACACGGTTCAGGTAGGTGCGGATACGCGGCAGGTGACGCAGATAGACAGGCTTGCCGTCGCGTTGGCAGAGCCGCACGAAAATGCCGAGCAGCTTCGTGTTCCGCTGGGCGGCGGTGATGGCATAGGTCTCATCGAAAGAGGCGCGGTCGAAACCCGGCGAGCGCCGGGCCGCACAATAGGTCTCGACCATGCCCCGCTCCAACTCCTCGGAGATGGTCACGCGCGCATCGAGGGCCAGCGAGGCGACGTCATAGGCGCCGGGTCCCCAGACGGCGTCCTGCACATCGACGAGCCCCAGCCGGTCGAGGCCTTTTCTTTCGCTGCGCCAGATGATGTTCGGCGAGTGATAGTCGCGAAGCACGAGGTTCCGTTCCGCGGTTTCGAGGCGGCGGAACAGGTCGGACCAGAGCCGGCCGAATTCTTCCCGCTCTTCCTCGCTCGCCGCACGCCCCTTCACGTGTGGAAGATACCAGTCGAGCAGCAGTTCCGTTTCGATGCCGAGCGCTGCGCGGTCATAGGGCGGCGGCGCGTAGTCTACACCCCCGGCGACGGGAAAGCGTTCCGGCCAGGAGCGCTCATGCAGTTCCGCAAGCAGGCCGGCGGCCGCCAGATAGCGCTCAGGGATGGGCTCGCCCTTGGTCCCGAGGAATGGCTCCTCGCCCAGATGTTCCGTGAGCAGCAGTCCTGCTTCCAGCTCCTGCGCGCGGATTTGCGGCGCGGAGAAGCCGGCGGCCCGCAGGGCGTTGGCCACGCCCACGAAAGCCGTGACCGACTGCGCAAGCCGTGCGATCTTGCTGTAGGGCAGACCGTCACGAACGATCGGCTCGTCGCGTCGCTCGGGCGCGTCCATCAGGATCAGGCGTTCATCGCCGGTGTCGATCGTCTCATAGGCGCGTATGGAGGCGTCGCCAAGCAGGTAGGTGCGCCTTGCGCCCGGATGCCCGGCCTCCTTCAGGAACGAGCGGACTGCGAAGGAATGGGCGATCCGCTCGGCCGCTCCCGCCGACGCCACGATCTCGACCTCACGGCCATCGCCATGCTCCTTGAGGGTCAGCTTGATGGCGTCGGGGAATGCCTCCGGCGCTCGCACCGGCCATTCGACGAGCGCAATTCCGTCCGCGAGCGCCTCCGACAGGCCGAGCTCCTCCATCTCCTCCGGAGTTGAAAGACGGTAGAGGTCGAAATGGTGGATCGGGATACGCAGGGCGTAGCTCTGCACCAGCGTGAAGGTCGGGCTGGGCACCTCGAGCTGAGGATCCGCCGCGATGGCGCGTATGATGGCCCGGGCGAGCGTCGACTTGCCGGCGCCAAGGTCGCCATGAAGCGCGACGACGTCTCCCGGACGGAGCGCCAGGGCAAGATCATTGCCCAGGCGCATGGTTTCCATCTCGTCGCGCAGGAAGCATGAGAAGGAGGGCATGCTACTCCGCCGCTGCCCTGATGCCGCTCGGCGCCATGGGAAAGCGGCAAGTGACTGCCGTTCCGCGACCCGGGCCGGTGTCGATGTCCACGGTTCCGCCATGGAGCTCGACGAAACTTTTCACGATGGCGAGCCCCAGGCCGGCGCCGCGCCGACGACCGCCCTTGGCGCTGGGCTCGAAGCGCTTGAAGATGGTGGCGAGCACCTCGGGCGACATGCCCGGCCCGTTGTCCTGCACCCGGAATTCGACGGCATTGCCGGTGCGCCTTGCGGAGAGGGTGATCCTTCCGCCGTCGGGTGCGTAATTCGCCGCGTTGCTGAGCAGGTTGTAGAGGATCTGACGGATACGGTTTTCGTCCGCGTGGAAGCTGACCGGTGCGGCATCCACGGCGACAACGAGCTGGATGTCGTGTTCGCGCAAGCGGTCGGCCACCAGATCCGCGGCAGCCTTGATGAGCGGCCGGATCTCGACCTCGCCGATTTCCAGCTCCATGATTCCCGCATCCACGGTCGCCAGATCGAGGATGTCGTTCACGATCGTCAGGAGAAGCGAGGAGGAGGAGCCGATATGGTCCACGTATTCGCGTTGGCGGGGGTTCAGCGGACCGGTGGTCTCCAGCCCCAGCAGCTCGGTGAAGCCGATGATATTGGTGAGCGGCGAGCGCAGCTCGTATGAGACGTGCTGCACGAAATCGTTCTTCAGCTTGTCCGCCTTCTCCAGCGCCTCGTTTTTCTCCTTGAGCGCCCGTTCCACATTCACGCTGTCGGTCACGTCCACGAAAGTGAGCATCACCTGCCCGTTGGGCAGATGCACGATCGCATAATGCAGAACCGTGCCGTTGATGAGCTCCGTTCTGCCATGCCTGTCGCGGCGCTCGTCATCGAAGCCGGTCACGGCGCCGACGAATTCGGCCCAGGGGCTTTCCATGGCGACCGGATCGCAGGCGGCCTTTAGGATCGAGATGTGGATGTCGGGGCTGATCAGCTTCTCCGGGATCCCCCAGAGCGTCCGGAAAGCGGGGTTGGAGAGGCGAAGCCGTCCGTCCGGCCCGAAGACCGCCACGCCTTCGGCAAGATTGTCGAGCGTTTCGCTCTGTACCTTCACGATGGCATTGTAGCGGCTTTCGAGGTCGATCTTTTCGGTGAGATTCTCGAAAACCCAGGTCACGCCGCCCTTGGGCTGCGGCGTCGCGACCACGCGGATGGTCCGTCCGTCCGGCAGATGCCACCAATGCTCCTGCGGCTCGACGGCACGGTAGGCGGAAAGGAGCTGCTCCTTCCAGCGCCGCCATTCCGGCTGCTCCGCAAGCTTGCCGTCGCTGCGCAGGCGGTCCAGCAGCAGGGCGTTCTCCGGCCCGGCGTCGAGAAAGCCCGGGTCGAGGGCCCAGAGCTTCTGGAATGCCTGGTTGTAGAATTTCAGCTTCTGGTCGGCATCGAAGATGGCGACAGCGGTCGTGAGCTGGTCCAGCGTGTCCGCATGGCTGCGCAATGTGCTTTCATATTCGCGCCTCAGCGCATCGACATCGCTGGTGTCGAGGGCAATGCCCGCGCTGCCCTGTGGTCCGGAGTAATCGGTTATCGCGAACAGGCGCCGATCTCCGCCGACCACCGTGGAGAGTGGCTCGCGGAAAACGGCCGCCTCCTGGTGTCGCTGCGTCATGGCGGCGCGTGCGGAGGAGGGAAGGAGTTCCCGGCCTTCGGCCGTGGCCGCAAGGGGATCTTCCGTTTCCACCGCGCGGGCATAGGCGGTGTTCACCCATTTGAGCTTTCCCGCCTCGTCGCGCAGCCAGAATGGCATGTCCAGCGCATTTATGAGGCCGAGGATGCTCTCATAGTCGGCTTGCAGGCGCTGATGATCGAGCTTCAGCCGGGCATTTTCCGCCTGGACAACGGATAGCGACAGGAAGCGGACGATCGAATGCAGCGCCGACTTTCGCCCTTGCACCTCGAAGAGCAGGCCTTCGCGGGTTTCCACCACCAGGTCGAAGGCGGCGCCCGTCTCGCGCAGCGCTGCCGTTGCGCGGTCTAGCGCCGAGGCGGAGCGCGAGGTCAGCCAGCGGCCGAAGGCAAGGAAGGTGCCGCGGTCCTGCGGCACGCCGCTTTCGGGAGAGAGATCGCCGAGGACGATGGGGCGCTGGTTGCCCTGCCAGACGATGATCCGCTGATCCTTGAGATTGAGCAGGGCCTCGGCCCGGGAAAGGGCGCCGGAAAGCTCGGCCATGCGGTTCTTGAGCTCGGCATTTTCCGACGCGGTGCGGCCGCGTTCGCGAATGAGCCAGATGGCGGAAAGGAAAGCAGCTCCAAGGACGCCGGCGAAGACCGAAAGCTGGATCACCTCCATGGTGCTGATGGAGAGGCTGGTAAGCGGGCGCACGTCACCGGCCTGCTGCGCGCTGGCCATGGTCGCGGTCAAAGCCGTTGAGGCCAACGCTGCAACCGAAGACATGGCCATTCGCGCCATGTCCCGGATTCCTATCCATCTATGGGCTTGGGCCCCGTGAGCCCTGCCGCATAGCGGGTCCAGCCCCGGCATGCTTTCTTCCTCTCCGCCGCATGATAATCGAGACTGCCCGACCCACGCCGTACGGACGATCGGCGCTCTCGAATCAGTGCACTGTACTCGTTCGCCGAATCTGCGTGAAGAAGAACGCGTGACAAAAATAAAGCCGGGCCAAAAGTCAAGGCCCGGCATCAATATCTTGTGGTTTAGTTAATGCGAAATTAGTACCGGTAGTGGTCCGGTTTGAACGGCCCTTCGGGTGTCACGCCGATATAGGCGGCCTGCTCGGGGGAAAGCCTGGTCAGCTTGGCGCCAAGCTTGTCGAGATGGAGCCGCGCCACCTTCTCATCCAGATGCTTCGGCAGGACGTAGACCTTGTTTTCGTACTGGCTGCCGCGCGTCCACAGCTCGATCTGCGCCAGCACCTGGTTGGTGAAGGAAGCGGACATGACGAAGCTCGGATGGCCCGTGGCGTTGCCGAGGTTAAGCAGGCGGCCTTCCGAAAGGAGGATGATGCGCTTGCCGTCCGGGAACTCGATCATGTCCACCTGCGGCTTGATGTTCACCCATTTGAAATTGCGCAGGGACGCCACCTGGATTTCGTTGTCGAAGTGGCCGATGTTCCCGAGGATCACCATGTCCTTCATCTTGCGCATGTCATCGAGGCTCACGACATCCTTGTTGCCGGTTGCCGTGATGATGATGTCGGCGGTGGGCGCGGCCTCTTCGAGGGTGACGACCTCGAACCCGTCCATTGCCGCCTGAAGGGCGCAGATCGGGTCGGCTTCGGTGATCTTCACGCGCGCGCCGGCGCCGGCGAGCGACTGGGCAGAGCCCTTGCCCACATCGCCATAGCCGCAGACGACGGCCACCTTGCCGGCCATCATGACATCGGTTGCACGGCGGATGCCGTCGACCAGCGATTCCTTGCAGCCATACTTGTTGTCGAACTTCGACTTGGTGACGGAATCGTTCACGTTGATGGCAGGGAACGGAAGCATCCCCTTCTTCTGAAGCTGGTAGAGCCTGTTGACGCCGGTGGTGGTCTCCTCCGTCACGCCGCGAATGGCCTCGCGCTGACGGGTGAAGAAGCCGGGCGTCTCCGCCATGCGCTTCCTGATCTGCTTGAAGAGGATCTCCTCCTCCTCGCTGCCCGGATTGGTGAGCACGTCCTCGCCCGCCTCGGCGCGCGCGCCGAGCAGGATGTACATGGTGGCATCGCCGCCGTCGTCGAGGATCATGTTGGTCGGCTGGCCGTCCGGCCACTGGAAGATGCGATCCGTATAGGTCCAGTACTCGTCCAGCGTTTCGCCCTTGACCGCAAAGACCGGCGTGCCCGTTTCAGCGATGGCCGCGGCCGCGTGATCCTGCGTGGAGAAGATGTTGCACGACGCCCAGCGCACATCGGCGCCGAGCGCTTTCAGCGTCTCTATCAGGACGGCGGTCTGGATCGTCATGTGAAGGGAGCCGGAGATCCGCGCGCCTTTCAGCGGCTTGGCCCCGCCGAACTCTTCCCGGCAGGACATCAGGCCCGGCATCTCGGTTTCGGCGATCTCGATCTCTTTCCGCCCCCACGTGGCGAGGGACATATCGGCAACGACATAGTCATTGGCAGCCATCGGCTTCAGCTCCAGCTTTGGTACGAATGTACGCCGTAAAAGCGAAAACGGATTTTCGCCTGCCTAACAGATCACGCCGCTTGGGACAACGATATAAAGAAATCTTTATTCGTGAATATGGTGGAGAGTAGGGCGAATAAAGCAATGAGGCAGTGAATGTCGGACCCGGATTTGTCTATTTATCTAGACAATCGGACGATAGCGGCCTACTGGCCTATTGCCTTACTCCCTACTGCCCTCGCTCTCATATTTCCTCGCCGAAGCGCTCGGCTATCAGTTCGCCCAAAGCGTCAAGGAGTTCGGCCGCGTCGGGACCGCTTGCGCTCACCCGGATGCAGCAACCCGGGCTTGCGGCAAGCATCATCAGGCCCATGATGGAGGTGCCGCCAACGGAAATGCCGTCCTTTTCCACCGACACCCTCGCATTATAGCTGCTGACGAGCTGGACGAATTTCGCTGAAGCGCGCGCATGCAGTCCCCGCTGGTTCACAATGGCGAAATCGCGCGTGATCGCCTCTTCAACCGGCGGATTGGACGGTGTGCCGCTCATTTCCCGTTGAGCACCTGGCTTGCCACATTGATATACTTCCGCCCGGCCGCCTGCGCCTCTTCCAGCGCCCTCTTCATATCGTCTTCGGCGCGCACGCTGGAAAGCTTGATGAGCATCGGCAGGTTCATACCGGCGATCACTTCAATCCGGCCGGCCTCCATGACGGAGATGGCGAGGTTCGAAGGCGTTCCGCCGAACATGTCCGTGAGGATGATGACACCCGCGCCCGTATTTGCCCGCGCTACCGCCTCGATGATGTCGTTCCGGCGCTGCTCCATGTTGTCGTCAGCACCGATGGAGACCGTCTCCAGGTTGCTTTGGACCCCAACCACATGCTCGAGCGCATGGCGGAACTCCTCGGCCAGCCGGCCGTGGGTAACAAGCACAATTCCGATCATAGAGCGAATGCCTCTCGGCGCCGCGCCACCGCTGCCGTTTTATAAGGGTCCGGCTGTGCCCCTTCTTCCTGCCCCGAGGCTGTCACACCGCTACTCCGTTTCGATGGCCCACGCAGTCCAAAGCTGAATGCCCTGCCATTTCTCTGCCGGTCACGACGGCTGCCTCACACACGACAAGAACACTATCTTGTCAACGCTGAAGACGTTGACAAGCCCAAAACTGCCACGGTGAGGCCGATTTTGACGGCGCAATGACAGGATCAGCCGAACGGCGGCAGAGCAAATCGGGCTGCAATCGCCCAGATGGCGCTCTCGGCGTTTCGTTCCGCGAGTTGGAGATGCGGCACCTCGACGCCTTCCAGGCGTGCCGTCCCCGCTTCCTGATAGCGCGGCGCCTTGTCTGGCGGCACCAATTGCACGACAAGGTCGATGACCGCCGCATCCTGGTATGGCAGGGAAGCCGGCCCGAGGCCGTGCGCCTCGGCCAATCCGCCGATGGCCGGTGCTGCGCGGCCGATCAGCCGGCCGTTCAGCCCGGAGAGGAAAACCTGATCGTCGGAGACGAGCCGACCCAGCCGGCCGGAAGCGGCGCAATGTCGCAGGATGGCGAATGCCAGGGCCGTCTTTCCCGATCCCGACGGTCCGGTGATGAAGACGCCGCGATCGCCGGCGATGACCAGCGTTCCGTGGTGATTCGTCGGCACGAGGTCAGCCTTCGGCGGGCAGCGAGATCACGAAACGCGCGCCCCGCACCTCGCCCGGCTTGGCGCCGGGGATGTTCTCCGCGCTCAAAGTGCCGCCATGGGCCTCAACGATCTGTCGGCTGATCGACAGGCCCAGCCCCGAATTCTGGCCGAACGCCTCGCCTGCGGGCCGGTCGGTGTAGAAGCGCTCGAAGATGCGCTCGATGCTGTCCACACGGATCCCCGGCCCGTTGTCGTCCACCGTGATGATGATGCGGCGCTGGCTGCGGGAGAGGGTGATGGTGATGCGCCCGCCCTCGTCGGGCACAAAGGAGCGCGCGTTCTCGATCAGGTTGGTGACCACCTGGCCAAGCCTGAGGTCGTGCCCCTGCACGACGAATGTCTGCCCCGGCTTCCCTTCGGTCTTGAATTCGATCTCGACCTTTTTCTTCTTGCCGCCGGCATCCTGCGCGCCCGCAACCAGATCCCGCAGGAATTTCTGGAGGTCGATCGGCTCCGAATCCTCCCGCGCGAATTCCGCGTCGAGGCGCGAAGCGTCGGAGATGTCGGTTATCAGCCTGTCGAGCCGGCGCACGTCGTGCTGGATGATTTCCATCAGCCGCGCCCTCGAGCGTTCGTCCTTGGCAAGCGGCAGGGTCTCCACCGCGCTGCCGAGCGAGGTGAGCGGGTTCTTCAATTCGTGCGCCACGTCGGCCGCGAAGCTCTCAATGGCCTCTATGCGCGCGTAGAGGGCCTTGGTCATGTCGCGCAGCGCGATCGAGAGATTTCCGATCTCGTCCTGCCGGTGCGAAAAATCGGGGATCTCTTCGCGCGTGTTGGTGCCGCGGCGCACGCGAATGGCGGCCGCCGAGAGCCTGCGCAGCGGGTTTGCGATCGTGGAGGCGAGCAGCAGCGACAGGATGGCGGTTACCACCGCGGCCACGGCGAAGACCCGCAGCACCGCGCGGCGGTCGGCGGCGATGATCCGATCGATATCGCCCTGTGTGGATAGCTGAAGCACGCCCACGACAGCCCTGTAGCGCTGGATGGGAATGGCAACGGAAATGATGTACTCGCCCTCGGGGCTCCGGCGGCGCACGGCTTCCGGCTCGCCTCCCTTGAGCGCGGACATGACCTCTTCATAGGCGACACCGCTGCCGCCCGGCTGCTCGCGGTCGATCGGCAGGTCGTTCGCCTGGAACATCGAGCTGATCCGCTCCTCGATCCTCTCCAGGAAGCTTTTCTCCTCTCCATCCACGGCCGGGAGCCGGTAACGGAGAATCGAATAGAGCTGGCGGGAATCGAGAACCATCGCGGCGTCGCGATCGTAGATGCGGGCGCGTGTCTTGTCCGGGTTGATCAGCCGGCGCAGGAGATGGGCGACCTTTTCCGGATTGATCGGGAATTCCAGGCTTTCCAGCTGGTCCGATCCGGGCGGCAGCTCCTCGCCTGCCTGCATTTCCAGCAGCTTTTCCGGATCGATCAGAATAGCATCGGTCTCTACGGTCGCTGAAGCCGCAATGGCGCCGGCGATGATGCGTCCCTGGGTCCTGAGGCTTTCGATCTGCGCGTCCACCAACGCATCGCGAAACTGGTTGATGTA
>Ga0182749_1003648_pt1 | contig 10410 bp, 10 predicted proteins | sample eDN3rd37CKraftMG_FD_128875 | JGI IMG/M metagenome (GOLD analysis project Ga0182749, IMG submission 128875) | Enriched Miracle-Growth compost microbial communities from Emeryville, California, USA - eDNA 3rd pass 37_C Kraft MG (version 2) (version 2) ...
ACCGACAGCGCATACCTGCTGCTGATCGCTCATCCTGTGGAAGGGCTCACGGCGACGGCGGGCGTTCGTCACGATGACCACGACGTGTTCGGCGGAAAGACCACTGCCGCCGCCAGTGCGGCGTGGACACCCAACGACGGCGCCACGGTGCTGCGCGCGAGCTTCAGTGAGGGGTTCAAGGCGCCCACGCTCTATCAGCTGCAGAGCGAATACGGCAACCTGCTGCTGCGGCCCGAATCCGCGCGCAGCTGGGACGCAGGGATCACGCAGCGACTCTTCAGCGATGTGTTCGAGATCAATGCAACCGTGTTCCGGCGCGACGCGCGCGACCTGATCAATTTCGTGTCGTGCCTTGCGCCGCTCGTCGGCATTTGTGCGGATCGCCCGTTCGGCACGTACGACAACGTTGCGCGCGCGCGAGCCGAAGGCGTCGAGCTCTCGCTGTTCCTGCGGCCTGTCGAAGCGCTGTCGCTCGAGGCCAATCTCACGCATCTGAACGCCGAGGACCGTTCCGCCGCGAGCCCCACCTTCGGCAATCAGCTGGCGCGCCGCCCGCAGGACACCTTCAGCGCACTTGTCGACTACCGCTGGCCGTTCGGTCTCGAAACCGGCATCACGTACACGCATGTCGGCAGGGCGTTCGATGACGTTGCGAACACACAGCGGATCGACGCATACGATCTGGTGGACCTGCGCCTCGCCTACGCGCTGACCGAAACGGTCGAGCTGCAGGGGCGTATCGAGAATCTGCTGGACGAGGAATACGAGACCATTCCCCGTTACGGCATGCCGGGCCGTGCGGCGTACGTCGGCGTGCGCTTCGCGTATTGATTCGATGACAGCGCCAGCGGATTTCGACGTGTTCCGCACTCACGGCGGAAACATCGAAGCGGCGCGGCTCGCGTTTCCGGACGCACCGCAGCCGTGGATAGACCTGTCCACGGGAATCAGCCCGTGGGCGTATGGCTACGAGTTGCCCGCGCCCGCGGTATTCACGCGGCTGCCCGAGCCCGCGCGGCTCGCGGAGCTGGAAGCGGAGGCCGCGGCCAGCTTCGGTGTGCCGACGCCGTCCACGGTCATCGCGACGCCCGGCAGCGATCTTGCCCTGCGCACGCTTGCATATGTGTGGCGCGATCGGAGCGTCGCGGTGGTGCGTCCGGGCTATTCGGGGCACGTGGCTGCATGGAGCGCGGAGCGCGTTGTCCCCATCACGGTGAACGAGCTCGAGCGCGCGGCACGCGAGCACGACGTTCTGATTCTGGCCAACCCCAACAATCCGGACGGCCGCACCGTCCAGCGCGAACGGCTGCTTGCGCTGGCCGATGAGCTCGCCCGTCGTGGCGGCACGCTGGTCGTCGACGAGGCGTTCGCGGACGCGGTGCCGGATCACACGCTGTGCCCCGTGCATCGCCGCGGAATCGTGATCCTGCGTTCCTTCGGCAAGTTCTTCGGGCTCGCCGGTGTGCGACTGGGGTTTACGATCGTCCCGCCGGAATGGGTTGCGGCGTTTCGCCGAGCATTGGGTGATTGGCCCGTGTCAGGCCCGGCGATTGCGATCGGTCACGCCGCGTATCGCAATCGGGAATGGCAAGCCCTGCAGCGCGCGCGACTGCAGGCGGCCGCCACTCGTCTCGATGCGCTTCTCTGGCGCGCCGGATTGCACGTGCTCGGCGGCACGCCGCTTTATCGGCTCGTGCGCTGCGAGTCGAGTGCCGAAGCGGTATTCCTGCGACTCGGCGCCCGCGGAATTCTCACGCGTCCGTTCACCAGTGACCCCGCACTCCTGCGCATCGGGCTGCCGGGCGAGGAATGGCAGTGGACACGTCTCGCCGAAGCGCTCCCATCGAGGTACGCACCATGACCGAAACACCGGAAGATCATGCCAGGCACAACGCGCGCATGGCGCGCGTTCAGAAGGCGCGAGCGCGCATCCAGCAGACGAAAACGCTCGAACGCGGCCTGCTCATCGTTCACACGGGCCGCGGGAAGGGCAAGTCGTCCGCGGCATTCGGCATGGCGATTCGCAGCGTCGGCTGGGGGATGCGCGTCGCCATCGTGCAGTACGTGAAGGGCAAGTGGGAAACCGGAGAGAAGCATTTTTTCCGGGACTATCCCGGCGTCGTCACCTTCGAGGTGATGGGCGAGGGCTTCACATGGGATACGCAGGATCGCGCGCGTGACATCGCCGCCGCCCGCGCGGCATGGGAGCGTTCGAAAGCGCTGATTCTCGACCCGCAGTATCAGTTCGTGATTCTGGACGAGCTGAATATCGTGCTGCGGGACGCCACGCTGCCCATCGGGGAAATCGTCGCCTTCTTCAGGGAACGCCCGCTCGACAAGCACATCTGCATCACCGGCCGTGATGCCCGGCCGGAGCTCATCGAGCTTGCCGATCTGGTCACGGAGTTCGCCGAGGTGAAGCATCCCTACAAGGCGGGCTTCAAGGCGCAGAAGGGGGTCGAGTATTGAAGAACGTGCGCACCGCCGTGCTGCTCCTCGCGGTGTGCCCGGTTGCCGCCGGCGCATCCCGTCCGCGAGTCGTTTCGATCAACCCGTGCGTGGATGCCGTGCTGGTACGCGTTGCGGATGCGGAGCAGATCGCTGCGATCAGCCACTATTCGCAGGATCCGCAGGCGACCTCGATTCCGCTGGACGTCGCCGAACGGTTTGCGGTCACTTCGGGAACGGCGGAAGAAGTCGTCGCGCTCGCGCCGGATGTGGTGCTTTCCGGCCCGCATGTCGCGCCATCCACCATTCACACGCTGGCGCGATTGAAAGTGCGCCTCATCATGCTCCCGGTTGCGGAGAGCGTGGCCGAGAGTACGCGCCAGGTTCAGCTGATCGCGGACGTGGTGGGCGCGCACGACAGAGGTGAAGAACTCGTCGCAGCCATTCACGACGCCATTGCGGCAGCCCGGCCGCGAGCGAGCCGGCCGCTTCGCGCCGCGATCTGGCAGGGCGGCGGCATGGTGCCGGGGCAGGGCACGCTGGCAGATGAGCTGCTGCAGCTCTCGGGGTTCCGCAACGCGAGCGCGGACTACGGGCTTGCGAAATGGGATGTGCTGCCGCTCGAGCCGCTGCTCGCAGCACCCCCGGATGTCGTGCTGTCGGTGGGCACGGGCGAAGCCGGACGAGACCGCATGCTCGGTCACCCTGCCGTGAAGAAGCTGGCCGCTCACGTGTCGTTTCGGACGTATCCATTCCGGCTTCTGCAGTGTGGCGGACCCACGATCGCAGAGGCGGTTACGCGGCTGGCCGCCGTTCGTCGCGAGCTGGAGGGGCGATGAGCCAGACTCTGGTTGCGGGCGTCAGCAGCGTCCCCAAGAGCAGGGAAGTGCGGCTCAACGCGGCTCTTGTGGCAGCGCTCATCGTCGCCGCGGTCTTTTCACTGATCGCCGGCAAGGTGTGGCTGCCCGCGGAAGCCTGGTCGATGGCGGATCCGCGGTGGCTCATCATTGCGGAGCTGCGCATTCCGCGCACGGTGCTCGCGATGCTGATCGGTGCTGCGCTCGGGCTTTCCGGCGCCGCCATGCAGGGCTACCTGCGCAATCCACTCGCGGACCCGGGCTTGTTCGGCATCTCCTCGGGCGCGGCGCTCGGCGCCGTGATCTCGCTGTACTTCGGGTTCGCAGCATCGTTGTTGCTGTTGCCCGCGTTTGCCCTCGCGGGTGCGGCGATCACGATGCTGGCGCTTGCCTTGCTGGCAGGACGTTCGGGCAGCCTCGTCCTGTTCGCACTCGCTGGCATCATTCTCGCGAGCATCGCCGGGTCGCTGACCACGCTGGCCATCAGTCTCGCGCCGACGCCATTCGTTGCGTCCCAGATTGTCACGTGGTTGCTGGGTGCACTCACGGATCGAAGCTGGGACGACGTTCGGCTCGCCTTCCCGCTCGTGCTTGCCGGCGCTCTTTTGCTCGCCGGGACAGCACGCTCGCTCGATGCCCTCACACTGGGTGAGCAGGCTGCGCGTTCGATGGGAGTCGATCTTCGGCGATTACAGTGGCTCGTGGTGCTGGGCGTCGGGCTGTGTGTTGGGGCATCCGTCGCCACGTCGGGAATCATTGGGTTCGTCGGGCTGATGGTGCCGCATATGGTGCGGCCGCTCGTGGGCAGCCGACCATCCGCCATCCTGCTTCCCTCCGCGCTCGGCGGTGCGCTGCTGCTGCTCGTGGCGGACACGCTCGTGCGTATTGCGCCCACCGTAAGCGAATTGCGCCTCGGCATAGCGATGTCGTTGCTGGGCGGACCGTTCTTCCTCGTCATGCTCATTCGAATGCGGCGGTCGGTGGTATGAAGGGCCTTCGCGCGCAAGGCGTTCAGATCTGCTTCCACGGCCGCGCGGTAGTGGACGATGTGAGCGTTCAGTTCCGGCGCGGCCGCGTGACGGCGCTGCTGGGCCCGAACGGTGCGGGCAAGAGCACACTGCTCGCCAGCCTCGCCGGGCTTCGCCGGCCTGATCGCGGAGCCGTCTTCATCGACGGCGCAGACGTCGCATACCTGCATCCGCGTGAGCGCGCGCAACGTATCGGCTTGCTTCCGCAGCTCGGCGAAGTTCACTGGGATGTCGACGTTCGCACGCTCGTCAGTCTGGGCAGGCTTCCTCATCGGGGGCGGTGGGGCGAGCAGTCACGCGACACCAGCGCGGTTGCGAATGCGATGGCCGCGGCAGATGTGAGTCAGTTCGCCTCGCGGACTGCGAAGCAGCTTTCCGGCGGCGAACGCAGTCGGGCGCTGCTCGCGAGAGTGCTCGCAGGCGAGCCGGAGTGGCTGCTCGTGGATGAACCGCTCGCCAGTCTCGACCTGGCACACCAACTGGACGTGTTGGCTCTGTTGCGCTCTGTCGCCGCGAAGGGTGCGGGTGTGGTGGTTGTGCTGCACGACCTGAGTCACGCTGCACGCGTCGCTGACGACGTTGTGCTGCTCAAGGCTGGAAAGGTTGTCGCGCAAGGCGGGCGTGAATCCGTACTGAAAGCCGAGCATCTGCGCGCCACCTTCGAAGTGGATGTACACATCGGGCGCGCGGCGGAAGGCGAGTCCTTCGTGATTCCTTTGCGCAGGTGGCAGCCATGATCTCTGAGCGACCCCTGCAGCTTGCGCTGATACTGCTCATCGAAGCAGCGGTGGGCTACCCGGACGCGGTGTATCGCAGAGTACGCCATCCTGTGGTGTGGATGGGGCGGGCGATAGCAGCACTCGACCGGTCATGGAACAAAGGTTGTGAAGCTGTACGGAGGATCGCGGGTGTTGCTGCGTTGGCGGCACTCGTGGGCGTGGCGGGCGTGTGTGGCTGGGCTTTGGAACGTTTCGCCCTGGCGTGGGAGCCCGCGACACTCGTCTTGATCCTCGCTGGCGCAACCATGCTGGCTCAGCGAAGTCTGCATGAGCACGTGAGCGCGGTGCTGCGCCCACTCGAATCCGGAGATCTCCCCGCCGCGCGTGAAGCCGTGGCCCGCATCGTCGGGCGCGATACGCACGAGCTGGACTCTGAGGGTGTTGCCACAGCCGCAGTGGAAAGCGTCGCGGAGAGCTTCTGCGATGGCATCGTGGCTCCCGCATTCTGGTTTCTGGTCGCCGGCCTGCCCGGCCTCTTCGTCTGCAAGCTCATCAACACAGCGGACAGCATGATCGGGCACAAGGACGCGCAACATCGCGCGTTCGGCTGGGCGGCTGCGCGTGCGGACGATCTGATGAATCTTGTGCCCGCGCGGCTCGCGGGTCTGCTCATCTGCGTAGCTGGCGCGCGCGGCTTTCGAGTGATGCTCCGGGACGCGCATCGGCACGCTTCTCCGAATGCCGGCTGGCCCGAGGCCGCAATGGCGGGCGCGCTCAGGCGCCAGCTCAGTGGATCGGTTTCGTATGACGGAGTGCCTGCTCATCGCCCTCTGCTGGGCGAGGGGTCGCGACCGGATGCCGAAAGCCTTCGTTCAGCGCTGCGCGTGTACTGGCGCGCATGCGTGCTGCTCTGGGTGGCAGTGGGAGCGCTCGCGTGGCTGCATTGATGCTGCAAGGGACCGGTTCGGATGTAGGCAAGTCCGTGCTCGTCGCTGGGTTGTGCCGACTCTTCACGAATCGAGGTCTGCGCGTTCGGCCCTTCAAGCCGCAGAACATGTCGAACAACGCCGCAGTGGCGGAAGGCGGCGAGATCGGGCGTGCCCAGGCGCTGCAGGCATTTGCGTGCCGCGTGCCCGCGACCGTGCACATGAACCCGGTGCTCATCAAGCCGCAGTCCGACATGGGCGCACAGCTCATCGTGCACGGGCAAGTCGCCGGCGCGCTGGAGCCGGGGTACTACATTCGGGACAAACGCTCGCTGCTCGACGAGGTGCTTGCATCGTACGAGCGACTGCGGAGCGAAGCGGATCTCGTGATCGTCGAGGGTGCCGGCAGTCCCGCCGAAACCAACCTGCGCGAGGGAGACATCGCGAACATGGGTTTTGCGCGTGCCGCGAATGTGCCGGTCGTGCTGGTCGGCGATATCGATCGCGGCGGCGTCATCGCCTCGCTCGTTGGCACGCGCGCGGTGCTCGATTCAGCCGATGCCGCAATGATCCGCGGATTTCTGATCAACAAGTTTCGCGGCGACGTACGGTTGTTCGAACAGGGTTACGCCGCCATCGAGCAACGCACGGGATGGCAAGGGCTCGGAATCGTACCGTGGCTGGCCGCCGCTCGACGCTTGCCTGCGGAAGATGCCGTGGTGCTCGACAGACGCGCTTCCGAAGGCGGCACTGTGATGATCGCCGTGCCCATGCTCTCGCGCATTTCGAACTTCGACGACTTCGATCCGCTGCGGCTCGAGCCGGGTGTGCGGCTCGTGATGGTGCCGCCCGGCGAGCCGATTCCCGCAGCGGCGCGACTGATCATTCTCCCCGGCACGAAGGCGACGATTGCGGACCTGAAGTTTCTGCGCCAGCAGGGTTGGGACATCGACATCGCCGCGCACATTCGCAGAGGCGGCCATGTGCTCGGACTCTGCGGCGGATATCAGATGCTCGGCCACACGATTGCCGATCCGGAGGGCATCGAAGGCGCGCGGGAGCGCGTGAACGGGTTGGGGTATCTGCCGGTGAGCACCGAGCTCACGGGCGACAAGCGCGTCACGCGCGTGCGGGGCGTGGATCGTCTCTCGGGAGCACCCTTCGAGGGCTACGAGATCCATTCCGGTCGCACTCGCGCGGCAGCAGAGGTTTCGCCGCTGCTGCAACTCGCGGATGGAACCTATGACGGCGCGATCACGGCAGACGGTCGCATCGCGGGCTGCTACGTGCATGGTCTGTTCGACCGCGCGGAGCAGCGCGCCGCGTGGCTCTCACGTCTCGGTGTGTCGTCGGATGGTGTGCAGCATTCCGGGCGCGTCGAAGCAGCGCTGGATGAGCTCGCCAGCGAGCTCGAGAAAGTCGTGAACGTCTCGCGCGTGCTCGACATCGCAACAGGGGCGCCCTGATGGATCGTACGCAAATCTGGGCGCATCTGGACTCACTCGCCAAGCCGTCGCGCAGCCTGGGTCGGTTGGAAGAGGCAGCCGTGCGTCTTGCGGAAGTGCAGGGCACGCTGACACCCGTCACACGTCCGCGCCATCTCGTGCTGTTCGCCGGTGATCACGGCGTGTGCGCGCAAGGCGTCTCCGAGTGGCCGCGGGAGGTGACGGCGTTGATGGTCAGCACCATCCTTCGCGGCCGGGCTGCAAGCAGTGCGTTCGCTGCTGCTCACGATTGCGCAATGCGTGTGGTCGATGTCGGCGTAGCGTCGAGTTACGAGCAGCCGACCGATGCCCGCGTGCCACATCGGGCCGCGCGAGTCGTTCCAGGGACGCGGGATCTCTCGAGCGAACCGGCTCTGTCACTGCAGGAGTTCGAAGCGGCGTGGAACGTCGGCGCCGAAGAGGCCGCGCTCTGCGCACAATCCGGCGACGCGATTCTGATCGCAGGCGAGATGGGCATCGGCAACACGACGCCCGCAGCCTGCCTGACCATGTTGCTTGCGGATGCGTCTGCTGACGTGGCGGTCGGGCGCGGTGCCGGCGCCAGCGATGCGACCCTGGAAAGAAAGCGCAACCTCGTTTCGCGAGCCGCCGGGCAGGCCGCACAGCTCGCGCGAACTCACGTCCGGGAGGCGATTGCCGCGGTCTCGGGTGCGGAGATCGCCGCCATGGCCGGCTTCTTCGCCGAAGGCGCAAGGCGAGGCAAGACGCTGCTCCTGGATGGTTACGTCGCAACGGCTGCAGCGCTCATCGCAGAGCGCCTGCAACCGGGTACCTCCCGGCAGATGATCGCCGCGCATCTTTCCGCGGAGCCTGGTCACCGCGTCGCGCTGAAACGCCTGGGTCTTGATCCGCTGCTGGACTGGAACATGCGGCTCGGCGAAGGCACGGGCGCGCTTGTGGCACTTCCCATGCTCGACAGCGCAGCGGCGCTGCTGCGGAACGTTGCCAGGATCGCAGAACTCGGCTCGCTCGAAAAATCCTCTGCGGCGATTTCCGATGGCCCGCGCACACCCTGAGTGCCCCGCGTGGGCACCTCCGCTGCTCGCGCTTCAATTCCTCACGCGCGTTCCCGTGCCGGGCATTGCGCGCTTGCCGGGGGATGTGGTGCGCATTGGGCTAGTGCGCGCGGTGGCGTGGTTTCCGCTGGTGGGCGCCATCGTAGGGAGCATCACTGCGGGTGTGATGCTGATTACGGAACAGTTCTGGCCTCGAGCCGTGGCCGTGCTCGTCGCGCTGGTCGTCGAGGCACGGCTCACCGGCGCCTTCCACGAAGATGCCGTTGCGGACTTTTGCGACGGTGTGGGCGGCGGCCGGGATCCCGCACACGTGCGCGAGATCATGAAGGACAGCCGCATCGGCACGTACGGCACGCTCGGCGTTGCGCTGGCGGTGGGCTTGCGCGCATTGCTCATGACCTCGCTCGATGCGGCGTATGCGGCAGCGGCGATCATTGGCGCGGCCACCTTCGGTCGACTCCTGGCAGTGGTGGCGCTGGCGACCATCTCACAGGCACCGCGAGCGGACGGTCTCTCGAAGGACGTCGCGGGCGAGGTTCGGGCAAAAGACATCGCCATCGCAGGCGTGACATCTGTTGCGGGAGTTGCCGCGCTCGTCCTGCATCGTCCGGTCGCTTCTCTGCTGGCGCTCGGTGCCGCCGCGATCTTCATGATCTGGATTCGGGGTTTCGTGTTGAAGCGGGTAGGCGGATGCACCGGCGATTGCCTCGGCTTCATCGCCTACTCGGGACAGCTCATCGTGCTGCTCGCAGCAGCCTCCGGCTGAATGCGTCGCGCGCTTCTCGTCCGCCACACGGAGGTGGCTCTCAGATGGAGCGGGCGGTGCTACGGCTGCACTGACGTCAGCCTGAGTCGTGCGGGAAGACGGCAAGCGCAGGCGATCGCGCGGCAGCTCTCGACAGAGCCCGTTTCGATCGTGGTGCATTCAGGGCTCATGCGCGCGGCATGCCTCGCCGAATCGATCGGCCGGCTCACGAACGCGCCAGTGCGCGTGGATGCGCGGTGGCGCGAGCGGGACTTCGGCACGTGGGAACGCAGGAGCTGGAATTCCATCTGGCGCGAAACGGGAAACGCCATGGAAGGCATCATTACCGCACCGGGTCACTTCCGGCCGGGTGGCGGCGAGACTACGCAGGAGCTGGCCGAGCGCAGTCTTGCTGCATGGAACGCGTTGCCACGGGAACACCTGGTGGTTGTGGTGACGCACGGCGGGCCGATCGCCACACTTCGCGCGTTGCTCGCGGGGGCACCACTGGAGCACGTTCTGCAGTACAGGGTGGCAACGGGCTCCATCACGACACTCGCACTCGATCGCGACTGAAGAAACCGACCGGACCCGTTCACGCTTCAGCTGGCTTCGGGCCGAATCCACCCGGATGAAGCGGATGGCACGTGCTCAGCCGAGCTCCGGCGGCGAGGTGGCCGGCCATCTCGCCCACACCGCACACCGACCACGAGTCCTCAGCGAACGAGCGGCGCGCGCGCTTCACTCGTGGCGTGAGATTTGCTGCGGCTCGCCCGGTGTCCCGCGGCATCGCACCGGAAGGAAGCGTTATGGCGTCCGTGACTCCCGTGCTGGATCTCGCAAGCCTCGACGCGCTGTGGCGCGCGGCGAACTATCTGTCGGTCGGGCAGATTTACCTCTACGACAACCCCTTGCTGAAGCGCCCGCTCGAGCGCGGCGATATCAAGCGCCGTCTGCTGGGCCACTGGGGCACGACGCCCGGCCTCAACTTCATCTATGCGCACATGAACCGCGTGATCATCGCGCGTGACCTGAATGCGATCTTCATCACCGGGCCCGGTCACGGCGGGCCGGCAATCGTTGCGAATACCTGGCTCGAAGGCACGTACAGCGAGCTGTATCCGGATGTCTCGCAGGACGAGGCCGGCATGCGCCGCCTGTTCCGG
>Ga0182749_1003650_pt1 | contig 10408 bp, 7 predicted proteins | sample eDN3rd37CKraftMG_FD_128875 | JGI IMG/M metagenome (GOLD analysis project Ga0182749, IMG submission 128875) | Enriched Miracle-Growth compost microbial communities from Emeryville, California, USA - eDNA 3rd pass 37_C Kraft MG (version 2) (version 2) ...
CGGCGAACGCGCAGCGCAATCGGCCGATAGCATCCTTAAATTGTACCTTGCGGGACGACGTTGTAAGGGAGGGGGGGCGCCATCCCCCGCGCTTCCGATATACCGCCTCGACATTGACCCGCTCGACCGCTTCGACATCGACCGCTGACCTGTCCACTCGCCGCATCGGGCTGGTGTGGCTGTGCGTCTGCGCGCTCGGCGTCGGCGCGTTGACGGGCCTTGGCGCCGTGGTGCTGCGGGCGCTGATCGCGCTGTTCCACAACCTGTTCTTCCTCGGCCAGCTCTCGTTCGTCTACGACTCCAATATTTTCGATCCGCCCAATCCCTGGGGTCCGTGGATGATCCTCGTCCCAGTGATCGGCGGCCTGATCGTCGTCTTTCTGGTGCGCACTTTCGCGCCGGAGGCGCGCGGCCACGGCGTCCCCGAAGTGATGGACGCGATCTATTACAAGGACGGCCGCATCCGCATGGCCGTCATTTTCATCAAGTCGCTGGCCTCGGCGATATCGATCGGCTCCGGGGCTTCCGTCGGCCGCGAGGGGCCGATCATCCAGATCGGCAGCGGCATCGGGTCGACGGCGGGGCGGTTCCTGCGGCTGCCGACCTGGCAGATCATCACGCTGATTGCGGCGGGCGCGGGCTCCGGCATCGCGGCGACCTTCAACACGCCGCTCGGCGGCGTGATGTTCGCGCTGGAGCTGATGCTGCCCGAGGTGTCGTCGCGGACCTTCCTGCCGGTGGTGATCGCGACGGGCGCTGCAACCTATATCGGCTGGCTGTTCTTCGATTACGTGCCGGCGTTCCAGATTCCGCCGGTGGCGCATCCGCAGTTGAGCGCCTCGGGCGCGCTGCTCCTGCTCTGCGTCGCGCTGGGCGCGCTGTGCGGCGTCGCCGCCGCCGCCTTCGTGCGGACGCTGTCGTTCATGGAAGACCTGTTCGATCGCATGCCGGGCAATGCGTATACGCGCAACATCGCCGGCATGCTGCTGATCGGCGTGCTGATCTATGCGCTCGAGATCTGGAGCGGCCATCGCCATGTCGACGGCGTCGGCTATGCGACCGTGCAGTGGGTTCTGTCGGGCGGCAGCGATGTCGCCTGGTTCCTCGGCCTGTTGTTCGTCCTCAAGCTGCTGGCGACCACGGTCAGTCTGGGCTCCGGGGCGTCGGGCGGCGTCTTTTCGCCCTCGCTGTTTCTCGGCGCGATGCTGGGCGGCGCCTTCGGCGCGGCGGTCTCGGCGCTGTGGCCGCAGCTCGGGATCGGCGTCGAGGTCATGGCGCTGATCGGCATGGCCGCGGTGGTCGGCTCCGGCACCGGCGCGGCGATGACGGCGATCCTGATGATCTTCGAGATGACGCATGCCTATGCGACCATCGTGCCGTCGATCGTCGCGGTGGCGATCGCGCTCGGCGTGCGCCGCACGCTGTCCTACGAAAACATCTACACCATCAAGCTCGCCCGCCGCGGCCATCACATCCCGCGCGAGCGGCATTCGCATATGTTCATGATCCGTCACGCCGGCGACGTCATGCTGCCGGTCCGCGGCATCGTCGACCGCGCGGGGATTTCCGCCGCGGCGGCTGCCGCCAAGGGCGGTGACGCCGGCTATCTGATCGTGCGGGACGACAACCACATCGCCGGGCTGCTCAAGGTCGGCGAGACGATCGATCCCGGCGAGACGGTGGTCGACAAGACCTTCGTCGTCGTCCGCAGCAGCGACTTCATCCGCGACATCATGAGCCGCATGGCGAAGTCGAACCGCAAGCCGCAGCTCGCCATCGTGGTCGACCGGCGCGGCGTCCCGCGGCCGCAGGACGCGCTCGGCGTGGTGACGCGGGCCGGCATCGCCGACACCATCATCGGCGATCTCAGCAAATAGCGCGGCGTTTATCGCGGCGGGCGCGCCGTCTCGGCGAGCGCGAAGGCCGCGCCGTCGCGGGCGAGCGTCAAACGGCGGTCGTGGAATTCGCCGAGCGTCGAGCGGTGTCCGATCGACACGATGGTGGTGTCCGGCAGCCGCGCCTTGAGCAGGCGATAGAGATTGGCCTCCGAGGGTTCGTCGAGCGAGGCGGTCGCCTCGTCGAGGAACAGGTAGTCGGGCCGGTGCAGCAAGGCGCGGGCGAGGCCGAGCCGCTGCTGCTCGCCGAGCGACAGCATCCGGTTCCAGTGCGCCTCCTCGTCGATCCGCGCGGCGAGGCCGGGCAGGCCGACCGCGCCGATGGCTTCGGCCACCGTCGCCTTGTCGTAGGCGTCCGCTGCCGCCGGATAGGCGACGGCGGCGGCCAGCGTGCCGATCGGGAAATACGGCCGCTGCGGCAGCATCATCACCATGGCGTCTTTGGGCACGCGCACCTGTCCCGCGCCGAACGGCCAGATGCCGGCCAGCGCGCGGAACAGCGTCGACTTGCCGGAGCCGGACGGTCCCGTCACCAGCGCATGGTCGCCGGCCTTGAACGTCACGTCGCCGGCGCTGACCAGCGGCGCGCCCTGCGGCAGGCGCAGCGCGAGATCGTCGACGGCGATACCGGCCGTGTCGCCGCGCTCGATCTCGACGCGCGGCGGCGTGGTCGCGGCGGCCTGCGCGGTTGCCACCGCGCGGTTGAAGCCGTCGAGCCGGTCGATCACCGCGCGCCACTGGGCAAGCTGCGGATAGGCAGTGACGAAGAATGAGAGCGCGCCCTGCACGCTGGTGAAGGCGGACGCCGTCTGCATCATGCCGCCGAGCGGGATGGCGCCGGCGAAATAGGCCGGGCTGACGACGACCAGCGGAAAGATGATAGAGATCTGTCCGTATCCGGCAGTGAGGAAGGTCAGCTTCTTCTGCCGGATCATGATGCCGTGCCAGTTGCGAACGACATGGCCGAAGCGGTCGAGCAGCCGCTCGGTTTCGGCCGGCTCGCCGTCGAGCAGCGCGATCTGCTCGGAGTTTTCCCGCACGCGCACCAGATTGAAACGGAAATCCGCTTCGTAGCGCTGCTGCTGGAAGTTCAGCGGGATCAGCGGACGGCCGACGAGATGGGTCAGCGCGGTGCCGACGACGGCGTAGATGATGGCGATCCAGACCAGATAGCCGGGAATGTCGTAGGCCACGCCGAACAGATGCAGCGGCGCGGCCGCCGACAGCGTCCACAGGATGGCGGCGAACGAGCCGAGGGTGACGACGGAGCTCAACAGCCCGACGCCGAGCGTCAGCGTGAGCTCGATGAACAGCCGGATGTCGTCGGCGATGCGCTGGTCCGGGTTGTCGGCGGCGTCGCCGAGCAACTGCATGCGGTAGTGGTTGGCGCCGGCGAGCCAGCCGTCGAGATAGGTCGCCGTCATCCATGTCCGCCAGCGGATCTGGAGCCACTGGTTGAGATAGAGCTGGTAGACGGCGAGCACGATGAAGGCGCCGGCGAGCCCGCAGAAGATCCAGAGTTCATGGACGAACAGGTCCCAGTTTTTATCTTGCAGTGCGTTATAAAACCGGTTGTTCCACTGGTTGAGGAGGACGTTGATGGCGACGATCGACAGCTCGATCGCGAGAACCGATGCGAGCAGGATCAGCCCGGGCCAGCGATCTTTCGAATAGAAGTAGGGGCTGGCGAGCCGCCAGATCGTCGCAAAGATCGAAGGCGTGGTCCTCACAAGTCATTCTCCTGTTGCGCCATCCGGCCGGTCGCGATGGGGACGACGGCCGCGGGATACCGCGCGATCAAGCGTCAGACCGGTCGCGGGAAACGTCGGCGGGCTGCCGACCCGCGACCGGGTGGACGCCGATACCGTAGCGCGGCGACCGGTCGCATCCAGCAAGGTGGAGTCGTGATTGTTCTGTATATCCTCTTATTTGCGATGCGGTTAGGTGCGGTGCAGTGCTTTCGCAGGTTGCGTCCCGTGGTTCCACCAACTAGCATTCCCTTCCGCTTGCATGAGTGCGACGTGGCCGTCGGCGAAAACCGGCAGCCATCTCATGCAGTGCGGCAAAGCGTTTAAGGGTTTAAACGCCCAAGGGGGAGACACCATCAATGGCGACAACGACATCTTCGACAACGCGACGTAAATTTCTCGGCGGAGCCGCCGTGGCCGGCGTGGCTGCGGTAGCGGCGCCCAACGTCGTGAAGGCGCAGGGCCCGGTGCAGATGCGCTGGCAGAGCACCTGGCCGTCCAAGGATATCTTCCACGAATACGCGGTCGATTTCGGCAAGCGCGTCAATGACATGACGGGCGGCGACCTGAAGATCGAAGTGCTTCCGGCGGGCGCGGTGGTGCCGGCCTTCCAGCTGCTCGACGCCGTTTCCAAGGGCGTGCTCGACGGCGGGCATGGCGTGCTCGTCTATCACTACGGCAAGCAGACGGCGCTCGCGCTGTGGGGCTCCGGCCCCGGCTATGGCATGGACGCCAACATGCTGCTCGCCTGGCACAAATACGGCGGCGGCAAGGAACTGCTGGACGAGATCTTCAAGCAGATCGGCGCCAACGTGGTGTCGTTCCCCTACGGTCCGATGCCGACCCAGCCGCTCGGCTGGTACAAGAAGCCGATCACCAAGCCCGACGATTTCAAGGGGCTGAAGTTCCGCACCGTCGGCATCTCCATTGACGTGTTCTCCGGCATGGGCGCCGCGGTCAACGCGCTGCCCGGCGGCGAGATCGTGGCGGCGATGGATCGTGGCCTGCTGGAAGCGGCCGAGTTCAACAATGCGAGCTCGGACCGCGTCCTCGGCTTCCCGGATGTGTCGAAGATCTGCATGCTGCAGAGCTACCACCAGAACGCCGAGCAGTTCGAAATCTCGTTCAATAAGACGAAGTTCGACGCCCTGCCGACCAAGCTCCAGGCCCAGATCGCCTCCGCGGTCGAGGCGGCTTCGCAGGACATGCAGTGGAAGGCGATCGACCGCTACTCGAAGGATTACCTCGAGATGCGGACCAAGGACGGCATCAAATTCTACAAGACGCCCGACTCGGTGCTGAAGCGTCAGCTCGAGATCTTCGACGACGTGGCGAAGAAGAAGGCGGCCGACAATCCGCTGTTCCGCAAGATCATCGAGTCGCAGCTCGCGTTCGCGAAGCGCGCGGTTCAGTGGGAGCAGGACACGGTCGTCAGCCGCAAGATGGCTTTCGACCACTACTTCGGTCCGAACGCCAAAAAGCCGATCTAACGGCATAACAAGCCGGCAAAGCACCATTTCGGATCACAACGAAATGGTGCTTTGTCATGGCCTTTGGTCGCTGCCGGGCGGCAGGCGATCCAATTGCGGCATCCGGGCAGGTGGGGGCGCCCTCCGGACCGCGGTTTCGCGCAAGGGGGGCAGCGAAAAACATGAACGTTCAAAACGTCCTGAACGGCGTCGACCATATCAGCACGTGGTTCGGCAAGGCGTGTGCCTGGCTGATGATCGTGCTGATGACGGTCGTCTGCGTCGAGGTGTTCAAGCGCTATATCCTCAACGCGCCGACGGCGTGGATCTTCGACGCCGAAAACATGATGTACGGCACCTCGTTCATGCTGTGCGGCGCCTACACGCTCGCGCAGAACGCGCATGTGCGCGGCGATTTCTTGTACGGCTCGATGCGGCCGCGCACGCAGGCCTCGTTCGACCTCGTCCTCTACATCATCTTCTTCATCCCGGGCATCGCCGCGCTGATCTATTCCGGCTGGATCTTCGCCGTGGAGTCCTGGACCATCAACGAGCATTCGACCATCACCGCGGACGGCCCGCCGGTCTGGCAGTTCAAATTCGTCATTCCGATCGCAGGCGTGCTGGTGATGATTCAGGGGCTCGCCGAAATCGTGCGCTGCGTCGTGTGCCTGCGCACCGGCCAGTGGCCCGAGCGGCTGAAGGACGTCGCCGAGACCGACGTCATCGAGGAGCAGCTCGCGCACAGCGAGTATGTCGACGAGGAGTCGCGCAAGATCGCGATCGAGAAAGCGAAGCAGATCGACGAAGCGGCGCGCGCGCGCGGCATGGCGGGAGACCTTCAGAAATGATCAGTGATCCCGCACTCGGTCTCATCATGCTCGGCCTGATCGTGGTCGTGATCATGATGGGCTTCCCGACGGCCTTCACCCTCATGGGCCTCGGCATGTTCTTCGGCTACATCGCGTTCTACGTGCCGCATCAGGCGATCTCCGACAACAAGGTGTTCGACCTGATGGTGCAGCGAACCTACGGCGCCATGACGAACGACGTCCTGGTATCGGTCCCGTTGTTCATCTTGATGGGATACGTGATGGAACGCGGCGCGCTGGTCGACAAGATGTTCTATTCGATCCAACTCGCCTTCCGCCGCGTTCCGGCCTCGCTCGCGGTCGCCACCCTGATCGTCTGCACGTTCTGGGGCATCGCCTCCGGTCTCGTCGGCGCCGTGGTGGTGCTGATGGGCGTCATCGCCTTCAATCCGATGCTGCGGGCGGGCTACGACGTGAAGCTCGCCGCCGGCGTCATCACCGCGGGCGGCACGCTCGGCATCCTCATTCCGCCGTCGGTGATGATCATCGTCTATGCCGCGGTCGCAGGGCAGTCGGTGGTGAAGCTCTACGCGGCGGCGATGTTCCCCGGCTTTTTCCTGTCGATCCTGTATCTCGTCTACATCGTCGGCTGGGCGCTCATCAGCCCGAAGATCGCGCCGCCGCTGCCGCCCGAGCAGACCCAGGTTCCGGTGCCGGACTGGATGCGGCAGTTTCAGCAGGCCTATGGCAAGAACGTCTTCGTCGGCCATCTGCGGGCGCTGCTGTCGCCGTCGCGGGCGCTGGCGTTGCAGACCGATCAAGGCCGGCTTCGCTATACCGCGTTGCTATCGAATCTCGGCTACGCGCTGATCCCGTTCGCCATCGTCGCCGGCACGCTGGCGCTGGCGTGGTGGTACGTCGTGATCTATCCGCAGGCCGGCCCGGCCGAGGAGCTGATCGGCCTCCAGCCGCTCGGCGGAACGACCGATGTGGTCGCCGCGCCGGCCTTCACGGGCCCGTCGCCGTCGTTCTACTGGTGGTTCGCCGGCATCGCGCTGGTCTGCCTGCTCTGGCAGATCCGCTATTACCTGCGGCTCGACGCCGACCGGCTCCAGGTCATCAAGCTGCTGTCGACCTCGATCATGCCGCTCGGCATTCTGACGGTGGTCGTGCTGGCGGTCATCCTGTTCGGCATCACCACCGCGACGGAATCGGCGGCGGTCGGCGCGGCGGGCGCCTTCCTGCTCGCCGTTCAGGCGCGCACGCTCGACTGGAAGCGCACCAAGGAGGCGGTGTTCCTCACCGCCAAGACGACGGCCATGGTGTGCTGGCTGTTCGTCGGCTCGGCGCTGTTCTCCGGCGTGTTCGCCATTCTCGGCGGCCAGGCGCTGGTCGAGAAGTGGGTGCTGGCGATGAATCTGTCGCCGGTGCAGTTCATGATCCTGTCGCAGGCGATCATCTTCCTGCTCGGCTGGCCGCTGGAATGGACCGAGATCATCGTGATCTTCGTGCCGATCTTCCTGCCGCTGCTGCAGCACTTCCATATCGACCCGGTGCTGTGGGGCGTCCTGGTGTTCGTCAACCTGCAGGCGGCGTTCCTGTCGCCGCCGGTCGCGATGTCGGCCTTCTATTTGAAGGGCGTCGCGCCCAAGCACGTCACGCTCAACCAGATTTTCGCCGGCATGATGCCCTACATGCTCATCGTCATCATCTGCATGGTCATGATGTATCTGTGGCCTGCGCTGACGTTGTGGCTGCCGGAATATCTGTACGGCAAGTGAGCCGGAGGGCCCGTGACCGACGACAAGCTTCTTGAACTGCCGGCGACCGGCGTGGCCGCGGGCATCGCGCGCGGCGAATTCTCCTCGGAAGACTACACGCGGGCCTGCCTCGCGCGCATCGCGGCGGCCGAGCCGATCGTGCATGCCTTCGCCCATGTCGACGAGGAGCATGCGCTGGCGCAGGCGCGCGAATGCGACGACTGGCGCCGCAGCGGCCGGCCGATCGGCCCGCTGCACGGCGTGCCGGTCGCCATCAAGGACATCATCGACACCGCCGACTATCCGACCGAATGCGGCTCGCCGGCGCTCTCCGGCCGCCGTCCGCGCCAGGATGCAACGCTGGTGTCGCGGCTGCGCGCCGCCGGCGCGGTGATCGTCGGCAAGGCGGTGACGACGGAGTTCGCCTATTTCACCCCGCGCGGCACCCGCAATCCGCATGACCCGAAACGCACGCCCGGCGGCTCGTCGTCGGGCTCGGCGGCCGCGGTCGCGGCCGGCATGGTGCCGCTCGCGATCGGCTCGCAGACCAAAGGCTCGATCATCCGTCCGGCGGCGTTCTGCGGCGTGTTCGCGATGAAGCCGAGCCATGGCCTCGTCTCGCGCGCCGGGGTGCTGACGCTGTCGCGCACGCTCGACCACATGGGTCCGTTCGCCCGCTCGGTCGAGGACATGGCGCTGGCGCTCGACGCCATCGCCGGCTACGACGCGGCCGATCCCGACACACGGCCGCTGGCGCCGCGCAATTTCCGCGAGATCGCCACGGAGGAATTCCCGCTCGATCCGCGCCTTGCGTTCGTGCGCACGCCGGTGTGGGGCGAGGCCGACGCCGAGGCGCGCGCCGCGCTCGAGGCGCTGGCGGAGGAACTGGGCGAGACCTGCTTCAGCTACGACCTGCCGGACCATTACGCCGAGGGCTGGGACGCGCAGCAGGCGATCATGGCGGCCGAGATGGCGGCCAATATCGGCCCGATCGCCGACCGCGGCGGCGACAAGGTCAGCCCGCGTTTCCATGAGCTGATGGCGGAAGGCCGCGCCGTGTCCGCCGTGCGCTATCTCGACGCGCTCAAGCTGCGCGGCGAATTGCGCACCGCGATCGAGGAGCTGTTCCAGCAGGAATGCACCGCGATCCTCACGCTGTCGGCGCCCGGCGTCGCGCCGGAAGGCGAGGCGACCGGCGATCCGGTGTTCAATGCGCTGTGGAGCCTGCTCGGCCTGCCGGCGGTCAATCTGCCGCTGCTGCAGGGCGAGAGCGGCATGCCGATCGGCGTGCAGCTTGTCGGCGCGCCGGGCGACGACGCGCGGCTGTTGCGCACCGCGCAGTGGCTGACCGCGCGGGCCGGCTGAACTTTCCGTCTCTGCCATCTCTGCCGTGCGCTGAGCGGGCAGCTGCGGTGCCTTGACTGGTGACAAGCCGGCGGGCGCCTTGACCTGTCCACCTTGTCACGGCATTCAAAAAAAACGTCAGCCGCCCATCCGTGGCCGGCGTCCTCCGCCTCACAGCGTTTGCAAAACTGACAGCGAGAGCGATCATGATGCCGTTGATGACCAGCCTGCGCCGCCACTCTGTTGCTCTCGTGATCGCTGGCGCGCTCGCGGCCCCGACCGTCACCGTCGCGGCGGCGAGCGACGGGCGCTTTCCCTACGATCTCGAGCTGTTGATGGACACGCGGCCGATGCCGCCGGGGAAGCGGATGCCGAGCATGACGGTGGCGCAGGACGGCCGGGCGATGCTCGACCTGTGGTGCCGCAGCGTGCGCGGCCTCGTGGAGGTCGGTGCCGGAACCGTCGCGATCCAGGCCGAGCCGTTGCCGGCCAACCCGCCGGACATGCAGTCGCGCGGGCAGTGCACGCCGGCGCGGATGCAGGCCGATGAGCAGGTGCTCGCCGCGCTCACCCAGATGACGAGCTGGCAGCGCCAGGGCGAGACGGTGGTGTTCTCTGGCGCGACCACCCTGCGCTTCACGCCGAGCAGCCACTGACCATCCAGCGGGTTCAGTCGATCCGCCAGTGGCCGAGCCAGACGTCGATGACGTCCTGGATCTTGGTGACGACGATGCCGAGGATCGCCAGCACGATCAGCACGGCGAACACCTGCTCGGTCTCCAGTACCTGACCGGCGAGGAACAGCCGGCCGCCGAGCCCGACCTTGCCGACCACCATTTCGGCGGCGACCACCAGGATGATCGACACGCCGAGGCCGAGCCTTATGCCGGCGAAGATCGAGGGGATCGCGCTCGGCAGCAGCACCTTCAGGATGATCTGCGACTGGTTGGCGCGCAGGTCGCGCGCGGCGAGCACGAGGCCTGCGTCGCATTGGCGGATGCCGAGCACGGTGTTGATGATGACCGGGAAGATCGCGCCGAGCGCGCTGATGGTCAGCATGAACGGGCCGCCGGTGCCGAGCCAGATGATCAGCAGCGGGATCAGCGTGATCTTGGGCAGCGGATAGAGCGCGGCGATGTAGAGGTCGGCGACCGCCCGCATGCGCTCAGACGTCGCCATCCAGATGCCGATCGCGACGCCGAGCACGACGGCGATGGCGAAGCCCGCGAAGATGCGCCATAGCGTGATGACGAGATCGGTGCCGAGCCCGCCGTTGCGGAAAAGATCGATCAGCGCGCGCAGGATGCCGCTCGGCGCCGGCAGATAGATCGGGTTGAGGTTCGCCGCCCAGACGATGCCTTCCCAGGCGACGAGCAAAGC
>Ga0182749_1003653_pt1 | contig 10405 bp, 13 predicted proteins | sample eDN3rd37CKraftMG_FD_128875 | JGI IMG/M metagenome (GOLD analysis project Ga0182749, IMG submission 128875) | Enriched Miracle-Growth compost microbial communities from Emeryville, California, USA - eDNA 3rd pass 37_C Kraft MG (version 2) (version 2) ...
GCGCTCGCACTCGACATTCAATGATTGTGTATCCCGTGCCCGTGCTGGTTCGCCCATCATGAAATCATCCCGGCAAGCGCTGGCCGTCCGGGTTCGACCGCTCCAAAGCTTCAACCTCCGGACGCGAAGCCGCAAACGAATTGCGCTCACACGCTATTGCTTGGCCCTCATCTGTCCGTCCTGCTCAGGGCCTGACTAATCTAAAGCCAAAGGGGAGCGATCGAGAGGACGAGCAGGAATCCGAGCAAACCATTCACAGCGTGCCATTGCCTTTCTGACGTAAGAAGCCGCGAGAGCAGGAGCCCTCCCACGCACCACATGGACAACGAGAAGGCGCCGGTCACGCCGAAGACTAACGCCATAGTAAGCGCAAGACTTGTCGCAGATGCTGTGAGATCCGCGAAACCAGCCGTCGCAGCGATCACGATCGTCCATGCTTTGGGATTGAGCAACAGCAGAAGGAGGCCGCCGGCGAGCCCCACCGTGGGACGGTTAGAATCCGCACATTTCGGAGCACCGCTCCTAGCGATCATCCAAGCAAGCCACAGCAAATATGCTGAACCCAGTCCCTGCATGACGATCTGAATCTGAGGGAACGCGTGAATCGCTGTTCCGAGACCGATGGCGGAAGCTCCGGCAAGCGAAGAGAGGCCACCCGCCATGCCCGCGATCAACGGGATGCTGCCTCTGAAACCATGCTGGGCACCCGACGCGACAGCAAGAGTCGTCGCCCCTCCTGGCGTGATCGTGGCGATGATCGCGAATACGATTAAGGATGTTAGGAGTTCAGGACGGTCCATCGATCGCCGTTCACACCGCCGATGCCACACCTTCCGCCCCGCAGCCTCGGCCGGCAAATGATAGTTCTTCACCCCCGCACAACGTCGCTTCACTTTCGACCGGCACACGACCGGAGAGATCGGAGGCACCCGTGGCGACACCTTGATGCTCATGGAACACCGATGGGCATTGCTTCGCCCGTAAGCGCCACCGTCCTTGCATGAGCCGTGACTCAGCCTAGAGCCAGAGACGTACTATGCAGAGGACGAGCACAGTCGCCAGCGCAGCGTTCACGGCCTGCCATTGACGCTCCGTCGTCAGCCGCCGCGAGAGCAAGAGTCCTCCGATACACCAGACGGAGGCCGAGAACGCACCAGCCAGTCCGAATGCTAATGCCATGAGGATCGCGAGACTGGTGGCCGATGAGGTCAGGTTTGCGAACGTCGCTGCCGCAGCGATCACAATGGTCCATGCTTTCGGACTAAGCCAGGTCAAGAGAAACGCCCCGAGAAAGCCGACAGGGGAACTGTAGGATTCTGCGCTCCTCGGAGCTCCGCTCGTTCCGATCATCCAGGCGAGCCAGAGCAGGTACGCCGATCCGAGCCCTTGCATCACCACCTGAAGCTGGGGGACGGAATGGACCGCGGCCCCAAGCCCCGCAGCAGAGGCTGCAGCAAGCAGGCAGATCCCGCTCGCCATGCCCACTATCAGTGGAACGCTCCCCTTGAATCCGTGCCGCGCCCCAGAAGCAATCACGAGCGCCGTTGTCGGACCGGGCGTGATTGTGGCAATGAGCGCGAATACGGCCAAGGTCGCTAAGAGGTCAGGATGTTTCATGGACTGCCGTCGTGCCGCCGAGACGACAGCATTCGGCCAGCGCGACCTACCGGCAAATGAGTCCTCTTCACTCACGCGCAAGTCAGTGTCACTTCGACGGCATGCGCCAAGAGGCTAAACTCATGTGTTCGCCGACGCACGCGGTAAACGCGGCAGTGGCACGCGGGTTAGGTTCGCGGCTTCGCGCTGCGATCCTAGTCGAGACTGGGAAGGAATATCTCTGCACGCATGAAAGTCGTGGCCTGCCCTGCCATCTCCACCCTACCATCCATGAGCCTGCAATGTAGCCGCCCGCCCCGCGCTGAACACTGCAATGCAGAGAGACGGTTCTTCCCGAGCTTGCCTGCCCAGTACGGTACGAGCGTTGCATGTGTTGATCCCGTCACGGGGTCCTCGGGGATTCCGGCGCCAGGAGCGAAATATCGCGAGACGAAATCGGTCTCATCGCCAATTGAAGTGATGGCGAGTCCGATCGGAAACAGACGCGCGATCGCCGACGCATCAGGAACAAACGACCTCACTGCCCGCTCGCTCGTCAGCACGATGAAAACGTTCTCGAAATTCTTGAACTGTTCGACGCAGTCATCACGAAACAGATGAGCAACAACTTGAGGAAGTTCGCTCAAGCCCTCCGGGTCGAAGCGCGGCATGTCGAGGCTATACCCGTCGCTCGTGGCTTGCACACGCAACTCGCCTACCCGCGTGGCGAACGCGATATCACCTGCAATGCCATGTTCCGTACAAAGGACGTGGGCGGACGCCACCGTGGCGTGCCCGCAGAAGTCCGCCTCATATACCGGGGTGAACCAGCGCAAATCCCACCGATCTTGCGCGGGGCGGAGGAAGGCCGTCTCGGCCAGATTGTTCTCTGCGGCGATTGCCTGCATCAGCCGATCCGGCAGCCAGTCTTCCAGGACGAGAACTGCAGCCGGATTTCCGCTGAAGACCCGATCAGAGAAAGCATCAACTTGAAACATTGTCAGCCGCCGCATGTGCGCTTACTCATCAGACAGACACGCGGGTCCACATCAAGCCGCACCGCTCGCATCAGGCGTCGAGACGCAGGTTCGGAAGGATTATCTCGCGCATCAGCATGAGCGGCATCCGCCCTTGGTCGGCAACGTTGTAATTCCCTGCAGTAATCACAGCGACTAGATCGAGTTCGGGCATCACAAACAGGCGCTGCCCACCATTTCCGATCGCGCCGCTCCACGGAACCACGCGACGATTGGCCCCGGAGCCCGTCTCGAAGCGGCCGATGTACCAGTGTTTGGCAAACCGTCGTCCATCCTCGAGGACAGCTACAGGCTCTATGCGGTCCCTCAGCCAGGATCGCGGTACGACGCTCTCCCCTTCCCAAGTCCCCCCTTGGATCAGCAATTGCCCGATGCGTGCGATGTCCCGCGGCCTCATTCGCAATCCGGAGGCTGCGAAGGGAACGCCGTCGGCGGCCGCTACCCACTCAGTTTCGGCAATCCCGAGCGGCTTAAACAGTTTACCGCGCGCATAGGCATGGAGATTTTCGCCCGTGCCCCGCGAGATCAATGCACCCAGTAGAGCAGTGGCGCCTCCGCAGTAACGCCAGCGCTGCCCTGGCGTCGTTACAATGCGGCGCTCCAACACAAATCGAACCGGGTCGGCCGCCAGGTCCATTGCAATTTCGCTGTTGCGCGCATCGATGTATGGGCCATTCTCGTCCCACTCAATGCCCATCGTCATTGAGAGGACATGCGCAATGCTCCACTGTGACCGCTCAGGATCCTGCGCGAGGTCGGAGTATTCGGGAAGCTGTCCAAGAAGGTTATCGGCGGGTGCGGCAACTTTTCCCTCCGAGAGCGCGATTCCGTACAGCAGCCCTACTATGCTTTTTGTCACGGACCTGAGGTCGTGGAGTGTTTCGGGACCGAAGCTCACTTGTCCCAGCGGCCGCCCCCGCGCGTTGTCGATACCTGGGAAATACCGCTCGAACGCAATCATCCCCTGCCTGACAACAACAAGACCGTGAAGGTTCTTTAAGGCACCAGCTCGCTGAGCGCTATCAAAGCATTCCTCCAGTCGATCGGAGAAACCAACGCTGGCGGGCGTCACCTCCAGCCAGTTCGAAGGATGACGCGCCAGGCCTCCCTCCTGTGCCCTGCGTTCAACCACAGCGCCGATGACCGTCACGAACTTCTGCTTTCAATTCCCTAAGCAGGCTCAGGCCTTCCGGCCACGGACCATGGCCCGACACCGTATTGATGTGTCCACATCGCCCCACGTTGATGAACTGAGCACCCCACCGATCGGCAAAGCCGCGAGCACGTGCCACCGTCACAAACGGGTCGCTCTCGCTTCCGACCACTATCGCCGGGAAGGGGAATCGAGGAAGCGGGATCGGTTCAAAGCAACGGACTTCAGATGGAGTGTGCTTTTCCGATTCCACATCGGGCGGACACACGAGAAGTGCGCCGCTGATCGGAGCGCTCGGACGTCCGTTGACGAGATGCGCAACGACCATGCACCCCAGACTGTGCGCAACTACAATCGCCCCAGGCAGCTCGTCGACCGCATCGCTTAGCGCCGCAATCCAACTCTGCGGGTCGGGCTGGTCCCAACTCCTTTGCTTCACCAAATGAGCGTTGGAGAGCGTCGCGGCCCACACCGCCTGCCAATGGTCCGCCCCTGAGCCTCCCAATCCCGGCACGAGCAGAACCGGCACTGGATCTGGTGATGTACCATGGATTGCCGCGTCGCCGATCATAGCGCTACCTCGCCGACATGTTGCGCACTGCTGAAGAGTGGTCAGGCCATCCGACCCCATCTACGCCACGGCGGCGTTTGCCAGTGCCACGCAGTTCGCGCGCGATGAGACGGCCGAGCCGGCGGATTCCGTCGTCGATGCCTTGCGCAGATTGCAATGAGTAGTTGAGCCGCATCGCGTTCTCGATGCCTCCATCAGCAAAGAACGCGCCCCCGGGTACAAAGGCAACGCCTTCCTCACGGAGCGAGAGGCTGAGGAGCTCGGCCCCGTCGAGATGAAGAGGGAGCGTGACCCATACAAACATTCCGCCCGTTGGCCTCGTCCAAGCAACTCCGTCGGGCATGTACCGGCAAAGGGCATCCAGCATGGCATCGCGGCGCTCAGAATAAACGCCGACGATACGTTCAACCTGCTCGTCATATTGCTCGAGAGCGACGCGATGGATGACGATCTGATTGAGCGTCGCACAGTGCAGGTCAGCAGCCTGCTTAGCCAGAACGACTTTCTGAACGAGGTCGCGCGCTGCGCAGATCCAGCCCACGCGCAGGCCTGGCGACAGCGTCTTCGAGAATGTCCCGCAATAGACCACACGACTGCGGTCGATATCTCCGCAGCTTTCGATGTCAAGGGACTGACAGGACCTCTGTGGCTTACCTTCGAAACGCAGCGCTTCGTACGCGGCATCCTCGATCAGCGGCGCGTCGTGAGCCACCGATAGAGCGAGCAGATTCCGCCGGGCATCCTCGTCCATCGTCTCGCCAGTCGGATTCGCAGAGTCGGGCACGACGTAGGCGAGTGCAACCCGCTCGCCCTCATTGTTTGCTGGCGACGGAGTGCCCGATGTTGAAAAGTAAGCATACCGAGGCTCATAGGCACTGAACGCCTGTAGCGCTCCCAGATAGGTCGGCTCGGTGACGAGGGCCGTGTCGCCGGGCGAAAGTAGTAGCTTGCCGAGCAGGTCGAGACCTTGTTGCGATCCGGCGGTTATAACGATGTTCTCGACACCGCAGCGCACGCCTCGTCTCGCCATGTAGTTCGAAATCCAGGATCGGAGGGGCTCGTAGCCTTCGCTAACCGAGTATTGCAGCGCCTGCCCAGCAAGGTCTGGATCGGAAAGGACGGCGTCATATGCGCTTCGCACGGCTTTGGTGGGGAACAGAGCCGGATCAGGAATGCCGCCCGCAAAGGAGATGATGTCGGGACGTGCAACCAGCTTGAGAAGCTCTCGTATCTCCGAAGCCTTCATCCGCTCGGTGCGTTGTGAGAAGGCGGAGCGCCAGTCGATCGCGCGGTAGCTTACCATGGTCTCTCGGTCCTGCATTTCCGTAAGCTATATTGTCATATCATCGTCACGCGAGTCGATGGCATGATTGTCACTATGACATTCGACGTTTGCATGGAGCCCCCCACGTAACCTGCCGGCGTCGGTCTGCTGGCGTTGAGCGGCCGCCTGGTGCTCGGCGCGCCACGCGACGAGCGTGGCGGATGGATCCTCCGGAACACGGCGTCTCAGCGCGAGCAGCACATCCATTCGACAGATGCCGAGGTCGTCCAGTTGGTCATCGCCCAATTCGAGAAGGCGGCGGACCTGCCGTCGATTCCACCAAGCTCGAATGAGCAATTGGACGCGCGCGCGCAGACTGATGATCGCGGCTAGTGCGGCGTCGACCCCTCGATCGACCTTTGTGTACCGTTTGGGATTGTGCTCTCGCACGCCGCTCGCTCAGTCCACCTACCCCGCTTTCATCGAGAGAAGCGCACGCCCGAGTGGCATAACAAGCGAGTACAATTCTTGCCGGGTTGAGCGAACCTCACGCCGCCTGCCTTGCCTTGCCGATCTTCCGCGTAGCAAGCCCTCCACCGATAATCGCGAGTATGGGACTAGCGAAGTATATAGCCAGCCCAACAAGCGTCGCGTGGGAGTATCCTTCAGCCGGCAGACTGAGACTCGACAACTCCCTGGGGCTGACCGGACTCACCGAGTGCGTTGAAGAGCCCTTGTCCAGCGGTGAATTGATTTCATGCGCGCCAGCGGAGCAACCACCGCATACTGCATGCCGGTATCGGCACAATGAGGTGCTTCCGGCATATGGCGTTCAGACTACCACCGCTGAATACGCTTCGATTCTTCGAGGCGGCCGGCAGATTGTTGAGCTTTAAGCTGGCTGCTGAAGAACTTGAAGTGACGCCGAGCGCCGTAAGCCACGGCATCCAGTCGCTCGAAGACTGGCTCGGGATAACCTTGTTCGCTCGTTCGAGCCGCGGGCTTGCGCTTACCGACGCAGGTGAAGACTACCTCCCCGCTGTGCGAGAGGCGCTTACCGTCCTCTCCAAGGCAACTGATCGCGTGCCCGGACGGCCGCCGCGGGGCAGTCTCGCAATCAGCGTCGCGCCGACCTTTGGTGCTCGCCTTCTACTGCCGAGGCTTCCGGCCTTTCGGCAGCTCCATCCAGATATCACCGTCCATATCGACACGACTCACGCTCGCGTCGAGTTTCCCCGAGACGGCGCGGACATCGCCATCCGCATGGGCAAAGGAACGTGGCCGGACCTGGTCGCATTCCATCTGTTGGCAGAGGAACTCGTGCCCGTGTGCTCGCAAGAGCTGCTTTCCAGATTGGGGCCCATGGCTCGGCTATGCGATGCACCGCTCATTCACATCACGACCGTCTCCGAAGACTGGAACGCATGGGCGTCGGCTGCGCGCCGCGAGCCGATCGATTGCGAGCGCGGTCTAATGGTCGACACGATTCAAATGTCTATCGACGCGGCGGCTCAAGGGCTTGGAATAGCAATTGGTCGCCTCCCACTCGTCCGGCCGGAACTTGCAAGCGGCCGCCTCGTGCGCTTCGGCGGGCCGAGCGTTAAGGCCGAAACGGGATACTGGCTTGTCGGGCCACGCGAGACGATGGCTCGACCTGAGATTGTGACCTTCCGGGACTGGATCACACACGAAATGCAAGAGTTCGAAGCCGGCGCCTCGTCCCCAACCGACGCATCTTCGCCGCTTCATGAAGGCTCCGCAGGGCAACGAGGTAGCATAGATGCCGCACAGCATGTCTCGTGATTCCGCCGGGACGGTCCGGTGCGATCGGGAGCGGGTCAGTCCGTCCATTGTCAGAAGCTCTTGCGCGATCATTGTCATCGCCATCATCGACAGCATCTCGTGCCGAGAGGAGTTAGGCGCATGATGTCGCGGGCGAGGAACGATCCCATAGTGGACCGCCTGGCCGCCTTTTCCCACGGTGAGCACGGCGGAAATCCCGCTGGTGTCGTGATCAGTGAAGCGTTGCCACCACTCGACGAGATGCATGCGATCGCCAAGGATGTCGGGTACTCCGAGACGGCGTTTGCCGCCAAGGTTGGTGATGCGTGGCGTGTGCGCTACTTTGCTCCCGAGATCGAGGTGCCGTTCTGCGGTCACGCGACGATCGCTCTCGGCCCTGCCCTGGCGACGCGCCATGGGAACGGGACGTTTCATCTCCATCTCAACGAAGCCGACATAACTGTGGAAGGTCACCGCACAGATGCTGGATTGTCCGCTACCCTTCTGTCGCCGCCGACGCGAAGCATGTCGGCCGATCCGCACTTGATAGAAGAGACGGTCGAGCTGTTCGGCTATCGCCAAGCCGATCTCGATCGCCGTCTCCCGCCTGCAATTGCCGAGGCCGGCGCCCGTCACCTCGTTATCGCACTATCCGAAAGGCAGTCTCTCGCCGGCATGCGCTATGACTTTGCGCGGGGCCGTTCCCTCATGCTGGAAAACGGCTTCGCCACGGTCAGCCTCGTCGTCGCCGATGGCGATCGTCGCTTCCACTCACGCAACCCGTTTGCTGCCGGTGGGATCTACGAGGACCCGGCGACGGGCGCGGCCGCCGCCGCGGTGGCAGGGTATCTCCGCGATGTGCGCTGGCCCCACGGCGGATCAATCGAGATCGCTCAGGGCGACGACATGGGCGTACCATGCCGGCTGTTTGCGGAAATCTCGGATCAGCCCGGCGAGGGGATACGCGTTTCAGGCCGCGTGCGGTCGATCGGTGCAGGCTAGACCAGTCTCTTCTTCATGTAGACGCGGCGGTAGCCATCTTCTTCGATGCGGTGGGTCTCAACGTAGCCAAGACGGCTGTACAGCGCGAGATTCTCGACCATCACTTCATTGGTGTAGAGTCGCAGAACCTCGTATCCCTTCCGCCGGCCGAGCGTCTCCGCATGCTCCAGAAGCTGGCGTCCGAATCCCTTGCCCTGCGCCTCGGGTCGGACTGCGACGTTGTCGAGCAGAAAGCCGTGCCCGTCTTCGATCACCACCAACAGACCGACAATCCTGTGCGCGTCCTCAAGCACATGAACAGCATGCTGCTGGACTAACGCCGCGTAGTCCGAAAGCACAGGGCCGGCTGCACGCCCGATTCTGGGCGTATAGAGCGCGTACGCGTCGGCAACGAGCGAGCGAATCTCCGGTAGATCGGCCTCGACGGCCACGCGCACACCCTCCATGCTTCCTCCAGCGACAAATTGGTAGCCCGATCCTTAGCACCGCAATGCCAGTGGCCTCCGCACCGAGCTAGAGAGCGTCGGCACAGCCTATGCCGACTTTCAACTCCGACGCTGGTGAAGATTGTTCAGCCCGCGATGAACCAAGCTTGTTTGGCTGCCGAGCCCCTATTGGATACCGTCAGAAACGGCCTTTGACGCTGTTGCGAGCATTGGCGTCAATCGACTGCCGTACCGCAATACGAAATGAAGTCCGCTGGAACCGCCATGTCCGACACCACAAGCATCGCACCGTTCAGCCCGCTCGACCTTAGTCGCCACTCGGTCGCGCTACAGGCCCTCGCCGTCCTGATCGGGACAGTGCCGCTTGCCTTATCCTCCTACATTGAAGTCCCGATGGTTCCAGTGCCGATGACGATGCAGACCTTCGCGGTCACCCTCGTCGGCGCGCTGTATGGCTGGCGTCTTGGGATCATCACAATCGCAGCGTGGCTTCTCGAGGGCGCCGCCGGCCTCCCCGTTCTCGCCGGCGGAGCTGGTGGCCTCCATCACTTTGCCGGTCCTACCGGAGGCTATCTATTCGCCTTTGTCGTTGCCGGCGGCCTAACGGGCTGGCTCGCCGAGCATGGCTGGAACGGAAGCCGTCCAGGCCTCGCTTTGCTGGCCATGCTGCTCGGAAACGCAGCATGCCTCTCCATCGGAGCGGCGTGGCTCGCAGTGCTGATCGGACCTCAGCAGGCGATAGCGCATGGCGTCATGCCATTTCTCCTGGGCGGCCTCCTGAAATCCGCTCTTGCGGCCGTCTCTCTCGCGGCCCTGGCACGCGTCCTCAGTCCGCGGAAGGCTTGGCGATGACGGTGCGCCTAAGAGCGCACCACCTGCTGTGCCTCCTGACGTACTCAGGCAAAGGCTACAGCTCTGCCTTCACAACCAACCTCGACGCAGTAGCCGACCGTATCCAGCTAGGAGAAGAAATCGTCGTCGTCTCGGCGGCCGATGACGTTTGTGCGCCGCTGGTTGCCGAGTCCGACGTCCACTGTCACCGCGAGAGCGTCATGCGACGCGACGTCGTTGCCGCTGCGGAGTTGAGCGCGATCTTTGGATACTCCATTCGTCCCGGAACGGCTTTCCGTTTAGATGGCGAGTTGATCACGACGATGCGAGACGCATTCGTCGCTGGCGTTACACGCAGCGCATGCAGCGGGTGCGAGTGGTTCGACCTATGCTCCACCACCGCTGCGGCCCATTATGTTGACGCCCGACTAACCGCACTGCGCAGTCCTTCGGACGGCGGTCGCCGCTCGACGACGCGTCCGGCGGCAGTGCTTCAATCCGCGCGGGCTTTGCCGGACGACACTCTCAGCAAGCTGAGCTTCCCATGACCCAGCAATCTCCAACAATCGAATTCTGGTTCGATTTCAGTTCCCCCTATGCGTTTTTCGCGTCGCTTTCGATCGAGGAGATTGCCGCGCGTCATCGCCGATCTGTGCAATGGCGTCCCTTCATGCTCGGCGTGCTCTTCAAAGCGACGGGGATGACGTCGCTGACGCAGACGCC
>Ga0182749_1003654_pt1 | contig 10403 bp, 8 predicted proteins | sample eDN3rd37CKraftMG_FD_128875 | JGI IMG/M metagenome (GOLD analysis project Ga0182749, IMG submission 128875) | Enriched Miracle-Growth compost microbial communities from Emeryville, California, USA - eDNA 3rd pass 37_C Kraft MG (version 2) (version 2) ...
GGCGGGGCGGACGGTCAGGATGATGAGATTCAGGATCGGCCACCATTTCCATCGCGGCTCCTCGATGACGCGCTCGTCGGAGAGGAATTCCTTGAGGTAGCGGCGCATCGGCCAGTAGCCCGTGCCGTCGGGCGTCCCCAGATTGAGCAGGAGAACACCTATGCGGCCAACTTTGACTGGCTGATGTCCCGCGGGAAGCGTGATTCCCTTGTCGGCAAATGCCGTCGAATTTGGTACTTCGTTCATTTCTCACTCAGCTCTCGAAAACGGTAATCCACTACGTACTCGGTCAGGCGCGCCGTTGCGAGGGTGCCGCCGTTGCGCTCTTCGCCGCAAGGCGTGGCTTTGGCGGCGCCGGCTTTATGTCTTGCGCGGCTGGTCGGATTTCGGCCTCTAGTGCTCCCGGCCCTGTTTCGTTTTTGCCCGTGACGACAATCGGTACCAAGTCCGACATCGGCACGACGCGAGCGAATTTCCAATAAGCGCGCATGCGCTTTATGAACGCCTTTGGGGATTCAGCGAACAGCCGTTCGACACGGTACTCGGCGGCGGCGCGCAATGCCTGCTGCTTGCGAACGCAAAGCGAGATGATGGCTTCCTTGTCGTCATAGGACATGTCCTCGGCTTTCGCCGTCGCGCCGATCAGCATAGCGAGATCATGATCGTCTCCGAGGATCTGCGAGAGTTCACGCGCGGCATCGACTCTGACGGCGAACTCGCCAGGCCAAGCGCGAGCAAGCAGGCTCATCTGCCGCCAATGCCATTGCACCGATTTGCGTAACGTGTGGAACGTTTCGTCCGACGGTTCGCTGTAGGCGACTTTCACGGACGTGCGGGCTTGACGGTAACTTTTTTCAAGGCCGGCTTCGATGGCCGCGAAGCCGCGTTTGCTCAGATCTGCGCGCGCGGATTTTCTGAGTTCGCGAAACAACAGCAGCCGTGCCTTCGTTGCGCAATTGGGGTCTAGAAGTTGCCGGTCGTCTCCCGAACCATGCGCCAACTGCACTTTGAGCGGCGCCAGCATCGAAGCGCCATTAACACCCGTTTCCGATGCGAGTTTCGCGACCGTAGCCAACAGTACAGTCTGATCGCGCCGGCCCGCGAGCAGACGCGCAATCTTGCTCAGCGCCTTTATTCGCCGCCGTGCTTCATTCTTCCCGAGCGCCGGCCCTACCAAACGAAAGAGGGCGCGGAGGCGCTTCAGAGCCTTACGGCATTCGTGGACGCCCTTGGCTTGCACCTCTGGCGCAGCGAGCTCCTGAAGCGCAACGTCGAGCTGTTCGCGCACGATACGGCGAAAGCCTTTCTCAACCGGCTCGTCGATCTTGAACCTGTAAGGCATGCGCGAGACACGTCCCGGACATCTAATGACGGTCAGAGGGAAGTAATCGACCTGAACCCGCACACCTGTCAAATCCGCTCGCATAGGCGGACATCGTTGCAGACCTTATCCCGTTTCCGACCACCGGAGCCAGTCGAGAACGCGCGTTTCTGGGGTCGGCGATGTCACAAAGTCGGTGATGACCGCGAGGCTATCGGCTCCCGCGGCAGCCACCACTGGGGCTTTTTCCGGCGTCAATCCACCGATGGCGACGAGCGGAAGATCGCCAATTCTGTCGCGCCATTGTTCAAGTTTTTCAAGACCCTGAGGCGCCCAGGGCATGACCTTCAGCTTGGTTTCATAAATGGGACCCAGCGCTACGTAATCGGGTTTCGCCCTGAGAGCCGTCGCGAGTTCGTCTTCGTCGTGCGTCGAAATGCCGACCCGGATTCCCGCTTCCTTGATCGCGGCAAGATCGGCGCCTTTGAGGTCGTCCTGACCAAGGTGAACAAAGTTTAGGCCACATTCGAGGGCGACTTGCCAATAATCGTTCAGGATCAATTGGCAGCCATGCGCTCGCGTCACATCAAGGGCGCGTCGCGTCTGGTCTCTGATGTCATCAAGTGCGCCTCCCTTGATCCTCAACTGCACGAGCTTGACGCCGAGCGGCACGATGCGCTCAAGCCAACCGACATCCGGCACGATGGGATAGAAGCGCGCGAGTTTTACCGGCACGTGATCCAAGCTCTGCTCATTCGAGATCGAAGAACGGCGTGCCGGCAACCGGAGTCGAGGGAACTGCCATATCACGCGGCGGCATCAGACCCGCTTCGAACCCGAGCCTGCCGGCGCTGATCGCAGATGCAAAGGCGCTGGCCATGCGCACCGGATCGGCCGCTTTTGCTACTGCCGTGTTGAGCAGCACCGCGTCGTAGCCGAGTTCCATTGCCAGTGACGCGTGCGAAGGCGCGCCGATACCCGCATCGATAATGAGCTTCACATCGGGGAAATACGCGCGAAGGCTCGTCAGCGCCGCGACATTGGCAAGTCCGCGACCGCTGCCGATCGGCGCCGCCCACGGCATGATGATCTCGCAACCGAGGCGTTGCAAACGCTCGGCCACCGACAGGTCTTCGGTTGTATAGGGAAAGACCTTGAATCCTTCGGATGCGAGTGCGCTCGCTGCTTCGACGAGACCAAATACATCCGGCTGCAACGTATCGTCGTTGGCGATGACTTCGAGCTTGACCCAATCCGTGCCGAACAGCTCGCGCGCCATCTGGGCTGTCGTGATCGCCTCACGCGCCGTCCGGCACCCGGCCGTATTCGGCAATACGCGCACGCCGAGATTCTTGATGATCTCCAGAAAGCGCTCGCCAATCTTGCCGCCCGCCGCCTCACGGCGCAGCGACACCGTAACGACAGACGCACCGGAAGCTTGAACAGCGCTGCTCAGGATCGCGGGGGAAGGGTATCCTGCCGTTCCGAGCAAGAGCCGAGAGGAAACCGTCTCCCCATAGAGCGACAGGGATTGCTCAGTATGCAGACTTTGATCGCGAATGTTCATCTTTTCCTGAATGCCCTCGAAACGCCCTCTTAGCCGCCTTGGCGTGCGGAGACAATTTCGATGCGGTCGCCGGTTCCGAGCTGAGTGCTAGCACGCCTTGCCTCGGGCACGAAATGGCCGTTCAGCGCGGTTGCGACCCTCGCGTCCGACAGCTCGCATTCAGCGACAAGCTCGGCGAGCGTGCGCGCGGCCGTTTCCGACTTCAGGCCATTGACGATCAGTTCGATTCTCTTCATCGCATTCAGCATCGGCTGTGCACTCGTCTGACCCGCTGGAAGTAGGCCATTGCGCGGCATTTACTAGGGCATTTCGCGATTTTTTACTGCAAACCCGGCCGAGAGGTCAAAGTATCGCCAATCCGCCGCATTGGGTAAGTTCCGTTGCCACTCCGCCATCGAGGATCATTCAGATGTTCTCGCAATTGATGTCTTCCCGGCGCTTCGCTCCCCTCTTCTGGAGCCAGCTGCTCGCGGCGCTGAATGATAACCTCTTAAAGAACGCCCTCGCCATGCTCGTCGTTTATAGGCTGGCGATGGAGAACGGTCCGGCGATCGGCACGCTGGCGGGCGCTGCACTCATTCTGCCCTTCTTCCTGTTCTCGGCGCTCGCCGGGCAATACGCCGACAAATTCGACAAGGCTAAAGTTGCGGCGCGCGTCCGGCTCGCTGAAATTCCGATCGCGCTGCTCGCTGCGTTGGGGTTCCTGCTGCCGTCGGTTCCGCTGCTGTTTGGGGCGCTCGTTCTTTTCGGCACTCTCAGCGCGTTCTTCGGGCCAGTGAAATACGGATTGCTGCCGACACATCTCGAGATCCGGGAGCTGCCTGCCGGTAACGCCATGATCGAAGGCGCGACGTTTATCGCCATCCTGCTCGGGACGATCGGCGGCAATCTGGCATCGGGGAGCGATAGGGAGATCGGCCTCGTCGCGAGCGCTATCGTCGTGATCTCGGTCCTCGGCTGGCTTTGCGCGAGGCTCATCCCTCCGGCACCTTCAACCGTGCCCGATCTCGTCGTCGACAAGAATTTCATCACGTCGACCAGCACACTGCTTAAAGATCTGCGCGGCGACAGGCGCATTTGGCAAGGCGCACTCATCACGTCGTGGTTCTGGCTGGTTGGCGCTGTCGTTCTGGCGCTGTTGCAGAACCTCATCCCACAGACGCTCAATGGCGCACCTGCGGTCTATACGCTGGCGCTCTTCACATTCGCCGTTGCCGTCGCTCTCGGTTCGATTACAGCGGCGCGCGCCAGCAAGAACCGCCCGAACCTGGCGCTCGTGCCGATCGGTGCTCTTTTGATGGGATTGTTTCTCATCGATCTGGCGCTGTTGGCATCGACGATCAGGCCCGCGCCGACGCCGCTCGGGATTTCTGAGATGCTGGCCTCCCTCACCGGCATCCACATGCTGATCGATCTCGCGGGCATCGCGTTCGCGGGCGGCCTCTTCATCGTGCCTTCCTTCGCCGCCGTGCAAGCGTGGTCGCCAGTCGACCATCGCTCGCGTGTTATCGCCGGGTGCAATGTGCTGTCGGCGGCATTCATGACTCTTGCCGGGCTCGCCGTTGCAGCTTTGCAATACGAGAAAGTGTCCGTCTCCCTGCTTTATGCCGGCCTCGGAATTTCGAACCTCATCGTCGTAACGCTCGTGTTGCGAGCCTGGGGAGCAGAAGGCGTGAAGGACGTCGGCGTTTTCCTGTTCCGGACGTTCTTCAATCTCGAAGTCAAAGGTCTGGAGAACCTGCCGAAGCTTGGAGAAAAAGCGGTCATCGCGCCCAATCACGTCAGCCTGCTCGATGCGGGATTAATGCATGCGCTGCTTCCTTCGCACGCGATCTTTGCCGTCGATACCGGCATGGCCAAGACCTGGTGGGTAAAGCCATTCCTGAAGCTCGCGAAATCCTACGCTATCGATCCGAGCCGGCCGTTTGGCATGCGCCATCTCATTCAAGAGGTTAAAGACGGCTCGTCGCTCGTGATCTTTCCGGAGGGACGCCTCACCGTCACTGGCGGCCTGATGAAGGTCTACGACGGCACAGCGATGATCGCCGACAAGGCGAATGCGCCTGTCATACCGGTTCGCATCGACGGACTCGAACGATCGCATTTCGGATATCTCAGCAAATCACAGACGAAGAAAGCGTGGTTTCCGAAGACGATCGTAACGATCCTGCCGCCAGTCAAATTGAAGATCGATCAAAACCTTCGCGGTAAGCAGCGCCGTTTGGCCGCTGGCCTGGCGCTGCAGGATGTGATGACGGATTCCGCCGTACTGACGACGCCGATCGATCAAACGCTCTTCGATGCGCTGGTCCAGGCACGAGAGACACGCGACACTGGCAAGCCTGCTATCGAGGATGCGCTCGGTACGAAGCTTTCCTACAAAAAGCTTATCGTCGGCGCGCAGGTGCTCGGCTCGAAGCTGGCGCCGACGTTGCCACCAGAAGGAGAGGCAGTCGGCGTGCTCCTGCCAAATTCGGCAGGCGTTGCGGTGACGTTCTTCGCGCTGCAGACGATGGGCCGCGTTCCAGCCATGCTGAATTTCACGGCGGGTGCAGCAAACGTCGTTTCCGCGTGCAAGGCGGCCAATGTTTCGGTCGTCCTGACCTCACGCGTCTTTATCGAAAAAGGACATTTTGAATCGCTCGTGCAGGCGATCGGCGCGATTGCGCGAGTGATTTATCTCGAAGACATACGCGCGACGGTAACATTCTTCGACAAGATGCGCGGGCTCTCGCGAGGTGGTACGCCGCAAGTCAGGCGTGATTGCAACAGCCCGGCTGCGATCCTTTTCACCTCGGGATCGGAAGGTCTGCCGAAGGGCGTCGTTCTTTCCCATCGCAACCTACTCGCCAACTGCGCGCAAAGTCTGACGCGCGTCTCCTGCAACGGCACCGACAAGGTGTTCAACGCGTTGCCGGTGTTTCATTCCTTTGGACTGACAGCCGGTCTTTTGATGCCGCTCATTGCGGGTGTGCCGGTCTATCTCTATCCGACGCCACTGCATTACCGCATCATTCCGGAACTCGTGTACGGTTCCAATGCAACGATCCTGTTCGGCACCGATACGTTCCTGTCGGGCTATGCGCGAGTCGCGCATCCTTATGATTTTGCGCGCGTGAGGCTCGTTCTTGCGGGTGCGGAAGCCGTCAAGGATCGCACGCGGCAGCTTTACATGGATCGTTTCGGCGTCCGCATTCTGGAAGGCTACGGCGTTACGGAGACGGCGCCGGTTCTCGCCATCAACACGCCGCTTGCCAACAAGGCGGGGACGGTCGGGCGCCTGTCGCCGCTGATGGAAGCGCGGCTCGAACCTGTTCCCGGCATAGAAAGCGGCGGACGGCTTTTCGTGCGCGGGCCGAATGTCATGCTCGGCTATTATCGCGCGGATCATCCTGGTGTTCTCGAGCCGCCGGCCGATGGCTGGCACGATACTGGAGACATCGTCGAGATCGATCCTCAGGGTTTCATCGCGATAAAAGGGCGCGCAAAGCGTTTCGCGAAGATTGCGGGCGAAATGATCTCACTTTCGGCGGTCGAAGCGCTGGCGGCCGAGCTATGGCCCAACTTGCTCACGGTCGTTGTCGCGCTTCCGGATCCGCGCAAAGGTGAGCGCCTGGCGCTGCTGACGACCGATGCAAGCTGCACGCGCGACGCGTTCCTGCAATTCGCGCGGCGCAAGGGTGCGACGGAACTTATGGTCCCAGCCGATATCATCGTCGTAGGCAAGATTCCTCTGCTTGGCACAGGGAAAGCCGATTATGTCGCCGCTCTCGCGCTCGCAAAGCAGACGATCGCGGAGAGATCGGGATCAGCCAGCGGCGTCACCGAACAAAGGACTTTGACGTCGGCCGTCTGACAAGAAGCCGACGACCAGTTGCGCCAATACGGGTGCGAGCAGAAATCCGTGACGGTAGACACCATTTACGCGAATGGTGGCGCCGTCGTCCTCAATGACGATGCGCGGAACGTTGTCCGGAAACGCAGGCCGGATGCCAGCACCCATGTCGAGGATCGATGCTTCACCGAAAGCGGGATGTAATGCGTAGGCTGAGCCCAAAAGATCGAGCGCCGATTTCAGCGTCATGGGTCCATCGTCTTCGCGCTCGATGACGCTCGCGCCGATGACGTACCGACCCGCGCCTTGCGGAACGACATAAATGGGTTGGCGCGGATGCAGCAGCCGAACCGGTCTCGAAAGCGTGATATCCCTGTTTTGCACAACTACGCGCTCGCCACGCACGCCGCGCAACGACGGCAGATCTCTCCTTGCGCCCATGCCGCGACAGTCGATCGTCACGGCCTCATTGCGCTGCTCAAAATGACGACCGAATTCGACGGCGACGCCCAACTTGTTCACTTCTGCAAGCAGCCAGTTCAGCGCCTCACGCGCGCCGACGTGGGCTTCGCCGGGGAAAAAGAGCCCTCGCTCGAAACGTCCAGAGAGGTCAGGTTCAAGCGTTCCAATGCGATATGCGGTGGCGGCTTCGTGGCGCTCAGTCATCTTTGCGAAGCGCGTCAGATCGGCGGCATCACGCGCCGGCGCAACGACAAGCGTGCCGTTGACGACAGTGCCCGGGTAAGCCTTGTGCCAGAGCGCCGCGCTCTCACGGCCGAGGTCGCGGATGATCGCCGGTGCGCCTTCCGCTTCGCATTCGGGCGCGATCATCGCTGCCGCCCAGCGGCTTGAACTTAGAGCGAACGGTTCGCTGCTTTGCTCGACAAGCCGCACGCGATATCCGGCCTGCGCATGTGCGTAAGCTTGCCAGAGCCCGGTAATGCCTGCGCCGATGACGGTAATGGACGCCCTGCTCACGACGGTTCCCGATCAGTTGTGCTTCGTCCTGGCATCAATCGCCGAGCGCGACACCCTCGCGACGCGGATCGGCGCCGCCTTCGAGGCGACCGTTCTTGCGCATGATTGTGTGGACGCCGGATGTCATCGTCGTGTTGGTTATCGCGTGGCCGTACGAGGTGAGTTCGAATGCCGGCCAGATGTACGTGGGCGAATATTCAATCAGGAACGGCCCGCCCTCACTGCCGAAATTCGGCAGCGCCGCGGCCTGCTGGGGATCGACGCCCCAATCCAGCATCGCCACGAGTGACTTGACGACGTAGAGAATGATCTGCGAGCCGCCCGGCGAGCCGGTGACGATTTCGGGCGTGCCCTGGGAATCGAGTACGATCGTCGGGGCCATGGAACTCCGCGGTCGCTTGCCGCCCGCGACGGCATTGGCAACGGCATGGCCGTGGTCATCGACGGGACGGAAGGAAAAGTCGGTCAGCTCGTTGTTAAGCAGAAAGCCCGCCGCCCAGAGATGAGATCCGAACGCGCTTTCGATGGTCGCGGTCATCGACAGCGCATTGCCGTCATCGTCGATGATCGAGACTTGCGTCGTGCCCGGCACCTCGTTGGTAAAATCCTTGCCGAAAGTTTTCTTTGCGAGACCCGGCGGCAATCCTGGCCCTGGCTTCTCCATGGACTTCGTCAGGCTGATGAGTCGCCGCCGCTCCGCCAGATATTTATCGTCTGTGAGGCCGGACGGAACGGAGATGAAATCGGGATCGCCGATGTAACGATTGCGATCGGCGAATGCGAGCTTCTCGGCCTCGGCGATGATGTGCAGAGCCGGGGGCGCCATTAATGCGGCGGCGCCCTGGACCTGGGGAAACGGTTCGATCAGCTTTAAAACCGTACCGACCGAAAGCCCCCCGGAAGACGGTGGGCCCATGCCGCAAACCTGCCGGCCGCGATATTCGACGCATACGGGATCGCGCTCCATGGCGACGTACCCTGCGAGATCGGCGTGGGTCATGTCGCCAGGAATGCTTGAGGCCTGACCAACGGCCTTGATGATCGCGTCCGCAACCGGGCCTGAGTAGAAGGCATCGGCTCCCCTCTCTGCGATCGCCTTCAATGTTTCCGCATAGCGAGGATTTTTGAGCAGCTTGCCCTGCTCTGGAGGCTTGCCGTTTTCATCGAAAAAATAAGCCTGCGCGGCGGGAGAAAATTTCTCGGGACGCGATTCGTTCAAAAGCACGTTGAGACGCGGCGAAACCGGAAAGCCGTCCTCCGCAAGCTTGATCGCGGGGGCAAAGAGCGATGCCCAAGGCAGCTTGCCGTATTTCTTATGCACGGCCTCCAAAGTGCGCAGCAGCCCAGGGACGCCGACGCTAAGGCCCGACAGAACCGCCGTTTCGAATGGCATCGGCTTGCCGTTTCGCATGAAGCGGTCCGGTTTAGCGGCGGCGGGAGCCGCCTCACGGCCGTCGAATGTCGCGAGCGAACGCGTCTTGGCATCCCAGTAAACGAGGAAGGCACCTCCGCCGAGGCCTGAAGACTGAGGCTCGACAAGACCGAGCACGAGTTCCGTTGCGATCGCGGCATCCGCGGCTGAACCTCCCTGGCGCAGGATCTCGCGGCCCGCTTCGGCGGCCAGCGGTTCTGCGGCGACGACCATATGCCGGTTCGCGACGACGAGCGGCTTCGGCGTCGTTCCGGATGCCGCTTCCGGCGGCGGCCTGCTTTCCTGCGCCATGGCCGCCGATGCGGCAAGCAACAGACATAAAGCAGTTAGAACTCGGGAAATCATCAAGGCTCCATAGCAGGCGGCGTCTGTATTGTGGCGGCGAATGACCGAAGAACGGTAACGTGCCGTCGACCCTTAAAGCAATGTCGGAGCGCTGACATGTCCAATTTGAAATACCTACCCATCGCGCTGAGCGCAGGCGGCCTTGCCCTAGCCGCTGCGTTGGCGACCGCTGCAGGCGCGCTCGAACCGACGACGCATGTCACTCCGCTTCTTTCGACCGGCAAAACGGTGATGGACGAACCCATCGTCTACCCAACCGGCTCACCGGCAAAGGTGACGACGTCCATCGTCTCGATGGCACCGGGCGCCGAAACGGGCTGGCACACGCATGGCGTTCCGCTGGTTGGACTGGTGCTCGAAGGTGAACTCACCGTCGATTATGGACCGAGAGGCAAACGAACATACAAGAAGGGCGATTCCGTCGCCGAGGCGATGAATGTTCCCCACAACGGACGAAACACCGGAACGGGCACGATGCGGCTCTTTGTGGTTTACATGGGCGCCGACGGACTGCAATCGTCGATCCCAGTGAAGCATTGAACGCATCGCCGCTTTTTTGGGCGGCCCGGAACCGAGGCGTGAATCTTCGCGTTGCACCGCATGTCGCATGCATCCATTTCAAAGTTCGCTCTTGCCGCGGCTCTGCTCAGCACGGCGATGGCATTGGGCGGGGCGCTCGCTCATCTCTTCGAGCTGCCGAACAAAATCCAACTTTCCCGTGACGATTACTTCGTCGTCCAGAGCATCTACAGCGGCTGGGATCGCCTTGGTTTCGTGCTTTTGGTCCAACTGATTGCCATCGTTGCGGTGATCGTTCTGTCGCGGAATGATCGGGATGTGCGGGTATTCGGTTGGATAGCGCTCATATGTCTTGTCGCCGCGCAGGTCCTGTTCTGGATGTTCACCTATCCGGCGAACGTCGCGA
>Ga0182749_1003655_pt1 | contig 10400 bp, 8 predicted proteins | sample eDN3rd37CKraftMG_FD_128875 | JGI IMG/M metagenome (GOLD analysis project Ga0182749, IMG submission 128875) | Enriched Miracle-Growth compost microbial communities from Emeryville, California, USA - eDNA 3rd pass 37_C Kraft MG (version 2) (version 2) ...
GCGCAGGTCTTCATCAGCACCTGGCGCCGGCGCGGCACCAAGGTCACCGGCATCATCGGCGACAGCCAGGCCGAGCGCATGTTCGGCCGCGAATTCGCCCTGGCCCTGCCGGAGCGCCTGCTCGGCGGCACCCGGCTGGTGGAGGCGGTGCCCGGCTTCGGCGAGGCGGTGAATGCCCATTACGGCGAGGTGACGCAGGCCGAGCTGGAGGCGCACCTGCCCGGCGCGGTGATCGACATCGAGGACCAGGACCTCCTCTGCCTCGATCTGGAGACCGACGCGCCGGACGTGAACAGCCTGCGCATGCTCTACAAGATCTGGCGCTGCAACGAGATGAAGCGGCGCCACGAGAAGGCGGCGGGCGAGCGCTTCGACCTCGTCATCCGCATGCGGCCCGACCTCGCCATCGACATCGCCCCGGCCGATGCGGAGGCGATGCTCGCCCTTTGCCGCGAGGGGGCGATCCTGATCCCCGATGGCGGCCGTATGGCGCGCTACCTGAAGGACACCATCGCCGTCGCCTCCTCCGCGGGTGCCGACCAGTATGCCCGGCTCTTCGGGCAGGCGGTGCTGGCGCCGCACCGTCCCTGGCGGCTGATCCACAACGAGCTCTACGACCATCTCCTGGCTGGCGGGCTGGAGCCGCGCCATTTCCCGCTGACCCGCTCCCTGGTGGACCGGGACCCGGCGGCGCAGCGGATCAAGCGGCGCATCCTGCTGGAGCAGATCGGGCGCGGCGCGGTGGAGGCGGAGGCCTTCCCCGCGCCCACCGGCTGGCCCGCGGTGCGCGCCATCCTCTCCGCCGCCCATGCGGTCGCCGAGGGCGCGCCGCTGGATTCCGTGCTGGCCACGGTCGGCGCCATCGACCTCGACGGGCTGGATGGCGAGCTGAAGGCGCGTGCCTGCCTGGTCCTGGCGCTCGCCTTCGAGCGCGAGGGGCAGGAGGCGGCACGCTATCTCAGCCTCTTCCTCGCCGTCTTCCATCGCAGCTTCGCGCGCGAGGGCGGCCGCAAGATCCCGCGCGCGCAGATCCGCCACGCGCTGCAGGAGATGCAGAAGGCGGCGCTGCGGCTGGGCTTCGACGACCTGCTGGCGGAGGAGGCGGTGGCGACGGCGCTTTCCGCGCCGGAGGTGCCGCCACTGCTGCGCCGCCTGCACGAGGCCCTCCGGGCCGGGCATCCCCCCAAGACCATCGAAATGGTGCGTGGCAAGCTGCGTGAAGCCTTGCCGGCGATGCTGCCCTTGCAGCGCGACCTGCTGGCGCATCGCCTGAAGGTCGAGAAGGACGCGGCGGGGGCACGCGCGGTGGCGGCGGAGATGGTGCGCCGCTTCCCCTCCGACTGGCGCGCGCTGGAAGCGCTGGCGCAATGCGAGGAGAGGCTGGGCAACCGGCGCGAGGCGCTGGCGCTGCTGCAGCAGGCGCAGGCGCTCGACCCGCAGAACATCCCGCTCGCGGTGCGGCGCGGGCAGATCCTCATGGAGACCGGGGCGCCGGCGGAGGCGGCAGAACTGCTGGAGGGGATCGCCCGGCGCAGCGGCGACCCCTCGGCCTGGCGCTACTACGCCAAGGCCCTGATGCGGCTCGACCGCCTGGAGGAAGCGCGCGCCGCCATCGGACAGGCCCTGGCCAAGCGCCCGGAGCGGGCGGATTTCCACCTCCTCGCGGCGCAGATCATGACCCGCTCGGGCCATCTGGCCGAGGCGGTGGAGCACTGGCGCGCCGTGGTGGCGCAGCAGCCGAACCATCGCGGCCGGCTGGAGGAGGCGGAGGCGAAGCTGGCGGCCTCGCTGCAGGGGGTGGCCTGAAAAGGCCGCGGGAATTCGGGCCTGGCCTCGAAGAAGTTGGGGGAGTGAACTCCCCCAAACCCCCTCCTTTTTCTGCGCGTTTTGGGTCACGCCAGCGGCGGCCGGTCGCCCCAGTTGCCGGGGCTGCTTCAGCCCCGGCGCAAGCGCTTCCCACCCGCGCGACAAAAACTGACAGAAAGAAGAAGAGGGGATCGGACGTATACGTCCGATGGGGAGAATTCATTCTCCCCCGGTTCCGTCCCCTGCGGCATTGGAGGACAGACCCGCGTCTTCAGGCGTTTTCGGGGGTGCCGAAATTCATCACCAGCTCCTGGATCAGGCGTGGGTCGCCCTGCTCCATGACCCGGCGGGCGAAGCGGGCGCAGTCGTCGATCTTCAGCGTGCGCACCATCTGCTTCACGCGCGGGATGGCGCTGGCGTTCATCGAGAAGGCGCGGATGCCGAGGCCCAGCAGCAGGGGCACCAAGCGCGGATTGCCGGCCATCTCGCCGCAGACCGAGACCGGCATGCGCAGCCGCAGCGCCGCCTCGGTGGCGAACTGCACCAGCCGCAGCACGGCGGGGTGCAGCGGGTCATAGAGGTGGGAGACCTCCGCCTCGGCGCGGTCCACGGCCAGGGTGTACATGGCCAGGTCATTGGTGCCGATGGCGAAGAAATCGGCTTCCAGCGCGATGGCGTCGGCGGCGAGCGCCGCACCGGGCGTCTCGATCATGGCGCCGAGCGGCGGCAGCTTGTCCGGCAGGGCGATGCCCTTGCGGCGCAGCCGTCGGGCCACCCGCTCGTAGATCTCGCGCGCCTGCGCCACTTCGGCGGGAATCGTGACCAGCGGCAGCAGGATGCGGACCGGCCCCTGGGTGGCGACGCGCAGGATGGCGGCGAACTGCGCCTCCAGCAGCTCGGGCCGCTTCAGCAGCATGCGGATGCCGCGTAGGCCGAGCGCCGGGTTGGGGCCGGTGTGCCAGGGGCCGACGCCCTCGGCCAGCGCCTCCATGTCCTTCTCGCCGCCCCAGTCGAGCACGCGGATGGTCACGCCGTCGCCGGCCAGCGGGCCGACGATCTGGCTGTAGGCCTCGAACTGCGCGTCCTCGTCCGGTAGGTCCTCGCGGTTCATGAAGAGGAACTCGGTGCGCAACAGGCCGATCCCCTGGGCGCCGGCCTGGGCGATCAGCGGCAGCTCGGCCGGGATCTCCAGGTTGGCCTGCAGCTCCACCTCCTCGCCGTCCAGCGTGACGGAGGGCAGGCGGCGCAGCTTGGCCAGCCGCGCCTTCTCCTTGGCATAGGCGGCGAGCGCCTCGCGCCCGGCCTGCAGCGCCGCCGCGCCGGGGCGCAGCACGATGGTGCCGACGCCGCCGTCCAGCACCGCCTCGTCGCCGCGCCGCGCCGCCTCGGTCAGCCCGGGGCAGCCCAGCACGCTCGGGATGCCGAGGGCGCGCAACATGATGGCGGTATGGCCGTCGGCGCCCCCCTCCTCGGTGGCGACGCCGGCGATCCTGGTGGGGTCGATCAGCGCAGCATCGGCGGGCGTCAGTTCCTCGGCCACCAGGATGGCGCCGGCCGGCACGTCCTTGAGGCTGCGGAAGGGGGTGGCAGTCAGGTTGCGGGTGAGCCGCCGGGCGATCTCGCGCACCTCGCCGGCGCGGCGCCGCAGGCCGGACTTGTCGTCGTCCTTGGCCGCCAGGATGGCCTCGGCGATCGCCTCCGCCTCGTCATGCACCGCCGTCTCGGCGGCCAGCAGCTCCTCGGCGATGCGGCGGCGCGCGCCGCGCAGCAGGCGGCTGTCGCTCAGCATCATGGCATAGGCGTCGAGCAGCGGCTCCAGCTCGGCCTGCGCCTCCTCCGGCAGCACGGCGAGGCGGCCCTTGAGCTTGCTGACCTGCTTGCGGCTGGCGGCGACCGCTGCGGCGAGCCGGGTCTTCTCGGCTTCCACCCGCGCCGCCGCAATGCTGCGGCGCGGCGCCTCGGTCGGCACGTCGCTGGTATCGTAGACGGCGCCGATGGCGACGCCGGGGGTGATGGCGATGCCGCGGATGGCGACCTCGCGCGTCTTTCGTGCGCCGCGGCGGGGCGGCGGCTCGGCGGTCTTCGTGGCCTCGTGCTTCTCGCTCTTCTCAGTCTTCATGGAATCCGGCCTCGATCAGGCCGGCCACAGCATCGAGCGCTTCCCTGGCATCCCACCCTTCGGCTTCCACCACGACCTCGCTGCCCTTTCCGGCACCCAGCATCATCAGCCCCATGATGGAGCAGGCGGGCACCTTCTGGCCATCGTGGGAGACGGTTACGCAGGCGGAAAAGCGCTCGGTGCAGGAGACGAGCTTGGCCGCGGCACGGGCATGCAGGCCGCGGCTGTTGGTGATGGGAACCACCCGCCGCAGCAGCAGTGGGTTGCCCGCCTCGGTCTCGGCCTCGGTCGGAACCTGGGCGCGGAACATGTCGGAGGGGGCGCGCAAGGCGCGGGGGCGCCAGAAGAGCAGGGTCATGGTTGTCCTCCGATATATGTCGCGAGACGCCTCAGGCGGTCTTGCCCTCGACGGCTCCGGCGGGGGGAGCACAGCGTATATGGGTCGGGCAGGCGATATATTTGCGCCCCGCCTGCAACGCGTGCTCCACGGCCGGCCCCAGCGTCTCGGCGCTGCGGATGCGTGCCAGCTTGACCAGCAGCGGCAGGTTCAGGCCGGCGATCACCTCGACGGCACGCTCGGGCGCGGAGCCCTGCGCCACGGCGGTGGCCAGGTTGGAAGGGGTGCCGCCCATCATGTCGGTCAGGATCACCACGCCATCGCCACGGTCCACAGCGGCGATCCGGCCGAGGATGTCGCGCTTGCGCTCCTCCAGATCGTCCTCCGGGCCGATGCAGACCGTCTCGACCTGGAGCTGCGGCCCGACGACATGCTCCATCGCCAGCCGGAACTCCTCGGCGAGCTGGCCATGACTGACCAGAACCATACCGATCATGAGGGGTATGCCATCACAATATGCAAGAAGAGGGGGCCTCCCGGCCCGTTGATGTCAGCGGCATTCCGGCCCGCTGCCCGCTGCTTTCCGCGGCGGTCGCCTCTGCCGGGCCGGCCCCGGCAGCAGGCAGTTCACGGTGTGTGAGATCGACGCGCCAGCCCTGCTTGGCAAGGTGCGCCGAAAGCATTTCGGCCAGGAGCACGGAGCGATGCTTCCCTCCGGTGCAGCCCAGCGCCACCGTCAGATACTTCTTGCCCTCGGCGGCGTAGCGGGGCAACAGCGGGTCCAGCAGCGCCGTCATGCGTTCCCAGAATGGAGCGAAGTCCGGATCCTCCTGGATGAAGGCGGCCACGGCCGGGTCCCGCCCGGTCTGCGGCCGCAGCCGCGGGTCGTAATGCGGGTTGCGGAGGAAACGAAGGTCGAAGACCAGATCCGCCTCCCGCGGCAGGCCACGGGGGAAGGCGAAGGACATCACCGCCACGGCCATCCTGTGCGTGCCGCCGGAATCCGGGCGGAAGCGGCGCTCGACCAGCCGGCGCAGCTCCGGCAGGGGGCGCTCGGTGGTGTCGATCACCCAGTCCGCCGCATCGCGCAGGGGGGCCAGCAGGGCCTGTTCGCGCGCGATACCGTCGGCGACCGACCCGCCGAGCGAGCCGCCCGGGGCCAGCGGGTGCCGCCGCCGCGTCTCCGAGAAGCGGCGCAGCAGCACCGCCTCCTCGGCCGTCACGTAGAGAAGCTGGGGGGCGGTGCCCGGGACGGCCTGCAGCCGGTGCATCAGCGCCAGCAGCCCCTCCGTGTCGAAGCCGCGGGTGCGGGCATCGGCGCCGATGGCCAGTGGAACGCTGCCGCCTTCCCGCACCACCTCCTCCAGCACCGAGAGGGGCGGGTTGTCGATACTCTCGAACCCGAGATCCTCCAGCATACGCAGGATGGTGGCCTTGCCGGCACCGGAGAGGCCCGTCACCACCACCACGGGCCGCTTGTCCTCGGGCGTGCTCATGCGGCGAAGGCGCCGGCGCGCTGGCTCACCCGCATTTCCGCCGCGGCGAGGGCAAGGGTGAGCTTGGCCGAGGCGGAGGCATCGAAGGCATGCAGGGCGAGGCGCGGCAGGACGGCCCCCGGCGCCTCGAAGCGCTGCGGCTCGGGCAGGCGCGGGATGGCGGCGCGAGGGGCGAGATCCACCACCAGCCGCAAGGGGGCCGGGTCATGTGGAAGGCCCTGGAAAATGCCGACGCCGCGCACCTCCAGCAGCCCGGCCAGAGGCGCTGGCGCCTCGGCCACCGGGCCCTCGGGCGCCGCGCGCAGCAGCACCTGGTCGTCGGCGACCAGATGCCAGCCCTGCTGCATCAGCCGCAGCACCAGATCGGATTTGCCGGATCCCGGAGGACCCAGGAACAGTACGCCGGCCCCCTTCGAGGCGGCGCAGCTCCCATGCAGCAACATATCGGCTCCTGGCCTCCCCCTCGGGGTCGCTCTGAAATCTGTTGAAATATGGCATTCTGGTGGCGGGTGTAAAAGAACCCCTGCCATGCGTCGCCCGGTTGCGGAGTTGCGCCGGCGGTGCCACCGTTCGCCGCCATGATCCAAGCTGCCCTATCCGCACGCTTTCCGGCTCCCCCGGATGCGGCGGCCATCCGTGCGGCCGCCGGCCGAATCGCTTCCCGAATCCGCCGCACGCCGCTGCTTCGCCTGACCGCCGCCGAACTCGGCGCTCCCTCCGATGTGACGCTGAAGCTCGAACTCCTGCAGGCCAGCGGCTCCTTCAAGCCGCGCGGGGCCTTCAACCGGATGCTCGCCGGCCCGCTCCCCGAGGCAGGGGTGATCGCCGCCTCCGGCGGCAATCACGGCGCTGCCGTTGCCTATGCCGCCCGGGCGCTCGGGGTGAAGGCGGAGATCTTCGTCCCCGAGATCACCGGCCCGGCCAAGATCGCCCGCATCCGCAGCTATGGCGCGACGCTGGTGCAGGGCGGTGCCACCTATGACGAGGCGCGCCGGGCCAGCGAGGCGCGGGCCGCCGAGACCGGCGCGCTGATCGTGCATGCCTATGACCAGTTCGAGGTGCTGGCGGGCCAGGGCACGCTGGCGCTGGAGCTGGAGGAGCAGGCGCCGGAGCTGACGCATGTCCTGGTCGCCACCGGGGGCGGGGGACTGATCGGCGGCATGGCCGCCTGGTATGGCGAGCGCGCCGAGGTGGTGAGCGTGGAGCCGGAGGGCTGCCCGACGCTCTACACCGCGCTGCGCGAGGGCCACCCCACCCCCGCGCCGGTCGGCGGGCTGGCGGCCGACAGCCTGGGGGCGCGGCAGGTCGGCGCGCTGATGTTCGAGGTGGCGCGCCGGCACATCGCCACCGCCGTGCTGGTGCCGGACGAGGCGATCCGCGCCGCGCAGCAGGTGCTGTGGAATACCTGCCGGATCATCGCCGAGCCGGGTGGCGCCACCGCCCTGGCGGCACTGCTCTGTGGCGCCTTCGTGCCGCCCGAGGGCGCGCGGGTGGGCGTCGTGGTCTGCGGCGGGAATACCGATCCGGGGTCGCTCTCCGTCTGAACGTGGGAGGCCTGTCCTCGAATGAGGCGGGGGGAGAAAGTTGGGGGAGTGAACTCCCCCAAACCCCCTCCTTTTTCTGCGAGTTTCCGATCACGCCGGTGGCGATGACAGCGCCTTGCCGGCCACAGTCGCCGGGGCTGCCTCGGCCCCGGCGCAGGCGCTTCCCGCCTGCGCAATAAAAACTGACAGAAAAGAAGAAGAGGGGATCGGACGTATACGTCCGATGGGGGGAATTCCTTCTCCCCCGCTTCGCCCTCCCGCCGGATTTGAGGACAGGCCCTCATTCTCCCGGCCCCCCAATCTTCCTTCTTCGGGTTTGCGTGCTCGGTATCGTGATCCTTTCCTGGGACACCCGTTCGTGCCGGCGCGGTTGGAGTTGCGGAATTCCGCAGCGGAAGGATCAACGCAGATGGTCAAGGCCAGCGATATCAAGGAGCACATGGAAGTGGTCGGTGCCGATGGCGGGCATATCGGCACCGTGGACAAGATCGAGGGCGAGCGCATCAAGCTGACCAAGGATGACCGCGGCGCGGGCGGCCAGCACCACTATATTCCCCTCTCGCTGGTCGAGGAGATCGACCCGAACGCCGTCCGCCTTTCCTTCCGGGCCGAACTGGCGCCGCAATTCTGGGAAAGCTGATCCTGGGCACGGGAGGACGGTCCAGGAAACTCAGTTCCCTGGCGGGAGAGTGCGAGAGGGCGGCGCCCTCTCGCGGGCAGCGCTATCCCAGCGGCAGCCGGACCACGAAGCGTGCCCCGATCACCTTGCCGGCTTCGTCGCGCCGGTTCTCCGCGCTGATGCGCCCGCCGAGCCCTTCGACGATCTGCCGGCTGATCGAGAGCCCGAGCCCGGAATGCTGGCCGAACTGCTCGCCCTGGGGCCGTTCGCTGTAGAAGCGGGCGAAAATGCCTTCCAGCTTGGCCTCCGGGATGCCGGGGCCTTCATCCTCCACCATGAACTCCAGGATGGCGCCGGTCGGGCGTGCCCGCATCCAGACCTTGCCGTGGGGCGGGGAGAAGGAGATGGCATTGCCGAGCAGGTTGCGGAACACCTGCACCAGCCGCCCTTCCACGCCGCGCACCACGAGCGGCCCAGGCGGCATGTCGAGTTCCACCACCGGCGCGTCCGGCTTGCGGGTGGCGTTGTGCAGCTCGGCCAGGGCGGGGAGGATCGGCGCGATGTCCACCGGCTCCGAGGCGGTGCGGGACAGCTCGGCATCCACCTTCGAGGAATCGGCGATATCGGTGATCAGCCGGTCCATCCGGACGGCGTCATCGGCGATGATGCCGAGCAGGCGCTTCTGGTGCTCCGGGTTCTCGATGCGGCGCAGCGTCTCGATGGCGCTGCGCACGCTGGTCAGCGGGTTGCGCAGCTCATGCGCCACATCGGCGGCGAAGCGTTCGTTCTGGTCGATGCGGGCCCAGAGGGCGGTGGCGGAAGATTGCAGGTCACGCGCCAGCACCCCGATCTCGTCCTGCCGCTCCAGCAGGGAGGGGGGCACCGAGCCGGCGCGCCCCTTGCCCTGGCGCATCGCGGCAGCCGCGCCGGCGAGGGCCAGGATCGGCGCCGCGATGGTGCGGGAGAGGAAGAGCGAGGCCGCCACCGTCAGCACCAGCGCGAGCAGGAAGAGGGCCAGCACGGAGGAGCGGATCTCCAGCAGCCGCTCATCGACCTGCCGGGCCTCGCGGGTCAGCAGGATGATGCCGATATTCTGGTTACCGCGCCGGGCGGGCTCGGCCACCGAGACCAGCAGCCTCCCCTCCTGGGTGCGGCGGATATAGGGCCGCACACCGCCCTCGAGGGCCACGCGCAGCTCCTCGCGCCGGTCGGGACCGAGGGCGGGCTGCCAGTCGAAGGAGCCGGCATCGGGGCCGACATCGACGAACATCTCGTCATCCTTGCTGCGCGGGCCGAAGACGCTGCGCGGCAGCAGGGCCAGGATGCGATCGTAGAAGCTGCCGATGGTGCCGGCGAGCAGGCTGCGGTGCTCCGGCGGCGGCAAGGGCTCGGTGACGATGGCGCCCCCCTGGCCCTCGCGCACCCGGCTGTCGGCGACCAGCAGGCCGGCGGTGTCGAATAGTTTTGCCTGTGTATTGGGGCTGGGCTCGACGAGGCGCCGCAGGAGGGGGCGGGCGATGTCGGGCACCAGCACGGCGCGGTCGTCCTGGATGCGCACCGCCGCCTCGGCGATACCGCCGGCATAGATGCGGGCCTGGGTGCGCAGCGCCTCGACCTCGGCGGCGATCAGGCCGTTCTGGTACTGGTCGAGATAGAGCAGGGCGGCGGCCAGCAGGGCCGGCGCCAGGACGTTGAGCAGCAGGATCCGGCGCAGCAGCGGCGAGACCCGCTTGCGCGGGTGCCACTCCCTGGGGGCCGGGGCGCGGGCCTCGGCGGCGGGGCCGCTGGCGTCGGGCATCAGGCTTCCTTGTAGCGGTAGCCGATTCCGTAAAGCGTCTCGATCATCGAGAAGTCGTCGTCCACCGCGCGGAACTTCTTGCGGACCCGCTTCACATGGCTGTCGATGGTGCGGTCGTCCACATAGAGGTTCTCGCCATAGGCGGCGTCGATCAGCTGGTCGCGGTTCTTCACCATGCCCGGGCGCTGGGCCAGCGCCTTCACCAGCAGGAACTCGGTGACGGTGAGCTGCACCGGCTGGCCCTTCCAGGTGCAGGTGTGCTTGGTCTCGTCCAGCACCAGGTCGCCGCGGGTGATGACGCCGGTGGGCGGCGCGCCGGAGCCCTCGGCGCGGCTGGCCTCGTTGCGGCGCAGCAGGGCACGGATGCGCTCCAGCAGCAGGCGCTGGCTGAAGGGCTTGGTGATGTAGTCGTCGGCGCCGAGGCGCAGGCCCATGAGCTGGTCCAGCTCGTCATCCTTGCTGGTGAGGAAGATGACGGGAACGGAGGAGCGCTGGCGCAGCCGCTGCAGCAGCTCCATGCCGTCCATGCGGGGCATCTTGATGTCCAGCACCGCGAGGTCCACCGGGCGGGAGAGCATGCCCTGCAGCGCGCTCTCGCCATCGGTATAGGTGCGCACCTGGAAACCCTCCGCCTCCAGCGTCATGGAGACGGAGGTCAGGATGTTGCGGTCGTCATCGACC
>Ga0182749_1003656_pt1 | contig 10400 bp, 6 predicted proteins | sample eDN3rd37CKraftMG_FD_128875 | JGI IMG/M metagenome (GOLD analysis project Ga0182749, IMG submission 128875) | Enriched Miracle-Growth compost microbial communities from Emeryville, California, USA - eDNA 3rd pass 37_C Kraft MG (version 2) (version 2) ...
GAATCTGGGCCTGCACCGCCCGCCCAACCAGCATGCTGAAAAGGCAGTTCCATCCCCCGTTCGTCAACAGCAGTGAAGGAAATCATCATGGCTACGCAGCTTTCCCAACGCACAGGCAATGCGCCATCTGAAATCTGGTTCACCCGCTGCCCGGTGCCCACCGCCACCGGCATCGCCTATAAGCTCGGCTGGCTGCAGGAGGCATTTTCGGACGAAGGCATTCCCCTGCGCACATTGCAGGAATCATCACCCGAGCTTGGCCGCCATCATTATGACCATCGCCTGCCGACGCTGATCCGCGAAGGCGGCAACATGCTTTCCATCGCCGCACGCGCCCAAGGGGAGCCGACCCGTCTCGTGGGCCTGACCTGGATAGAGGAAAGCCAGGCAATTCTGGTGCGACGTGATTCCGGCATCTCCACCCCGGCCGATCTTAAGGGAAAGCGCCTCGCGCTGCCGGCGTGGAGCGAACATGAGATCCCCAGCCATGTGCGCGGCACCAGCATCACCCGCGGCATGTCGCTCGCCGGATACAAGGGCGCCCTTGCCTTTGCCGGGCTGGGTTTCGACGATGTGAATATTGTGGAGGTGGATGGCACGATCCGCAATATCGGCGGGTCCGGCCGCGACGTTGATCCGCGCCAGCGTCGCGTGGGAAAGATCTGGGCAATAGATGCGCTCACCAGCGGCAAGGTCGACGCGGTATATGTGAAGGGTGCTTCCGCGCTCGACGCTGCCGAAGCGGCCGGTGTAATCGTCGGCATCGATCTCGACGCACTTCCGGAGCGGCGCTTCCGCGTCAACAATGGCACACCCCGGCCGATCACTGTCCATCAGGACCTGATCGATCATCATTTCGATTATCTGGTTCGCTTCCTTGCAGCGACTCTGCGCGCCGCCGATTGGGCTGCTGAAAACCTTGAAAGCCTTCAGGAAATCCTGGAATTTGAAACTCAGGGCAGCAGTGCCGCCGTTGCAAGGGCCTATTCAAACGGCTTCCACCGCTCATTGCACCCAACGTTGGATGAAGAGCGGCTGGCGCTCTTCGATCAGCAGAAAAAGTTTCTGCTCGTCCATGGGTTTCTCGATCGCGATTTCGACCTTGCCGATTGGGTTGATCCACGGCCATTGGAAGCTGCACATCAGTTGCTGAAACGCGGCTGAATCAATATCTTCCCCCCGGCGCACACCGTACAGATTCATCGGGCCGGGGGGATGTCACTGATATGCATCAGACATGCTATCTGGACGAAAAGGAAAAATAACTAGTAAAATCCTATTTGATTAATAGGAATTATTCCCTGGTTGAACAGGGGAATGTTATGCGAACACTGATTCTTGGGCTGTTGGCATTGTCTTGCGCGGCAACCGGGACGGCAGGCGCCAAAACCGTCGAGTTGCTGAATGTGAGTTACGATCCCACGCGTGAACTCTACAAAGAAGTGAACGCCCTATTCGCCAGGGAATGGAAGTCAAAGACCGGCGATGACGTCATCATAAAGCAGTCCCATGGTGGGTCGGGCAAACAGGCCCGGTCGGTCATCGATGGCTTGCCTGCGGATGTGGTGACACTGGCGCTTGCCAACGACATCGATCAGATTGCTGACCATGGATTGACTGACAAGAATTGGCAGCGGCGTCTGCCGCTCAATTCCACGCCCTATTTCTCCACGATCGTTTTTCTTGTCCGCAAGGGCAATCCCAGAAACATCCACGACTGGAATGATCTGGTAAAGCCCGGCGTCGGGGTGATTACGCCAAATCCCAAGACAGGTGGCGCACCCCGTTGGGCTTATCTGGCGGCATGGGGTTACGCCACCAAGACCTATGGGGCGCCAAAGGCACGCGATTTTGTGCGCCGTCTGTACAAGAACGTGCTTGTCCTCGATTCCGGGGCACGCGGCTCGATGACGACATTCGTGCAGCGAGGGCAAGGCGATGTGCTGCTGACCTGGGAGAACGAGGCGTTGCTCGCCCAGCAGGAACTGGGAAAAGGGCTTTACGAAATCGTCTATCCTTCGGTTTCGATCCTTGCTGAACCGTCTGTTGCAGTGGTTGACAAGAATGTGCAGCGCAATGGCACCGCTGCCGTCGCCGACGCCTATCTACGCTTTCTCTACACGCCCGAAGCACAGGAAATCATTGCACGCCATTATTACCGGCCACGCAACAAGGCCGTGCTCGAACGTTATCATAACGTCTTCAAGCCAATCAGCCTGTTCACCATAGATCGCAATTTCGGCGGATGGCGGCGGGCGCAAGCAGCCCATTTTGCTGATGGCGCGACATTCGATCAGATTTACGCGCAATAATATTGCGCTGGTCCCCCGCGCGGGGACCAGCAATTTTGTGCCGAACTGGCGGGAACGCACGGTAGAATGATCGGCCCCTCATTTCATACTATATTGATATGAATTATATTGGGTCGATGTGAAGGAGATGGCTTATGTCCGGCGATGCCTTGTTGCAAATGCCGCTGTGCCTCACCGTTCCGGGCTATAATGGCTCCGGCCCCAGGCACTGGCAAACGCTATGGGAACAGTCCCGCCCCGATTGCGAGCGGGTGGAATTGGGAATGTGGTCCACGCCTCATCGTAATCATTGGGTAACGAAGCTGGACCAGGCGGTTCGGCGGGCGCATGCCCCCATCATTCTGGTCGGTCACAGCCTTGGTTGCCATGCCATTGCCTGGTGGGCGCATCTTGTCGGTCAGCCCTATGGATGGCCGGTGGTGGGAGCGCTCATGGTCGCACCGCCTTATATCGATGCATCGTCGGCCGACAGGTTGCGCAAATTTGGTGCCGCCCCTCCCATCGCCTTGCCTTTTCCCTCAATTCTGGTGGCAAGCGAGGACGACCCATATGCCTCGCTTCGCCAGTCGCGACGTATGGCGGTCGATTGGCAATGCCATTTCGTGGATATTGGCTGTTACGGCCATATCAATGCAGACTCCGGAATCGGGCAATGGGTGGAAGGGCAGCTGATACTTGAAAGGCTGATCGGAGTGACGAGCCATAGCCGCCATAATCCATCAGTTTCCCCAGCAGCCTCAACCGCCTCCGGTGCCAGTCCATCTGCCAATCAGGCTTCGTGAACGAAGGTTACAGCGGCCGAGCTCATTATGCGAAAGCCAACATCCATTTCTGACGCCATGACAAGGATGGCGAGCACCGCAGAATCGGCCAAGGATTCTCAATCCGTCAACAGGGCAGCAACCGCTTGGTCGAGCGCGGCGGATGCTGCGGTCAGCTTCTCCTTCCGTTCGGAAAGCCGCGCCTGCTCGCCTGCGATCCGGGTGCGAGCCTCGGCGATCATTCTGTTTACGGCAGACGGCGCAGGGCCACCGATGCCATCACGGCGCGCAACGCTCTGCACCGGGTCCAGCGCCTCATGCACCGCCGCTGCGGAAATGTTGAGCGAGTGGCCAAGCTGCGCCTTCGCCGCTGCCTGGATCATCGCCACATCTATCTTGTCGGCAGTTTTGCCCTGATCGATTGCGGCGGTGACCACGCGCGCGATCACTTCATGCGCCTCACGAAAATCGATCCCGCTTTCGCGAACCAGCGCGTCGGCGAGATCGGTCATGGTGGAAAAATTCTGCGCGGCATAGCGCAGCATCTGCGCCCTGTTCGGCTGAAGCGTCCGCACCACGCCGGTCATCGCATGGGTGGCAGCGATCATTGCATCAAGCGAGCGTGGCTCCAGCGGTACACGCGTCACGCTATGCTGATACTCGATGGCGTTGAGTGAGGTCAGGATCGACGTCAGCGCACCCACCGCATTGGCCGCAATCTGACGGGTGCGCTCCAGTGAATCCGGATTCTTCTTCTGCGGCATGATGCTGCTGGTGCCGGCAAACGCCGGATCGAGTTCGGCCGAGCGATATTCATCCGTAGTCCAGAGCTGAATCTCGGAAGCGAAACGGCCCAGCCCACTCAGATAAATCGCATTGTCTGACGCGAACTCGGCGATATGATCCCAGCCGGCAGTCCCCTCGATCGTGTCCACCACCAGCCCGTCGAAGCCGAGCAGCGCCGCAGTCCGCTCACGGTCGAGCGGCCAGCCGGTGCCCGCCGATGCCGCCGCGCCCAGCCGGTTCTGATCCATCCGCACATAAAGCTGCTCGTAACGATCGATGCTTTTCCCGAGGCTTTCGGAAATCGCCATCAGATAATGGCCAAGCGTGATCGGCTGCGCTTCCTTGCGATGAGTATAAACCACCATCACCGTATCGAGATTGTCGGCCGCCTTGGCGACTACTGCGACGCGCAGCGCAATCAACGCTTCGATCGTGCGATTGAGCTGGTCGCGATAGAACATGCGGTTGACCGTGTTGGCCAGATCATTGCGGCTGCGCCCGGTGTGCATCCGGCCCGCGACCGGTCCGATCGCCTTTATGAGCGCCGCCTCATAGGGAAGATAGGTCCGCAGCGAGGCATCGGTTTTCGCCTGCGCGTCAACGATATCGAGGCCACGCAGGATCGCAGCGGCATCGGCGCGGGTGACGACCCCCTTTTCAGCCAGCATCACGACATGGGCACGATGCAGGCGGCTTTCATAGGGGAAGGTCGCGTCGCCCAATGTTTTCGCAGCAGCATCGAAATCATAGAGTTCCTGGAATTCGGGTGCCTTAGGCACCGAACTCCGCCCAATCCGGGTGGCGTCCGTTACGGAACCTTGGGCATAGGAAGGAGGTGACACGCCGGCCCCGAGGAGGAACAGGGCACAAGACGCTTTCAAGGCAGATATTCGCTGTATCGACGGCATAGAAGACAACTCTTGTTCCCACGAAGCGCGGCCCTGAACCACAGCGCTTTTCATGATACAATGTCGCACGCAAATGAAGTGCGAAACGGTGACAGCTTGCGATATGATGTATCATATCATAAAGCTGTCAGCAGGTCAGTCATTCACCTGCTCACGGATTTCATTCATGCGCCTGCTCGCCGGCCTTTGCCTGTCTGCCTTTATTGCAACCGCAGTTCCGCCTTCCCTGTCTGCCCAAACGCCGCCACCGCTGATCGCGCGGGCGCGCCTGTTCGGCAATCCCAGCAAAGTGCAGGTACGGCTAAGCCCGGACGGCAAATGGATTTCCTGGATCGCACCGCGCGATGGCGTGCTCAACATCTGGGTCGCGCCATCGGGCGATACGGCGAAGTCGAGGCCGCTGACCGCGGAGAAGGCGCGGCCGATCCGCAGCTATTTCTGGGCGCCGGACAGCTCGCAGATACTGTTCGTCAATGACAAGGGCGGTGACGAGAATTTTCTGCTCTACAGCGTCGATCCGGTCAACGTGCGGCAACGCACGCTGACACCGTTTGAAAGGACACGGGTCGAGATCGTCGCGATCAGCGATCATGTTCCCGGCCGCATTCTTGTCGGGCTTAACAATCGCGATCCGCGCTGGCACGACGTCTACAGCCTCGACCTAAAGACCGGGCATCTCACTTTTCTGCTCAGGAACGATGGTTATGCGGGCTTCCTCGCGGACGACAATCTCGCGCTCAGGATTGCCAGCAAGGAGCGCGACGACGGCGGCACCGATTATTACCATGTATCCGGCACAAGGATCGATCCGCTCCCCTTCGTCTCGGTCGGCCTTGATGACGGTATGACGACAGGTCCGGCGGGTTTCACGACCGACGGCAAGACGCTCTACTGGACCGATTCCCGCAACCGCGACACCGCCGCGCTGTTCGCGCAGGATGTGACGACGGGCAAGATGACCCTGATCGCAAGCGATGCGAGGGCCGATGTTGGTGGAATCATGGCCGATCCGAAGACCGGCCGTGTCCAGGCCTATTCGATCGACTATCTGAAGGACCAATGGACTGCGCTCGACCCTGCCATCGGCGCCGATCTTGACTGGCTACGCGGACAGCTCAAGGGCGAGCCGATCGTGACCTCGCGCACGCGCGCAGACGACCGCTGGACCGTTGCGGTCGATCCGGTCGTTGCGCCATCGGCAAGCTATCTGTTCGACCGCAAGGCAAGAAAGCTCACCAGGCTGTTCGTCTCTCGGCCCGAACTCGAAGGCGCGCCGCTGGTCGCCATGCATCCAGAAGAGATCCGTTCGCGCGATGGCCTGACGCTTGTTTCCTACCTGTCGCTGCCCAGGGATGCCGATGCGGACGGCGACGGCAAGGCCGATCATCCCGTGCCGATGGTGCTGCTCGTTCACGGCGGCCCCTGGGCGCGCGACGATTATGGCTATGACGGTGAGCATCAGTGGCTCGCCAATCGCAGTTATGCGGTGCTCTCGGTCAACTACCGCGGGTCTACCGGCTTCGGGAAACGCTTCACCAATGCCGGCAATCTGCAATGGGGCACGCGCATGCAGGACGATCTGCTCGACGCGGTGGACTGGGCGGTCCGGCAAGGCGTGACGACGCGGGACAAGGTCGCGATCATGGGCGGCTCCTATGGCGGCTATGCCACGCTGGCCGGGCTTTCCTTCACGCCGACCGCCTTCGCTTGCGGCGTCGACATCGTCGGCCCATCCAACCTCCAGACGCTCCTCAAGACAATCCCACCCTATTGGGAAGCGGGGCGGCAGCAATTCTACAAGCGGATGGGCGATCCCACGACCGACGCCGGCCGCAAGCTGCTTAAGGAACGCTCGCCGCTCAACAGCGCCGACAGGATCGTAAGGCCTCTGCTGATCGGCCAGGGTGCCAACGATCCGCGCGTCAACAAGGCGGAGAGCGACCAGATCGTCGCTGCCATGGCGGCGCGGAATATCCCGGTTACCTATGTCCTGTTTCCCGACGAAGGCCATGGGTTCGCACGGCCCGAGAACAATATCGCCTTTGACGCCGTCACGGAGAACTTCCTCCAAACCTGCCTTGGCGGGCGGTCCGAGCCGATCGGCGACGCGCTCAAGGCTTCGACCGCACAGGTGCCGCATGGCGCCGAGTTCGCCGCGGGGCTGTCTCAGGCGCTCTCGCGATGACCTCGGTTCAAACCTTCAGCGACGGCTTGTGAGCAAACCTGTCCGGGAGAGACCGGCCGTCCTTGACTGACTTTCAACATACTGGGGGCAATATGCGTCATACTCTGTTTGCGGGCGCGCTCGCGCTCGTCCTTCCGCAACCAGCCATCGCGGACGTCACTGCTGATGGTGAGGATCCGAACGATACCATTGTCGTCACCGCGACGCGCAGCGAGCAGAAGCTCCGGAATGTGCCGGCCGATGTCAGCGTGAAAGACATCGAAACGTTGCGCCGCGACGGCTTCACCTACGGCACGGATGAGTTCCGCGGTGTGCCCGGCGTCTCCTTCCGGCGTGGCGAGGGCGATGGCGACGAGTTCCCCTTCGTCTCGATCCGCGGCTCAAACGGCACCGAGGGCTATCTCACCCTGTTCGACGGCATCCCTTTTGTCGGCAATGACGAGGAAGGCATCCTCAACATCGTGCCTTATCCGGCTCTCGAACGGGTCGAGGTGGTCAAGGGCCCGGTTTCCGCGCTCTATGGTCGCGGCGCCCTCTATGGCGCGATCAACTATATCACACGCTCGTTGCGCGAGGATCGCATCGATCTCTCGGTCTCGGCAGGCAGCGATAATTATTATCGGGGCGAAACCTCGATCTCCCGCAAGCTCAGCGACAATGCCGGTCTATTCGCTTCCGCCTTCTACGAAGATTATGGCGGCTGGCGCGATCAGGGCGGGCGCAAGCTCCTGAACCTATTCGCCAAGTTCGAGTTCGATCTTGGCGATCGCACGACGGTCACGCTCTACGGCAATTACCTCAATCGCAAATCCGACGCGCCCAACGCGCTTCCGCTCGATGCCGAGGGCCATGTCATCGATGTTGCCGGCGGGCGTCGTGCCTTCCTTGGCTATGGTCATCCGCGCGTGGACATCGAGGGCGGCATCGCGGCCCTACATGTTGAGCATCGTGCGAGCGACGAGCTCACCTTATCCGCGACCGGCCAGGTGCGCCGGTTCGACAATCACGCCGCTCTCAACTTCTACGATCCCTATGGCTTCGATCCGGCACAGCATCTTTACGGAATAAACGGCCTCACGGGCGACACGAAGCAGACCACCCTCTATGGCGAGGCGACCGCCAGCTGGAAACACGGACCTCATAATCTGGTCGTCGGCATCAGCGGCGAGCGCGGTACCTCGGCGTCGTTCAAGAGTTGGTCGGGCGTCAACGGCTTCACCGAGGCGTGCGGCTTCAACTATTTCCTGATCCAGGTCGACTGGCGGACAGGCCAGGTCGTCAATGGCGATCATCCCTGTTTCGCGGCCAACGAGCCGCAGTCGGACGACCATTTCACCAACCACTTCTGGGGCGCGTTCATCCAGGACGAGATCGCGCTTGCCGATCGCTGGTATCTGACATTGGGCGGCCGGTACGACAGCTTCCGCCGCCGCGTGCGCTTCAATCCGATCCCGGGCGTCAGCGACGGATCCCGCGAAAGCGCCAAGGCCAATGCCTTCTCGCCCAAGGCCGCGCTGTCATATCGCTATGACGGCGGGCAGGTCTATGCGGCCTATGGCCGGGGCTTCAATTCCAACTTCGGCAGCGGCTTTGAATGGGATTCGAACCAATATGCTCGTCCGACCCAGAAGCCGACCACGCTCGACAGCTATGAAATCGGTTGGAAGGGCAGCGCGTTGCGCGATACGCTGCGCTTCTCTACCGCCGCTTTCTGGTCGGTGCAGAAGAACCGGCGGCAGGTGATTCCCAACCCCGATGCCGAGACGGATTTCAGTGCGCCGTCGAACCTCATCACCTATGGCGACCGCTATGAGGCGAAGGGTGTCGAGGTTGCGCTCGATATCCGGCCACGCGACGGCACCTCGATCCAGATCAACTATTCGCACATCGCGCCGAAGTGGAAGGATTATGTGCTGGAAACTTTCTCCGGCCCGGTTGACCTGTCCGGCACGACGCCCGTCGGGGTCGCGCCCAACATCGTCTATATCGCCGCCGAGCGACGCGTTGCGCCCTGGCTCACCGGACGCGCCGTGTTCGAATGGTATGACGACTACAAGATCACTCAGGATAACCGGGTCGAAGGCGGCGGCTATGAACTGCTGACGCTGAACGCGCGCATCCAACCGACAAGCTGGCGTGGGCTGACGTTAGACCTCACGCTGATGAATGCGCTAAACAAGGAATATTACTGGTATTTCGGCGGCAGCACTGCGCCGACCTACGCGACGCCGGGAACGCCGCGCCAGTTCCGCGCGACGCTGAGGGCAAGTTTCTGATGCACAGACCCGCGCTCGCATTCCTGCTCGCGCTCGCCGGCTGCTCGGGAAGCGGACCTGAGCAACAACCACATTCAGGCGTTGTAGCGGGCAAGCCGATCACCATGCCACACGCCAAGACCTTCACGGTTACCGAACGGGACGGCTATCGCATTGTCGACCTGCGCGGGACGATCGTAAGCTGGGGCGGCGGTGCCGAAGGCGCGGAACAGCATGCCAGAATCGTGCTGCTGCCCGCTGGCATGAAAGCGCCTGCCCTGACCGGCGATCTGGCCGGTGCGACACTGCTCCGTACGCCGGTTCAGCATATCGCGGTCAACGAGCTTCCCTATGAAGCCGCGCTGACCGCGCTCGGCGTCGATGACCGACTGGTCGCAGTCGGTGGGGTGTTTTCCTACAACGACGCCATCCGGGAGCGCGCCAGATCGGGCAAACTTGCTCAGGTGGGCTATGGCTGGCACAGCCCGCCCAATCTCGATGCGCTGGTCGCCGCACAGCCCGACGTGATGCTCATGTCGCTGGGGGAGCTCGAGCACGCCCAGCATATGAAGCGTATCGCCTCGATGGGCATTCCGGTCGTCCCGATCTTCCTCTCCAACGAACCCGATTATCTCGGTCGCCTCGATTATGTCCGCCTGATCGGGATGCTCACCGGACGCGAACGCGAAGCGGAGCGCTACGTCGCCACGGTCGAGCGCAATGTCGAACGCGTGAAGGCCAAGGCCGCCTCCCTTCCGCGCAAATCCCTGCTCTGGGCCTGGTTCGATGGCGGTGATCGCTGGATGACGACCATGCGCAACGCCGAGGCGAAGCTGATGGCGGATGCCGGCGCGATTCTGCCGATCCGCACCCCCGACAATATGGAACGCGACGCATCGGAAAAACTCGGCACGGAGACACTGCTTGCGCGCGCCCGGGATGCGGATTGCTGGATGATCCGTGACGACCATTCCCAACCGTTCAAGGATGCGGCGACGCTGGAGAAGATCCGTGCATGGCGGAACGGCTGCACGGTCGCGCTGGTCGGGAGGGCCAAGCCGTCGGTCAATGCCTATGACTTTTACGAGACAGGACCGATCCGTCCCGACCTGCTGATGGCGGACATCCTGAAAACGCTCCATCCCGATGCCTGGCCGAAGCCCTTCACCTATCTGGAGCCCGATAATCGCGGC
>Ga0182749_1003658_pt1 | contig 10399 bp, 11 predicted proteins | sample eDN3rd37CKraftMG_FD_128875 | JGI IMG/M metagenome (GOLD analysis project Ga0182749, IMG submission 128875) | Enriched Miracle-Growth compost microbial communities from Emeryville, California, USA - eDNA 3rd pass 37_C Kraft MG (version 2) (version 2) ...
ACGCTACGGCACGCCGGTGGCGCATGCGCTGCGCGTGCTGGCCAGCGAAAGCCGCGACATGCGCATGAACGAGGCGGAAAAGAAGGCGGCCGCCCTGCCGCCCAAGCTCACCGTGCCGATGATCCTGTTCTTCCTGCCGGTGCTGTTCGCCATCATCCTGGGGCCGGCCGGCATCCAGGTCAGCCAGCGCGGCATCTTCGGCGACCAGCACCACTCCTCCAGCGAGGAATGATCCCGAAGAGGGGTCAGCCGGCGAGCAGCCGCCGGTAGAGTTCGAGATAGCGCGCGGCGACGCTGTCCCAGCCCATCGCCATGGCGAGCTTGCGGCCGTTGCCGGCCAGCCTTTCCCGCAGCTCCGGCTCGGCGAGAAGCCCGCCCATGGCCCCGGCCAGCGCGCCCGCGTCGGCGGGGTCGTCGAGCACCAGCGCGTCCACGCCGGGCGTGACATAGTGGGCGAAGCCGCAATAGCGCCCGGAACTCATCACCACCGGCAGGCCATGGGCCATGGCCTCCAGCGGCACCATGCCGAACGTGTCGCCCGAGGTGGCGAAGACGCAGAAGTCGGCGGCGGCATAAAACGGCGCCAGGTCCCGCTGCCGCGGCCAGACATGCACGCGGTCCGACTGCGCGGCCCGGACCGCCGCCCTGCCGACGTCGCGTTGCGTGCCGGCATCGCCGCCGACCACGATGAGGTCGACCGCGCCGTCGAGACGCGCCATGGCGTCCAGCACGGCATCCAGCCCCTTGCGCGCGGGGTCGTGCGCGACGAGCAGCGCGTAGCGCCGGTCCTGCGGCAGGCCAAGCGTGGCGCGCGCCTCGGCGCGGCCCGTCCGCCGTTCCGGCATGCGCACGCCGGGCGGGATCACCGTCATCGGCGGGTGGCGCGGGTAGGCGGCCTCGACCTGAGCCAGCGTCAGCGGCGACACCGGCACGACCGCGCGCCGGGGCAGGGGGCGGTAGCGCATTGCCTCCATGGCCAGATAGGCCGCGAGCCGGGGGCTGGTCCATATGGCGAGCCGGCTGCGCCGCCGCTGGTGGAACAAGGAGTAGCGCGCCGGCATGAGGTGCACGGTCTGCACCTCGCCGAGCCAGCTATTCTCGTGCGAATGGACGAGGTCGAAGCCGCGCACGCGTTTGCGGCAGGCCAGGGTGAACTGCAGGAGGTTCAGCCAGGACGGCAAATGCCGGATGCGCGGCACCAGCGTGTGCGCGATCGGCAGGTCGCTGCCCCATTCCTGGCAGAAGACATGGAAGTCGCAGGCCTCCTGAAGCGCGCCGGCGAGGTGCTCGGCATAGGCTTCCAGTCCGCCGAACTGCGCGCCGAAGCGCCGCACGACGATGGCGATGCGCGGGCGCCGGCCCGGCCCGGCTTCCCCCTGCTCAGCCACGCTGCGCTCTCCGCTCCTCGTAGGCGGTGAACATTTTCTGCGCGAGTTGCAGGAAGCCGGTGGCGCGAACCACCGGCACACGCGGCAACTGCCACATGTCGGCGCCGTATCGCACGCGACCGCGCACCGTGGTGGTGGCGCTGGCGAAGCCGGCCGCGCGGGCGATTGCCGCGTGCTGTTGCCGATAGCTGCCGTAAGGATAGCAGAAGGCGTCCACCGGCGCGCCGAGCAGGTCTTCCAGCATCTTTCGCGAACCGGCGATCTGCGCCTGCGCCGCCTCGTCGTCGAGCCCGGCGAGATCGGCGTGGTCGACCGTGTGCGCGCCGACCTCGTTTCCGGCCGCGGCCCATTCGGCGATCTCGCGCTTTTCCATCAGCGGCGATCTGGGAACGCCATTTTCGGCGTCCCAGGCATTCCAGCCGCCGATCTGGCCGGCCACGACATAGTTGGTGGCGGTGAAGCCAAGCTCCTGCAGCACGGGCAGGGCGTGGCGGTGGACGTTGGCAAAACCGTCGTCGAAGGTCAGCCCGAACACCTTGCCGCTGCGCGCGCCGGCGAGATACGGCATCAGCTTGCGCATCGACAGGCCGCGATAGCCGAGCCGGGCGAGCCAGCGCATATGCCGGCCGAAGACCTTCGGATGCACCGTCAGGCTGCGGAACGGCGTGCCGCGCGCCGGCGGAATGTCGATCTGGTGATAGGTCAGGATCGGGATCGGCGCCGGGCACAGCGCGAGCGCCGGCCTGTCCGGCGTTCCGGCCCGGTCCCCGAAGGCTGATCCTGGCATTTCCATGCGATCCCGCTAGCTGTCCGCCGGTTGCCGGCCATTTTCGCCAGCAGCATTACAGTCGCGGGTCCGTAACGGAAAGGGCCTGCGGTTTCATCACCCCAACCCCTAACCCTCCCCCTTGTAGGGAGGGGTTAGGGTGGGGGTATATCGTGGAGCAATTGCCTGCCCATGAGGGCCTGACATGCACGGGAATCAGTTGGTGGCGGAGGGCTTGTTGCCGCCCTGCGCCTTGAGCTGGCTCCAGGCGTTCTGCTGGGAGAGCATGCGGCGCAGATAGGCGACGTTGGCCTGGGCCTGGTCGGGCGAAAGCTCCTGCGAGGCGATCCGCTCGGCCTCGTCGAAGCGGCCTTGCAAGCCCACCACCAGCGCCAGGTTCTGCCGCACCCGGCTGTCGCCCCCGGGCTGCTCGGTGGCCGAGCGCAGATAGGTCTCGGCGGTGCGCAGGTCGCCGTCGAGCACGTAGGACATGCCCAGGTTCGACAGCACCGAAGGCTCGTTCGGCTTCAGGTCCAGCGCCTTGCGGTAGAGCTGCCGCGCCTCGTCCTTCTGGCCGAGCTGGTCGAGGATGGCGCCTTCCGCCGAGGCCAGCCGCCAGTCGGGATATTCGGGCGTCTGCGCGCGGCGCACCGCGTCCAGCGCCGGCTCGAGCTGGCCGTTGGCGGCCAGCGCCTTGCCGTAGGCGGCCAGCACGGCGCGGTCCTTGGGATAGGCGATGGCCAGCTTGCGCATCACCGCCAGCGACTGGTCGGCATCGCCGTCCATCTGCAGCACGGTGGCGAAACGGATGGCGAGGTCCTTGTCGGTCGGGTTGCGGGCATAGGCGCGGCCGAGCGCCATCGATTCGCTACGCAGCTCGGCCGACGACATCGTCTCGACCGGTCTGCTGCCGGTGCGCGCGATCGAGCCCGTGGTGAGCTTGCTGCCGAATTTGCCGGCCGAACCGCAACCTGCGAGCCCCGCCGCCAGCGCCAGCGCTAATGCCGTCGCGGCGAGCCGAGCTGCGGAAGCCTTTCTCGTGCGAAGTGTCGGCATCGGCCCCCGTCTCCCTCCTGTGTCCGGCCGTCGGGCGGCCGTTCCGTTGGCCGAGCAATATTCCGTTAACCCTAACAGCCGGTTAATTTGGCGCGCGGCTTGAGTGGCCCGAAAGCCATTCGCGGCCCGATACCCAGGAATCGCGCCGGCGCTTTAACGATCGGGCAAGGCGCGATGTCCTACGAGGCGGGCTTCCACAGGTATCGGCAATGAAACTCGACTTTTTGACGCTCTATATCGTCATCCTGCTCAATTCCGTCACTGTGGCGATCATCTGGGGCGCCATCTCCTATCGCTATCGCAATTTCAGCGCCGCGCGCATCTGGCTGGCCGGCTGCCTGCTGACGACCGTGGGCGGCTGCGTGCTCGCGCTCCAGGGCAACGAGGGAAGCTATGTGCCCGCCGTGCTCGGCAACGGCTTCGTCATCTTCGGCTTCTGCCTGTTCTGGATCGGCGTCCGCGACTTCTACGGATTGCGCGGCGGGTGGAAGGCAAGCGTGGCCGTCACCGCCGGCAGCCTGCTGTTGCTCGTGGCGCTCTTCGGCAGCCTGCAGGGCAGGAACCTCGTCTATGCCGGCGGCCAGTCGGTCCCGCTGGCTCTGGCCGCCATCTATTTGCTGCGCTTCCACCGCGGCGATCTGGGCGCGGTGATCGCCGCGTTTGCGATGGTGGTCGGCACGGCCGGTCACGCGGTGGAAAGCTTCCTCAACATCGGCCTGATGCTGGGCAGGGTCGACCAGGACTTCTATTCGATGGTGGAGTCCTACGCGCTTCTGTGCGTCATCTTCAGCGGAGTGGTGTGGAACTTCGGCTTCGCGGTGATGTCCATCGACCGCCTGCGGGAGGAACTGGCCGAGCTCGCCATCAAGGACGACCTGACCGGGATTTCCAACCGGCGGCATTTCCTCGCCATGCTGGAGAAGCAGGATCTGCACGCCCGCCGCAGTCTCCAGCCGTTTTCGCTGATGCTGATCGACATCGACCATTTCAAGCGCTTGAACGACACGAAGGGGCACGCTTTCGGCGACCGCATCCTGCGCAGGTTCGCCATGACCGCCATCGGCAGCGCCCGCGAGGGCGACATGGTGTTTCGCCTGGGCGGCGACGAATTCGCCATCCTCATGCCGAAGACTACGGCGAGGGAGGCGGAGCTTGTCGCCGTGCGGCTCATCGCCGCCCTGCGCGACGCAAGAGGCTGGGAAGACGGCCTCGACCGCTTCACCATCAGCGTCGGCATAGCCGAATGGTCCGCCGACATGGCCCTTATCGGCGGCGACCTGACGATCGAAGCCGACGAGGCGCTCTACAGGGCAAAGGCCAACGGACGAGACGGCTATGCGATCGCCGGGCTGGAGAACCGGAAAAATATGGGTCCGGCGCAAGTCGCATCGCTGTTCCGCAATGATGCCGCCGGCCAAAAAATCGGCTAGACCATGATGCCGAAAAGTGTGAAGCGGTTTTCGGACGGCATCATGGTCTATCCAATTGATTTTACCGCATGTATGCGACGCCAAGTGATTCCACTCGGCTGCAACATGCTCTAAGCAGGGCGGAACGCCAAAGCAGGTTGCACCAGCGGCAGCCAAGGAGATCGCATGCCCGTCGAACTGATCGAGAAGGTTTCCGAAGAGAGCCTGCCGATACGGCTGGTTGCCGGCGACGGACTGGAGGCGGCCGGGCTTTCGCCGCAGGAAACCGCCTGGGCACGCGCCAACGGCTTTTCCGGCGAGGCCGGCCGCACGCTGGCGGTGCCTGGCGCGGACGGCACCCTTGCCGGCGCGCTGTTCGGCACCGGCAAGGGCGAGGGCACGCTCGCGCTCGGCGCGCTCGCCCGCGGCCTGCCGCAGGGTGACTGGCATTTCGCCGCACCGCCGGCCGACCCGGAGCTTGCCGCTCTGGCGCTGGTGCTGGGCGGCTACGTCTTCACCCGCTACGGCAGGAAGCCGGGCAGGGCGCTGCGCCTGGCGCTGCCGGAAGGGGCGGACGCCGCCCGCGTGCGCCGCATCGCGGAAGGCGTCGTGCTGGCGCGCGACCTCGTCAACACGCCCGCCAACGATCTTGGTCCGCAGGCGCTGGAAGAGGCGGTGCGCGCGCTGGCGGCCCGGCACGGCGCGGCCGTCTCCGTGGTGAAGGGCGACGACCTGCTGGCCGGGAATTTTCCGATGATCCACGCCGTGGGCCGCGCCTCGGCGCAGGCGCCGCGCCTCATCGACCTGGCATGGGGCCCGCAGGATGCGCCGAAGGTGACGCTGGTGGGCAAGGGCGTGTGCTTCGACACCGGCGGTCTGGACATCAAGCCTTCGGCAGGCATGCTCTTGATGAAGAAGGACATGGGCGGCGCGGCCAATGTGCTGGGGCTTGCCTCCATGATCATGGCCGCGCGCCTGAAGGTCCGGCTGCGCGTGCTGATCCCGGCGGTGGAGAACTCGATCTCGGCCAATGCCTTCCGCCCGGGCGACGTGCTGGCGAGCCGCAAGGGCCTCACCGTCGAGATCGGCAACACCGATGCCGAAGGCCGCCTCGTGCTGGCGGATGCGCTGGCGCTGGCCGACGAGGAGGCGCCGCGGATGCTCATCGACATGGCGACGCTGACCGGGGCCGCCCGCGTCGCGCTCGGGCCCGATCTGCCGCCCTTCTACACCGGCGACGAGGCGCTTGCGGGCGAGCTTGCCGCGGCCGCAAGCGCGGTCGAGGACCCGCTGTGGCGCATGCCGCTGTGGAAGCCCTATGACAAGAAGCTGGCCTCCAAGATCGCCGACGTCAACAACGTCACCCCCGACGGCTTCGCCGGCTCGGTCACGGCCGCCCTTTTCCTCCAGCGCTTCGTGGAAAAGACGGCGAGCTGGGTGCATTTCGACATTTTCGCCTGGAACCCGGCCGACCGGCCGCACGGCCTGGCCGGCGGCGAGGCGCAGGCGATCCGGGCGCTGGAGAAGGTGATTTCCGCACGCTTCGGCTAAGAGCCGGCCGGCCGGGGCGCCAATGAAACGGAACCGAAACGATTTTGCGCCAGGCTGGCGCCATGTCGATCACGTTGCGTCCCAGCCAGGCGTTGCGGCTTTGGCAGCAGGTGGTGCTGGCCGAGGTTCAGGGCAACGCCCCCGACCTGACCACGCGCCAGATGACGATCCTGCTCACCGTCTATCTCGACCACCCGCCGCATACGGTGCGTGGCCTGGCCGCCAGGCTCGGCGTGACCAAGCCGGTGATCACCCGCGCGCTGGACACGATGGGGGCGATGAAGCTGGTATCGCGCCATCGCGACCCGGCGGACAGGCGCAACGTGCTGATCAGGCGCACTGTCGAGGGCGCGCTCTATGTCGAGCGCTTCGGCGATGTTATCATCGCCAGGGCCGCCGAACTTCCCATCTGAAAGAGTGCCGAATTGACCGCTCATTTTTCCGCGCTTGACGCCCGCCTCAACGCCTTCCGCGCCGATCTCGCCGATGCCCGACTTGAGGGGCGGGCGGAGGCCGGGCGCTTCGTCGCCGGCAGGCCGGCGCGCATCTGCGTGTCCGTGGCGGACGTGCGCAAGGCGCCGAAGCCGGACGCCGGCGTCAACACGCAGTTTCTCTGCGGCGACGACGTGCTGGTGTTCGAGGAATCGGACGGCTGGGCCTGGGTGCAGGCGGTGCGCGATTCCTATGTCGGCTATGTCGAGGCAAGCGAGATCGCCGGCCGCGAGGGCGAGCCGACCCACATGGTGTCGGTGCCGCGCACCTTCGTCTATCCGGGGCCGGACCTGCGCTTTCCCCGCGCCGGCGCGCTCTCCCTGGGCTCGACCGTGACCGTCGCCGGCGGCGCCGAGACGCGCGGCACGCACTATGCGCTGCTGCCGTCGGGCGAGGCGGTGGTCGCGGGCCACCTGCGGCCGCTGGCCGAGCCTGCCGCCGACTATGTCGCCGTGGCCGAGACGCTGCTCGGCACGCCCTATCTGTGGGGCGGCGCTTCCGGCTTCGGCATCGACTGCTCGGGCCTGGTGCAGCTTGCGCTGCGCGTGGCCGGCCGCGACGTGCCGCGCGATTCCGACATGCAGGCCGCCGGCCTCGGCGAGGCTTTCGAGCCCGGGGCGGATTTTTCCGGCGTGAAGCGGGGCGATCTCGTGTTCTGGAAGGGCCACGTCGCCATCATGACCAGCGACACGGAGATGATCCACGCCAGCGGCCACACCATGCAGGTCTGTCGGGAGGGGCTGAAGCAGGCCGTCGACCGCATCGGCTACCTGTATGGCGGCCCGACCGGATTCAGAAGGCCCTGACGCCGGTCAGGCCGTCTTGCCGCCGCCGCGCTTCAGGTGCTCGTCCAGCCGCGGCATGATCTCCACGAAGTTGCACGGCATGTGGCGGTAGTCGAGCTGCGGCTTGAGGATGCCGTCCCAGGCGTCCTTGCAGGCGCCGGGCGAGCCCGGCAGCACGAAGACGAAAGTGGCGTTGACGACGCCGCCGGTGGCCCGCGACTGGATCGTGGAGGTTCCGATCTTGTCGTAGGAGATGCGGTGGAACACCTCCGAGAAGCCGTCCATGCGCTTTTCGAAGATCGGCTCCAGCGCCTCCGGCGTCACGTCGCGGCCGGTGAAGCCGGTGCCGCCGGTGGTGATGACCACGTCGATGTTTTCGTCCCGCGACCAGGAAAGCACGCGCTCGCGGATCCTGTCCCTGTCGTCGGTGACGATGTCGCGGGCGGCGAGCACGTGCCCGGCTTCCACGATGCGGTCGGCCAGCGTCCGGCCGGATCTGTCCTCGGCCAGGCTGCGGGTGTCGGAAACGGTCAGCACCGCGATGCGCACGGGGATGAAGGGGCGCTGCGCCTGCGTGCCGGTCATGGCGCGGTCTCCGCCGTGGTGGTGCGGGTCGCCGCGACGAACCAGTCCGGATGGCGGGCGCGAATGGCTGCCGCGGCGCGCTTGGCGACATTGCCGGTTTCGTAAAGGCCGAAGCAGGTTGCCCCGGAGCCCGACATCCGGGCAAAGCCGGCGTCCGCGCGCTTCAGCGCCCGCAGCGCGTCCGCGACGGCGGGCTGGATTTCCCGCGCCGGCGCCTCCAGGTCGTTGCGGGTGGCTTCCAGCCAGTTGCGCAGGCTGTGGAAATCGATCCGCGCCGGCAGCGGGGGGAGGGGCTCGTTGTCGCGCTTGCGCAGGGCGGAAAACACCTGCGGGGTCGAGACCGGCACGCCCGGGTTGACCAGCACCAGCCCCAGCGAGGGAACGGCCGGCAGGGGCTCGACATTTTCGCCGATGCCGCGCGCCACCAGGGGCTGCGCCGCAAGGCACATCGGCACGTCGGCGCCAAGCGAAAGGGCGATCCCGGCCAGTTCCACCGCGTCGATGTCCAGACCCCAGATCCTGCTCAGGAGGCGCAGGGCCGCCGCCGCATCGCTCGATCCGCCGCCGATGCCGGAAGCGACCGGCAGGTTCTTCTCCAGCGCGATGGCGACGGGAAAGGCATTCCGGCTCCCGGCCGCCTTGCGAAGGGCGTCGCGCGCCATGACGATCAGGTTGCGCCCGTCGGCCGGCGCCCCGGCGGCGTAGCGCCCCGACACCGCAAGGCCGTCTTCCTCGGCCGCGAACGCCTGGAGCCGGTCGCCGAACCGGGTGAAGACCGCCAGGCTTTCGATGATGTGATAGCCGTCGTCGCGCCGGCCGGTGACATGCAGCGCGAGATTGACCTTGGCCGGGGCGGCCTCGGCGAGCGGAGAGGCAGCGAGGTTCACCGAAGGCCCTCCGCGTGAAAAATGAAGATCAGTCCTTGGCCAGCCGGTATTCGCCGGTCTTGGGGTCCTTGACCAGCGTGCCGTGGGTGCCGTTGGCCTGCTGCCGCTCGGCGCGCCGCACCTTCGCCGTCACCCGTTCGGCTTCGCGGACGAAGGACTTGTAGCCGACATAGGCGACCACGCCCACCATGATGAAGAAAAGGATCTGCGGCATGTCGAACTCCTTCCTCGCGGGCGCAAACCGACGGCGGAAACGGACGGCAGGGCCGGAGGCAGCATCATCCTACCCGCAACCCGCGGCTTTTCAAAGGCCGAACCGGCTCCACAGGGCGCGCTCCTCTGCCGCATCGGCAAGGCCGTGCGCGGCGGCCGCGGCGATGTCGGCGGGTGCCGTGCCGCCGCCGAGCGCCGAGCCGAACAGGCCGAAGCGGGAAAGCAGGCCGCGCTGCTGGGAAATCAGCTTCAACTGCGTCTTTTCGCCGAAACGCTGCTTCAGCGTGGCGCGCATGTCGCCGAGCCCGTCCACCAGGCCCAGCTCGAGCCCCCTGCCGCCGGTCCAGAACAGGCCGGTGAACAGGTCGGGGTCGTCCTTCAGCTTGGCCCCGCGCCGTTCCTTGACCAGGTCGATGAAGGTTTCGTGCACTTCGAGCTGCAGCGCCTTCAGCCGCTCGACGTCCTCCTGCTTCTCGGGCTTGAACGGGTCGAGCACCGACTTGTTCTGGCCGGCCGTGTGGACGCGGCGCTCCACGCCGATCTTCTTCAGCAGTTCCGGAAAGCCGAAGGAGGCCGACACCACTCCGATCGAGCCGACGATGGAAGAGGGGTCGGCGATGATCTCGTCGCCGGCCAGCGCGATCATGTAGCCGCCGGAAGCAGCGACGTCCTCGACGAAGACCAGGACCGTCTTCTTCTTCTCCCTGGCCAGGTCGCGGATGCGCTTGAAGATCAGCCGCGACTGCACCGGTGAGCCGCCCGGCGAATTGACGGAGATGGCGACCGCCGGCGCGTCGAAGGCGAAGGCCTTCTCGATCAGCCCGGCCGTTGTGGCGAGCGACAGGCTCGGCCGGAACTGGCCGCCGCCGGCCATGATGGCGCCATGCAGCCGGATGACGGGAATGGTGACGATGTTCGGGCGCCAGGATTTCGGCAGCAGGCGGGCAAGCAGTCGGCGCACGGAGTTGTTTTCTCCAGATTGAGGGCGAGCACCATGTAGGCATTCGCCGCGCAAGGGCAATGCCGGGCCGGCAAAGTCAATCCGCAAACAGCGAAGCCAGCCCGTTGTTGATCGTGTCGGCGCGCGCGCTAAAGCGGTGGGCCGGCCCCTCATGCAGCATCAGCGGCGGGTGAAGCGCAAGCCCCCCGCGCGCACCGCGCACGGCCCGCACCACGATGCGGATGGCCGGCCTGCCGGGGCGCGGATGCACGGGCACGATCTCGGCGCTGCCGAAGCGTCCGGACAGCGCGGCGAGCAGGGCGGGCT
>Ga0182749_1003662_pt1 | contig 10393 bp, 7 predicted proteins | sample eDN3rd37CKraftMG_FD_128875 | JGI IMG/M metagenome (GOLD analysis project Ga0182749, IMG submission 128875) | Enriched Miracle-Growth compost microbial communities from Emeryville, California, USA - eDNA 3rd pass 37_C Kraft MG (version 2) (version 2) ...
CGCCGTTCTTCATTCCGGGACGGCTAATCAATCTCGCGGGCGGCTATGTTTCGATCAAGCACAAGCTGCGCGGACCCAACAATGCCGTTGTCACCGCTTGTGCCACTGGCACGCATGCGATCGGCGACGCCGCGCGCATCATTGCGCTCGACGATGCTGATGTGATGGTCGCGGGCGGAACGGAAAGCCCGATTTGCAGAATCGCGATGGCGGGTTTCGCCGCGTGTCGCGCGCTTTCGACGGGCTTCAACGATGCACCGCAGAAAGCGTCTCGTCCTTACGACAAGGATCGCGATGGTTTCGTAATGGGCGAGGGGGCCGGCGTCGTTGTTCTCGAAAGCTATGAGCATGCGATGGCCCGCGGCGCCAAGATATACGCCGAGGTGATCGGCTATGGCATGTCGGCTGACGCTTTCCACATCACCGCACCTGCCGAAGACGGTGACGGCGCCTACCGTTGCATGAAGATGGCCTTGGCGCGCGCCGGCGTGGCTCCGAGCGAGATCGACTATATCAACGCGCACGGCACGTCGACGCCGATGGGCGATGAAATCGAACTCAAGGCCGTCGAGCGTTTGTTCGGCAACACTGCGGGCAAGCTCGCAATGTCGTCGACGAAGTCAGCGGTTGGCCATCTGCTCGGCGCTGCCGGCGCAGTCGAAGCCATTTTCTCCACGCTCGCGATCCGAGATAACATTGCTCCGCCAACGCTCAATCTCGATACGCCATCGGTCGAAACGGCCATAGATCTCGTTCCGTACAAACCGAAGAAGCGTGACATCAATATCGCGCTCTCGAATTCCTTCGGATTCGGTGGCACCAATGCCTCTCTTGTCCTGCGCCGCGTAGCCTGAGACTCGTCCAACTCCGCCGTTTCGCCACAATTTACGTTGAGCGTCCCCGCAGGGGTGGGCTGATGAAGTAGTGTGGTTGAGCTAGTCTCAATCACTCGCTAGCTGCTTCTTCAAGGGACAATACTCGCAGTATCATGAGTCAGCAGAGACGACGCCCGGACGGGACCAGGACTGTCCGCACCGCTGGCGCACGAAGCCCAGCCGAGCGGCTTGAGCCCGGCCGTGCTCCGAGCCGGCCGCGCGGACTTGATGCGCGCGAGCCGTCGCGTGTTTTCTCGGGCATCGTCCGCGTCATCAGCGGCATCCTAACCGTCGCGCTCGTGTTTATGCTGGTCATCGGCACCACGACGTTCGTCATTTACAACCAGTTCGAAAGTCCAGGCCCTCTCGCAGCGGCACGCACCGTCATCATTCCCAAAGGTGAAGGCCGTATCGCGATTGCCGAAAGATTGGAGAAAGAAGGCGTCATTGACAACCGCTGGACATTCGTCGGCGGCCACCTGCTGTTGAGCTTCCTCAGCCATAAAAATAACGGTGAACTCAAGGCGGGAGAATACGAGATCAAAGAACACGCCTCGATGCGTGAGGTGATCAGTAAGCTCTCCGAGGGCAAATCGATCCTCTACAAAACGACCCTGCCCGAGGGTCTGACCAGCGAGCAGATCGTCGAACGCCTGAAGGCCGAGCCGAGTCTTAGCGGCGAAATCACGAACGTCCCTCCGGAAGGAACGCTGCTCCCCGATACCTATTACTTCTCAAAGGGTGCTTCGCGGCAAGAGATCCTCGATCGGATGCACGAGGGGATGCAGAAAACGATAAGTACGCTGTGGGATAGCCGCGACCCCGATCTGCCGATCAAGTCGCCGGAAGAACTGATCACGTTCGCGTCGATCATCGAGAAGGAAACCGGCCGGGCTGACGAGCGTGATCGGGTAGCGGCTGTTTTCTACAACCGGCTCAGGAAGGGCATGCGGCTGCAGTCCGATCCTACCATCATCTATGGCATCGTCGGAGGCCAAGGCTCGCTTGGCCGCAGCATCACGAAAGCGGATATAGAAACGAAATCGCCCTACAACACCTATCAGATCAGTGGCCTGCCACCCGGGCCGATATGCAACCCGGGTAGATCCGCGATACGCGCCGCACTGCATCCCGCAAAAACAGCAGACCTCTATTTCGTCGCCGACGGGAGTGGGGGACATGCATTCTCGGAAACGCTCAAAGAACACAATTCCGCAGTGCAGAAATGGCGCGCTGTCGAGAAGGAGAAAGCCAAGCAGAGCAGCGCCGCGGCGGATGCCGAGAAAGATGATCGGGCGCCGATTCCGCCTGAAAAGGACGAATCTCACAAGCAAAAGCCAGCTGAGTCCGAACGCGTAACGAAAGCTGCCAAATCCGCCCCAGAAACGGCCAGCGGGAACGGCGCCTCGGCCGGAGGCTCGACCGAGCCATCGCCTGGCGCGACAGACACCGCCGACATTCCGCTTCCGGTGCGTAGGCCCAAACGACAGTAACGATGAAAGGACGGCGGATTCGCCGTCGGGTTGGCGGATTTGGTTCGACCCGTTAAGTTGCGCGCCGCATAGACGTCCAGCCGAGACCGCTTCAGATGACAATTTCCAGCATGACTGGCTTTGCGCGTGCCGACGCTTCGGCTAACGGCCTGAGCTGGACGTGGGAGGCCCGCAGCGTCAACGGCCGAGGACTTGATGTTCGACTGCGCATGCCGCCCGGCTACGAGGCGCTTGAAATTCCCGCGCGCGATGCCGTCGCGAAACGCTTGGCACGCGGCAACGTCTCGCTGTCGCTCTCAATTGAAAAGCAACAGACGAATGGTGCCATTCGCCTGAACGAGCAGGTCCTCGCTGAGGTCATCAAGGCGGCTGAGCGCGTTTCCGCGTTGAGCGGAGCATCGCAGCCGGACGCCGCGCAATTCCTGATGATCAAGGGCGTTCTCGAAGCCGCCGATCAGACACAGGAAGACGCCGCGGCCCGCGCAGCGCGCGAGCGCGCCATGATACAAACGCTCGAAGCCGCGCTTGACAAGCTCGGTGAAGCGCGCCGTGCCGAGGGCGCGCGTCTCGAGAGCGTCATCAACGAGCAGATATCTCAGATCGATCAGTTGGCAGAGAGCGTCAGGGGTTCCCCATCGCGCACGCCGGTTGCAATCAAAACGCGCCTCAAGGATGCTATTGGGAGGCTTATCGACGCAACCAGCGCACTGGACGATGATCGCCTGTATCAGGAGGCCGTTCTGATCGCAACTCGCGCCGACGTCGAAGAGGAACTTCAGCGGCTCTCGGCTCATGTCGCATCGGCGCGAGACATATTGAATGAGCGTGGCGCCGTGGGGCGCAAGCTCGATTTTCTGGCGCAGGAATTCAACCGCGAGGCCAATACCCTTTGCTCGAAGGCCAATGCCGTCGATGTTACGCGGTTAGGCTTGCAGCTCAAAACCGTAATCGATCAATTCCGCGAGCAGGTTCAAAACGTCGAATAGCATGACCGCAAAATCACAAGAAACGCCGGCTAACGCATCTTTCGCCGATCCGCACATCGTGCGGCGGGGCCTTCTTTTTATCGTCTCCTCGCCGTCGGGTGCCGGCAAAACCACGCTTGCACGCCGCCTGCTGGCAGCTGACAGCAACATCACCATGTCCGTCTCGGTCACGACTCGTGCGCCACGCCCCGGCGAGCGCAATGGCATCGACTATCACTTCGTTGACCGCGATGCGTTCGAAATCATGAAGGCCCGCGGCGATCTGCTCGAATGGGCACGCGTGTTCGACAACCATTATGGTACGCCGCGCGCACCCGTCGAAGATGCCATTCATGCCGGCAAGGACGTGCTGTTCGATATCGATTGGCAGGGCGCGCAGCAGCTTTCGGAGAAAATGCAGGGCGACGTTGTCCGTATCTTCGTATTGCCGCCGTCCGGAGAGGTCCTCGAACAACGTCTGAAATCGCGAGCCCAGGATTCCGACGAGACGGTCGCACGGCGCATGGCGGCCGCATCGGCTGAAATCAGCCATTGGCCGGAATACGATTACGTGATCGTCAACTCCGACCTCGAACAAAGCGTCGGCGCGCTTCATGCCATCCTCGTGGCCGAGCGATTGAAACGCGAGCGATTGCTGGGCTTGTCCGAGTTCGTGCGTGATTTGCAGGCTGTGCTCTAACGCGGTTCCAGATCACCACGGTCAACGATCTGAGCCAGGCGCGCAAATTCGGCGACCGATAAATCTTCGGCACGGCGCTCCGATGCAATTCCGGCCTCGCGCAAAAGAAGCTCCGACATTGGCGTCAGCTGCTTCAGACTCGATCGCAACATTTTCCGGCGCTGGCCGAAGGCCGCGGCCGTCACCCGGCTGAGCGTCGCGGCACGGCATGAAGGTTCGGGCTTCGCAATCGGACGAAAATCGACAACGGCCGATGCAACTTTCGGAGGCGGCGTGAAGGCCTCCGGCGGCAGGTGCAGCGCGATCCTCGCTTCGGTGCGCCATTGCGCCAGAACGGACAAGCGGCCGTAGGCCTTGCTCCGCGGCTGAGCGACGATGCGCTCCGCGACCTCGCGTTGGAACATCAGCACCATGCGATCGAACCATGGCGGCCAGGGTTCTGTTTCGAGCCAGCCAGTGAGCAGCACAGATGCAATGTTGTAAGGCAGGTTGGCCGCGATGGTGGCTGGAGGCCCGCCGCCTACAAGATTTCTCCAGTCAATGTCGAGCGCATCTCCCGAGTGAACCTCCAATTGTCCTGGGTAACGGCTTGAGATTTCCTCAAGCGCCGGAAGACACCGCTCGTCGCGCTCGACGGCGATGACGCGTTGGGCGCCTTCCATGAGCAGCGCGCGTGTCAGTCCACCGGGACCGGGCCCGACTTCGATCACGGTGCGCCCGCCGAGATCACCCGCCGCGCGCGCAATCTTCCGCGTGAGATTGAGATCGAGAAGAAAGTTCTGCCCCAACGATTTTTTCGCGGCGAGCTCATATCGGCCTATGACCTCGCGGAGGGGAGGGAGCCCGTCGGAACCAGGAGCCGTTTTCATCGGGCGGTCGCATGCATTCTGCGAGCGCTCGTTTGAGCCGCAAGCTTCAACGCCGCCATGAGACTCGTTGGCGACGCGGTTCCTTTGCCCGCAATGGCGAACGCCGTGCCGTGATCGGGCGACGTTCGCACAAAAGGTAATCCGAGAGTGACGTTCACGCCCTCATCGAAGGCCAGCGTCTTGATCGGGATCAGCGCTTGATCGTGATACATGGCGATCGCTGTATCATACGTCGCACGCGCCGCGGCATGGAACAGCGTATCGGCTGAATGCGGGCCGGTGACGTTCAGGCCCTCCGATCTGAGCGTTTCGATCGCCGGCACGATGATGTCGCCATCTTCGCTCCCGAGCGCGCCGTCCTCTCCAGCATGAGGATTAAGGCCGGTAATAACGAGACGCGGATCCGCGATGGCAAAGTCCCGCTTCAATGCAGCCGCGACGATCCTGCCGGTCTCGATGATGCGCTCTGTCGTCAGCAACGAGGGCACCGACTTCAACGGTACGTGGATCGTTACGGGCACGACACGCAGTTCGGGCGACGCAAGCATCATAACGGGATCGGCCGGTTCCGTCGGCCAGAACTCCTTCGCGAGCGCACCGAGGTATTCGGTGTGTCCCGCAAACTCGAATCCGGCGTCGTAGAGAACGGCCTTCGCGATGGGGTTGGTGACGACGGCAGCCGCGTGTCCCGCAGCCACGTCCGCTACGGCGCGCTTGATGGCGAGAATGGTGCTTGCGCCGTTCTGGGGGTCCGGTACGCCCGGCTGCGCTGTCCGAACCAGCGGAACGTCGACGACGGGAAGCGCACGTTCGAAAACGTCAACCGCCGCTCCGGCATTCGCGACCGGTACGACTTCTACAGCGCGCCCCAACAGGCGGCTGCGCTCCCGCATGAGCGTGAGGTCGGCATAGACGGCGAAGGGTGGAAGTCCGTCGCTGTCCCGATGCCACCAGGCAAGAATGGCGATTTCCGGCCCGATACCGGATGGATCACCCATCGACAAAGCGAGGGGCAACCGCGGCACGCCCGATTGAGCGGTCATCCTCAACGATACTCGATATGAGCGTCTTCGCGGAGATCCTTGAGGTAGCGCTGTGCCATGACCTCGAATTCTTTCTGCTTCAGCTGGTTCTCGGCGGCGGTACGCTTTTCGAGCGCCGTCTGGACGGCATCACGGCTGCAGACGACGTAGAGCTCGACGGCGCCATCGCCAACCGTCGGCGGCAACATTTCACCGTCGCTGGCATTCAGCAATAGGGTGCGGGTCGGCTCCGGAATGGTCGATGATTTTCTCTTACCAAGCTGCTCGAATTTGGCGCCCGGAACGCCGGTTGCCGCAGTTGCGGTCGATTTGCAGTCGGAAAATCGCGACCTGATCTTTTCCGCGTCTTCGATGCGCTGTGCGATACCGTGCTCTTCCATTTTTTTCGGGAGCATGATTTTCACAAGCTGGAGCTGCAACTCGACATCGGCCTGCGGACTTCCAGTAGCTTCGGCTACGAGTTTGTCGACATCCTTCGTGTTGACGTTGATGAGAGGTCCGAAGCGGCGCCTGACAACCTCGTTCCAGGAGAGCGCCGCCCGAATTCTGTTCTTCATCGGATCAAGGCTGCCGCCGACCTGCTTCTTGAATTGATCAAGCGACATCTTGTTACGCTCGGCAATTCCAGTGAGCACGCGGTTGATTTCGGAATCCTCGATCGTGACGCTCTGCTTCTTTGCTTCCTGCAGCTTGAGCTTTTCGTCGATCAATTCCTCCAGCGCCTTTTTCCGCATGGCTGGCAAGGCCGACTTGCGCGCGCTCTGGAACGCTTCACGCTGCAAGCTCATGCCGAACTCTTTTTTGCGCTTCTCGAAGATCGCAATGACTTCGTCGCGTGACTTGCCCGGATTGGCTTGGACCACTTGATTGAGGAGGGCCTTGAGGCGCTGTGTTGTTTTGGGATTTTTGACGATGGCCTGGAAGTTTGCTTTTGCCTGGTTCTGAACGGAGGCGCCACTGAGGAGCATGGCGCGCCTGTCGACCTCGAACCCCGTGACAGGTTCGTCGTTGACGAGTGCGGCAATGGCGTTCTCGCCACTGATCGGTTCAAACGACTCTTCACGGCTCGCCGTCTCTGTGTCTTTACCGTGCGCCGACGAGGATTTTTTCCGCCCTTTCTTCCCGGTGATTTTGTCGCCGGCCTTGCCGTTATCACCGACGGAAGGTGATCCGAGGAGTGTGCTTGTGCCATCACCCGTGACGGCAACGGTTCCGCTTTGAGCTAGGGCGGGGGGCGTTAATGCCGCGACGAGCAGCCCGACGCTGGCGCAGGCGAGCGCAAGAGCGCGCATCAAGGCAAGACTGTCCCGCAAAAACGGCATTGGTACAGCATCCATAAATCGAATCGTGCAATCGGCAGGATACCTGAGGTCCGCCCGGCAATTGGGCCTTATCCACATGAACAGTGGCCAAAATCCGGTCCGGCGCCACTTCTCAATGGGGCATTGCCGGCCTCAGTTCACGCGCTCGTCGCCACCAGGGTTAAAGTCGGTGACGTCGGTCCTGGCCGCGAAATCGCCAAGGTGCTTGAACTCCAGTCGCACCATGAATGTGCGATCGGGTTCGATCGTTTCTTCGGCGTAGTTGGACTCGATGTAGGACGCCGTCAGGGCGAAGCATTCGTCAGCGTACTTGAGATTGATGCTGTCATAGAGGAGTTGGCCCGTATCGACGTCGTAGCGGGTCGTCCCGCCGACGCTCCACCGGTCCGTCAGCCGCAACGTCGCCGACGCCAGAAATTCCTGCTGTTCCCTCGGCGTCAGGCCTGTCGCAATGCCGGTCGCCGGATTCACGATGAACGCGTCCGCATCATAGGTGTAGGCGGCCTGCGTCGAGAGAGGCCCGAAGTTGAAGACCATCGCGGCGTCCTCGCGTCGTAGTTCGCCAGAATCTTGATCGAAACGGCTTTGCGATATGAGGCGGAACTCGTCGATCGGCGCGAGATAGACGCCGAGAACGTAATCCGAACGGGTCGTCTGGAGACCGCTGTAAGGCGTGTAGATGAAATTGCCATCGGGGTCGAGGCCGGGGTTCAGATAGATGTTCTCGCCTGAGAGCTGATAGCTCTCGCCGGCCAGGAACCGGGCATAGCCGCCGTTGTTGGACTGGAACGTGTACTGCAAACCAACGTTGGCTCGGGTGCCGGTTTCGATGCGGTCAAGACCTGAGAATTTCGAGGTCGAGAACAGGTTCGTATCGTCGAAGACGAGGCTCTGCGCGTCCTCGTTCGGCAACCCACGCTGCGGGATGCTTTGCTGGTGGTTCACGATCTGGCCGATCGGCTCGACGACGTGCGAGGCGCCCGGCGTCCTCGCGACCCACGGATAGGAGACGGTGATACCTGCGTCGGCTATGCCGCGCGTGACCGTGTCGGTTCGACCATCGCCCACAAAGCGCGGAGCGTGATTGGAAAACTCGCCCTGCTGCGTTACGGTCTCTGGATTCACTGCATTGTCGAACTGATAGACGTCACCGCGAATATCCGCGAACGGCGTGTAGCTGATGCCGATCGGGTCGGTCAGGCGACGGCGCCACTTGAGTTCGGTAACGGCGCGATTGAGATTCTCGGTTTCGACTTGGCCCGTAATGGGATTGATCGGTGAGCCGTCTTTGCGCGTGAAGCTCAGGACGTTGGTGTTCCACTTGAGCTCGCCTCCGAGAACGGGATCGGCGAACACGTAATTGTAGTTGATGATCGGATGCGTATAGCCTTCGGTCTGCGGCGTGTCAGTACTGAGCAGCCCTTGGAATTGATAGAGGGTGGCGTTGAAGTAGTTCCGGTCGGACTGGCCGGTCAAAAAGACCTGATTGACGCGATCGGTAACGAGCACGCTGTCGAGACGATAGAAGCGCCGGAACTCGTCGTCGCTTTCGGCGGTGACGTCCCAGCCGAACTTCCACCAGCTTGAAAGGGAAAAGATACCTTTCGTTTCAATGCTACCACGCGGACCGTCGTATTTCGAAAAAGCGTCGGCCGTAGCGCTGCTGAAATTCGGCAAATCCTTGACGTTCTGGTCGATGCCAGCAAGCTTGACGGTATATTGGCCGTTGGCGAGCCGATGCCGCCACTCGGCCTGCAGCAACAATCCCTGGTCGCTGAAGTACGTCGGCGTCACTGTCAGATCGGCGTTCGGCGCGATCGCCCAGTAGTAGGGGATTCCGGTGATGTAGCCGAGCGTCGACGAGTTGCCGTAGATGGGCGTCAGGAAGCCGGACTTCCGCTTGACCGAAGGGTCAGGTGACTGGAAGTAGGGCAGGTAGAAAACCGGCTGCCCGTAAATCTCGAAATAGGCGTCCTGATAGGTGATCGTCGCGGCGTCGGCGTCATGGATGATGCGCGCGGCGCTGATGCACCACAGCGGCGGCGTACCGCCATCGCTTTTGCACGGCGTGAACCGTCCGTTTTCGAATTCGTTGACGTTGCCGCTCTTGCGGACGGCGCGATCGGCGGTGATCGTCGATTCGTCCTGCGAGACGACCGACAGGGATTGGACGAAACCGTCGCGGAAATCGTCCGTCAGGGTGTAGCGGTCGGCGCGGACGATATTGCCCTGCGGCTCCTTCAGAGTGACGTTGCCGATTGCCGTCAGAGTTCCGGCGCCCTGATCGTAAACGACCTCGTCGGCTGTCAGGATGTTGTCGTTGTAGAAGATCTCGACGTTGCCCCGCGCGATCACGCGGTTGCCTGCCTTATCGTAGATCAACTGATCGCCCTGGAGGCGCATCGGCTGGGTCTGGTCGACCTTGGTGTTGACCTTTCCGAAAATGCTGGCTTTGCCGAAAGTTGAAGGAGGCTTCTTGGCTGAGGCCGGCTGTGCGAGCGAGGCCATCATGAGGGCGGAGAACACGACGCACGAAAGCGCACGAGCGACCCCGGCTGCCGTGCGGCGCCAGGACCTCTCGCGTGACGTTCCGCAACCCTCGTGCGGTGTCCGCGCTTCACGCATCACTCAGCCGTCCTCCTGGTGCAGAAGCACCGTAGTTGCGATGGCGAGAACCAAGACGATCGGCAGCCAGGCTGCAACCCACGCGGGAGCGAGCCCTGCGATGCCGATTTGTCTCGCAATTTCCGAGAACAAGAAGAAGCCAACCCCACCGACCATCCCTGTAGCAACCATAGTCTGGATGCCGCCCGACCGGAATGACCGCAATGACACAGTTGCGGCCAAAAGGACCATCGCCAGGCATAGCAACGGACGGACCAAAAGCGACTGATATTGCACGCGCAACCTTTCCGTTGAAAGCTTCGCTTTGTCAGCGGCTTGTATCAATCCCGGAAGATCCCAGAAGGAGACCGAAAAAACCGTCCCCAATGCCTCCCGTACGCGGTTCGGGGTTAGGTAGGTTGAGAGCAGGTAGGTATTGAATTTCTGGGGCTCCTGGCCGAGGCGCGTAACCCAGGCGTCTTTCAACTCCCAGTAGCCATCCTTAAGCTCGGCACGACCTGC
>Ga0182749_1003665_pt1 | contig 10385 bp, 11 predicted proteins | sample eDN3rd37CKraftMG_FD_128875 | JGI IMG/M metagenome (GOLD analysis project Ga0182749, IMG submission 128875) | Enriched Miracle-Growth compost microbial communities from Emeryville, California, USA - eDNA 3rd pass 37_C Kraft MG (version 2) (version 2) ...
CGCGAACTTGATCTTGCTGCCGCCGTCGGTCGTGAGATCCTCGACCAGGAGCACGCGCGCGCCATCGGGAAGATTGCCCTCGATCTGCGCGTTGCGGCCGAAGCCTTTCGGCTTCTTGCGCACATAGAGCATCGGCAAGCCGAGCTTGTCCGAAAGCCAGGCGGCGAAGGGAATGCCCGCCGTCTCGCCGCCCGCCACCGCATCGAACTGCTCGAAGCCCGCGCCGCGCAGGACCACGGACGCGCCGAAATCCATGACGGCGGAGCGGATGCGCGGATAGGAGATGAGCTTGCGGCAGTCGATATAGACCGGCGCCTTGATGCCGGAAGTGAAGGTATAGGGCTCGTTCGCGCGGATGTGGACCGCCTCGATCTCCAGAAGCATCTTGGCCACCGTCTCGGCGATCAGGGCCTTATCGGGAAAGGTGTTGGCAAACATGGGCGGGCTCCGATGGACAATTTGGCTGGGGTGACCGGTCTGCCGGCCCTCCGCAATGGTCAGTTATCTTCCACTTTCCAGTGGATCGGGAACATCGGGTCGAAGACGGTGACCGCCTCGTCTCCCACCCACACCTTGCGCTCCATCTCCACCGGCGCGTCGTGGCGGCGGAGCGTGATGCGTTTCTCGTTGGGCGGGAGGCGGTAGAAGGCGGGGCCGTTCAGCGAGGTGAAGGCTTCCAGGCGGTCGAGCGCGCCCTCCTCCTCGAAGACATGCGCCAGGCAGGCGAGCGTGTTCGGCGCGTTGAAGATGCCGGCGCAGCCGCAGGCGCATTCCTTCAGCGGGTCGAGATGGGGCGCGGAATCCGTGCCGAGGAAGAACCGCCCCTCGCCCGAGGTGGCGGCGGCGCGCAGCGCGAGGCGATGGCTCTCGCGCTTGGCGACGGGCAGGCAGTAATAATGCGGTCGGATGCCGCCGGCGAGGATCGCATTGCGGTTGATGATCAGGTGGTGCGGCGTGATGGTGGCGCCCACGTTCTCATCCTGGGCGCGCACGAAATCGGCGCCGTCCCGGGTGGTTATATGCTCCATGACGATGCGGAGCTCCGGCAGGCGGCGGCGCAGCGGCTGCAGCACCCGCTCGATGAAGACCGCCTCGCGGTCGAAGATGTCGACCGCCGGGTCGGTGACCTCGCCGTGCACGCAGAGCGGCAGGCCGATCGCGGCCATCCGCTCCAGCACCGGCTGGACCGTCTCGATGTTGCGCACGCCGCTCTGGGAATTGGTGGTGGCGCCGGCCGGATAGAGCTTGACCGCCTTGATCAGGCCATCGCGAAAGCCCGCCTCGACATCATCGGCCTCGGTCGATTCGGTGAGGTAGAGCGTCATCAGCGGCGTGAAGCCGCTTCCCTGCGGCAAGGCCGCCAGGATGCGCTCGCGATAGGCGGCGGCGTCCTTCGTGGTGACGACGGGCGGCACCAGGTTCGGCATGATGATGGCGCGGGCGAAATGCGCCGCCGATTGCGGCGCCATGGCCGCAAGCACGGCGCCGTCGCGCAGGTGGAGGTGCCAGTCGTCCGGCTGCCTGATGGTGATCGTTTTCATGACGAGGCCGAGACATAGCCGGTTTGGGGGCAAGCGCAAGGCGGAAACTCGCGGCCCCCGCAAAAATCCTCGCGGGCCCTGTCGGATTGAGGCATTCTCGTCCGTCTTCCAACCGAACGAGGTGACGCCGATGCTTTATGCCATTCTCTGCTATCACGACGAGGACGTGGTGATGTCCTGGAGCAAGGCCGAGGACGATGCGGTCCTGGCCAAGCGCAAGCGCGTGCAGAAGGAATTTATCGAGCGCGGGCAGATGGGCCCGTCGATCAGGCTGGTGCCGACCACCGGCGCCACCACCATCCGGGCTTCCGGCAACGAGCAGCTGGTGCTCGACGGCCCCTTCGCCGAGACGAAGGAGCAGCTTCTGGGCTTTTACCTGGTGGACTGCAAGGATCTGGACGAGGTCATCGACTTCGCCAAGCGCATGAAGGAAGGCGAGAGCTGCACATTCGAAATCCGCCCCGTGCAGATCTTCGAGAAGGGCGTGCTGCCGCAGGAGGTGAAAGTAGCATCATGACGGACCTGGCCTGGATCGAGACTGCACTGACGGGCGCGCGCCCGCAGGCGATGGGCGCGCTCTTGCGCTATTTCCGCGATCTCGACCGGGCGGAGGAGGCGTTCCAGGAAGCGTGCTTGCGCGCCATGAAGACTTGGCCGGTGAAGGGGCCGCCGCGCGACCCCGCCGCCTGGCTCATCTTCGTCGGGCGCAACGCGGCGCTCGATTCGGTGCGCCGCGACAGCCGCAACACGGCGCTTCCCGAGGACTCCGCGATCTCCGACCTCGGCGATGCCGAGGCCGACATGGCCGAAAGGCTCGACGATTCCCATTACCGCGACGACATCCTGCGGCTGATGTTCATCTGCTGCCATCCCGACCTGCCGGCGACGCAGCAGGTGGCGCTGGCTCTGCGCATCGTCTCCGGCCTTTCGGTGCGGGAGATCGCCAGCGCCTTCCTCGTCAACGAGAAGGCGATGGAGCAGCGCATCACCCGGGCCAAGCGACGCGTGGGCGAGGCGAACGTGCCCTTCCAGAACCCGGGCGCAGCCGAACGCGCCGAAAGGCTCGCGGCCGTGGCCGCCATGATCTACCTGATCTTCAACGAGGGCTACTCGGCAAGCGGCGGGGATATGCATGTGCGCGAGCCGCTTTGCACCGAGGCGATCCGGCTGGCGCGCCTGCTCCTGAGGCTTTTCCCGGCGGAACCGGAGATCATGGGGCTCCTGGCGCTGATGCTCCTGCAGCATGCCCGGACGCCCGCGCGGATCGACAGCGAGGGCAATATCGTTCTCCTCGAGGAGCAGGACCGGAAGCTCTGGAACCGCGACATGATCACCGAGGGTCTGGCGCTGGTGGACAAGGCGATGCGCCACCGCAAGCCCGGCGCCTACCAGGTGCAGGCGGCGATCGCGGCACTTCACGCCCGGGCGGCGACGCCCGAGGATACGGACTGGCAGGAGATCAACCTGCTCTACCAGATGCTGGAGCGGCTGCAGCCCTCCCCCATCGTGCGGCTCAACCGCGCGGTGGCGGTGTTCAAGACACAAGGGGCGGAAGCCGCGCTGCTCCTGATCGAGCCGCTGGAGGAGCGCCTTTCCGGCTATTTCTACTTCCACGGCGTGCGCGGCGCGCTGCTGATGGAACTCGGCCGCGAGCGGGAGGCGCGAACCGCCTTCGACAAGGCGATCTCGCTCGCCCGCACGCCGGCGGAGGCCGCGCATATCCGCCACCAGATCGACCGGCTGATCAGCGAAGCGAAGCCGAAGGCGAAATCCGCCTGATTTTTTTCTCCCCGGCGGGAAAAAATGTCGGAGGGTGTTTGACGCCGACGTCCTAGGCGCATGGTTTTAACGAGAGGAGACGAACATGCGCTACCTGTTTCTAATCTACGCCGACGAAGCCGAGGTGAAGGCGCGGCCCATGGAGGCGGCGATGGAATGCATGCGCGAAGCGCAGGCATATGATGATGAGTTGAAGGAGAAAGGGCAATTCATCGCCTCGCACGGCCTTGAATGGGCATCGCAGGCGACGGCGCTGCGCAAGCGCAGCGGCAAGGTCGTCAGTACCGACGGCCCTTTCTGCGAGACCAAGGAGCAGTTGCTCGGCTTCTACCTGCTTGAGGCAAGCGATAGGGACGAGGCGTTCACGCTCGCGGCTCGACTGCCGATGCTGGACACGGGCTGCACCGTGGAGCTGCGCGCAGTGGAAGATTTACCGGTGGAGATCGCCTGAACCGCAGGCCCGTCTCGTTTCGGGCCGATGCGGTTGCGGCTGCGCCGTTCCTCCCCTCGGCGCAGCCGCTTAAAAAAAATGACCCCGCCTGTCGGATTTCCGTCCTCTCCAACGTCCTCGGTACGGCACCTTGCAAAGGGCCTTCGTGCAAAGAAGGAGAAGGACATGTCTGCAATCGAAATCACCCCCGGCGAAACCGGCGAACCCCGCGGCGGCGTCATCGCCTATCTGCAGGTGCAGGGCACCGGCAAGGCGGCCGCATTCTACGAGAAGGCCTTCGGCGCCAAGGTGGTGGCGCGTCATCCGGAGGATGAGCAGGGCCGCACGATGTATCTCCATCTCTACATCAATGGCGGCTCGGTGATGATGAGCGACCCCTACCCCGAATACGGGCACGCCTACACCAAGCCGGCGGGCATAACCCTCACGCTCTGCGTCGACGATGTGGACCTCTGGTGGAACCGCGCCTCCAAGACGGAAGGCATGGAGGTGGTGATGCCGCTCGAAAAGATGTTCTGGGGCGACCGCTACGGTCAGCTGCGCGACCCCTTCGGCTATGACTGGGCGATCGTCGGCAAATAATTTGCCGGCTACGTAAGCAACCCTCTCCTGCCGGCGGCGTTCAAGAGGCGACGGGGGAGGACGCTCAAACGGCCGTATTTTCCGGGACAGCCGGAGCTTTCCACGGCTGCTGCCGCCTCCGGCAGCAGCCGTTCCTTTCCTAACGGCCCAAAAAATGGCCTCCGGGGGTTTACACGCCCCTCACATGCCCTACCCTTGGCACTGATGGCCGCGATCACAGACGCGGCCACTTGGCGCTTTGAGCGCCGACGGATCGAAATCGGTAAAAAGGAGAGATCCATGACACAAGCCAAAACGGGCGATGTCGTACGCGTCCATTACCGGGGACGCCTCACCGACGGCACCGAGTTCGATTCCTCGGAAGGGCGCGAGCCGCTGGAATTCCAGGTGGGCGGCGGCCAGGTCATCCCCGGCTTCGAAAAGCAGGTGGAAGGCATGGAGGTTGGCGAAACGTCAACGATCACGATTCCCGCCGACGAGGCCTACGGAGCGCGCGACGAACGGCAGGTGCAGTCCGTGCCGCGCAGCGCGATGCCCGACAATCTGGATGTCCAGGTCGGCACGCGGCTGACCGCGAGCACGCGGGACGGCAAGCAGATCCCGCTCACCGTGACCCAGATCGAGGACGACCAGGTGATCGTGGACGCCAACCACCCGCTTGCGGGACAGGACCTCGTCTTCGATATCGAACTGGTCGAGATCGTCGGCTCGGAACCCGGCATGAAGTTCGGGCAATGAGATGAGGGAATAGGGGAGTAGGGGAGTAGGGGAGTAGGGCAATAGGGCAATATGTCGAAGCGCTCGCAATGTCGAGCACAGAGCCCCCGTCCTCTTCCCTTACTGCCTTACTGCCTTACTGCCTTACTCTTACTGCCCTAAATACATCGCGGCGAACTCCGCCGAGGGCGGGATCGGCTTGATCACGTCGATCAGGACACCATTCGGGTCCTTTGTGATGAAATGGCGCTGGCCGAACGCTTCGTCCCGCAGGTCTAGCAGGATTGGCAGGCCGGCCTCCTGCGCCCGCGCATATTCCCCATCCACGTCCTCCACCTCGAAATTGAGGATCAGACCTGTGGCTCGGCCTCTGCCGGACTCCGGAATGGTCTCATGCGCGCCGTCCAGCACGGCAAGGTTCACGCTTTCGTCCTCACGCGACTGAAGGTGCACATACCAACCGCTCTCGAACTTCGCTTCGAAGCCGAAGTGATCGCGATAGAACGCTGCGGTCGCAGCGACATCGTCCGTCATGATCACGGGATAATAGCTGGTGGTCTTCATGGTCTTGCCGCCTTTCATAAAAAGACATACAGTCTGTATGTATTTCGAAATAACATACAGGCTGCACGTATGCAAGAAGCGAAGGCCCGCCGCTCCAATCGCGAGCGGTCGGAGAAGACCCGGGAGACGCTGCTGAAAGCAGCCCGCCGCCTTTTCGTGGAGAAATCCTATGCGGAGACCAGCACACCCGAGATCGTGGAAACGGCAGGCGTGACGCGGGGAGCGCTCTATCACCATTTCGCGGACAAGCAGGCGCTTTTCAGGGCGGTCGTGGAGCGCGAGGCCCGTCGCGTCGCCGAGGAGATCGAGCGGAAAGCAGCCTCCCCCTCCCCCGTGGCCGCCCTTCTGGAGGGAGGCTCAGCGTTCCTGGAGGCAATGGCCGTGCCCGGGCGCACGCGGCTGCTCCTGCTCGATGGCCCTGCGATCCTGGGCCGGGCGGTCATGGACGAGATCGAGGGCAGGCACGGCAACCGCACGCTGCGCGAGGGATTGGCGGCCGCCATCCGGGCTGGCGCCCTGCCGCCCCTGCCCCTTTCCGCGCTCACCGCGTTGCTCGCGGCAGCGTTCGACCGCGCCGCCCTCGCCATCGCCGAGGGCGGGGACGAGAAGACCTACCGCCAGTCAATCGCCGGGATCATCGAGGGGCTCGCCGCATCTGCCGCGGCGAGGAAGGGAGATGCCGCCGACCAGCAGGAACTGCCCTTCTGACCGCATCTCGGCATCGGCAACGTTTGGTCGGAGCTACCTGAACAGGGCATCGCCCTGCTCGTCGATGATCTGACGGCCCTTGCGGATCGCGTGCTCGGCGGCGAGATCGGCGCTGGGGAAGCGATCTGCGCGCACGAAACGGTGCTCTTTCACCTCGCCGCCGATCTCCTTGGAGATGACGCCGCAGGTCTGGAACTGACCCTCCTGGGGAAAGGGCGTAGCACGAATCGTGAAGCCCTTGTGCTCCTCCGGCTTGCCGACAGTCTCCTGTCCCGCTGGTTTTTCGCCGCCGAACAGGCGCTTCAGAAATGACATGGCACTCTCCCTCGATGGATACCGAAGCTAGCGCGGTTGCGCAGCCAGGACCAGACCGGGACATGTGGGGATTCGGGCACCTTTTTCCCGGCACGAGCGCCGGCTCGCGCCGCCGCTGCCCTTATGGCAAATCCAGGCCCGAAGAGCTCATGGCAAAGCAGGCTATGCAAAGACCAGCGTCCCAGCCGCCAGGAGAAGCGCTCCATAGGTTCCAACCATCCCAGGCGCGCGGATGGCGGTGCTGCCGGTCGTGATGCCGATGAAATGGAGAAACCTACCTACGACCAGGAGCCCGGCGATGGTCCACAGCAGCACAGTTGAAGCATCTCGGTATTCCGCCAGCCCGAGCAAGACGAGGGTAAGGGGCACGTATTCCGTGAAGTTTCCCTGCGCCCTGATCCGCCGCATAAGAGTCGCGTCATCGCCAAAGCCCAGCCTTACGCCCGCCTTCATACGCCGAAGGCTCACGGAAATGCTCAATGCGATAAGCGCGATTGCGGCTCCAGCAGCAACCATCGACGTTACCGGCAACATCGAAATTCCTCCAACAAAGGACCTACCATTTATGCACTTCTCACTTGCATTTTGCAAGTAAGAATCCATAATGCAGTCATAATGCAATATCGTTCCGGATGTCCTATCGCCTCGGCGCTCGACATTGTCGGCGACAAGTGGTCGTTGCTCCTGCTGCGATCGATGGTGGTGGGCGCAACGAGTTATTCGGACTTCCTGGCTGCACCGGAGAGGATCTCGACCAACATTCTCTCAGAGCGCCTCGACCGCCTTGAAGAGGCCGGCATCATCGTTCAGGTGCATCGGCGTCGGGGCTCTCGCCGCGGTGCCTACGCGCTTACCGAAAAGGGCGCGGCACTCATCCCCGCGCTTCAGGAACTCGCGCGCTGGGGTGAGACGCACCTGCCCGACCGGTGGGCAGCACCCGACCGGTTTTATGCGGCGCGGGTTGAGGATTTTGCAAACAATTCCGGCCGAGCATCAGGCCGACAGGAACCCGGGGCTCCCTGACCCAGCCAGCGCGTTGCGCACGCAGACCAGACCGGGGCATATTGGGAAGGGGCTGTCACCGCGCCTAACGGCCGAATTTGCGCTGGGCGTCAAGAGCCAGTCCGAGCCCGACGCTGCCGAACATGTCGCCCTCAATGGTGGCGGCCGAAGGGAACATGGCGAGCACGCTTTCCTTGAGCAGCGGGATCGCCGACGATCCGCCGGTGAGGAAAACCGCGGTGATCTGCGCCGGCGCGACGCCGGCATCGGCAAGCGTGTCCTTCACCGCCGCCTGGACGCGCCCGACCGTGCTTCCGATCGCTTCGTTCAGCTGGTCGCGCGTGACCGGCAGCCGGAGCTTCTCGCCCATGAGCGCGATCTCTATCGCGGCTTCCTGGCGGTCGGTCAGCGCGATCTTCGCCTGCTCGACTATGGCCGCCGCCGCATGGCCCTGCCGGGCGCTGACGATATCGATCATACGATCGACCAGGTCAGGCCGGGCGGCCTCGTAGCGGATTTGCCTGAGATCGCTCATCGCCTTGTTGGTGTAGAGCAGGTGAATGCGCTGCCACGTGGCAAGATCGATGTAATATCCCGCGGGCAGGTTCCGCTTGCCGTCCTTGGTATGGGATCGATAGCCCAGCTCCGGCATCAGATGGGCGATGCTGAGCAGCCGGTCGAAATCCGTACCGCCGATGTGGACGCCATGGTTGGCGAGGATATCCTGCTTGCGGTCGGGCGATCTGGCGCGCTCGGGCGAGACGCGGACGACCGAGAAATCGGACGTGCCGCCGCCGATATCGACGATCAGCGCGAGTTCTTCGCGCGCGACCTGCTGCTCGTAATCGAGCGCGGCCGCGATCGGCTCGAACTGGAACTCGATGTGGCGAAAGCCCCGCCTGCGCGCTGCCTTTTCGAGCTGTTCCTGAGCGCTCCGGTCAGCCTCAGGGTCATCGTCGACGAAATGAACCGGGCGGCCGAGCACCATGTTGTCCACCGCCCCGCCCACGCGCTTTTCCAGGCACTCCTTCAGATAATGCAGGAAGGAGCCGATGATGTCGGAGAAGGCGATCGAGTGCGCCTTGATGCGCGTCTTCTCCTCGATGAGGGAAGAGCCGAGCACGCTCTTGAGGGCGCGGAGAAGCCGCCCCTCCACATTGTCGGTGTAAAGGCCGATGGCCTGGCGACCGAAATAGGTCCTATCGTCCTCGAAGTTGAAGAAGACGGCGCTGGGCATCGCGACCTCGCCTGCCTCCAGCTCGACGAGACGCGGCCTGCCGTTCTCGATGAAGCCGACCGTCGAATTGGACGTGCCGAAGTCGATGCCGCCGCTGACCGCTCGCATGGCCTGCCCTTGGATTGGTTGTCTCGGGAATTTCTCGGGAGCGAGGCTGATACACAATCGGGACGGTCGTGTCGATGCCGGTCCGGATTTTTTCGCCGACGGCTTTCCGACGCCGCCCTTGCGCCGGCTGTCCAAGGCAGATGCGGAGGGGAAGTAGAGCCATTCTCTGAAGACAGCAAGAAAAGCCTGATCAGGATGCTAGTTGAAAGCAAGACAAGGTGTTGCCCGTCCGCAACTTTCCCACGAATTGTTCGCTTCCCTACCCGTTTTTTTACCTCGATTATTGGAGCCTTTTTACATCTAAGCTATCGTGGACCCACTCCCGGGAACGGGGGGAGGAGATGCCATTGCGTAAGGCCAGCTGGATAAACGCACAGCGGCGGCTTACCGATACGGCGGGGCCTGCGAACCCTGGTGCCGGACCATCTTCACGGGATCTGCGGAACCTCCAGCTCAAACATCGAGGCTACGGGAAAGCCCTTCTTTTCTGCGGCTCGTCGCTCATTGCCCTGTCAGCGCTGCCGCTGACCCTTGGCCCTGCCCTCGCCGGATGCTCGGGAGACCTGCCACCCGGCAATCAAGACGATATTGTTACCTGCACCGGAGCCGCTCCGGACCCCTATCAGCCGCCCTCCACGCTTGAGAACGGCAGGGATACGATCAACCTCGACGGCGGGACCGCCAACGGATCGATCTCCGGGGGCGGCGGAGCGGATATCTTCAATCTCACGGGCGCGACGGTGAACGGGACGCTGTTTGGTGGAGAATCCAGTACCGACCAGCCCGGTCGCCCCACCAGAGGCCCGCAACCCAACCTTATCGATACGTTCAATCTGGACAGCGGGGCGATCAACGCCCCGGCCTCGGGTGATGCGATCGTCGCAGAACGCGGCGATGACATCATCATGATCGGCGGCGCGGTTGTCGTCACCGGCAACGTGTCCGGCGGCCGGGGAGCAGACCGGATCACGATAACCGGCGGACGCGTGAATGGCATCGTCAGCGGCGAAGGCACGCTTGGCGTACAAGGCAGCGACCCCAGCCACAACGACATCATCACCTGGAGCGACGGCTTCGTCGATGGCGTTTTCGGCGATGTCGGAAACGATCTGGCCATTTTTCGCGATCTGACGAGCGCCCACCTTCCGAACGGGCTGCCCGTGGAAGGCGGGACCGAAAATGACCGGTTGCTCTGGGACAGTACCCGAGCGGGCGACGTTGAGCGCTATGTCAATTGGGAGCTGTTCGAGCTTACCAATGGCTCGCAACTGACGTTTTCGAGCACGCTCACGTTGGGCGATAGCGGGACCGGCACCGGCACGCTGACCATCGACCCCACCAGCGCGGTTTTCGCCGGAGATGGCGCCCACGCAATCGTTCC
>Ga0182749_1003669_pt1 | contig 10380 bp, 7 predicted proteins | sample eDN3rd37CKraftMG_FD_128875 | JGI IMG/M metagenome (GOLD analysis project Ga0182749, IMG submission 128875) | Enriched Miracle-Growth compost microbial communities from Emeryville, California, USA - eDNA 3rd pass 37_C Kraft MG (version 2) (version 2) ...
CTGGGCCAGCAGGCCGTTCGCCGTCGCCATGTCGCCGCCGGGCCCGACCGCGTCGGGCAGGCGGGCGAAGACCACGGCCGGCACGGCGCCCGAGATCGCGTTCAGCACCAGCGCGGCGGCGGCGGGCCAGAGCCAGGATTCGCCCGCCGGCGTGAACACGGCGAAGAGCAGCAGCGCCGGCGCGGCGACGCCGAAGGCGGTGAAGCCGCCGAGCGGCCCGTCGCGGCGCATCCACCAGGCTGCGGCCAGCCCCCCCAGCACGGAGGAGAAGGCGGCCGCACCGGTGATCAGCCCGGCCGTCGAGGCCGGGACGCCGCGCTGGCCGGTGAAATGGGCCGGCATCACCGCCAGCAGGCCGACCTCGAACACCGTGTAGCAGGCGAAGCCCGCCGCCATCAGCCAGGCGCCGAGCGGCGCCCGCGTCGGCCGGGCGACGTCGTTCGCCACCCGGCGCGGGGCGGCGCCCGGCGGCGTCGGCAGGCGCCAGGCCGGCAGCAGCAGGGCGGCGGTCAGCAGCGCGCTGCCCAGCAGCACCGAGCGCCAGGGCGCGGCCTCCACCCCCAGCCCGGCCAGGACGCTGCCGACGGCGAAGCCGACCGGGAAGAAGGTGCTCCACAGCGCCAGCGCGGTCGCCCGCTGCGGCGGGGACGCCGTGGCGATGGTCAGGGTCGGGGCGGCGACTGCCACGGCGAGATAGGCCGCGGCCTCGACCACCCGCCACAGGAACAGCCCGGCGACGGCCGAGGTCTCGGCCATGCCGGCCGCGGCGACGGCGAGCAGCAGCAGGCCGGCCAGCAGGGCGCGCCGCGCGCCAACGCGGCCGACCACCACGCCGGCGAACAGCCCGAGCGTGGCGCCGCCGATCTCCAGCAGCGACACCAGCAGGGCGGCGGTGGTGAGGTCGAGGCCGAGGTCGCGCTGCATCGGCGGCAGCAGCGCCGACAGCTTGCCCAGCTGCGCTGCCGCGATGACGCCGGCGGCGTAGATCACCAGGATCGGCCGCCAGGAGGCCGGGGACATGATCGCTCCGTGGTTCAGGGACGGCGCGATCCTAGCGAGGGAGAGGGGAGGGGCGGCTGAATAAGATATTCAGACGGCCGAGAGACCTTTTAGGACAGCACTCCATCCCTCGGACGTCATTCCCGCGAAAGCGGAAATCTCTCTCCGGTCCTGGCGTGACGAGATTCCCCCTTTCGCGGGGATGATGGGGAATTCTGGAAAGGTCAGGGATCAGGCAATGGTCTCGGCCAGCCGCACGAAGGCGCCATCGGACAGCTGCAGCCGGGTCCAGCGCATGCGGCCTTCGCGGATCGGGACGATCGGCGACCCGTTGGCCCCGGTGGCGAGCTCGACCGCCGGCGGATCGGCCTCGAACCAGCCCTCGTCGGTCAGGGCCGCTTCGGCCGCCTGGATCTCGGGCGTGGCGAAGCGCCAGAGCGAGACGCCCAGCAGCTGCGGCGTGCGGAAGTCCCAGTCCCGGCTGCGCCCGCGCGAGGCGGCCAGCAGCCGGTGCGTCAGATCGCAGACCAGATGCATGCTGGACGAGGATTCGGTGACCAGCCGGGCCAGGGCGTGGTCGGCGGCGCTGTCCAGCCGGGCGCTCATCAGCCGGCGCAGCCGTGCCTGCTCCTCGGCGTCGGGGATCAGCGTGCCGGCCTCCCAGCGCGACACCATCGCCTGCGACACGCCCAGCAGCTCGGCGGCGTGGGCCTGCTTCACCCGCCGCAGCGCGCGCCACAGCCGCAGCGACCGGCCGAGGCCGTCGGCGGCACAGATGCTGTATCCCGGGGCGGTCATAATGACGCAAAGATGGGCCTGCCGCCGCCGGGTGTCCAGGGCCGGGCGACAGGCGCCGCGAATCCGGTGACAGTGCACTTCTTAGGGTAGCGCCGTACAAATCCAAATTATGCACTGTCACCGAATTGCAGGAGTTGCGGCGAGACGGGACAGGAACCGCAACGGTGATCCGAAAGGATTCCGCAGCGGGACCTTTTCAGAACCCGTTCTTCACCGTCATTGCGAGGAGGCGAAGCCGACGAAGCAATCCATGCCTCCACTCCTGTGCCCTGGATTGCTTCGCTGCGCTCGCAATGACGGTATTGGAATTCCGAAGAGCCCCACAGGGGGAGCGGCAGCGAGCACCCCTATCCGCCGCCCCCGCCCGGCACCAGGTGGCCGGCGGCGGCGCGCAGCAGGACCAGCTGGCGCAGGGCGCGGGCGCGCTCCGGGTCGGCCTCCGCGCCGTCGGGCGGCGCGGCCGGGGCGGGCAGGGCGGTGCCGCGGCGCAGGGCCCCGGCCAGCGCCGCCGTCTCGCCGGCCAGCCAGCGGCCGAAGGCCTCGTCGCCGACGGCGCGCGCCGCCCCGCCCGGCCGGTGCAGCCAGATGGCGGCGGCGATCCCGGCCAGCTGGCGGGCCAGGATCAGGATGCTCAAGGCCGCATCCAGCGCCTCGCGCTGCCACCACGCTTCCAGCAGGGTGCGGCCGTGCACCGCCTCGGCATTGCCGCTGGCCAAGCCGGCGGCCCGGCGCGCCGCCTCGATCGCCGCTTCGTCCCCGCCCGGCGCGAAGGCCAGGGCGGCATAGCGGCCGTTCGCCTCGATCGCCCCGGCCAGCGCCGGGCGCAGCTGCCGGCCTTCGCGGCTGGGCCACAGCAGCAGCCCGCCGAGCAGGCCGATGGCGCTGCCCAGCACGTTGTAGAGCGCCCGCATCCAGGCCAGCGCCGGCTCGCTTGCCCCCGGCTGCGACAGCTCGATCACCAGGATGAACAGCGGCGTCAGGAAGAAGACGAACAGGCCGTAATTGACCGAGCGCACGGCCATGGTCGCGATCGCCAGCGGGAACACCGCGGCGGTGAGGGCCAACGGGCCGTGCAGCACCAGGCCGAGCAGCGCCGCCAGCGCGCCGCCGAGCACGCTGCCGACCGCCCGCTCCAGCGCCCGCGGCCAGGTCGTGGCGATCGAGGGCTGCATCACCAGCACCACGGCCATCGCCATCCAATAGGCATAGGGCAGGCCGAGCGCGCGGCTCAGCAGCACCGCCGCGGCGGTGGCGACGGCGCAGCGCAGGGCGTGGCGCAGGGTCTCGGAGCGCCAGGTCAGCTGCGCCCGCAGCGGCGGCAGCCAGGGGGCTGGCTCGGCGGGCCGCGCCGCCGGGCGGGCCTCGCCGTCCGTCGTGTCGCCGACCGGCCGCAGCTGGTCGAGGATCGCCGCCATCCCGGCCGCGACCGGCCCGTCCTGCAGCCGCGCGATCAGGCGGGCCAGGCGGTCGAGCGAGCGTCGCCAGGGCGCGGCCTCCTCCTGCCCGGCCTCGAAGGCATGGGCTTGGCGGTACAGCACCATGGCCAGGCGGCGCAGCGCCAGGCGCTGCAGGTCGCGCTGCGCCGGGTCGGCCGGGCCGGCATGCTGGCGCAGGTCGCTCAGCGCGATCAGCCGGGCGAAGGCCTGCTCCGCCCGGTCCAGCCCCAGCAGCAGCCGCTCCAGCGGGGCGGGCAGGCCGCGGCCGCGCAAGGTGCGGTCCAGCGTCGCCCGGGCGGTTTCGATCGCGCTGCGCACGGCCTGGCGATAGCGCTGGGCGTGCAGCACCCAGTCGCGCGGCGCGGCGCCGTCGTCCAGTCGGGCCAGGCCGGCGGCCATGGCGGCGAGGCTGCGATACACCGCGGCCAGGCCGGCGCGGGCGGGCCGGAACGGGTGGATGCGCCAGATCGACAGGGCCAGCAGCATCGCCCAGGCGCAGCCGCCGAGATAGGCGGCGGCGAACTGGGCCAGCGCCGCCGCCGTCGCCGTGGGATGGTCGACCGCGACGACGCAGGCCACCACCGCCAGCGTGCCGATCTGCCGCGCCGCGGCGCCGTAGACCCGCGCCAGGCTGCCGATCAGGGCGCAGAGGAAGACGATGGCCGCGGCCCAGGGCCAGCCCCGGGCGGAGGCGGCGGCGCCGGCGACGGCGAAGAGGCCGGAGAGCAGGGTGAAGCCGGCCAGCGCCCGCACCCGGTCGCGATTCGGCCCGCCGGGATCGGCCAGGCAGGTCCAGAAGGCGGCGATCGCCGCCCAGGCCAGGATCGGCGCCTGCAGCAGGCTGCCGGCCGCGACCACCACGGCGCAGGAGGCGGCGGCGCGCAGGCCCTCGCCGATGCTGATGCTGCGCGGGGAGACGGCGATGGCGGCGCGGATCAGGGAACGGCTCATCGCTCGGTCGTGGTCTCCATGCTGGCGGCATGCCGCCGGTTCCGCGCTCCTCCCCTGTTCGGATGTGGCAGGATACCCTGTCCCTTCGCCGGCCGGCTGCGGCGCGAGGGCACGGCAGCCCTGCGATGGACGGGAAGCGCCGGCGCCCGGTTCCGGGCCATGATCCCGGTCTCGCGGAGGAAGGAGAAGGCCGATGGACTACCGCAATCTCGGGCGCAGCGGGCTGAAGGTCTCGCCGCTCTGCCTCGGCACCATGATGTTCGGCGGCCCGACCGACGAGCCGACCGCGACCCGCATCGTCGACCAGGCGCGCGACGCCGGCATCAACTTCATCGACACCGCCGACGTCTACACCGAGGGGCGGTCGGAGGAGATCGTGGGGCGGGCGATCGCGACCCACCGCTCCTGGTGGGTGCTGGCGACCAAGCTGGCGAATCCGACCGGGGACGGGCCGAACGACCGCGGCCTGTCGCGCCGCCGCGCCTTCCTGGCGGTGGAGGCCAGCCTGCGCCGCCTCGGCATCGACACGATCGACATCCTCTACCTGCACAAGGAGGACGCGACGACGCCGCTGGAGGAGACGGTGTCGGCGCTGGCCGACCTGATCCGCCAGGGCCGGATCCGCTATTTCGGCGTCTCGAACTACCGAGCCTGGCGGGTGGCGGAGATCTGCCGGCTGTGCGACGAGGCCGGGATCGAGCGGCCGGTGGTCAGCCAGCCCTACTACAACCTCTTGAACCGGATGCCGGAGGTCGAGCATCTGCCGGCCTGCGCTTATTACGGCCTCGGCGTCGTGCCCTACAGCCCGCTGGCCCGCGGCGTGCTGACCGGCAAGTATAAGCCGGGCGCGGCGCCGGGGGAGGGCACCCGCGCCGGCCGCCAGGACAAGCGCATCATGGAGACCGAGTGGCGGCCGGAGAGCCTGGCGATCGCGGCCGAGCTGGCGGAGCATGCGCGTGGCCGCGGCATCACCCCGGGCCAGTTCGCGGTGGCCTGGCTGCTCAACAACCGGCTGGTCACCGCGCCGATCGCCGGCCCGCGGACCGAGGAGCAATGGGCCGACTATGTCGGCGCGCTCGGCTACGCCTTCACCGCCGAGGACGAGGCGCTGGTGAACCGGCTGGTGGTGACCGGCCATCCCTCCAGCCCCGGCTACAACGACCCGGCCTACCCGATCGAAGGCCGGGTGCCGCGGGCGGGCTGAGGCCGGGGAGGGGCCTCGCCCGCCCGGGCGGGCCTACTTCGCGGCCCAGGTGTTGAAGCGCTCGGTCAGGCTGTCGATGTTCTCCAGCCAGAACTCCGGGTTCAGCTCGATCGCCTGGGATATGTTGTCGGGGTTGGTCGGCAGGCCGGGCAGGAAATTGGCCGGGATCATCGTCGTCGCCGCCTTGCTGGTCACGCCATAGGCGATCTTGGTCGGCAGCTTGGCCTGGTTCTCCGGCTTGCCGACGAAGGCGAGGAACTTGGTCGCGGCGTCGGTGTTGGGCGAGCCCTTCAGGATCACCCAGCTGTCGATGGTGAACAGGCTGCCCTTCCAGACGATCCGGAAGTCCTTCTTGTCGGCGACATTGGCGGCGGCGATGCGGCCGTTATAGGCGGTGGCCATCACCACGTCGCCCGAGGCCAGCATCTGCGGCGGCTGGGCGCCGGCGGTCCACCAGACGATGTTCGGCTTCAGCTCGTCCAGCTTGCGGAAGGCGCGGTCCACCCCCTCCGGCGTTCCCAGCACCTTGTAGACGTCAGCCGGGGCCACGCCATCGGCCATCAGCGCGATCTCCAGGTTGGTCTTCGGGCCCTGGCGCATCGCCCGCTTGCCGGGGAACTTCTTCACGTCCCAGAAATCGGCCCAGCTCTTCGGCCCGTCTTTGAACTTGGCGCCGTCATAGGCGAGGATGAAGTTGTAGACGATGGCGCCGACGCCGCAGTCGTTCACCGCCGCCGGCAGATAGGCGTCGCGGCCGCCGATCGCATCCCAGTTCAGCGGCTGGAACAGACCTTCCTCGCAGCCCAGCGCCAGCTCCTCGGATTCGACCTGGACCACGTCCCAGCTCGAATCGCCGCCCTCGACCTTGGCGCGCAGCACGCCGATGCCGCCGTCCCAGCTCTCGTCGTGCATCGGGATGCCGGTGGCGGCCTTGAACGGCTCGAAATAGACCTCGCGCTGGGCGTCCTGATAGGCGCCGCCCCAGGACACGACCGTCAGGTCGCGGGCCATGGCGGGCGCGGCAAAGCCGGCCGCCAGCAGCACTGCCGCGGGCAGGAGGCGGGGGAAACGGATCATGGCTGGCAACTCCCTGTTCTTTGTTCCGCCGAAGCGGCGGCTTAGCGCTCAGACATGCTGGCCGCCGTTGATGTGGACTTCGGCCCCGGTAATGTAGGACGAGCCGGCGGTGCAGAGGAACATGATCGTTGCGGCGACCTCCTCCGGCTTGCCCAGGCGCTTCATCGGGATCTCCTTGTCGATGATCGCCTCGGTGCCCGGCGACAGGATCGAGGTGTCGATCTCGCCCGGCGCGATCGCGTTCACCCGCACGCCATGGGCGCCGAATTCATGCGCCATCTCGCGGGTCAGCGCCGCCAGCGCGGCCTTGGAGGTGGAATAGGCCGGGCCGGCGAAGGGGTGGACGCGGCTGCCGGCGATCGAGGTGACGTTGATGATCGTCCCCTTCGCGGCCTTCAGCGGCTCGAACAGCCCGCGGGCCAGGAGCGCGGTGGCGAACAGGTTGACGTTGAAGACATGGGTCCAGGTCGCATAGTCAGTGTCCAGCACGCCCATCCGCTTGCCGCCGGGCAGCTTGGGCGAGATGCCGGCATTGTTGACCAGCGCGTCCAGCCGCCCGTGCGGCAGCCGGGAGCGCAGGGCGGACAGGCCCTGCTCGATCCCGTCCAGGTCGGCGAGGTCGAGCTGGACGTGGTTCTCCTCCCCCGCATGCCACGGGCAGTCCTTGGAGAAGGCCTGGCGGGAGACGGTGATCACCCGCCAGCCGGCGGCGCTGAAGCGCTTCACCGTGGCGTGGCCGATGCCACGGCTGGCGCCGGTCAGGATCAGGGTCTTCGGCTCGTCCGTCGGGGCCGTGCTGGACATGATGCACCTGGAATGAAGGAACCGATCCTGCGAACGGATCGCAGCGCAATCATGCGGTGCGCGGCCGCATACGTCCAGGGGCTGGAAGGCATGGCAGCATGCCGCACCAGGGTCAGGGCCAGGCCAGCACCAGGCCGGGGACGGGGGAGGCGGCGTTCGGCAGGCGCGCCAGCTCGGGCAGCTCCGGCAGCGGGCCTTCATCCTCCGCGTCGATGGCGCTGACCACGCCGAGCGGGTGGTGGATCGCCTCGATCCCGGGCGCGGCCAGCAGGATCGGCACACCATTGTCCAGCGCGAAGCCGGACCGCCACAGCCGCAGCACCTCGCGCGTGCCGCCGTCCGCGGCGGGGCGGATCAGGGTCAGGACCGGCATCCGGCCATCCTGCAACACCGGCGGCACCGGCAGCGACCGGGCGTCGGCGGTGTCGTCGAGGAAGCGGGCGGCGGTGGCGACGCTCCAGCCCGGCGGAGCGGTCCAGCCGAAGGGGATAAGGGCTTCGGCCAGCGCCTCCGGCGGCCCGGCCCATTGCAGCCGGAACGGCTGCTCGCGGTCGCCCTCCAGGTCGATCCGGCGCTGCGGCAGGCGGCGCCAGCCCTCGGCCCGCCATTCCGCGGCCGGGATCGTCACGGTCGTGTCGCGCGGCACATACATCGCCGCCGCGGTGCCATAGCCGGTCAGCACATGCGCCCCGCCGGCGGCCGCCAGCGCCAGCAGCAGCGCGGCGGCGAAGCGGCCCGGCCGGATCCTTGACGGGTCGGCGCGGCGGAACGCCATGGCGAAGGCGATGGTCATGCCCAGGCCGAAGATCAGCCCGGCCGCGACATCGGACGGCCAGTGCGCCGCGAGATAGATCCGGGAGCTGCAGATCAGCCCGATCACCGCAGCGGCGACGGTCAGCGGCAGCAGCTGCCACCGCCCGGGCAGGCCGCGCGCCACCAGCCAGCCGAGGATGCCGAACAGCACGGCGGAGAAGGCGGCGTGGCCGCTGGGGAAGCTGAAGGCGTCGGCACCGCTGTACAGCTCGGTCGGCCGGGCGATCTGCAGCCGGCCTTTCACCAGCGGCACGAAGCCGGCGGTGGCGGCGATGGCGACGGCGACGCCGCCGGCCCGGTGCCAGGCCCGGTGCAGCGCCAGCCAGGCGATCGCCGCGACCACCAGGGCGGTGACGGTGACGCCGTCGCCCAGCATGGTCACGACCGTCATCGCCGCGTCGCCCCACGGCGTGCGCAGCCCCTGGACGAAGGCGCTGATCGCCCGGTCGGCCCGGGCCAGCCCGCCATGCGCCGCGACCAGGCTCAAGAGGTTGACGAAGCCGGCAACCAGGACCAGCACCAGGAGGCCGAGCAGCGCCATGACCCGCAGGTCCGGCTCCGCCGGGTCGGCCAGCTGGGCCAGCAGCCGGGCGGGGGCGTTGCCGCGGGCCATCGCCCAGCGGTGGAGGGCCAGCTGCGCCCGGCCGAGCAGCGGCACCAGGCGGCGCCAGATCCAGCGGGTCAGCACCACCAGCAGCCACAGGCTCAGCACCAGCCCGGCCAGCAGCGCCACCAGCCGGCCGCTGACCGCGCCGAGGGCGCCGAGCGACGCGCCCAGCACCGCGCCGCCCAGGATATGGACCGGCGCCCAGACGATTGCCGAGGCGACGTTGACCGGGTAGAAGACGCCCGGCCGCAGGCCCAGCGCGCCGGCGATCATCGGGATCATCGGCCGCAGCATCGGCAGAAAGCGGCCGAGGGCGATGCTCTTGCCGCCATGGCGCCGGAAGAAGGCCTCGCCGCGCTCGACCAGCCCCGGATAGCGGCGCATCGGCCAGGTGTCGAGGATCGGGCCGCGCCAGCGCCGGCCCATCTCGTAGGACACGCCGTCGCCGATGATCGCTCCGGCGGTGGCCCAGACCAGCATCGGCCAGAGCGGCAGGTGGCCGAGCCCGATTACGGCGCCGACCCCGATCAGGATCGGCGAGCCGGGGATCAGGAGCCCGATCACCGCGACCGATTCGGTCAGGGCGATCAGGAAGATCAGCAGGCCGGCCCAGTGCGGATGCTGGCCGATGAAGTCGATGACGGCCTGGGCGATCCCGCTCATCGCTCCGCCCCGGCTCCCGCCGATCCCCGTGCCGTCATCGCCGCTCCGTCCGTCTCGATCGGTGCCATAGCTCGGGGTTTCCGCCGCTTTGCGCAAGCCCCCGCCGATGCCGGTTGCGGCCGGCTGCGCTCACTGCCACATCACTGTCCTGACGGACGGGGTGGGATCATGGTCTCGGGGAGGAGAATTCAGGCCCTGGTGCTGGCGGCCCTCTTCGCATGGCTCGTCGCCGGCTGCGCTTCGTCACCCGCGGCGCCGCGGCCCGACGGGGGCGTCGTGCTGCTCGGCGAGACCCATGACCGGGCGGCGGACCACCATTGGCAGCTGCGGCAGATCGCGGCGCTGCACGACGAGGAGCCGCGGCTCGCCATCGGGCTGGAGATGGTGCCGCGCAGCCGCCAGGCGGCGCTGGACGGCTGGATCGCGGGAAAGCTCGACGAGGCCGACTTCCTGCGCGCGGTCGACTGGCAGGACACCTGGGGCTTCGACTTCGGCCTGTACCGCCCGATCTTCGCCTATGCCCGCGAGCACCGCATTCCGCTGGTCGCGCTGAATGTCGACCGCCAAGTCGTCCGCGCGGTGAGTCGCGGCGGCTGGGCGGCGCTCCAGGCCCGGCCCGATCTCGATCTCGGCCGGCCGGTGGCGCCGTCGCCGGAGTACGACCGGTATCTCGCCGCGGCTTTCGCCGGGCACGCCCGGGCGGCGGAAGGTGACGCGCTCAATGGCGGCTTCCGCCGCTTCGTCGAGGTGCAGCTGCTGTGGGACCGGGCGATGGCCAAGCGCATCGCCGAGGCCCGCGCTGCCGGGATGCCGCTGATCGTGGTGCTGGCCGGCAGCGGCCATATCCGCGAAGGCATCCCGCGCCAGCTTCGCGACCTCGGCTACGACAGCCTCTCGCTGGTCGCGCCGGAGTCCGGCAGCGACTCCTGAATCGGCGTCGCATTCCGCCTGAATTGTGACACGAAGTTAGGGGATCGTCTGGTCCAGTTGCTGCATGAATATTGAAGGGCGACTGGCTTGTTTTCCGA
>Ga0182749_1003674_pt1 | contig 10373 bp, 9 predicted proteins | sample eDN3rd37CKraftMG_FD_128875 | JGI IMG/M metagenome (GOLD analysis project Ga0182749, IMG submission 128875) | Enriched Miracle-Growth compost microbial communities from Emeryville, California, USA - eDNA 3rd pass 37_C Kraft MG (version 2) (version 2) ...
GACAGCGAGGTCTCGGTCGAGCTGTCGACCGACGGCGGGACGACCTGGCGGCCGTACACCGCGCCCGTGACGCTCGGCGACGGTGCGCGCTCCGTCCAGGCACGGGCCACCGACAGCTCGCACAACACCTCGGAGCCGGTCGCTCGCGACATCAGGGTGGACACGACCGTGCCCGTGGTGGTCGCAGACGTCTCCGAGTCGGCCCGCACCGTGACGCTCGGCGCGTCGGACACCGGTTCGGGTGTCGAGCGCATCGAGCGGAGCGTGGCCGGCGGTCCCTGGGCCGTCTACACCTCTCCGGTCACGGTCGGTGCCGGTCAGACGACCGTCCGGTACCGCGCGGTCGATCGGGTGGGCCACGTCTCGACGGTCGGCTCCGCGGTCGTGCACGCGGTGGGCGACGCCACGCACGGTGGGGTGACAACGTCGACCGCCGCGGTCACGGCGAGCGGCACCGCGCAGTACGGTGCCCGCAACGTCCTGAGCGTGCGGGTCGCCGCTGCCGACCGCAGCGCCGTCGGCGGGGCGGTCACGGTGCGCGACGGCGCCCGGACGATCGCCAGCGGGCGGGTCACGGGCGGGAGCGCCCGCCTCGCCCTGCCGGCGGACCTCGGGGTGGGTGTCCACACCCTCACGGTCGCGTACGCGGGTTCCGGCGCGCTGCTCTCCTCGACCGACCAGGTTCGGCTGGTGGTGACGAAGGCGGTTTCCACGCTCTCTGTCGAGGTCGCCCCGAAGAAGGTGACGAGCCGCAAGAAGGCGAAGCTTACCGTGAAAGTCGCGACGAGCACCGGCGCGAAGGCCGCGGGCACGGCAAGGGTCGTCGTCAAGAAGGGTCACAAGAAGGCGCTCAGGAAGACGGTCACGGTGAAGGCAGGCAAGGCCGGCCTGAAGCTTCCGCGGCTGAAGAAGGGCACCTGGAAGGCGCGTGTCGTCTACCAGGGCTCGGCCACCATCGCCACGTCCCGCGCGATCGCGAAGGTGAAGGTCAAGCACTGACGATCCCTCCAGAAGGGCGGGACGGCGGCCGGGCTCTCAGCACGGGAACCGTCCCGCCGTTCGGAGTGACGGCGGCCGGGCCGCTACATCTCCTCGTGCGTCGCGGGGTCCGCGTCGTTGAGGCGTCCGTGCACCCGGGCGAGCGCGGTGATGCGGACGATCTCGTCCGGCTCGAGGGCGAAGGAGAAGACGTCGAGGTTCTCGCGCTGCCGGTGCGGGTTCGTCGACCGAGGCAGCGGGACCACGCCGCGCTGCAGGTGCCAGCGGAGGATGACCTGCACGGGCGAGACCTGGTGCTCCTCCGCGATGCGCCGGACCACGGGCTCGTTCAGCACGGCGCCCGCCCGCCCGATCGGGCTCCACGCCTCGGTGCGGATGCCGAGCCGCTCGTGGAGCGCGACGGCCTCGGCCTGCGGGAAGTAGGGGTGCAGCTCGATCTGGTTGACTGCGGGGGTGACGCCCGTCGCCTCGATCACCCGCGTGAGATGCTCCGGCAGGAAGTTGCTCACGCCGACCGAGCGGATCAGGCCGTCGCGCTGCAGGTCGACCAGGGCACCGTAGGCCTCGACGAAGCGGTCGACGCTCGGGTTGGGCCAGTGGATGAGGTAGAGGTCGATGCGATCGAGGCGAGTGCGGTAGAGGCTCTCGTGAACGGTGTCGACCGCCTCCTCGTAGGCGTGGCGGCGGCCCGGGAGCTTGGACGTCACGACGATCTCCTCGCGCGGGACGCCGCTGCGCCGCACGGCCTCGCCGACCGCGCCCTCGTTGTCGTAGTTCACGGCGGAGTCGAGCATGCGGTACCCCGCCCGGACCGCGGACAGCATCGCGTCGACGCCGCGCAGCCCGTTGAGGCGGTAGGTGCCGAGCGCGACGCGCGGGATGGTCGTGCCGTCGTTGAGGGTCACTGAGCGCGTCATCGTGGTCATGTACCGATCGTAGGCACGGGACGACGGCGTGCGCCGGGTACGAGGCAGCGGCCGACGCGCGCTCCGGCAGACCGGGCCGCCGAGCCGGGGGCGCCGAGCGCGGGGACGCCGGTCCCAGGCCCGTTCAGGAGCCCGCGGCGAGCCGACGGACCGCGGCGTCGTCCACCTCGACGCCGAGCCCCGGACGGTCCGATGCGGCGAAGCGTCCCTCGACGGGCGCCGGTGCCTCGTCCACGAGATCGAACAGGGTGTTGCGTCGGGGTGTCACCTCGAGCTGGTGAAAGACACCCGAGGCGAGGCTCAGCGGGACGGCGCAGGCGAGCAGCAGCGGACCGGCGAAGGCGTGGGCGTTGCCCTGCACGGCCGCCGCCTCCACCGCTGCGGTGGCGGCACGCATGCCGGTGATCCCACCGACGCGGCCCGGGTCGATCCCGGCGACGTCGAGGGTCCCGCTCCTCGCGATCCGCTCGTAGCCGCGCGGGCTCCACTCCCGCTCCCCGTAAGCGATCGGCGAGCGGACCGCGTCGCGCAGCACGCGGTACCCGACGGGGTCGTCGGCGCCTAGGGGTTCCTCGGTCCACGCCACGTCGTGCTCCTCGAAGCGGCGGATGCGCCAGATCGCATCGTCGACGCTCCAGCGCAAGGTGGCGGCCACGTCGATCATGAGACGGGCGTCAGGACCGAGCGCCTCGCGCAGCAGACGCGCGAAGTCGACGTCGCGCTGCGGGTCCACGCCGAGCGCCGCGTCCCCACGCTTGCCGTAGGCGACCTTCACCCCGACGGCCTGCCGCTCGGCGACCGAGCCCGCGATCTGCCCGGCCGCTTCGACGAGGTCGGCTCCGGTCGCGTGCAGCGAGAGGAGGGCGGGCAGCCCGCTCTGGGCAGACGGGAGCGCATGTGCGAGCGCCTGGCCCCGTCTGTGCAGCGAGAGGTCCCACAGGGCGATGTCGAGGGCGGAGAGCGCGAACCGGGCGATGCCGCTGTCGCCGTACCACCAGCTGGCGGCCTCGACGACGGCGACGGTCGCCTCAGGTTCGGCGAGGGCACCGACGAGCCCGGTGGCCCATGCCTCGACGACGGCGACGGTGGCCCGCGCAGCGGGCTCGAAGAGGGTGGCTGCCTCGCCCCAGCCCACAGCCCCCTCGGCGTCCTCCACGCGCACGTAGCAGGCCCAGCGGGTGGAGTCGTGGTCGTTGCGCTCGGTGTACGGCAGCGCGAAGGCCTCGACGCGATCGATGATGGACACGGACGGCTCCCTCGGTTCGATCGGCCAGTATACTGGAAACGATTCCATCCCGGCCCGCGGAGCCGGACCGGGCAGCGGGGCGGCACACGGGCCGAGAGACGAAGCACGAGACCACGATCGGGGCGGCGATGACGAGGACGGCGCTGGTGACGGGGGCGGCCAAGGGCATCGGGCACGCCGTCGTCGAGCGCCTGCTCGCCGACGGGGCGGACGTGATCGCGGTCGATCGCGCCGAGGTGGACCGGTCGCCCTTCCTCCTCGCGCCCGGCCAGCGCCTCGACACCGTGCGCGCCGACCTCGCGGAGCTCTCGTCCCTCGACGTTCTCGCGCAGGCCGTCGAGGACACGGGGAACCGGCTGGACACGATCGTGCACGCCGCGGGGGTCCTGGTCCGCCGGCCGTCCATCGACGAGGTCACCGAGGCTGACTTCGACCTCCAGTACGCCGTCAACCTGAAGGCGGCGTTCTTTCTCGTCGTGCGCCTGCGGCACCTCGTGCGCGACGGCGGGAGCATCGTGCTCTTCAGCTCGCAGGGGTGGTGGACGGGCGGCCTGGGCGGCTCCCTCCCCTACGCCGCGACCAAGGCCGGGGTGGTCGCCCTCACCCGCAGCCTCGCCCGCGAGCTCGCGCCCCGCGTGCGCGTGAACGCGATCGCCCCGGGCTTCGTCGACACCGACATGATGCACGAGGGGCTCGACCCCGACCGTCGTGCAGAGCTCGTGGCCCAGGTGCCCCTCGGTCGCATGGCGAGCCCGCGGGAGATCGCCGATGCTGCGGTCATGCTCACGCTTCCTGACGCGGCGTACCTGACCGGCATCACCCTCAACGCCACCGGCGGCCAGCTCAGCTACTGACCCCGGCCGCGCCGTAGGCGAGCTCGAGCGCCTCCACCGTACGGGCTCCGATCTCCCCCGAGGCCGTGTTCTCCTCGGTGCGGCCGAGCGCCACGTCCACGAGTGCGTCGGCCGGGCCGAAGGGCGCGTACGCCCCCTCCCCCTCGGCGATATCGAGCCGGACGTCGACGCCGTCGGGCCGGTAGAGCCACACCAGCTCGCGGTGCACGTCGATGATGAGCTGACCCTCCGAGCCGACCGCGCGCACCTCGAGCTGGTGCTTGTCACCCCACGCGCCGACGTGCTGGGAGGCTCCGGAGAGCGCGGCGATCCCGCCGGTGTCGAAGCGCAGCGCCATCGCCATGTGGGTCTCCACCGGAGCGCCCAGCTCCGCCGACACCATGCCTGCGGCCTCGACGGCACGCACCGGGAACAGACCGAAGAGCAGCGCGAGCGCGTGGCTCAGCTGCGCCTGCCCGTAGCCGCCACCGGAGACGGCTGGGTCGGTCCAGGTCGCCTGCTGCGGCTGGGTATCGGGAGAGGCGTCCGGGTAGGCGCCGCTGTTCGAGAGCAGCTCACGCGTCGCGGACGACATGTGCACGGTCGCGTGCTCGAGCCGTCCGATGCCGTGGCGCGCGACCAGCTCCTTCGCGCGGCGGAAGATCGGCATGAAGTTCCAGCCGAAGGCGACGAGCAGCTGACGGTCGACCACCTCCGCCTGCCGCACGAGTTCCCAGGCCTCGGCGGCGGCGATCGTCATCGGCTTCTCGCACAGCACGTGGGCGCCGCTCTGGAGCGCGGCCGACACCTGCTCGGCGTGGAACGCGGTCGGCGACGCGACGACCACGAGGTCGAGGCCCTGGTCCAGAGCGTCCCGGAAGTCCTCGCTCGCGTGCGTGAACCCCCACCGCTCCCGCAGGCGCGCGAGCGCCCGCGGATCACGGCGGCACACCGACACCAGCTCGACCTCGTCCCGCGCAGCCAGGGCCGGGATGTGGGCACGGACCGCCCAGGAGCCCGCCCCGATGACGCCCGCCCGAAGCCGGCTCACCACTCCACCTCCCCGGAGGGGTGGCGATCCGCGACGGCGGGCTCGTACAGCGGCACGAGGCAGCCGCTCGTCTCGCGGATGCGCCGATAGGTCGTCATCGCCTCGGCGTAGCTCTCCCCGATCCCGAGGTTGATGTTCTTCTCGACGTTGTCGTACGCGAAGGCTGCGTCGGTGACGGCGAGGGTGCCGGAGGCCGTCTCCACCTCGACGACCATGGATGACCGGTGGTGCACGCCGCACTCCCACGCCCGCAGCCCCGGGAGGATCTCGGCCTCGCCGTCGACGAGACGGAGCCGGCTCTGCGCCTCGGTGAGCAGCCAGACGAGCAGGTCGTCGGGCACGAAGACGTCACGGGGCACGTGCCGCGGCAGCGGTGGCGCGAGCACGTCCTCGATCCAGCCGCGCCGTGACATGACGATCTGCGCGTTCGGCAGCCTGCGCAGCGAGCCGAGCGTGTACGCGACGACGGGGGTGAGGACGACGTGGGTCACCTCGCCGGGCTCGATGCCGTGCCGTCCGAGGGCGGCGTCGAAGCCTTCCTCGCCGGCACGGGTGAACTGGCACCTGCCGCTCGGATGGCTCGTCCGCCACAGCGCGTTGAGCGGACCCAGGTCGTCGGGGGCGCCCGTGTTCACGAGGATCGTGTGCGTGCCGTCGCGCACCACGACCATCCAGAAGGTGGCGTCGAACCAGTCGTCCCACGCGGACATCCAGAACACCTCGGGGCCGGGCAGCGGCATTCTCCCCATGCTCGACACGTGGACTTCGTACGGAGTCATCTTCGTCTCCCGAGATACCAGAAAGGTTTTCAGAGTTATCCTGCGCTGCGGCTCAGCGCCGGTCAAGCGGGCCATGATCTGTTGAAATGTCGCCGTCTTGCAGATTCTCCCCCCATCTGATTCACTCAGGTGCATTCCTGGAAACGTTACCGGGTCTCGAGGAGGAGAACCGCATGGACAACGCGTCGTCGGCCCTGACGATCGAACGTATCGAGACCGTCCCCGTGCTCGCCCCCCTCGCCCGCGACTTCCGGGGCAGCTACTACCACATGACGCATCGCGCCACGATCATCACCCGCGTCCACACGGCGGGAGGCATCGTCGGCGAGGCGTACGTGGGCGACGAGGACAAGTCGCTCGGTGAGCTCGTCTCGATCGTCCAGGACGAGATCGCCCCGCGCGTCATCGGTCTCGACGCCATGCGCGTCGAGCAGGTGTGGGCCGCCGCCTACCCCGTCACCTTCGACATCCTGCGCGACCGCCGCCTGGGCCTCGTCGCGCTGGCCGGCCTGGACACCGCCGTGTGGGACGCCGTCGGCAAGGCCGTCGGGCAACCGTTGTGGAAGCTCTGGGGCGGCTACCGGGACTGCCTCCAGCTCATCGCCATCGGCGGCTACTACGGAGAGCCGCTCGGCAGCGTCGAGGAGGAGATGGCCTCCTACCGCGAGCTGGGGCTGGCGGGGGTGAAGTTCAAGGTCGGGGGGCGGTCCCCGCGCGAGGACTTCGAGCGCGTCGCCCGAGCCCGCCGCGCTGCCGGGGACGACTTCATCATCGCCGTCGACGCCAACCAGGGCTATTCGACCCCTGACGCGATCGAGCTCTCGCGGATGCTCGCCGACCTCGGCATCGAATGGTTCGAGGAGCCGGTGACCTGGCAGAACGACCACCGCTCGATGCGTGACGTCAGGTTCCGCGGCGCGGTCCCGGTGTGCGCGGGGCAGAGCGAGTTCTCGCCCGCGAGCTGCCGGGACCTCATGGAGGTCGGCGCGATCGACGTCCTCAACTTCGATGCCTCCTGGTCGGGAGGCCCGACCGCGTGGCGCAGGGCTGCGGCGATCGCGGACAGCTACGGTGTGCGGGTCGGCCATCACGAGGAGCCGCAGGTCTCGAGCCATCTGCTCGCCAGCCAGAGCCACGGGACGGTGGCCGAGTGCTTCCACCCCGACCGCGACCCGTTCTGGTGGAACCTCGTCGCGAACCGCCCCGACCCGGTCGAGGGTTGGATCCGGCTGCCCGACGCACCTGGGCTCGGCTGGGAGCTCGATGCCGACTATGTCGCGCGCTACACGGTCTCGCTGTGACGGAGCGGGCCGGGGCTTCCGGCATCATGGCTGACATGAGAGCTCAGAAGCAGCGTGTCGGCATCAGGGACGTGGCGCGCCACGCGGGGGTGTCGCTGTCGTCGGTCTCCCGCGTGCTCGACGATCACGCGGACGTGAGCGAGGCGATGCGCCGCCGGGTGCTCGACTCCGTCGGTGCCCTCGGCTACACCCCCGACCCGCTCGCCCGGTCGATGCGCAAGGGCAGGACGATGACGGTCGGCTTCGTCGCCGGTGACACGAGCAACCCGCTCATCTCGCAGATCGCGGCGGCCGCGCAACGACGGCTGCGAGAGAGCGGCTACTCGCTGCTCGTGGCGAACTCGGGCAACGACTCGCACGAGGAGGCCACCAACATCCGCCTGCTGCACCACCGCAAGGTCGACGGCATGCTGCTCTCGATCGCTGACGAGACCTCCGACGAGCTGCACGCGGCGCTCGACGAGCTGGCGATACCGGTGGTTCTCGTGGACCGGGAGCAGGAGGGGGCGGAGCTCTCCACGGTGCGCAGCGACCACGCGCTCGGGATGTCGCAGGCGGTGGGGCACCTGCGAGACCTCGGGCACTCCCGCATCGCGCTCATCAACGGCAACCCGCGCGTGCGCCCCTCCCGGGAACGCGCGCAGGCGCTGCGTGCCGCATCCTCCGAGGACTCGACCCTCGTGGTGAGCGGGACGTTCTCGGAGTCCCACGGCTACGACTCGACGATGGCGCTCCTGCAGCGTCGCGACCGACCGACGACGATCATCGCCGGGAGCAACCAGATCCTCGTGGGCGTGCTGCGGGCGCTGCGCGACCTCCGGCTCGAGATCCCGGACGACATCAGCCTCGTCACGTGCGACGCGACGCCCCTGGCCGAGCTCAACCGACCCGAGATCGCGACGATCCTGCGTGACCCGCCGCAGATGGGAAGAGAAGCGGCCGACCTGCTGGTCCGCAACATGACCGGGGAGGCACCCGCGAGCCGCGTGCTCCCGACACGATTCGTCGCGGGAGCGAGCTGCGCCCGCGTGGAGGAGGAGGAGACATGACCTCCGACAGCTATCGCGACGCGCCCTCGCTCGCGGACGGCGCTCCTGACGACAGCGCCCACCTGCTCGCGGGGATGCTGCGCATCCGTCGGTTCGAGGACGCGGTCGCGGGACTGTTCGCCAGGAACCTCGTGCGCGGCAGCACCCACCTGTGCCAGGGGCAGGAGGCCGTCACGGTCGGCGTCGCGGATGCCCTGCGCCCGGGCGACACCATGGTGTGCACCTATCGTGGGCACGGCGCGACGATCGCGCAGGGCGTCCCCCTGGACGCGTGCTTCGGCGAGATCCTCGGACGCGCTCACGGGCTCGTCGGCGGTCGCGGCGGGTCGATGCACTTCACGGACGTCGAACGCGGCGCCCTCGGTTCGAACGGCATCGTCGGGGCGCATCTCCCGGTCGCCGTCGGAGCCGCCCTCGCCTCGTCCTACCGCGATGACGGCGGTGTCCACGTCGCCTACTTCGGCGACGGGTCGACGAACATCGGCACCTTCCACGAGGCGCTGAACCTGGCGGCCGTGTGGAAGCTCCCGGTGGTCTTCGTGCTGGAGAACAACCAGTACGGGGAGTACAGCGCGATCGCCACCACGACGCCCATCACGCGGCTGGCCGAGCGCGCCACCTCCTACGGCATGCCGGGCTGGTTCGTCGACGGCAACGACGTCGTCACCATGCGCGCGGTCGCCGCGGAGGCCGCCGACCGCGCCCGCGCAGGCCTCGGGCCGACCCTCGTCGAGGCCGACACCTACCGGCACTCGGGCCACTCGCGGAGCGATCCGGCGAAGTACCGCCCCGCCGAGGAGGTGGCGTCCTGGCTGGCGCGCGACCCGATCACCCAGCTCCAGGACGCGATGCTCCGCTCCGACCCGGGCGCGCAGGCGACGATCGACCGTGTGACGGCCGAGGTCTCCACCGAGGTGGACTCCGCTCTGGACCGCGCGCTGGCGTGGCCGGAGCCTGACCCCGCCGAGCGATTCAGGGATGTGTACGCATGAGCTCCGCGACCCAGACGGTCAACTACCGCAACGCCATCGGGCGGTCGCTCGCCGAGGCGATGCGCCGCGATCCGTCGGTGATCTTCTTCGGCGAGGACGTGGCCCTCGCCGGCGGCGCGTTCAAGGCCACGCCGGGTCTGCTCGACGAGTTCGGGCCGAAGCGCGTGCGCGACACCCCGATCTCGGAGCAGGCGATCGTCGGGACCGCCCTCGGCGCGGCGATCCGAGGGCTGCGTCCGGTCGCCGAGGTGATGTTCGCCGACTTCGCCGCCGTCTGCTTCGACCAGATCGTCAACCAGGTGGCGAAGTACCGCTACATGTCCGGCGGCCAGGTGACGGTCCCGCTCGTGATCCGGATGTCGAACGGCGCCGGCACCGGCTTCGGGGCCCAGCACTCCCAGCCGGCCGAGAACTGGTTCCTCAACGTCCCCGGCCTCAAGATCGTCACGCCCGGCACGGTCGAGGATCTCTACGGCCTGATGCTGTCGGCCGTCGCCGACGATGACCCGGTGCTCTTCTTCGAGCACAAGGGGCTGTTCGCGCTCAAGGGCGAGATCCCGATCTCCGGCGGCGACCCCGTCCCGCTCGGCTCCGCCGCCGTCGTCCGCTCCGGCCCCGACGCCACGGTCGTCGCGAACCAGCAGATGCGACAGGTGGCGCTCGCCGCGGCGGACGAGCTGTCAGCACGTGGCACCGAGATCACGGTGATCGACCCGCGCACCCTCGTGCCCTTCGACGACGCCACCGTGCTCCGGAGCCTGGAGGAGACGTCCCGCCTGGTCGTCGTCCAGGAGGCGCCGCCGTCCGGGAGCTGGGGTGCGAGCCTCGTCTCGCGTGTCGCCACGACGCACCTCGAGCTGCTCGACGCTCCTCCGGCTCTGGTCGCGGCGGACGAGACGCCCGTGCCCTACGCGGCGCAGATGGAAGCGGCGTGGCTGCCGTCGGTCGACGACGTGGTCGCGGCGGTCGAGACCGCCGTCCGGTACTGAAGCGATGCTGTTCCTGGTCTCGACCGAGTTCGTGCCGCCGGGCCTGCCGGCCGCGGAGCTGGAGGCGCTCCTCGACCGGGAGCGCGCAGCGTCCCAGAGGATGCAGCGCGACGGCGTGATCGTGCAGCTGTGGCGGGTACCGGGGACCAGGCGGGCCGTGGGCGTCTGGGCCGCCGACGACGAGGCCGCGCTCGACGCGCACATCGCC
>Ga0182749_1003676_pt1 | contig 10366 bp, 12 predicted proteins | sample eDN3rd37CKraftMG_FD_128875 | JGI IMG/M metagenome (GOLD analysis project Ga0182749, IMG submission 128875) | Enriched Miracle-Growth compost microbial communities from Emeryville, California, USA - eDNA 3rd pass 37_C Kraft MG (version 2) (version 2) ...
CGGCAAGCTCGCGCGCCGTCTGCACCTCGATGCGCTGTTTCTCCTGCGCGAGGGAGGAACCGTGCGGCCGCAGCCGGTGGGGTACCTATTTGGCGGCTGAGGGCAACGCTGCATTCCTCGCCAGGCGCAAAACTGCGGGCACTGTCCTAATTCCTCACGCCGGCCATGAGAAAGCCTTCGAGAATGCAGGCGACGATCATGCGCCGTCAGCCATCACCTCCGCACGACCGGCGTTGCAGCGAGTTCCTGGGCAAGCACACCCCATTGGGCAGCGATCAAGGCGCGAGCACATCGCTTACCAGGGTGTCACGATCCCGAAGCGCTTGGCGACGACTTCAAGCCGGCTTGTCGTTCCTTCCGGCAGGACGATGCCCTTTTGTGTTCGCTCCTGACAGAGACCATTTTCCAGTTCGCCCGGGACCATCACAGGACCCGGACCGGACGGCGGAAGACTTTTGATGCCGTCAATCAGATCGTCCACCAGTTGGCAATATTCCTCAAACTTCAGGAACGCCGTCACATCGACGGCCATAACCATGGCGTTCTGCGCTTGGCTTTCACTCGTCGGGTCGGTGATGCGGGGCGTGCAAAGCGGGTTGGCCGCAAGAAGACTGGACCAGCATTCGAACATCATCGCAAGCCCGGACCCCTTGGGGCCGAGAGGCAACCAGATCTTCGCCTGGTTGGGATCGGTGGTATCGTTGCCGTCCTTGTCGAGCGCCCAGCCTTTTGGAATTGGCACACCTCGATCTGCTGCATGATAAATCTTGCCCCCGGCGGCGACGCTCGTCGCCATATCCAGCAGGATCGGAGCATGTCTTTGAGCCGGAATGCCGATCGAGATGGGGCTGTTGTGCAGACCTGCGGCTTTGGCCCCGAACGGCGCCATGTTCGCCGGGCTGCACACCGTCGTCATTCCGATCAGGCCAGCCTTGGCGATCTTCTCGGTATAATAGGCAAGAGCGCCATTGTGCGTGCAACTGCGCACGACCACCCATGAAGTGCCGCTCGCTTTCGCCTTCTCGATCGCCTTGTCGACGCCGGCCATGGTCGCAACCGGCCCCGGTGCGCGATGCGCATCGAGAAGGGCTGTCGCAGCAGTCTCCCGTACGATCTCGATCTTCGCGTCAGGCACGAGGTCGCCGTCATCGATCTGCTTGATGTACCAGGGAACGCGCAGCACACCGTGCGAATCTATGCCGCGCAGGTTTGCCCAGACGAGCATATCCGCTTCACTCTCGGCATAGGCCTGAGGCATGCCGGCGGCTCTGAATATGGCTGCTGAAAAATCGGCTAGCGCCTGCGAACCAACGGTTATGCCCGCCGCATCCAGAACTTCGACCACGATCGCACTCCTCCAGAATAAACGTGTCACGACACTATTGCAGATGAGTTTCTATATGGTATGTTGGTATAACAGGTCAACAGGATTACATGCTATAAAAGAGGACTTTCCCGCCGAGGCTGCATCAGTGGTGGCAACCGGCGCGAATGCATGTGCGAAGCCAGGGCTCATCGTGATCTCTGAGGAGGGGTGGCGCTGATGCCTGACGATCAAGGAGGAGTGAAATGAACTATCTCAGAAGACTATCCATCATGGCCGTCGCGGCGGCTGGTTGCCTCGGCTTGGTGGCGCCTGCGCAATCCCAGGAGAGCCGGGTTCTCAAGTTCGCATCTATCCAGGCGACGGGCCAGCCTTCGTACAAGGGCATGGAGAAGATGGCCGAGCTCGTTGACGAGCGTACGCACGGCGCGCTCAAGCTGCAGCTCTTCGCCGACAGCGTCCTCGGCACGGAACAGGAGTCGATCGAAGGCGTCCAGTTCGGCACGATCGACCTCTACATGGGCTCCTCCGGTGCGCTGGGCCGCTTCCTGCCGAGCCTGGAAGCCTTCTCGGCACCCTACGTCTGGCGCGACGTGGATCATATGATGAGTGTCGTCCGCGGGCCGATCGGAGATGAACTCAATCAGGACCTGATCTCCCAGACCGGCATTCGCATTCTCGATATGGGGTGGTTCTTCGGCGCCCGGCACGTCGCGACCAAGGGCTTCGCCGTCCATGGCCCCGATGATCTGAAAGGGCAGAAGATCCGCATGCAGCCGACCACCATCTACGTCGACACGATGGCGGCAATGGGAGCCAACGTCATCCCGATGGATTTCAAGGAAGTCTATACCAGCCTGCAGACCGGCGTGATCAACGGCCTGGACAACCCTGCCAATACCTATGCCGCCCGCTCCATGTGGGAAGTGGTCGACAACATTAGCCTGACGTCGCACATCATGCAGAATCAGGTGGTCGTCATCAACGAGCAGCTTTTCCAGAGCCTGTCCCCGGAATTCCAGAAGATTCTCCTGGATGCCGCCCGCGAGGCCGGAGACTATCAGTCCGACCTGACGATCGATGGCGACCAGGTGGCGCTCGATGAAATGGCCAAGCATGGGGTCGTCGTCACGACGCCCGACCTAGCCGCCTTCAAGGCTGCGACTGCCGACGTCTACAAGAAATTCGAGAAGAACTGGAAACCCGGTCTCTATCAGCGGATCGTGGATACGAAGTAGCCATGATGCAGCCACTTGCAACGCGCGGGCCTTCCCCCGCCGGATCCATATTGCGCTTTATGGATAAAATCGTATCCGGGTGCCTGATCGTCATCATGACCTTCATGTCGCTTGCGATCTTTGTTCAGGTTCTGTGCCGGGTTTTTCTCGGCACGGCCATCATTTGGGCGGAAGAGTTCGCCGTCCTGCTGTTCGCATGGATGATCTATGTGGGGGCCGCCTACGCGCAGAAGGAAGACAGCCACCTGTCGATCAACACGCTTCGCATGGCGGTCGGCCCACGCCTTGGCGTCCTTCTTGACGTGTTCCGCCATGCCGTCATCCTTGTCTGCTCCGCCACAGCAATTTGGCAAGGTGTTCTCATCAGCCGGCAGACCGTGTTTCTGCGCTATCCGGCGATGGAGATATCGCGGTCCTTTCTTTACGCCAGCGTGCCCGTCGGTTTCGGCCTCGGACTTGTCTACCTGATCGTCAACATCGTTGGCCGACTGCAAAGAAAGGAAGACTGACGATGTTGTGGATGATCTTCTTGGTCTTCGTAGTCCTGCTGGCTTTGAACATTCCCGTCGCCTACGCGATGCTGGCGACATCGATTGGATATCTCGTCCTCAACGGCAATATTCCGCTGATCGTCGTCGCCCAGCAGCTCGGGGCGGGCACGGATCAATTCCTGCTCCTCGCCATACCGTTCTTTTTCCTGGCCGGCGAATTCATGGCGCATGGCGGCATCATCCAGCGGCTCGTCACCCTTGCCAAGGCCATGGTCGGCCATTTCCCCGGCGGCCTGGCCATCACGACGGTCATATCCAGCGTCTTCTTTGCGGGGATCAGCGGTTCGGCGGTCGCGGATATGGCCGCTCTGGGCCGTGTCGAGATCGGCATGATGAAAGGTGCTGGCTATCCACTGGGCTTTGCCGGAGCCATCAAGGCGGCATCCGCGACGTTGGGGCCGATCATTCCGCCGAGTATTCCCATGCTGGTTTATGGGGGGCTCACGAATACGTCGGTCGGACAATTGTTCATGGCCGGCTTCGTGCCGGGACTCCTGATGGCGATTTTTCTCATCATCGCTATCCGTATCGTCGCAAAGCGTCGGAATTTCCCGGTCACCGAGTGGGCCGGATGGGGAACATTGCTGCAACTGCTGGCTCAGTCCATTCCAATTCTCGTGCTCCCCGTGATTGTCCTTGGCGGCATATTCGGAGGCTTCTTTACGCCGACGGAGGCTGCAATCGTCGCTGCTGCCTATGCGCTCGTCGCGGGGCTCGCTCTTGGTGAGCTCAAAGTCCGCGCGATTCCAGGAATATTGCTGCGCGTATCCGTCGATTCGGCCCAGATCATGTTCATTCTCGCCTCGGCGGTTCTGTTCAGCTGGATCCTGGCGCGCGAGAACCTGCCCGCAACGATGGCGCACTTCATCGCGGCCACGCATACATCGCCCTGGGTCTTCCTGCTTGTCGTCAATGTCGGCCTATTGTTCCTCGGCGCCTTCATGGAGCCGATCCCGATCCTGGTCATCGTGATCCCGATCCTGATGCCCGTGGTTCAGGCCCTGGGGATCGATCCGGTGCAATTCGGCGTCATCGTCAGCCTGAACATCAATCTCGGGCTCATCCACCCGCCGATCGGCATGCTGATGTTCATGGTCATGGCGATGACAGGGATCAACATGGGGACCTTCGTCAGGGAGACATGGCCTTTCCTCATCGCTCTCCTGGCCGCTCTGGCGGTCATCACCTACTGGCCCGATCTCGTACTGTTCCTGCCCAACTATTTCTATCGGTAGTTCACGATCATGTTCGATGTTGAATGCGTGCGCCGCGTGCCGGCACTTCTCGGCGAGTCTCCAGTCTGGTCCGACGGGGAGCAAGCTCTCTATTGGGTGGACATCCGCGGTTGCGCCATCCACCGCTTCGATCCTTCAACGGGCCGGGACGTCCAGTGGAACCTGGACGAAAATGTCGGGTCGATAGCGTTGCGCAAAGAAGGAGGAGCGGTCATCGCGACAAGATCCGGCTTTCATTTCTTCGACTTCAAGTCCGGGCGGAGCAGCCCGATTGCAAATCCCATCGCCGGGCAGCGGAATGTCCGCTTCAACGATGGTCGTTGCGATCGCCAGGGACGCTTCTGGTCGGGGACGGTCAGCGAAGATCGCGTTCCCGGCACGGCCGCCATTTTCTGCCTGGATGGCGATCTCACCTGCACGAAAAAGGTCGAGGGGCTGACGGTTGTCAACACGATAGCCTGGTCCCCCTCGGGGGATCGAATGTATTTCGGCTGTTCTCACGAACGAAAGATCTTCGTTTGCGATTTCGATCCGGACGATGCGAATATATCAAACCAAAGGGTATTCCTTGCGTTCGGTGAAGGCGACGGTGCGCCGGACGGCGCCACTGTGGATGAAGATGGATGCTTATGGGTCGCCCATCACGATGGCGCCAAAGTCACCCGGTTCCGGCCAGATGGCGATATCGACCGCATCATCCGCACACCCGTGCCGCGGCCGTCCTGCCCCGCCTTCGGCGGCCCGGATCACGATATTCTCTACGTCACCTCCGTCTGTGCCGGTCTCGATGATCGGCAGCTGCGAGAAGCGCCGCTTTCGGGCGGGCTCTTTGCCATCGGTGTTGGCGTTCGCGGTCTACCCGAGCCACAGTTTATTGGATAACGCCTCGGGGCTGTCTCGGAACACAGGTCCTTGCGGAATTCGGTCATGATGCTGCGAATTGGGTCGTGGCGAGCCATTCCTGCCAATGACATGGGGAACGAAACGCGGCACAGCGAACAATGAACGTGGAAGGATGCCCGGCTATTGGCTATTACCCGGCCGACCTCATGCCTCCAAATGGCCGAACCCTTCGACCTCAATCCTGACCGCAGAGCCTTTCCGGACAGGACCAGGCCTTAGCAGCGAGCCGGTCATCACGATCTGGCCAGCCTCAAGTCTACCGCCGTGGCCATGAACTTTTTTCACGAGCCATCGCAACGCCGCCAGCGGCGAGAGGTTGAAGGGAGGCGTTTCAGTCGATACCACTCCATCGATCTCGGCTCGCGCCCGCAGATTTTGGAATAGCGTCCGATCGAACTCCGTACGAGACGGTCCGAGCACGAAGGCCGCATGCAGGAAATCGTCCGCAAGCAGAGCCGCTGTACCGATCTGCGAAAGCGTCATGTCATATCGGTTATCAATCACCTCGCATGCGATGAAAGCTTCGGTGATCGCCTCGGTCAATTCCTCTTCAGAAATGTCTCCCACGGTATCCGGCTGTGGACTGCTACCGAGCCGAAAAGCGATCTCGCATTCGATCGACGGGTTTATTAGCGGCAGCGACAGCGCTTGCCCCAATGTCTTGAACCGAGTCTGATCATAAATTCTGGCGTAGATCGGTTCGTCCAATTGAAAAGGTTGCTGCGATTCCGGCGATATACAGCCGATCTTATACCCCGCAAGCCGACTGCCCTTCTCGATCAATGCGTCGTGAACGGCTTGCTGCAATCTGTATCCCAGTGCCGGAGTGTCCGGCCACATCTCCTTGGAAGCGTTGAATCGGCGAGGTGCGCCTGTCCGGCTGGAGAGAAAAGCGTACAATTGGTCGGCATCGGGCTGCGCGGCCGCATAAGCGGCTTTGTCGTTCGGCGGTCGTTCTTTCTTCATGTCATCGCTCATTCCAATTTTCGCATCGCCGGTGAACCAACGATACTTCATGGTATAATAAGTACCCCATTATGGCAAATCGAGCGAAGGGTTTTGCGGCTTGGCCGGCGCCGCTTTCCAAGCCGGACAAAGGAGTCATCCGCGTCCGATATAAGGCATAGTCGTCGCCATCACCGTCATGAACTGGACGTTTGCCTCGAGAGGAAGCCGGGCCATGTAGGAGACGGCATCAGCAACGTGCGCGACCTCGAAGGTCGGCTCGGAACGAAGGGAATTGTCTGCCTGTCGGATGCCGCTGACGATCTCGGAAACCATTTCGGTCCGCACGTTGCCGATATCTATCTGTCCGCAGGCGATATTGAAGGGGCGCCCGTCGAGCGACAGAGACTTGGTAATACCGGTGACCGCATGCTTGGATGCATTGTAAGCGATCGCATGGGGGCGTGGCACGTAGGAGGATACCGATCCGTTGTTGATGATGCGGCCACCTTGCGGCAACTGCCTGCGCATCAAGGAAAAAGCGCCTCGGGCGACGAGATAGACGCCGGTGAGATTGGTCGATATCACCCTCGTCCAATCCTCGATCGAGAGTTCATCGGGAAGGGCGCCCTTCGCGCTGATGCCTGCATTGTTGAACAGAACGTCGAGGCGGCCGAATCGGCCTTCCACGAAGGAAAACAACGTCTCTACCGACACAGGGTCCGTGACGTCGCAGGCAAAGGGTACGGCGCGGTTTTCATCGCTGGCGCCATCGGCTGTTTCCTGGAGCTTGTCTTTTCTCCGCCCGACTAGAAGAACCGTGAATCCGTCGTCGATCAGTTTGCGTGCGACAACACGGCCGATGCCGCTGCCAGCACCGGTTACCATGGCTATGCTCATTGTTTTCCTCCAAATCGAGTGCACCGCTTCCAAAGTGAGAATAGCGGAGACTGAAACCGCAAACGCCGCCGGCCGCGCGCTGCACCAGAATCTCTCCCGGATCCGATCTCGACACTTGGCTCCCCTGATCGCATGAAGCGCTATCGCGCGCATAAACCTTCCCGCGTCGCAGGAAAGGAATTTGAGAAGTTATAATATCATGCTATTATACCATCACATCAAAGTCAAGGCTTTGCCTTCATTCCCGAGACCCGATGAAGCGGGAATGACATTCGATCGCGATGATGAGATGTGGGGAGAAGCCTAGATCAGCTTGAACTTGTTCATTGTTACCATATTATCCCGTTAGATGGTCAGCATCCTATACCGAGAACGATGAATGAGGTGGCTTGGAGAAAACGAGCTCGAGCGAGCTTCCCGCAGGAACGCGCACCGAACTTGACTTACCGATATTTCCTTCGAGCATATGCACCACCGCTTAAGCGTTATCGCAGCAACGAAATTCCCTTCCTTCCGCTTTGGAAGATTACCGGCTGAATAATTTGGAGGCGGCGATTGCCGCAAGTGTCATGTCCCGTCTTATGGAAGACCGCGTCCCCCTCAAGCGCCGCAGACTATATGAGGATGTCATAGATCACCTCGAGGCGGCGATTAATTCCGGTGAGTTCAAGCCAGGCGACTTTCTGCCTTCCGAACGCGATCTGATGAACCACTTCGGCGTCGGCCGTCCGTCGATACGCGAGGCTCTTTTCGCGCTGAGGCGGATGGGTCTGATATCGATGAAGGCTGGTGAGCGCGCACGCGTTGCCACGCCAACGCCGTCGGCGCTGGTTGGCGAGCTCTCGGGCCTTGCGCGTCACCTCCTTGCCGCACCCGACGGCATGCGAAATTTCCAACAGGCGAGAATGCTGTTCGAAAGCGCGCTTGCCCAACACGCTGCCCGCGTTGCCACCCCGGATGACATAGCCGCGCTTTCGGCAGCACTGCGCGCAAACAAACTTTCAAAAAGCGATCCTGACGCCTTTGAGAAGACTGACGTCCAGTTCCATTTCGTAATTGCACAAATTGCCCGCAATCCAATCTTCACAGCGCTTCATGCCGGCCTCGTCGAATGGCTGGCGGAGCAGCGGGCCGCCACCAACAGTGGCGAAGAATCGAGAAAGATGGCGATAACGGCCCACAAGAAGATTTATGACGCAATCGCCGCTCATGATCCGACAGCAGCAGGAGATGCTATGCGGGATCATCTCGTGCAAGTGGAAGAGCTGTACTGGGAAAAGAAAGGCCGGTGATCGAGCTGGCGCAGCTCGTGTGCCAGCCGAGGCCGCCGACGCCAACCACCACTATGAAAAGCGACATCATGATCGCCTGATTCACACCGGTCATGACCGTCGGCAGCGAGAGCGGCAACTGAACCAGGACGAGCTTTTGCATGCCGATCGATCCGAACGCGTCGGCCGCCTCAAGCACATCGGCGTCGACAAGGCGGATGCCGAGGTTGATCAGTCGTATCATTGGTGACGTTGCATAAATCACCGCTGCGATCATCCCGCAGACCTTGCAAAGAAATGGATCGATGCCGGAGCGGTCATGTTCCTCAGCCGGTGGAAATCTATCGCGGCTGGCCGCCCGTCGGCGCTGATCCGCGCGCTCATCAAGGCGCCGATGATACTGTCGATCGTCCGGGCGGGGTCGCGGAATTAGCCATCAATTCTCTCAGAGCCATACGCTTGTAGATTTCGACGAGCCGATCGCCTTCGGCGCGATCGACGGAGATCGCCAACCGCATCGTCGCTTCGCCGAGTTGCCAGATGAGAAATGCCGTGGCGGTGAGCCGGGTGGGGTCGGCTTCCGGCTGCAAGCGTTGCCAAACGTGCGCCAGAGATTCGGCGCTTGCACGACTGTCTGCAAGCTCAAGTTCGCGCAGGGTCTTGTCGACCTGCGTACCCGACCAGATTTCGCGCATCACCGGCTCGGCCAAGCAGATCGTATAGTAGGCATCGATAAGCCGGGCAAACGCGGCAAGCAGGTCCTCCTCGCTCGATACGCCGGCAAGCTCTGCATCAATGCAGGCGCGGTTTTCGACCGTGAAGCGCTCGGCCAGCGCGCGGATGATGGCACTCTTGTCGGGAAAGAACTGATAGAGCGAGCCGATGGATACGCCGGCACGCTCGGCGACCTCGCTCATCTTCATCGCATCGCTGCCATATTGGGCAATCAGGTCGCGCGCAGCCGCCAGCATGCGCTCGACGCGCTCGCGGCTGCGCTGCTGTGTCGGTTCCTTGCGGATCAATGGTACAGGTGACGTTGCCGCCGGCATATATGAGTATCCTTCATATTTTCCTTGACAGGCATAATATGAGGATTTATCACGTTTATCAATATAAGGAATCCTCTTGGGGCATCGGTTCTGGAAGGCATGCGCACTGATACCGATGAAACTGCGGCGAGCGGTCACTGGAACCCGGCAAAGCCTGCGTAGATCGCCATTCAACTCTTGATATGAAGGGAAGCAGACATGCTTTCAATGCTCGTTCCCGTGATCACCCTGCTGGCCCTGCTTGGCAGCGGGATGATGGCCGGCCTGTTCTTTGCCTATTCCAATTCGGTGATGCCGGCGCTGGCGAAATTGCCCGCCCCCCAAGGCATTGCGGCAATGAACCATATCAACGTGGTGATCCAGAACCCGCTCTTTCTCACGATTTTCATGGGTACGGCGCTGCTTGCGCTGATCTTGACCGCTGCTGCGCTGTCGGGCTGGTCGGCCAGGCCTTCCTGGGTCCTGATCGGCGCCGGGCTCTATCTCGCCGGCAACATCGTTGTCACCGTCACCATCAACGTGCCGATGAACGAGGCCCTCGCCGCAAGCAGCGAGGGGCCAGGCGGCATTGCATTCTGGGCGACTTTTCTCGATCGATGGGTGTTCTGGAACCATGTGCGAGCGGCGGCTTGCACAGGAGCGCTGGCCGCGTTCGCCATGGCGATAAGATAGCAGGAACTTGTGCTGCGATTGGGACGGCAGGCCCACGACGACGTTCACCAAGGTGGGGTGATCCCGGGCAATGTAAGGCGTCATGACCGGCGAGGCGTCAGCTCGCGTCGGCGAGCCGATAGCCGACGCCGGTCTCCGTGAGGATGTATCGCGGCTGGTCGGGGGCACGCTCGATCTTCTGCCGAAGCTGGCGGACATAAACGCGCAGATATTGCACGTCGGTCAGCCCGTCCCAGACATGTTCGAGCAGGTAGCGATGGGTCAGCACCCTGCCGGCA
>Ga0182749_1003678_pt1 | contig 10364 bp, 12 predicted proteins | sample eDN3rd37CKraftMG_FD_128875 | JGI IMG/M metagenome (GOLD analysis project Ga0182749, IMG submission 128875) | Enriched Miracle-Growth compost microbial communities from Emeryville, California, USA - eDNA 3rd pass 37_C Kraft MG (version 2) (version 2) ...
TAGCAGACGATGTTGCCCGGGAAATCGCACCAGCGGAGCTCGGGATACACCGCTTCACCGTCCATGCCGGTGATGTGGCACCAGGGGCCGACCAGCGCCTGATAGACACGGCGCGAGGCGTGGCGCAGCAACAGCGCGTGCTCGCCGTAGCGGTACTCAAGTATCTCGCGCAGCAGCGCCGACGCCTTATCTTTCTCGATTAGAGTCCAATCGTGGCTGCTATCGACACATTCGCGCAGCGCGGTGCGTTCGCAGATGCCCTCGGCATCGCAGTCAAAGCCGACAAGCTGCACGACCGGAAGTGTCATAGGTCACTCCCGCAGCCACTGATAAAAGGCCTGGGTAGGATGCGCGACCCGCCAGGCGTGCGCGCTTTCTAAGCTGCGTTGCCGGGCTTCTTCGGCGCGCTGTCTCGCTTCCGCTTGGGCCAGCATGCGGGCTTCATAGGCCTGTTGGGCGTGAAAGTGTTCGGTGCATTTACGGACAATCTCGGCGTTGCGGATGTCCTGCGCCGCCTGGGCAGCTTCCCGTACAGCGCAGGCGCGCTGGGTTTCGTACATATCGTTCAGATCGCGAGCGCTAGGGTCAAAGGCCCTTGCAGCAGGCACGTAAGGGACCTGTTCAGATGGCCTCGGAGGCGCGACAAAGCCCGTCAGCAGCAAAAAGAGGAAGAGGATGATGAGCCATTCCATGGTCTTCTGCCTTTGTTAAAGTGCCGGTGCGCACGAGTGGAGCGCACCGACTTGAGGTCTCAGACTTTGGCGGCACGCGGCGCAGAAGTCTGTGCCGGGGCGCTTTCGGCGCGGTAATAGATTTTCTTGTCCTTGGCGGTGACGCGGACCGGCAGCTTCACCGACTGGCCGACCTTGTAGGCCGAGCCGTCATCGCCGTCGGGGAGGCTCACCTCGATGAACTTAACCGACTCGTCGCCCTGCTTCTCAGACTTCTCGACGAACTGCAGAGCTGCATACTTGGTGGCTGGCTGTCCGGGCGTTCTGACATATTCACCGGAACGCACTCCGGCGATAACGCCCTCCAAGAGGATAGGCATTTGCATTCTCCTGTGATGATGGGATTTGCGGGCGTGGTGTTGCGCGGTTACGGCGGCATCTGATGCTCCTGTTGCTGCGTGGGCCAAATCACGCGTGGCATCCAGACGTAATCGCCAAGATCGTGATGCCAGCGGTAGAACTCACGGCCGACGTAGACCGCATCGTCGGGAAGCACGTCGGCGGCGTTGAGGTCGGTGTTGTCGTCCTCGGGATCGGCGAGGCGCAGTTCCTTGGCGATGTCGCGGAGTGCGCCGGACATGCCGACGAGGCGGCGGCCGTGCAGCGCGTCGTAAAGTGTTTTCAGGGTGAGGGGATCGACCGGGTAGGGTTCGCCTTCGTCGTCGAACTGCACCAGGTCACTGGGCTTGGTGCAGTACTTGGTGACCTCGGCGAGGCTCTTGCGGCCGATGTCATCGAGGGCGCCGCCGCCGACGCCCTGAAGAGCGCGGATATCAACTACCGGGTCGTAATCGAGCCGCGCGAACTTGCGCCACAGCGCGACCCATTCACGCTGATCGATGTAAAGGCCAACCTGGCGCCGAAAATAGCGTGGTGAGACGATCAGAAGCAGGTGCGCGTGGACGTGCCAGAGGCCGGTCTCGGCGTTGCGGGTGATTTCAAGGGTGCGGTACCAACCGCGCACGGCATCCTTGAAGCGGCGACAGCGGGTAAGGCGGCGCAATGACGCCAGAAATTGGTCGATGCCGTCGAGCAGGCAGTCGTTGGTGATCGACCTGGTGGTGAGCGTTAGCAGGAGGGCGTGATCGTGCGGGTGACGGGCGAACCAGGCGGTGGCGATCTTGCAAAGTTGGACATGGCGTTTGCGGGCCTTGGCGCGTTCGCACAGAAAGCACAGGCGCACGCGGCACCAACTGCAGCGGACTAGGACACGCGTGAGGTCCTCGTTATCACCGATGCGGTAGCAGGCGAACTCCAGGATGGAGCCGCATTCGCGTAGTCGCTCGGCAAGCTTGGTGTAATAGGCGCCCCAGGTGTCAAATGCGGCGGCGAGTGCGAGCGATCCGAGCTTGCCTTTGCGCGGCAGCCAGTACTGGTTAAAGAAATCATCGAGCGGGGGCGGTTCGCCCTCTAACCCGGACATTGACGCCTCGGTTGCTCGGGTGAAGTGAAGTCAGCGGCACTCGCCCTGGCACGAGCCAAATCCCGTGTGCCAATCAGGCTCCATGGAGCCTGCGACCCTGGCGAGCTCTTCCCGCGACATCTTGGCGATCTCTTCCAGGGTGATGGTGTCGGGATTTGGCTTCGGCTGATGGTGCCCGGTGCATTCCGGGGTGTGCTCGGGCTCGCCTTCGGATGTTGCCTTCGGATGTTCGTCAAACGACATGGTTACTCTCCACTGTTGCCATTCATTGGGACGTGAAGGGGTGCGGGTGCGTCCGCAGGTAAGGCGCATGCGTCGAAGCCGAGCGCGCTCAGCCACGCATGCACTTCTGCGGAGATGTTGGGGGTGTTGTTCGCGGTCAGCAGCGCGTCAGCTATAGCCAAGCACTGCGTGCGGCTAAGCTTCGGCTTGGTTGCCGGGAATGGCAGAAATCCGCTGATTCTACAGGGGATTGTCGCCGCTGTACTTTGGGCGCAAAATGTCATTGTTTCTGGCACCTCCATGCCATGAAACATCTGCGGGCTTTGGCGCTGCTAACGCCTCTGACCGTTTTCTAACGAGACCTCGGGCGCCAACCCGGGGTCTCACTAGTTTTCAGTAAGCAGTCCGATCTCGTGCCAAACAGTGAAGCGCTCCCAAACAATATGGAAGCGCGAAAAGTCCCCAATATGAGATCGTCATTCTGGGAAAACGATGCGGCCGAGATAATTAATGAAATCGGCTCAGTGAGATGCGTCGGTCTTGTCCAGCTGGTTAGGTGTAGGCATCAGGATTGTCACCAGCAAGTTCGACATCGATGCACTCGGCTACCCTGGTGCGGCCAAGCTCTCGATATTGTTGGGCGGCATTCGAGAGCAAGTAAAAGGCAAATTTGTAGTTTTTCTTGTCTCCGCTCTCCTGAAAGAGGCTCCGGTAGGCTTCTCCCTCTGCGCGCAGCAGGTGAAGCTTAGCCATGATCTGACCAGAAGTGTTCTTTGCTACATTCGTCCCTTGCTCACAGCATCTTAGAGCTTGTTCTGGCTTCCCCTCTCGAATGAGCCATCGTGCATGGTTGGCAAGGCACCAAATGGACGATGCGTTTCCCCAAACGTCATCAGAGCTTTCCGCGAAGCTTTCATGGAACAGAGTTGACGGCGATCTGTTTCCCAACTCCGGGACTTTGGAATCAAGAGACGCGTGATTGAATAAAGCTGCTTGGGCGGCGTTATGGATTGTGCAGTAATGGGGGACGCCGAGTCCGTAGAATCTGGACGGTTGGGTGATCTGTAGGTTTTTCAGTGCCGTTCGCTCGGACGGGCAGTGATAGTCGATATGGGTGTTTAGTGTCCGTTCGATGCTAGGATCAGGCAATTGCGCCTGAATGTGCTCTAAATCGGATACAAAGAATCTTTCCATTGTGCGATTATCATGTTGATATGCCGCGTATGCGCCCGCCGTTGCAACGATGGCAAGATAATTTAGCTGGTGGCGTTTTGATCTTGTGAGAACGGTCGGCTTTTTGCGTAAAAGATTCGAAAGAGCCTGAGCCGTACGCAGGGCGGTCGCATATTTACCCATTGAGCGCGGGCGAATAACTTCGTTGTACACGAAACACATAAACGTATCGGGGTCACTAAGACTCATGCCTTTCCAAGCTGCCAGTCGCCGCCGCAGAAGTTCGTGAGCCTGATCTAGCGTCTGACGGGGCAAAACGAGATTTTGGTGTACGCGAGTATCCCACTTCCCCATCTCGGTCGCATAAGCGGGAAAACGCTTTTCCAACTCAGAAAGTATTTCAGGCGGGAAGAGCCTAGTGTTGGTTCTATCCTTGATCGTGGCGAGATAGCGAAGCACCGTTTTGTGTTCGTGATAATGGATTGGCCGAGATGGCGGTCCACGAAACGGCCTGTCCATCCATTGGGCGTAGCGATTACCGAAGCCCATTGCGGACCAGAGCGCACTGACGTGAACGGCTACGGGTAGGGGCTCACGCGCCGCCTTTCGCAGCAAAACAAGAAGAAGCGCGCGGTACCGATTGACCGCAGGGCCGACATTGTCCGCTGGAATAAATGGAAGCGCTCGCATACAGCGACCCGCACTCTGTTCCCAACATTTCCAAGTGTACTCGGCGAAACGGCAGTGCGTAATCTGGTTCTTTCCCAGAATGACTTCTCGGTCTAACCGGCGGATGAACCTGGCAAATTGGCCGGAGTCCATGGTCTACACCGTCAGACTCGGCCGATCGGGAGGTCCCATCGAGGCGTTTGGAGCCGTGGACGACCTTTCGCGCGTCGCATCGGCAGCGATCCGATTTCCATTCAAAGCCAGCGCCAACTCTACGACATACTTTCTTCCATGCCTGGAAGCGGTCCAATGGCCCTCCCGTTGTCCTGCCACATCCTCACGGCCTTGATGGGTCGGTGAGTTAGTCCCGCAGCGCGTTCCCGCAAGCCGTATCCCCACCTTCCGCGCTTTGCTTGTGCAGGCGGGCGAGGCCCCTCAGCTTGCGCGCCCGCTCGGTTCTGCCGGGCCTTTTGAACTCTCGACCGGCCGCGATGGGCGTGGCCGGAGAAACAACGGGAGTAACCCACATGAACCGCAAACAATCCAAGCCGTACAACGTCTACGTTGTCGAAGGTGAGGGCGATGCCGCCTTCTGGACCAAGGTCGGCGCCGCGTGGCCGCACGAGGACGGCGAAGGATTCAACATCCAACTCACCGCAGTACCGCTGAACGGCCGCCTGGTGGTCCGCAAGCCGAAGGCCGACAAGGAGGCGGGGCGATGAGCCCCGGTTCCTTCGCGCGCCCGCGCAACACGGTCATCCACGGTGACTGCGTTGCGGTGATGCGCCGGATGGAGTCCGCTTCGGTGGACTTCATCCTCACCGACCCGCCGTATGTGTGCCGTTATCGCGCGCGCGATGGCCGCACTGTCCGCAATGACGACAACGCCGACTGGCTGGAGCCAGCGTTCGCGGAAATGCACCGCGTGCTGAAGCCGGGCTCGTTCGCCTTGAGTTTCTACGGCTGGAATGTCGCCGACAAGTTCATCGCGGCATGGCGCGCGGCGGGCTTCCGCATTGTCGGGCACGTGGTGTTCCGCAAGCGGTATGCCTCATCGGTACGGTTTCTGCGGTACGAGCATGAGTGCGCGTACCTGCTTGCCAAGGGCGACGTCGAGTTGCCCGAGGATGCACCGTCCGACGTGGTCGATTGGGTTTACACCGGCAATCGTCTGCACCCGACGCAGAAGTCGGTGGCGATGCTGAAACCTCTTATCGAGGCGTTCTGCCCGGCAGGCGGCATGGTGCTCGACCCATTCTGCGGGTCGGGGTCCACGCTCGTTGCTGCGCTTGAGCTTGGCCGGGGATACGTCGGCGTTGAGCTGGAGCGCGGTCACTGCGCCACGGCCAGGAGGCGCACAGTCCCCTTGCTGGCCGCCTGACACCATCCTCACGGCCGTCTAGCCTGATTGCTCGGCAAGACACGTGACGGCCAGGATGCCCCAAGGCCCTTGCCGCAGAGCACGGCAAATAATCCCTCGTAATACCGGAGACATAGATAAATTTATCGGTACATTTATTGCCGACATTGCAATATAAATTTAGAAGGCTATATTGGGTTCGGGTAGCGATTACCCGAGGGACGATATGGACGACAGTGCCATTGCAGTTTTCACGAACCGCGGTCGCGAGCGGCTGCTCAGCGAAGGGGGCTCCCAGGCCTGGGCGCTCGACCCGGCGCATGCCGCAAGGTGTAATTACGTGGTGTGCATACAAAACCGCGTGTCGCGGGAATGGGGCGAGCCGACGCACGACCATCGCCATGCCTTCCTCGTCGGCAAGGTCGCGGGCGTTTCGCCGTCCAAAGAAGCGCCCGGTCGCTTCCTGATCCGGTTCGAACAGTACGCGGATATCAACGTTCCTATCGAAGAGAAGTGGCGGAACCCCGTCCGCTACACCAGTCTCGGCGCGCTGGGCATCAACGCTGCCGCGCTGTCGTTCAAGCGCGCGCGCGCACGGACCCGTGAGCGGCTGGCCGACCCGGAGGAGGTCCTCGCTGCTGCCCCAAAGCGCGGCCTCGACATTGTCAATGCGAAGAAGGCGCTCGCCGAGTTCTACGGCGTCCCCGTCGACGCGATCGAGATCGTCATCCGGGGGTGACCTATGAACGCATGGGAGCAGTTCTTTAATTTCCTGCGCGGGTTGTCGCCTCCCTGGGTATTCCTGATCCTCGTTTGTCTGGTGCTCGCGTATCGCGCACCTGATATCGTGCACGCCGTCATGCACTAACAGCGGTCGCGGCTGCGAAGGTCATCTGCATGCAATAGGCGCGTTGGGGGTCCGGGGGCGAAGCCCCCGGCGGCGCGGTGCAATGTCTGATGATGTATGCGGCGGAGATATAGGGGTTTGGCCGAAGTGATGCGAAAGAGACAGCAAAGCGGCGAAGAAGATTGAGGAGGGCAATAGCGCACTTATACATTTGCTTCGCAAAACATAGGTGCGCGGAAGCGACAGTAAGCGCCTGCGGCCTCAGAAAGGCAGCGTGGCGATTTATCATTTCAGCGTGCAGGTTTTGAAACGGAGTAAGGGGCACTCCGCCGTTGCTGCGGCGGCTTATCGGTCGGGTTCGTTGTTGCGCGACGAGCGTGCAGGCAAGAGCCACGACTATCGCAATCGCCGGGGCGTGGTGTGGTCGGGCATTTTGCTGCCTGACGGTGCGCCGGAAGGTTTGAAGGACCGGCAGCGGCTATGGTCGACGGTGGAGGGGATGGAGCGGCGCGAGGACGCGCAGCTCGCGCGTGAGATTAATCTGGCCCTGCCGCGCGAGCTGGACGCCGTCCGGCGCAAGGAACTGCTTTTAAACTTCGTGCAGGAAGCCTTCGTCGACCGGGGCATGGCGGCGGATGTGGCCATCCATGAGCCGGTTGAGGGCAAGAACGCCAGTCCCGACAACCACCATGCGCACATCATGCTGGCGTTGCGGCGGGTGAGCCAGGCCGGGCTGCATCCGGTCAAGACACGCGAATGGAACGCACGCGCGCTCCTGGAGGAATGGCGGGCGCTATGGTCCGTGCACCAGAACCGCGCGCTCGAGCGGGCGGGGCGGACGGAGCGGGTGGACCATCGCACTTTGGTGGCGCAGCGCGATGAAGCCTTGGGGCGCGGTGACCGCGCGTTGGCGATGGTGCTGGATCGCGAGCCGCAACTTCATGTGGGGCCGAAGGCGCGGCGCGTGGCCATGCGCGATATCTTCATGAGCTGCAAGCGGCCGGTGGGGCGCGTGCGCAAGGTGCCGGGCCGTAAGGAGACCCTGCGCCGGGTGGTGGATTATCCGCGCATCGATCGGGGCAGCCGCGAGGCGTGGCGTAGGCTGATGGTGCAGCAGGTCCGTGCCGAGCAGGTGCGGCGGAAGCAGCGGCTGCAGGTGAAGGCGGTGCGTTTGCGCGCGCGGAAGATGGCGCTGGCGCGCGAGAGCGAGGTGTTGCGGGTCAACCTCAGGAAGATCATTCACACGCGGCAGGATTATCGCTGGCTGGAGCGGAAGGACGCCGCGTGGAGCCTTGAGGAAAGCGTGAAGGACGCATTGGGTAGGTTGTCGCGCAATGAGGCGCGCAGCGATTTGCTGGACCGGATGATTGCGGCAGTGGACCGCATGCTGGCCCGGCTTGAGCTGTTGCAGCTCAGGAGGACGCCGGTGCGGGGGCTTGGCCGCGTGCGCGCCAGGCCTCATCCCAGCGCTTTCGCCAGTGGCGGACCCGGAAGTGGCGGACCTTCCACGCCAGGATAGGCAGGCGGCCCGTAATCAGCACGATGCAGCGCATCGGGTGCAGGCGGCGGATCTCCGCTGCGTCGAGGAGGTCTCGGCCCGCTTCGCTTTGGCTTTGGGTCTCGCGCTCATCCCAGGGCATGCGGCCGGTGCGGGAGCGTCCGCGTGTGGTGGCGAGCACGGTGGTGCGGCCGATGCTGTCGGCCAGTTCCTGCGCGGTCTCGTTGTCGTTCACGTTGAAGGCGACCTGGCAGCCCGCCGCAGCCATGAAGGTGCGCGCGCCCTGCGCGCCGTAGATGCGTTTAAGTTGTCCGAGGTCCTGGAAGACCAGGAGCACGCGGGCATAGGCGCGGAGATAGCCGAGGCCGGAGGCAAGCGCTTCGAGGTAGCCGAGCGCGGGACATTCGTCGATGAGCAGGAGGGGTTTGCATTTGGGGGCGGGATAGTCCTTGCCGCGCACGGCGGCGGCAAGGGCGCAGCCCATCATCATGCGCAGGAACGGACGATAGACTACGAGTTTGTCCTCGGGCACGCAGATGAACACCGTCTTGGTCTTGCGGTGCATGTTGAGGAAGGTGAAGTCCGAGCCTGCGGTGAGCATGCCGCCGATGCGGTCCTTGGACCAGAACGCCATCGCCTTGGCGGTGTTCTTGATCACCGAGGTCATCTCGGGGCTGCCGAGGCTGGCGAGGGTGACGCGGCCTTCCTCTGCCACGGAGGGCAGCGGGCTTTGTGCCATGGCCTGCAATAGGTCGGTGAGGGCTTCGCCTTCGTTGGCGATGAGTTCACGGATGGTGGAAAGGGTACGCAGCTCGGGCGGGAAACTGTGCAGCGTATGGCGGATGAGCGCGGTAATGAGCTGCTTGGCGCTGGAGTCCCAGTGCTGGTCGCTGGATTCGGATAACACGAGCAGGTCGGCGATCATCGCCGCGTCGTCGGCTTCATGGTGGGTGCCTAGCCGTATGAGATCGAGGGGGTTAAGGCGGTGGGAGGTCTCGGGGTGGAGGGCGTCAAGGCGCCACACGGGGCCGAGGGTGGCGCGCCAGCGCCCGGCGATGGCGAACAATTCGCCCTTCGGGTCGGTGCAGATGACGCTGCGGCGTGAGCGGTCGAGCAGCGCGGGCAGGACGAGGCCGGAGGTCTTGCCTGCGCCCATGGGCGCGTAGACCAGCACGGCACCATCACCGCGATAGCGGATGAAGCGGCCGCAGATGTGCGCGACGATGATGCCCTTGCGGCTGAGGATGCCCGCCTTGAACATGGAGAACCACGAGGACCAGCGGGCGGTGCCGTAGGTGCGGCGACGTTTGCGTTGGGTGATGGCGGCGCGGACCAGCAGGTGGAGAAGCTTGAATAGCAGGCGCGCGATAAGCTTCATGATCCAGAAGAGAGCGCGCGTGATGGACATGCCCCCATTTTTAAAAGCCGGGGCGGCATGACAACAGACCTGCCCGCCGTGAAGGCAAATGGCCGCGAATAGCCGGTGTTTGCTTGCGCCCGACGCGTCATCCGACATCGCACTTCAGACATCACACGGATCGTGGACCGTTCAGCGCGGCGTAAGGTATCGCTCCCACAGAACCAGGATGAGGACGGCGCCGCCGATCACGGCGGCAAACCACGCTGCGAAGAACAGCAGGTCCCCGAACGGAATCTTTATGTGCGGTCTCCCATGATTTCCGCGAATTCTTCCAGGTTGTCGGCAACGGGCTCGTAGAGCACGTACACGCCGACAGTGAGAATGACGGTGGCAATCAGAGAGAAGGCGGCCACCACACCGCCGAAGAGTGGCGAGGCGCTGGCGAGGTAGGTGATGGTGATGCCGACCGCAGCGCAGGCGAGCGCGGTGGCGGCGGCGTTCCGCTTGCGCACGAAGAACGCGCGGCGGAAGGCGCGCTGGATGCCTTTGTCAGCCTTGGGTTCTGCTTGCTGGCCGCGCGTTGACATGCGGCCATGTAGGCAAAATTCTTGATTTATGACCGGGCAGAGGAGTTGCCCGACGTTGCCGTAAATTACTTAATTGTTCGGTGGAATCCTATTGGCCCCTGCAACTAACGGAAGTGCGGCACTTAGTCTTGGTATTTGAGTGCTCTCCGCGACTACTCAAAAGTGACTTGCATAAATCAAGGATTTTGCACGGAGCGCGATCGTGATCTTTGGGTATGCGCGCGTCAGCAGTGGGGGGCAGGAGCTTCACATCCAGTTGGAGCAACTGCGCGCTTCGGGATGCGTGAAAGTATTTTGCGAGAAACAGAGCGGCGTGAAGGATGAGCGTCGGGAATTGACGCGGTTACTTCGCGCAATTCATCCCGGTGACGTGGTGATCGTTACGGCTCTTGACCGGCTGACGCGCGGCGGTCCCTACAAGATGCTCAGTGTTCTGCAGGAGATAACCACGCGGGGCGCAAGCTATCGTTCAATCGCAGAGCCGTGGGCCGATA
>Ga0182749_1003680_pt1 | contig 10361 bp, 8 predicted proteins | sample eDN3rd37CKraftMG_FD_128875 | JGI IMG/M metagenome (GOLD analysis project Ga0182749, IMG submission 128875) | Enriched Miracle-Growth compost microbial communities from Emeryville, California, USA - eDNA 3rd pass 37_C Kraft MG (version 2) (version 2) ...
AGACCGCGGGCCTGCGGTCGCGCCTCGCGCGCCGCGGCGCGCGCCTCGGCGCCGCGCTCTCCGCGTGGCGCGAGCCCCGCACGCTGCTCATCGGCCTCGTCATCCTCTCGGCCGCGCTCTCCGAGGGGTCGGCGAACGACTGGCTGTCGCTCGCCGTCGTCGACGGGTTCGCCCAGACCGAGGCCGTCGGAGCCGTCGTGTTCGGCACGTTCGTCGCCGCGATGACCGTCATGCGCCTCGCCGGCACGCGGCTCATCGACCGCTTCGGGCGCGTCACCGTGCTGCGCGCCTCGGGCGTCGCGTCGATCGCCGGCCTCCTGCTCTTCGGCTTCGCGCCGACCCTCGGGCTCGCGGGCGTCGGCGTCGTGCTGTGGGGGTTCGGCGCGGCGCTCGCGGTGCCCGTCGGGATCGCCGCGGCCTCCGACGAGCCGCTGCGCGCCGCCGGCCGCGTGTCCGTCGTCTCCGCGTTCGCCTCGATGGCCTCGCTCGCCGCGCCCCCGCTGCTCGGGCTCGCCGCCGAGGCCGTGGGCGCCCGCCACGCGCTCGTGCTCATCGTCGGCGCGATGCTCCTCAGCGTCGCCCTCGCGCGTCAGGTCGCGCCGCTGCGCGCCGCGGCACCCGCGTCCGGGACGTCGCGCCCCGCCCCGACCGCGGGGGACGTGACGCCGGACGGGGTGGAGGATGGTCCGGTGACCGACGCGCCCCGCCCCCGCCGGCCGCGCCGGCCCCGGACCGCCCGCGCCGGGTCGTCCGCCACCCGCCACCGTGCCGCGGCACGGCGCCCCCGAACCCGCCCGTCGCACCGCCGCGAGGAGACCTCCGCATGACCGCCCGCACCGACCGCCGCGCCGTCGCCCTGGCCACCTGGGCCGTGTTCGCGGTCTTCTTCCTCAACGGCTTCAACTTCGCGACCTGGGCGTCGCGCCTGCCCGCCGTGCGCGACTCGCTCGGGTTCACCGAGGCGCAGATGGGCCTGCTGCTGCTCTTCATGGCCGTCGGGTCGCTGCTCGCGCTCCCGCTCTCGGGCATGGTCGTGCAGCGGATGGGCGCCTCGAAGGCCGTGACGCTGTTCGCGGTCGCGAACGTCGTCGGCCTCGTCACCGCCGTCACCGGCGTCGCGACCGGCGAGGACCTCGTCGTGCGCGTCGGGCTCTTCCTCGCGGGCGTCGGCACCGGGGTGTGGGACGCCGCGATGAACCTCGAGGGGGCCGCCGTCGAGCAGCGCCTCGGCAAGGCGATCATGCCGCGCTTCCACGCCGGCTTCTCCTTCGGCACGATGGCGGGCGCGGGCGTCGGCGCCGTCATGGCCGGGCTGCACGTCCCGGTCCAGGCCCACCTCACGGGCGCCGTCGTGCTCAGCCTCGTCGGCGTCCTGTGGTCCGCCCGGTTCTTCCTCCCCGCCGGGAAGGTCGACGACGCACCCGAGACGGCCGTCGAGACCGCGCAGGACGCCGCGGGCGCCGACCCGGCCGCCGCGGCCGGCAGCGGCGCGCCCCGCAGCGCGGGCCAGGAGGCGCGCGGCGCGCTGAGCGCCTGGACCGAGCCGCGGACCCTGCTCATCGGCCTCGTCGTGCTCGCCGCCGCGCTCACCGAGGGAGCCGCGAACGACTGGGTGAGCCTCGCCGTCGTGGACGGCTTCGAGACCTCCGACGCCATGGGCGCGGTCGGGCTCGCCGTCTTCCTCACGGCGATGACGGGCATGCGCCTGCTCGGCACCGGGCTCCTCGACCGCTACGGCCGCGTCGTCGTGCTGCGGCTCTCCGCCGCGCTCGCGCTCGTCGGCCTCCTGCTGTTCACGCTCGCGCCGAGCATCTGGCTCGCGCTGCTGGGCGTCGTCGCGTGGGGCCTGGGGGCCGCGCTCGGGTTCCCGGTCGGGATGAGCGCCGCGTCCGACGACCCGGCGCGCGCCGCGGTCCGCGTGAGCGTCGTCGCGACGATCGGGTACTCGGCGTTCTTCATGGGGCCGCCCCTCATCGGCTTCCTCGCCGAGCACGTCGGCTACCGCGGCGCGCTGCTCGTCATCGCGGTGCCCGTCGTCGTCGGACTGCTCGTGGTGGGCGCGACGCGCCCGCTCCCGACGGCCGCGGGGTCGGCCGGCCGGCAGGCCGCGCGGAGCTCCCAGGAGACCCCCGGCCGCTGACGCGCCCGCGCGCGAACTACGCTGGGTCGGTGACCTGTGAACCCGCCGCCCCCGTCGACCGCGACCGCCCCGAGATCGCCGGGACGGCTCCCGGACTGCTCCCCGAGGCCGTCGGCACGCCCGCGCTCGCCGAGCTCACGACGCTGCGCGTGGGCGGGCCCGTCGACCGCTACGTCGAGACGCACAGCGAGGCGGAGCTCGTCGAGACCGTGCGCGCCGCGGACGACGCGGGCGAGCCGCTGCTCGTCATCGGCGGCGGGTCGAACCTGCTCGTCGGCGACGCCGGGTTCGGCGGGGTCGTCGTGCGCGACCTGCGGCGCGGCATCACCGTCGACGCGGAGGACTCGTGCGGCGGCGCGAGCTTCCACGCGCCCGCCGGGCAGGACTGGGACGAGCTCGTGGCGCGCGCCGTCGCGGAGGAGTGGGTGGGCGTCGAGGCGCTCTCCGGCATCCCCGGGACCGTCGGCGCCGCGCCCGTGCAGAACATCGGCGCGTACGGGCAGGAGGTCTCGGGCGTCGTGTCGACCGTGCGCGTGTGGGACCGGGCGCGCTCGCGCGTGCGGACCCTCGCGGTCGGCGAGCTCGCGTTCGGGTACCGGACGTCGCTGCTCAAGCGGAGCATGCACGCGGCGGGGGAGAGCGGCGGGGACGGCGAGACGGGCGGCCCCTGGTACCCGACGCCCCGGTACGTCGTGCTCGACGTCGGCTTCCAGGCGCGGCTCGGGTCGCTCTCCGCGCCGGTCGCGTACCCCGAGCTCGCGCGCACGCTCGGCGTGCAGGTGGGCGACCGCGCCCCGAGCGCCCACGTGCGCGACGCCGTGCTCGCGCTGCGCGCGCGCAAGGGCATGCTGCTCGACGGCGTCGGGCCGGACGTCACGACGGCGGACGGCGACAAGACCACCGGGCCGGACCACGACCGCTGGAGCGCCGGGTCGTTCTTCACCAACCCGGTCGTGCCCGCCGACCAGGCGGACCTCCTCCCGGCGGACGCGCCGCGCTACCCGGTGCGGACGGCGACGCCGAGCCGCACGACCGGGCCGAGCCTCGGCGAGATCGACCCGACGCTCGTGAAGACGTCGGCGGCGTGGCTCATCGAGCACGCCGGGTTCGCCCGCGGCTTCGGCGTGCACGGGCCCGCGAGCCCCGCCCGCCTGTCCACGAAGCACACGCTCGCGCTGACGAACCGCGGCGGCGCGAGCGCGGACGACCTCGTCGAGCTCGCGCGCGCGGTGCGCGACGGCGTCGCGGAGACGTTCGGCGTCGAGCTCGTCCCGGAGCCGGTGCTCGTCGGCGTCTCCCTCTGACGCCGTCGGCGGGCCACGGTCAGTAGACGAGGACCGTGGTGCCCGGGTCGGCGTGCCAGGAGTCCCAGAGCCAGTTCATCGCGGAGTTCGCCACGCGCACGCACCCGTGCGACGCGGGCCACGGCGGGATCGAGCCGGAGCCGTGCACGGCGATGCCGCCCGTGAAGAACTTCGGGCGCCACATGTCGCCGAGCTCGAGGCTCGAGGAGTGGTTGCCGTCGACCTGCCGGCCCACGTGGAACGTGCCGCGCGGCGTGGTCGCGCGGTAGGTGCGGCCCTTCGCCTCGTACGACTCGCCGTTCCCGGACGACGCGTTGACGACCGTGACGACGCGGCCGTCCTCGACGGCGAGGAGGAGCTGGCGGTCGAGGTCGATCTCGACGACCTTGCCGGAGCCGCTGCGCGGCTGCGGCGTGACGCCCTGGTCGAGCGCGGCCTGCGTGGCCGGGCCGACGACGCCGTCGCGCGAGAGGCCGGCGGCCTTCTGCAGCGCCCACACGGCCTGCTGCGTCCCCGGGCCGAAGTCGCCGTCGGGCGCGCCGATGAAGTAGCCGAGGTCGGCGAGGCGCTGCTGGAGCGCGACGACGCGCTCGCCCGTCGCGCCCCGGGCGAGCTCCGCGGGCTCCTCCGGGGCCGGCGGGGGCTCGGGCGTCGGCTCGGGCGAGGGCGGCGGTGTGCTCGGCTCGGGGTCCGGCGTGGGCTCGGGCGTCTCGGGCTCGGCGGGCGAGGACTCGGGCTCGGTGGTCGGCTCGGCGCTCGGTCCGGTGGTCGTCGGCTGCGGGTCCGGCGTCGTGGGCGCGTCGGCGGTCGCGGACGGCGTCCGCCCGGGCTCGAGGTCGGGCAGCCCGGCCTGGCACCCGGCGAGCGCGAGCGCTGCGACGAGCGCGGGCACGACGGCGCGCGCGAGGACTCCAGGGTTGCGCCCTCGCCGGCGCGGCGGTCGCGCCGCCTCGACCCCGGTCCCCGGCGTGCCGGTCGTCGCTCCGTGCTCCACGTTCTCCCCCTCCGTGTCCCGCGGTACGCGCCGCGGAGGTCCATCATGCGCCGTGCCGGGCCCCGGGACGGTGCGGTTCCGCGATCGGCGGCGGATCGTGACCCTGTCGTGACGCACGGGCGGCTTCGTGCCCTCGTCGCGCGCGCACTCGTCATCCGTGCCGTCCTCTCGCGCGGCGTCGGGTGCGCGGCTCGGCACCGGTCCGGGGCCTCCCGCGGTGCGGCTCAGCGCCGGCCCGGGTCGTCCGGGGGCGCGTCGAGCAGGGCCGCGCGCACGACGTCGAGGATCGCCTCGTCCGCCAGCCCCGCCTCGCGTCCCGCGCGGACGACCTCGTGCGCGGCGTGGCGTGCGGCGACGTCCGCGGGGGAGACGCCGTCGGCGACGACGGTGCCCGCGCGGCGGCGGGTCGTGACGACGCCGGACGCCTCGAGCTCGCGGTACGCGCGCGCGACGGTCCCGGGCGCGAGGCCGAGGTCGGTCGCGAGGGCGCGGATCGTCGGGAGCCGGTCGCCCACGCGCAGCCGCCCCGCGGCGACGTGCGCGACGACCTGGCTCCGGATCTGCTCGTACGGCGCGACCCCGGAGCGCAGGTCGATCTCGACGCGGAGCTCAGGCGACGGCACGGCCGCCTCCCGCCGCGTCGGGCGCGGCACCGGCCTCCTCGACCGACGCGTCCGGGTCCGGCGCGGGGCGGACGACGACCGCGACGGCCGCGACGGCGAGCACGACCGCGACGACGACGAGGACCACGGCACCGGGGTAGCCCGCGCGCGCCGCGGCGTTCGCGCCGACGCCGAGCGTCCCGGCGGCCGTGAGGCCGAGCGCGAGCTGCGTGCCGCGCAGGACCCGGTGCGCGGACGCGCGGCGCAGGCCCATGTCCCAGGTGGCGTCGACCTGCGCGACGGCGGGGCGTCGCGCGACGAGGCGCAGCACGCCCTCGGCGCCCGCGACGAGCAGGACGGCCGCGAGCGCGAGCCACGTGCCGTAGAACCAGCCCGGGTAGGGGCCGGCCGTGGAGGTCACGTCACCCGCGACGCGCGTCACCGACCGGCCGTCGGCGCCGGCAGTGAGCCCGCCGATGACGGCGAGCGGCACGACGAGCGCCGCGAGCGACCACGTGAGGCGTCGCAGACCGCGGGGTGCGACGTCGGCGGCCGTGCGCGGGCGCAGCGTGGCCGCGCGCACGGCGGTGCGGGGGCGGGGCCACGTGAGCTCCCCGACGGCGTGCGCGCCGAGGAGCGCCAGTCCGACGACGGCGGGGGCCAGGCCCACGAGCACGCCCTCCGCGAGCCCGCCCACGACGTCCGTGACCGCCTGCGTGAGCGCCGCGCCCGCGAGGACGGCCGCGGCGACCGCGGCGACGCTCACCGTGGTCGCGTGCCGCCGCGCGGCCCGGCGGACCGGGTCAGCCCCGGCGACGTCGGCGAGCGTCGGCCCGGGCGGGCGCGCCACGGCCCGGACCGCGAGCACGACGACGAGCGCGAGCGTCGCGAGCGCGGCGACCACCGCGCCGCTCCACAGCACGTCGTACGCGGCGGGGAGGAGCAGGTCGACCGCGGGCGGTTGCTCGGTCGTCGTTTGTACCAACATATGAATACATTCGCACGCGTGGGGTCGCCCGCGCAAGGCCGTGCTGCCCGCGCCGGGATCGCGGATGAGAGAGCTCTCATCGCGGTCTCACCGTCGGCCCACCCGGACGGGGTTGCCTGGCCCCATGACGCTCGCCGCTCCCGCGCCCGACCAGCGCGCCTGGCTCGACCTGCTCACCGCCCCGGAGGCGGGCGAGCTCCTCGCCGTGGCGCTCGGTGCCGACGGCGCGAGCCTCGACACGTGGCGCGTCCACCAGGTCCACGCACGCCCGGGCGCGGAGGTGACGGTCGGCTACGACGTCGTCGCGCGCCGCGCGCTCGCCCCCCGCTCCGGCGCGTCCGTCGACGCCTCCGAGTACCTCCTCGCGACGACGGCGCCCCTGTCGCCCGACGCCGCCGGGCCCGGGGTCGTCCGCCTCGCGGACGGCCCGCGCGTCGTGCACGTGTGGCGGCACCCGGCCGACCCGCTGCTGCCCGGCCTCGCGGCGGCCTGCGACGCGCACGAGCTCACGCGCCGGCTCGACGCCGCGGGCGCGCTCGCGCCGGGCGAGACCGTCGACGCCGTCGAGATGGTCGCCTACCGGCCGCTGCGGCGCGCGGTGCTGCGCGCGCGCACCGCCGCGCGCACCGTGTACGTCAAGGTCGTCCGGCCCGACCGGACCCGCTCGCTCGTCCGCCGCCACGACTTCCTGCGCACCACCGCGGTGCGCGCCCCGCGCTGCCTCGCGTGGGACGACGACGGCGTGGTCGTCCTCGCCGAGGCGCGCGGCACCTCGCTCGCGCAGCACCTCGCGGGCTCGGGGCCGGCCGGCCAGCCCACCGCGATCGACCCGCGCGAGCTCGTCCGCGCGCTCGACGCGCTCCCGGCGCGCGCGACGACCCTGCGGCGCCGCCCCGCGTGGTCCGAGCGCGTCGAGCACTACGCGGCCTCGGCGCTCGCGGTCCACGGCCTCGACGGCGCGCGCGTCGGGCGCGTGGCGCGCGGCGTCCGCGCGGCGGTCGACGCGCTCGACCCCGGCCCCGTCGTCGCGACGCACGGCGACTTCTACGAGGCGAACCTCCTGCTCGAGCCCGGCTCGTCCCACGTCGGGGTCCTGCTCGACGTCGACACCCTCGGCCCCGGGCACCGCGTGGACGACCTCGCGTGCCTCGTCGCGCACCTCGCCGTGCTGCCCGCGCTCGCCCCCGACGTGTACGCGGGCGTGCCCGCGCTCGTCGAGCGGTGCCTCGTGGTGTTCGGGGAGGACGTCGACCCCGCGGGGCTGCGGGCGCGCGCGGCGGGCGTCGTGCTGTCCCTGACGACCGGCGCGGCCACCCGCGCCCTCGCCGACGCCTGGCTCGGCGTCGCGGAGGCGCTGCTCGACGCGGCGGGCGCACCCGCCACCGCCCCGGCGCCGCTTCCTGAGAGCACTCTCATCGGCTCCTCCTCGAGGTCTCACGCGTGAGCGAGAGGCTCGAGCCGTGCACGACCGAGGGGTCGTGCCCACCACCGGACGAAGGAGAAGGATCATGAAGGCACGCAGCGCGTGGATCGTCACCGGGGCGCTCGGCGCGGTCGGTCTCGGGGCCACGGTGGCCACCGCCCAGGGTGTGTTCGACGCCCCCGAGCCCGCGACCGTCTCGCCGTCGGTCGAGGTGGGCACGCCGGGGAGCACGTCCACGAGCTCGCCGACCGACGCGCCGACGTCGTCCGCGACCCCGAGCCCGACGGACGTCCAGAACGGGACGTCGATCACGACCGTCACCGCGAACACGTCGCCGTCGCCGAACACCTCCGGCTCGCCGAACACCTCCGGCTCGCCCGTGACGAGCCAGTCGGCGAACACGGCGCCGACGGCGAACACGCCGAACACGCCGAACACGGCGAACACGCCGAACACCCCGAACACGCCGCCGAGCCCCGTGACGCCGCCGTCGCCGCAGTCCGCGGACTGACGCGACCGGCCGCCCGCACGACGACGCCCGCCCCGGGATCCCGGGGCGGGCGTCGTCGCGCCCGGGGGCCGCGGGGCCGCTCGCGCACGGGGTCGCCGCGTCGGGGGCGGGGGAGCGGGTGCGGCGGGCGGACCCGGCGGGTCAGCGGGCGTCGGCGAGCCGGTAGCCCATGCCGCGCACGGTGACGAAGTGCTCCGCGCCGAGCTTGTTGCGCAGGTAGCGCACGTACACGTCGACCACGTTGGACCCGGGGTCGAAGTCGTATCCCCACACGCGCGACAGGAGCTGCTCGCGGCTGAGCACCTGACCGGGGTTGCGCAGGAACGCCTCGGCGAGCGCGAACTCGCGCGCGGACAGGTCCACCTCGCGGTCGGCGGTCCGTGCCCGGCGCGTGCGCAGGTCGAGGCTGAGGCCTCCGTGGGACAGCACGGTGACCTCGCCCGCGGGCTCGCTGCGCAGGCGCAGCCGGATGCGCGCGAGGAGCTCCTCGAACCGGAACGGCTTGGCCATGTAGTCGTCGGCGCCGCCCTCGAGCCCCGCGACGGTGTCCGTGACGGACGTGCGCGCGGTGAGGATGATGACGGGGATCGCGTTGCCGGTCTCGCGCAGGCGGCGCAGCACGGTGAAGCCGTCCTGGTCGGGGAGCCCGAGGTCGAGCACGAGGAGGGCGAAGTCGCCGGTGCTCGCGAGGTCGAACGCCTCGCGCCCGGTCGTCACCGTCGTGCTCGCGTAGCCCGCGGCGCGCAGACCCTTGGCCACGAACGCCGCGATGCGGGTCTCGTCCTCCGCGACGAGGATCTGGCTCACCGGGTGGTCCTTCCGTCGGGGGCGGGGTGCGGGGAGTCGTCGGGGCGCTGCCCGGGCCCGTCGCCGGGCAGTGCCGGGGTGGGGGCGGACGGGGCGCTCGGCACCGTCGGGGCGGTCGGCGCGACCGGGCCGGGAGGCGCCGCGGCCGCCGGGCCGGGGCCCTCGTCCGCCGGCACCGGGACGAGCGGCAGGTCGAGCGTGAACGTCGACCCGACGCCCGGCGTCGACGCGACGAGGACCCGGCCGCCGTGGCCCGCCGCGATGGCCGCGACGATCGCGAGCCCGAGGCCCGCCCCCTCGGGGTGGGCCCGGCCGGGCGTCGTCGCCTGGGCGAAGCGCTCGAGGATGCGCGGCTGCTCGTCCGGCGCGATCCCGACGCCCTCGTCGCGGACCCACACGCGCACGCGCGCGCCGTCGTCGGACACGGCCGAGCCGAGCGCGATGACCGACCCGGGCGCCGAGAACTTCACCGCGTTGGCCGCGAGCTGCAGGAGCGCCTGGGTGAGGCGCTGCGCGTCGACGCGCGCGGCGACGTCGGCCCGCGCGTCGACGAGCCAGCGGCGGTCGCCCAGCGTGCGCACCTTGTCGTGCACGTCGTCGAGCAGGCGGCCGAGGTCGACGTCGAGGGGTCGGACGAAGTCGGGGCGCCCCGCCGTCGCGAGCGTCGCGAGGTCGTCCACGAGGCGGTTCATGCGGTCGAGCTCGTCGAGCGCGAGGTCGCGCGTCTCGGACGCGTCCGCGGCGTCGTGCGGGTCCATGAGCTCGAGGTGGCCGCGGACCACGGTGAGCGGCGTGCGCAGCTCGTGCCCGACGTCGTCGAGGAGCCGGCGCTGCGACTCGAACGCCCCCTCGAGGCGGTCGAGCATCCCGTTGACGGTGCGCGAGAGGTCGGAGAGGTCGTCGTTGCCCGTGACGGGGATGCGCGCGGACAGGTCCGTGTCGCCGATGCGCTGCGCGGTGCGCGACAGCGCGCGGATCGGCTGCAGGAGGCGGCCCGCGACGACCCACCCGACGACGCCGATGAGCACGAGCGCGCCGAGCGCGACGACCGCGTACGTCCGGAAGACCTGGGCGAACTCCGCGTGCTCGGCGCCGCGGTCGTAGGCGAGCACGAGCGCCGCGGGCTCCTGCCCGGCGCCCGCGGCGCCGACGGACCGCACGGGCGCCACGAGGGCGCGGTAGTCGCCCGTCGCCGTGCGCGGCGAGCGCAGCACGACGTCGTCACCGGCCACGAGCGGGGCGAGCGCGGCGACGAGCTCGGCGTCGTCCTCGAGCCGCAGCCGCACGTCCTGCTGCGAGACGAGCGGGGCGCGGCCCTCGCGCAGCCCGAGGATGCCCTCGTTGTGCGCGGGGACGGTGAGCTGGATCGCCGCGACGACGACGTCCTCGGGCGACGTGAAGGGCTCGCCCGTCACCGGGTTGACGCCCGACGCGGCGAGCGTCGCGAGCTCCTCGGCGCTGCGCTCGAGGCTGTCCTCGATGCGGGCGTCGACCTGCTCGCGCTGCAGGAACCACGCCGCGCCGCCCGCGAGCAGGAGCGCGAGGGCGGACAGCCCGAGGAACGCCGCGAGCATGCGCGTGCGGACGGTGAG
>Ga0182749_1003681_pt1 | contig 10359 bp, 9 predicted proteins | sample eDN3rd37CKraftMG_FD_128875 | JGI IMG/M metagenome (GOLD analysis project Ga0182749, IMG submission 128875) | Enriched Miracle-Growth compost microbial communities from Emeryville, California, USA - eDNA 3rd pass 37_C Kraft MG (version 2) (version 2) ...
AGGACCTGACGTGGGAAATCTTCCGCGACACGCTGATCGAGCAGGCCGAGCAGGGCGTCGACTATTTCACCATCCATGCCGGCGTGCGCCTGCCCTATATCCCGATGACGGCGAAGCGCGTCACCGGCATCGTCTCGCGCGGCGGCTCGATCATGGCGAAATGGTGCCTCGCCCACCACAAGGAGAGCTTCCTCTACGAGCATTTCGAGGAGATCTGCGAGATCATGAAGGCGTATGACATCGCCTTCTCGCTGGGCGACGGGCTGCGCCCCGGATCGATCGCGGACGCCAATGACGAGGCGCAGTTCAGCGAGCTGGCGACGCTGGGCGAGCTGACGCAGATCGCGTGGAAGCACGACGTGCAGGTGATGATCGAGGGCCCCGGCCATGTGCCGATGCACAAGATCAAGGCCAATATGGACAAGCAGCTTGAGGCGTGCGGCGAGGCGCCCTTCTACACGCTCGGGCCGCTCACCACCGATATCGCGCCGGGCTATGATCATATCACCTCGGCGATCGGGGCGGCGATGATCGGCTGGTTCGGCACCGCGATGCTCTGCTATGTCACCCCCAAGGAGCATCTGGGGCTTCCCGACCGCGACGACGTGAAGGTGGGTGTCGTCACCTACAAGCTCGCCGCCCACGCCGCCGATCTCGCCAAGGGGCATCCGGCTGCCAAGCTGCGCGACGACGCGCTCAGCCGCGCGCGTTTCGAGTTCCGCTGGCGCGACCAGTTCAACCTGTCGCTCGATCCCGACACGGCCGAGCAGTATCACGACCAGACGCTGCCGGCGGAGGGCGCCAAGACGGCGCATTTCTGCTCAATGTGTGGGCCGAAATTCTGCTCGATGAAGATCACGCAGGAGGTGCGCGATTTCGCCGCGAAGCAGAATGCGGGCGCGGAAACCTTCCTCGCCGCCGGAGACGCGGCGAAGGGCATGGCCGAGATGAGCGAGAAGTTCCGCGAGAAAGGCGGGGAGATCTATCTGCCGGCGGCGGAATGATCCCCGCCGCGCCGGGGGAGGCGCGCCTTCGTCCGGATTTCGGTGCACGGTTCCTTCCCGTCATGCCAGCGCAGGCGGGCATCCATGTCTCTCCCGACGAACGATGCGCTCAATGCGGAGAGACATGGACCCCGGCCTCCGCCGGGGTGGCGACCAGGGCTTGCCGGCTTTTCCGGCCGAAATCCGGGCCGGGGCGTATCGGGAGCCGCTCAGGTGGCGAAGAGCTGTCCCAGATCGGCGAAGGCCTTGAATTCCAGCGCGTTGCCGGAAGGATCGCGGAAGAACATCGTCGCCTGCTCCCCCGGCTCGCCCCGGAAGCGGACGTGGGGGGCGATGCCGAAGGGGACGCCCGCCGCCCGCACCCGGGCAGCCAGCGCTTCCCAGTCGGCCATCGTCAGCACGACGCCGAAATGCGGCACCGGCACGTCGTGGCCGTCCACCGCGTTATGGGCCGCGTCGGCGGCGGCGGGGTCCATGCCGGGCTTGAGATGGGCGACGATCTGATGCCCGAACAGGTCGAAATCCACCCATTCCGGGGCGCTGCGCCCCTCCGGGCAGCCGAGCACGCCGCCGTAGAAGGCGCGCGCGGCGGCGATGTCGTGGACGGGAAAGGCGATGTGGAAGGGGCGCAGCGCGGACATGCCCTGCCTCTACCCTCCGTGCGATGCCGTTGAAAAGCGCGGGCTGACAGGCGATAGGCCCGGGCTGTGAAGAATCGCCTCGCCGCCTTGGCTCTTGGAGCGATCGCCGCGACGGGATTCGCGCCGCTCGACCTGTGGCCCCTCACCCTGATCGCCTTCGCGGGCTTTCTCTGGCTGGTCCGTCATGAGGGAAGTCTGCGCGGGGCGCTGCTCGCCGGCTGGCTGTTTGGCGTCGGCCATTTCGTCGCCGGGCTGAACTGGATCGCGACCGCTTTCTATTATCAGGACGCGATGCCCCATTGGCTGGGCTGGATCGCGGTGCTGCTGCTCTCGCTCTATCTGGCGCTCTATCCGGCGATCGCGGCGGGGCTGGCGTGGCGGTACAGGCGCGGCGACCGGGCGGCCTTCGTGCTGCTCTTCGCGGCGGCGTGGGCGCTGGGCGAATATATGCGGGGCACGTTCTTCACCGGCTTCCCGTGGAACCCGCTGGGGGTGATCTGGATAAAGGTGCCGCCGGTCGCGGCGCTGGCGGCGTGGATCGGCACCTATGGGCTGTCCGCGCTCGCCATCCTGTTCGCCGGCGCGCTGATGCTGCTGGTCGAGCGGCGCTGGCGCTTCGGCGCGATCCTCGCCGCGTCGGCCGCGCTCGCCGTGCTGGCGGTCGCGCCGCGTCCGGGCGGGCCGGCGGGGCAGGGACCGGCGATCCGCGTCGTCCAGCCCGATATCGGCCAGCAGGAAAAATGGTCGCCCGAGTTCGACGCGCGCAATCTCGCCCGCCTCGCGGAGCTTTCGCGCGCGCCGGGGCCGGGCGCCCGGCCGCGCCTGCTGCTCTGGCCCGAGGCGGCCGTGACGGACTATCTGGAGGACGAGCCGTGGGCGCGCGCGCGCCTCGCCCGCCTGCTCGGCCCCGGCGACATCCTGATGACCGGAGGCACGAAGATCGAATGGGGGCCCGGCAACCGCCCGGTCGGCGCGCGCAACAGCCTGTTCGTCCTCGACGCGCAAGGCCGCATCCTCGCCCGCTACGACAAGGCGCATCTGGTGCCCTATGGCGAATATCTGCCGATGCGGCCGCTGCTCTCGGCGATCGGGCTGTCGCGCCTCGCGCCCGGCGACCTCGATTTCCGGCCCGGCCCCGGCCCCGCCACCTTCGCGCTCCCCGGCGTCGGCAAGGCGGGCATCCAGATCTGCTACGAGATCATCTTTTCCGGCCATGTCGTCGACGAGGCGCATCGGCCCGATTTCATCTTCAATCCCTCCAACGACGCGTGGTTCGGGCCGACCGGGCCGCCGCAGCACCTCGCCCAGGCGCGGCTGCGCGCGATCGAGGAGGGGCTGCCGATCGTCCGATCGACGCCCACGGGCATATCGGCGGTGATCGATGCCGACGGGCGGCTGCTCGACAGCCTGCCGCCGCACGCGATGGGGGTGATCGACACGCGCCTGCCGCCGCCGCATCCGCCCACCCCGTTCGCGCGTTTCGGCAACCTGCTGCCCTTCCTGTTCGCCGCCTTGCTGGTTGTCGCCGCAATTGCGCGACGGCTTCGCGCACGCTAAGGGACATAAGGAATCCTTTATATCCGCTGGCGGGTGTCGGCGGACCGTTTCATCGAAAGGGCCTGTTTTCCATGCGTCAGGACTATCTCTTCACGTCCGAATCGGTTTCCGAGGGGCATCCCGACAAGGTGGCCGACCAGATTTCCGACGCGGTGGTCGACCTGTTCCTCTCGAAGGATCCCGAGGCGCGCGTCGCGTGCGAGACGATGGTGACGACGCAGCGCATCGTGCTGGCGGGCGAGATCCGCTGCGCCGGCATCCAGGACGCCAGCGGCCACCTCACGCCCGAGGCGAAGCATGAAGTCGAGAGCGCGGTGCGCGAGACGGTGAAGCGCATCGGCTACCGGCAGGACGGCTTCCACTGGCAGACGGCCGACTTCGCCTGCTACCTCCACGCCCAGTCCGCGCACATCGCGCAGGGCGTCGATGAGAGCGGCAACAAGGACGAGGGCGCCGGCGATCAGGGCATCATGTTCGGCTACGCGACCGACGAGACGCCCGACCTGATGCCCGCGACGCTCTATTATTCGCACCGCATCCTGGAGCGGATGGCCGCCGACCGGCACGGCGGGATCGTCGATTTCCTGGAGCCCGACGCCAAGAGCCAGGTGACGTTGCACTATGAAGGCGGCAAGCCCGCCCGCGCGAGCGCGCTGGTGGTCTCCACCCAGCATTCGGCGGCGCTGAGCAACGAGGCGGGGCAGCGGCGGCTGCGCGATTATGTGAAGGGCGTGATGGCCGACATATTGCCCCGGGGCTGGCTGCCGGGTGACGAGGCGATCTTCGTCAACCCGACCGGCCTGTTCGAGATCGGCGGCCCCGACGGCGACGCGGGGCTGACGGGGCGCAAGATCATCGTCGACACCTATGGCGGCGCCGCCCCCCACGGCGGCGGCGCCTTTTCGGGCAAGGACCCCACCAAGGTCGACCGCTCGGCCGCCTATGTCGCGCGCTACATGGCGAAGAACATCGTCGCGGCGGGGCTGGCGAAGCGCTGCACGATCCAGCTTTCCTACGCGATCGGCGTGGCCGAGCCGCTGTCGCTCTATGTCGACACGCACGGCACCGGCCGGGTCGACGAGGCGCGGATCGAGGCGGTGCTGCCCAAGCTCGTCCGGCTGACGCCCAAGGGCATCCGCACCCATCTCGGCCTCAACCGGCCGATCTACCAGAAGACCGCCTCCTACGGCCATTTCGGCCGCACGCCGGAGGGCGATTTCTTCTCGTGGGAGCGGACCGACCTCACCGACGCGCTGAAGCAGGCGTTCTGACGGCGGGGCGGAGCGGGGCCGTCACGAGCCCGCCCCGCCCGCGTGGCGCGCATTACCCAAACTTCATTTGAGCTTAGCTGCTTTCATAGTAGAAAGCGTGTGGAAGGAGACTGCCATGCGCCACCTGCTCGTGTCCGCTGTCCTCGCCCTGGGCCTTGTCGCCGGAAGCGCCGCCCCGGCCGCCGCCGCACCCTGCAAAGACGCCAAAGGCAAGTTCATCAAATGCCCGCCGGCCAAGTCGGCGCCGGTTCGCTGCAAGGATGCCAAGGGCAAGTTCACCAAATGCGGAACGCCGGGCGCCAGGCCCGCCTGACCTGCCCGCAAGCTCGGGCTCCCTCGCCCCCCCCTCAAGGCCGCTCGCAAGGGCGGCCTTTTTTCCGAGGCGATCGCGTCGCCGCCGCTTGGGGCCGCTTCGGAAAGCCGTCCCCCTTCGGGGAGGGGCAGGCCGGGTGCGCCATAAGCCTTTTCTTTTGGGGGAGGGCGGGGCAAAGGCCGCCCCGATATGAACGACCCCACCACGATCCGCCGCCTCTACGGCCGCCGTCAGGGACATAAGCTGCGCGAGGGGCAGGCCGCGCTCGTCGCCGATCTGCTGCCCCGGCTCGCCGTGCCGGAGGGCGGCCCGCTTTCCGCCGCCGCCCTGTTCGGTGACGACCGCCCGCTGGAGCTGGAGATCGGCTTCGGCAAGGGCGAGCATCTGGCAGGGCAGGCGGCGGCCCGGCCCGGCCATGGCTTCATCGGCTGCGAGCCCTTTCTGGACGGCGTCGTCGGCGCGCTGCACCATGTGCGCGACGAGGAACTGGCCAATGTCCGCATCCATCAGGGCGACGCGCTCGACATATTGGAAAGGCTGCCCGACGCCGCGCTCGACCGCGCCTATCTGCTCCATCCCGATCCGTGGCCCAAGGCGCGCCATGCCAAGCGGCGCTTCATGAATCCCGGCCCCATCGCGCTGCTCGCCGCGAAGATCCGGCCGGGCGGCGAGTTCCGCTTCGGCACCGATCATCCGGTCTATTGCCGCTGGGCGATGATGATCATGGCCGCCGCGCCCGATTTCGAATGGCTGGCGGCGACGGCGGACGATTTCCTGATCCGCCCCGCCGACTGGCCGCAGACCCGCTATGAGGCGAAGGCGCGGCGCGAGGGGCGGGAAGTCTGGTATTTCCGCTACCGCCGCCGATGATCGACGCGCCGCCCCTCGACATCGCGCGTGCCATGGCCTGGACCGATCTGGCCGGCGTCTCGGTGTTCGCGGCCTCGGGCGCGCTGGCGGCGGCGCGACGGGGGCTGAACCTCGTCACCTTCGTCTTCTTCGCGGGCGTGACCGGCATGGGCGGCGGCACGGTGCGCGATCTGCTGATCGGCGCGCCGGTCTTCTGGATCAGGGACGATCGCCCGCTGATCGCCTGCCTGGCGATGGCGCTGGTCATCTGGGTCACGCCCCGCCGTTTCTGGCGGCCGCGCGCGCTCGACTGGTTCGACGCGGTGGGGCTGGCGGCCTATTCGGTCTATGGCGCGGCCAAGGCGCTGTCCTGCGGCGTGCCGCCGCTTCCCGCCGCGACCATGGGCGTGTTCACCGCCTGCCTGGGCGGGATCATCCGCGACGTGCTGGCGGGCGAGCCGTCGATCCTGCTGCGCCCCGAACTCTACGTCACCGCCGCGGCGCTGGCGGCGGGGCTGTTCGTGGGGCTGGCCTCGCTCGGCGTCGCGGTGCCGGTGGCGGCGGGGGTGGCGGCGCTTGCCGGCTTCGCGCTGCGGGCGACGGCGATCGTGAAGGGGCTGGCGCTGCCCGCCTATCGCGGCTGATCGGGGACGGCGGGCCGGGCCGGCTCGGGCGGCGACTTGCGGCGCGGCGCCAGATCGATCTGCCAGAAGCCGACATCGCGCCACTCGCCATTCTTGTAGCCGATGCGCGGCTGGGTGCCGACATGCTCGAAGCCCAGCCGCTCGTGCAGCCGCACGCTCGGCCGGTTGGGCAGCGTGATCACGCCGATCGCGGCGACATAGCTCCACGCCTCCAGCGCATCGAGCAGCGCCTCGTAAAGCCGCCCGCCGACGCCGCGCCCCGTCGCGTCCCGCGCCAGATAGATGCCGGTCTCGCACACCCAGCGATAGGCGGCCCGCTCGCGATAGCGGCTGGCATAGGCGTAGCCGATCACCGCGCCGTCGCGCTCGGCGACCAGCCAGGGGAAATCGCGCGTCACCGTCGCGATCCGGCCGGCGAATGCGTCCGCATCGGGGGGATCAAGCTCGAACGTGATCGCGGTGTCGGTGACATAGGGCGCATAGATCGCGGCCATCGCCCCGGCATCGGCCGGGGCCGCCGCGCGCAGGATGAGGCTCATCCGATCCCCAGCTTCGCCAGCAGCAGCGTCGCCCAGCCCGCTCTGGGCAGGCGCGGCGCCTCGCCGACCGGGCATTCCAGGCACCGCGCCTGGATCGCCGGGCCGGCCGCGATGAGCTGCATGTCCGCAAGCGCGGTCGCGATCCGCGCCTGCGGCGCCTGCGCGATCCGCGTCCACGCGTCGGACGAGGACGACCCGTCGTTCCGGTCGCGCGTCATGTTGGCGAGCAGCCGGCTGGCGAGCGTCGGCTGCTTCTCGATATAGAGTGGGGAGACCTTGGCGGGATCGAGCCTGGCGCGCCGCGCGGCTTCCGCGATCGCGTCGTCGAGGCCGCCGAACTGGTCGACAAGCCCGATCTGGCGCGCATTCCCGCCCGCCCAGACGCGGCCCTGCCCGATCTCGTCCACGCGCGCGACCGGCAGGTGGCGCGCGGCCGCGACGAGGCCGGTGAAGCGGCGATAGATGCCCTCTATCCCGGTCTGCATCAGCGCGTCGAAGGTGGGCGAGGTGCCCTGATAGATATTGGGCTCGCCCGAGAGCGGCGTGGTCTTCACCCCGTCGGTGGAAAGGCCGAGCTTGGCGAGCGTGCCCTGGAATGTGGGGAGCAGCCCGAAAACGCCGATCGATCCGGTGATCGTCGACGGTTCCGCGAAGATGCGCTCGCCCGTCGTCGACACCCAATAGCCGCCCGATGCCGCCACCGATCCCATCGACACGACGATCGGCAGCCCCTTGCGCCGCGCCTCCAGGATGGCGGTGCGGATGCGTTCGGACGCCGTCACCGATCCGCCCGGCGAATCGACGCGCACGACCAGCGCCTTGATCCGGTTGCGCCCCAGCTCGTCGAGCAGCAGGCGGGCGATCGTCTCGCCGCCCGCGGTGCCCGCGCGCGCCTTGCCGTCGACGATCTCGCCCGCGACGGTCAGCACGCCGATGCGCGCGCCGCTGCTGGGCTCGGGATTGGCCGCCAGCCAGCTTTCGAGCGCGATCGTGCGATAGGCGCCGGGCTGGCGCGTGTCCGCGCCGGCCAGATCCGCGACGCGCCGGCCGAAGGCGACGCGGCTGCCGATCTTGTCGATCAGCCCGGCGTTCATCGCCGCCGCCGCCGTGTCGCCATTGGCCGCCGCCAGCGCCTTGTCCGGCGCCGCGATATAGCCGGCGAGCTTCGCCGTCGGCCGCGCCTGCGCCACATTGGCCTGCCAGTCCTGCCACAGCGCGTCGGCGAGCGCCTGATTCTCCTCGCGCGCGGGCTCGGACTGGCCGGTGCGGGTGAAGGGCTCGACCGCCGACTTGAACTGGCCGACGCGATAGACGTTCACCTTGACGCCCAGCTTGTCGAACAGGCCCTTGTAATAAAGCTGCTGGCCGCCGCGCCCGGCGAACAGCACCGCGCCCTGCGGATCGAGCCAGACCTCGCTCGCATGGCTCGCCAGCAGGTAGGCGCCGTCGGTATAGCCGGTCGCGAAGGCGAGCACGGGCTTGCCCGCGCGGCGCACCTTGTCGACCGCGGCGCCCGCCGCCTCGATCGCCGCCTGCCCGCCGCCCGCGAAGCTGTCGAGATCGAGCACGACGGCCTTGATGCTCTTGTCGGTCGCGGCGGAGGAGATCGCGCGCACCACGTCGCGCAGGCGATATTCGCGCGTCGCCGGGGTCGATCCCGTGAGCGTGGAGAGCGCGCTGGTCTCCGCCGGCTGCTCGACGAGGCTGCCGTCGAGATCGACGACCAGCGCGCCGCTGGCCGGCGTGCGCGGATTGGGGGACAAGGACAGCGCGGCGAACAGCCCCGCGAAGAAGAGCAGCATGAAGATCAGGACGAGCCCGTCCTTGATCCCCACGAGAAGCTTCCAGAAGCCGCGCACAAACCGCATATCGGGGATCCTAGCCTGACGTCCGTCTGACGCGCGGAGGGCTATCGCAGGGCCGCCCGTCTGTAAATCGAAATGGCTGGCCCGGCCCTCCCGGCCGCCCCTTTCGCGAGCGTCACCGCGCCGTCGCGCGCGCCGCACCGGGCGGCGATTTCAGGACGCATCCTCGATTCATCGTCGATCAAGGCGCATCGGGGGTTGACCTTGCTCCCGCGGGCTCCATATGGTCGCTGCTGGCACTCCTCTAGGGAGAGTGCTGACAAACAGTTCGCAGGAATGGCGGGGGCCTCGCGGCCCCTGCGTCGATATTGAGGAAAGGGTAGCACGCATGGGTTTCCGTCCGTTGCACGACCGTGTGCTCGTTCGCCGCGTGGAGGCCGAGGAAAAGACGGCTGGCGGCATCATCATCCCCGACACCGCCAAGGAAAAGCCCCAGGAGGGCGAGGTCGTCGCCGCCGGCAGCGGCACGAAGAGCGAGGACGGCAAGATCACGCCGCTCGACGTCAAGGCGGGCGATCGCATCCTGTTCGGCAAATGGTCGGGCACCGAGGTGAAGGTCAACGGGGAAGACCTGCTGATCATGAAGGAATCCGACATCCTCGGCATCGTCGGCTGAACCTTTTTCCTATCCGTTCATCTTAAAAGGAAACGAAGATCATGGCAGCGAAGGACGTTAAGTTTTCGCGCGACGCCCGCGAGCGCATTCTGCGCGGCGTCGACATCCTCGCCGATGCGGTGAAGGTCACGCTGGGTCCGAAGGGCCGCAACGTCGTCATCGACAAGAGCTTCGGCGCGCCGCGCATCACCAAGGACGGCGTCACCGTCGCCAAGGAGATCGAGCTCAAGGACAAGTTCGAGAACATGGGCGCGCAGATGGTGCGCGAGGTGGCGTCGAAGACCAACGACATCGCCGGCGACGGCACCACCACCGCCACCGTCCTCGCCCAGGCGATCGTCCGCGAGGGCATGAAGTCGGTCGCGGCCGGCATGAACCCGATGGACCTGAAGCGCGGCATCGACCTTGCGACCACCAAGGTCGTCGAGGATCTCAAGTCGCGTTCGAAGCCCGTCGCCGGCACCAACGAGATCGCCCAGGTGGGCATCATCTCGGCCAATGGCGATGAGGAAGTCGGCAAGAAGATCGCGGAAGCGATGGAGAAGGTCGGCAAGGAAGGCGTCATCACCGTCGAGGAGGCCAAGGGCCTCGAGTTCGAACTGGACGTCGTCGAGGGCATGCAGTTCGATCGCGGCTATCTGTCGCCCTACTTCATCACCAATCCGGAGAAGATGCAGGTCGAGCTTGCCGACCCCTACATCCTGATCCACGAGAAGAAGCTCTCGAACCTCCAGGCGATGCTGCCGATCCTGGAAGCGGTCGTGCAGTCGGGCCGTCCGCTGCTCATCATCGCCGAGGACATCGAGGGCGAGGCGCTCGCCACGCTCGTCGTCAACAAGCTGCGCGGCGGCCTGAAGGTCGCGGCGGTGAAGGCTCCGGGCTTCGGCGATCGTCGCAAGGCGATGCTGGAAGACATCGCGATCCTGACCAAGGGCGAGATGATCTCCGAGGATCTCGGCATCAAGCTCGAGAGCGTCACGGTGGGCATGCTCGGCCAGGCCAAGCGCGTCACGATCGACAAGGACAACACCACCATCGTCGATGGCGCCGGTGATGCCGA